>VYLA01000002.1_pt1:47500-343231 | contig 343231 bp, 309 predicted proteins | sample 5114381 | NCBI WGS metagenome assembly VYLA01 (sample SAMN12291789, study PRJNA351875) | freshwater metagenome | isolation source: freshwater lake | place: USA: Michigan, Gull Lake | collected 2011-08-08 | reverse complement strand
ATACTTCTTCGCCGTCGCGCCGCCCGACTTCGCAAGCGTCATCGTGATCGCAGCCGTCAGCGTCGTCTTGCCGTGGTCAACGTGACCAATCGTGCCGATGTTGCAGTGCGGCTTCGTGCGTTCGAATTTCTCTTTGGCCATGGGGTCCTGCCGGCTGGTCTAGAGGGTTGGAGCGGGTAGCGGGAATCGAACCCGCATCCTCAGCTTGGAAGGCTGCTGCACTACCATTGTGCTATACCCGCATTGGGTGGCGCTCCTGCGAGCCTCCGGGACTAAGGTTCAGGCCCGGCGCGTGGTGGGGGAAGTAGGACTCGAACCTACGAAGGCTGACGCCAGGGGATTTACAGTCCCCCCCCTTTGCCACTCGGGACATTCCCCCAGCGCGTCGGACATCCTATCAAGGCCCGGAAAAGCCCCGGCCTCAATTTGGAGCGCGTCTTATAGTGGCCTCGCATCCCGAACGCAACGCAGGCCGGAAGCGGCGTGGGGGCCCTGTGGCTTCCGGGTCAGGCGGCCTCGCGAAACCCCGCTTCCCCGCCGTTTCGGGGGAGTGGATCTGGGGGGTCCACGCGGTCGAGGCAGCCCTGTCCAATCCCGCACGGCCCGCCCTTCGTCGTCTTCTCGCCACCCCTGACCGGGCCCGCGACCTCGAGCGACGATTCGGACAGCTGAAGCGGCTGGAGATGATGGACGCCGCCTCCATGGCCCGGCTCCTGCCACCCGGCGCGGCGCACCAGGGGCTCGCCCTGGAAGGGCCTGAACCGGACCCTGTAGACCTTGAGGACTTCGCCCCGGAGCCCGGAGCCGTCCTTCTCATGCTGGACCAGGTGACGGACGCCGGGAATGTCGGCGCCATCCTGCGCTCGGCCGCTGCCTTCGGCGCGCGCGGGGTGATCCTCCAGGAGCGCCGGGCGCCACGCCTGTCAGGGGCTCTGGCCAAGGCCGCCGCGGGGGCCGTTGACATCCTTCCGGTGTCCCGGACCGTCAACCTGTCGCGCGCCCTGGAGCGCCTTTCCGACCTGGGTTGGCGAGCCATAGGCCTGGATGGCGGCGCGGAACGCGACCTTTCGGAGGTGCTGGACGGCGGCCCGGTCGTCCTGGTCCTCGGCTCTGAGGGCGAGGGCGTGCGCCGGCTGGTCGCCGAGCACTGCGATGAGACCGCCCGCATTCCCATGCCGGGCGGCTTTGAAAGCCTCAACGTCTCCGCAGCGGCGGCGGTGGCCCTTTACGAGGCCGCCCGCCCACGCCGTTGAACCGCCGGGGTCAGAGCAGGTCGCCGCCCGCCGCCGCCGCCGTGGTGCCGTCCCGCTCGAAGGCGCGGATGACATTGCGGCCCGTGGTCCAGCGGTGCACCTCGTCCGGCCCGTCCACCAGCCGCTGCGAGCGGATGTGGGTGTACCAGGCCGCCAGGGGCGTATCGCGGCTGTAGCCCAGGGCCCCGTGCAGCTGGATGGCGGTGTCCACCACCTTGTGCACCATGTTGGCTAGGAAGACCTTGGCGATCGAGTTTTCCTGCCGCAGGTCCATGCCCTTCTCGGCCTTGTAGGCGATGTGGAGAAGCATGAGGCGGGCCATGTAGAGTTCGCTGGCGCAGTCGGCCAACATCCACTGCACCCCCTGCCGCTTGGACAGCTTCTGGCCGAAGGTCTCGCGTGAGGTGACGTGCTTGACTGCCAGATCGAGGGCCCGCTGGGCCAGGGCCACATTGTGCATGCCATGGCGCAGGCGGCCATAGGCGAGGCGATGCTGGCCCATGTTGAAGCCATTGCCCTCGCCGCCCAGCAGGTTCTCCGCCGGGACCACCAGGTCCTTGATATCGATCTCGGAGTGGCCGCCGCCCATGATGTGCGAAAGCGGGCCTTCCGCCGCCATGGTCGGGATGTCGCGCTTGATGATATAGCCCGGGTTGGGCAGCTCGACGAGGAAGGTCGAGTACCGCTGGTGGCGGGGCGCCTCTGGATCGGTCATGGCCATGACCAGGGCGAGATCCGCGGCGCTGGCGGCCGATGAGAACCACTTCTCGCCGTTCAGGACATAGTTGCCCTTGCCGTCCTTCACCGCCCGGGTCTGCATGCCCGTGGCGTCGGCGCCGGCGGCCTTCTCGGTCATGGAGTAGCAGACGCGCTTCTCACCGTTCAGGAGCGGCTTGAGGTACTTTTCCTTCTGGAAGTCCGTGCCATGCGCCAGCAGGGTCAGCATGGTGGCGTCATCCGGTCCCTGGCTGTTCAGCGACAGGGCGCCCAGATGGCTTTCCCCCAGCTCCATCTGCACCAGGGCGTTGGCCAGCGGACCGAGGCCCATGCCGCCATGCTCCTTGGGGATGAAGGGGCTCCACAGGCCCTGCGACCTGGCCTTGGCCCGCAGCTCCGCCAGGACGACCTTGAAGGACTCACGGTCCACCAGACGTTTCTCTGCCGGAATGCATTCCTCGTGCACCCAGCGGCGAACGCGCTCGCGCATCGCCTTCGCGTCTTCCGGGATTTCAAAATCGATCGCCATGGTTCTCTCCCCTGTCTCTTGTGATTGCAACTTTGATGTCGGACGCCAACCGGGGCAAGGCCCTGCGGCGGCTTCAGGCCAGATCGACCTGGTAGATCCTTTGGGCCGTCCCCGAGAACAAGGCCGCCTTCTCGGCCGCCGAGGCGCCAGCCGCCAGCCGCTTGAAGGCGTTCCAGAGGGTCCGGTAGTCGCACCCGCCCAGGTCCACAGGGAAGTTGCTCTCGAACATGCAGCGATCGGCCCCGAAGGCCTCGATGCAGGTCTCCACATACGGACGCCATTCCGAAGCCAGCTGCTCAGACGACGCTGGCGGATCGGATAGGAAGGAGGGGAAGGCCGGGAAGGCCATGGCAAGGCCACCGACCTTGCAGGCGACGTTCGGCAGGCCGGCCAGCGCCTGGATCTTCTCGCGCCAGGTCCCGAAACGCGCGTCGCGTTGTCCGGCGTAGACGCCGAGACCCAGGGGCGTACCCACATGGTCAACGATGATCTGGGTGTCCGGGAAGGCGCGGGCGAGATCGATCAGGTCGTCGAGCTGGGGCTCCAGTAGCCAGGCGTCAAAGGAGAGGCCCAGCGGCGCGAGCTCGGCGAAGCCCTCACGAAATCGGGCGTCGCGGTAGAGGCCGGCGGGGCGGCCTGACAGGGGGCCCAGCACGGCCGGGTCCGGATCCGAGGAAGCGGAATGACGGATGCCGCAGAACCGGTGGCTGGTCACAACATGCGCCTCGAGCACGTCGCGAGCCGCGGCGCCCAGTGTCAGGTCGACATGGCCGACAATGGCCGCACAGGCCCGGACGTCGCCATAGACGCCGCTGGCCGACATGGCCGCGACCCCATTGACGAACTCGGTCTCGCCCACAGGCCGGAAGGCGGGTTCGGCGCCCTTCCGATACATGGCGCCGCATTCCATGTAGACCGTGGCCACCACCTTGTGACCGCTGTTCATGTCGGCCAGCAACTCGTCGAACAGGTATCTAGGAGAGAGCCGGATCACCGCCTCGAAGGGGTGGGACGGCGGAGCAGGATCGGCGCCTCGGGCGCTGGGCCGGTCCCAGAGATGGTGGTGTGGATCGATGATCGGCAGGTCGGGCTCGAGGATCGGCTCCGGGGGAGTCAGGGTCCGGGTCATGGGGGCGTTCTCCCTTGGCTTTTCCGCACCTTGCCGCCAGCCCCCACCCGCCGCAAGCGCGGTGAGGTTGCCCCCCGCCCCGCACCGCGCCAAAAGAGAACATGCTGGATATCGCCCTCCCCTCCGCGGACGCCCTGGTCGCTCTCGCACAGGTCATCATGATCGACCTGGCCCTCGCCGGGGACAACGCCGTGGCCGTCGGTCTCGCGGCGGCTGGACTTCCGGCGGAGCAGCGGCGCAAGGCGATCCTCTACGGCCTGATGGCCGCTGTGGCGCTGCGCCTGAGCCTGGCCGTGGTGACCGTCCAGCTCCTGCAACTGATCGGCCTTCTCCTCGCCGGCGGGATCCTCCTGCTCTGGGTGTGCTGGAAGATGTGGCGCGAGCTTCGCGAGGGCCATGAGGCAGAGGCCGCCGAGGCGGCGGAGGCCCTTGAGGAGGCCACAGGGGTGGAGTTCGAAGGCGAGCCCACCACCACACCGCGCGCCAAGACCATGCGCCAGGCCATGACGCAGATCCTTCTGGCCGATGTGGCCATGTCCCTCGACAACGTCCTGGCGGTGGCCGGCGCAGCCCGCGAGCATGTCTGGGTCCTGGTGGTCGGCCTGCTGCTGTCCATCGCCCTTATGGGCCTGGCCGCCACCTGGATCGCGAGCCTCTTGCAGCGGCATCGCTGGCTGGGCTTTGTCGGCCTCGCCATCGTCTTCTACGTCGCCCTGCACATGATCTGGCAGGGACACCGCAGCGTCGTGATCGACCTCGGGCAAACGCCCGCCTACAACGCCGCTGCGCCGGGTGCCCTGGACATCAGTCCCGAGGAAGAGAAGAGCCGCGAAGCCCTGACCGGCCGCTAGGTCAAGCGGCCTCGGGGCCGCCGAACCGGGCGCGCCAGGCCTCGACCTGTTCGCCCTCGATCTTTCGGAAGAGCACCTCCGGCGCCTTCACCTGCCGCCCGAGGGGAAGAAGGTCGAGAGCCTGGCCTAGGTTCGGCCAAGCGGCGGCGGCGTCCTCACCGACTGCAGCGGCCACCGTCTCGCAGGTGAAGGGGATGAAGGGGCGCGAAACCCGGGCGAAAAGCGCCACCAGGTTCAGGCCCATCCGCACGGACACCGCCGCCTGGTCCTGGTCGGTCTTCACCGCCGTCCAGGGCGCCGCCTCGGTCAGGTACTGATTGCCCAACACCCACAGCTGGCGCAGGGCCTGGGCGGACTTGCGCATTTCAAGCGCCTCAAGCTGGGCGGTCAGTTCGGCCAGCTTCTCGGCGACATCGGTGCGCAGGCGGGCCTCCAGCGGACCCTCCTGCCCGCCCTCGGGGACCTTCCCCTCGAAGCGGCTCTCGGTGAAGCGCAGGATGCGGTTGACGAAGTTGCCGAAGACATCGGCCAAATCGGCGTTGATCTGGGCCTGGAACTGTTCCCAGACAAAGCTGGCGTCCGAGCCCTCCGGGGCGTTGGCGATGATCCACCAGCGCCAGTAATCCGCCGGCAACAGCTCAAGAGCCTGGTCCATAAAGACCCCGCGCTGCTGCGAGGTCGAGAATCGGCCACCGTAATAGTCCAGCCAGTTGAAGCCCTTGAGCCGGTCGACCAGCTTCCAGGGGGTGTTCGAGGCGGGCGTCCAGGCGCCGTCCGCGCCCAGGCGCTCGTTCACCGCGATCAGGGTGCAGGGAAAGCCCACGGTGTGGAAGGGGACGTTGTCCTTGCCCATGAACTGGACATAGGTCACGTCTGCGGCCGCTTCGCCCCGCCACCAGCGCTCCCAGTCGGCGCCCGTTGCGTCCGCCCACTCCTGGGTGGCGCCGATATACTCGATGGGAGCGTCGAACCAGACGTAGAAGACCTTGCCCGCCAGGCCCTCGACGTCCGGGGTGCGTCCCGTCGGGTTCGGACCCCAGTCAGCGGCGTTGACCGGCACGCCCCATTCCAGGTCCCGGGTGATCCCCCGGTCCTGCAGGCCCTCGTCCAGCCACTTCAGGGCGATGGAGGTCACCAGCAGGGGCCACGACCCCTTCTTGTCCTCGATCCAGGCCCGGAGCCGCTCGGCGAAGAGGCTCTGGCGTAGGAAGAGGTGCTTGGAGGGCCGGATCTCGATGTCCTCCGATCCCGACACCGCCGAGCGGGGCGAGAGAAGGTCGGCAGGGTCCAGGACACGGGTGCAGTTCTCGCACTGGTCGCCCCGAGCGGCGGCGTAGCCGCAGTGCGGGCAGGTTCCGATCACGTAGCGGTCCGGCAGAAAGCGCCCGTCGGCGTTGGAATAGACCTGCTGGGTGACCTTTTCCTCGATGAAGCCGCCCTCCCAGAGCCGTCGGGCCAGGGTCTGGGTCATGTCGTGGTTCTGCGGCGAGGAGGAGCGGCCGAAATGGTCCCAGGACAGGCCAAAGCGCGCACCTAGGTCTGCCTGGAGGTCGTGCTGCTGGCGGCAGAAGGTCGCCGGATCCAGCCCCGCCTCCGCCGCCGCCAGCTCTGTGGGCGTGCCGTGCTCATCGGTGGCGCAGATGTAGAGGGTCTCATGCCCCTGGGCGCGCTTGAACCGCGCGAACACATCCGCCGGCAGCATGGATCCCGCCAGGGTCCCCAGGTGCTTGATCCCGTTGATGTAGGGCAAGGCCGAGGTGATGAGGATGCGGGTCATGGGGCTCTCGAGATGAGGAGAAGCGGAGCGGCGGCTTATAGGGCGCCCGGCGGGCGGAACAAGGCCCGGCGTCGTTCTTTGGTTGTCGGCACGCCCGGGTTCTGGCATCGGAGCGCCCGGGCCGGCTTAGCTCAGCTGGTAGAGCAGCGGTTTTGTAAACCGAAGGTCACGGGTTCGAGTCCTGTAGCCGGCACCATATATGAACGCCCAGGCCCGTCTGGCCCCTTGTCCCGGAGTCGCCCATGTCCGCCGATCGCTCCTGTATCGCCCTGGTCCTCCTGTCGGTCGTCCTCGCCAGTTGCGGACGTCCGGCGGGGGGTGAGACCAGCCCGGCCGAAACGGCTGTTCCGCCGCCGCTGACAGATGCCCAGAAGGCCTCGCTTCAGGCCAAGCTGCCAGAGCCCTATCGGAGTGCTGACCTGGAGAAGGGAGAGGCCCTCTACGCCATGTGCCGCTCTTGCCATACCTACGTCCAGGGTGGAGCGAACCTGACCGGTCCCAACCTCTGGGGGACCTTCGGCGCGAAGGCTGCTTATGTCGCGGGATTCAATTACTCGGACGCCCTGAAGACCTCTGGACTGACCTGGGACTTCGCCACCATGGACAAATGGATCGAAAACCCCCGCGGTCTCGTGCCAGGGACCAAGATGTCGTATGTCGGCATGAAGTCCCCGGAGGATCGGGCGGCGCTGATCGCCTTTCTGAAGGTCAACACCAGTCCGGCCGAGTAGGCCTTGATCTAATCAGCCGGCCGAGCAGACTCGTTGGCTTCATAGGCCTCAATCCGCCTCGCCCGGGTCTCGGGCGACTTGGTGAAGCGCGCCAGCAGGTTGTAGAAGATTGGCACGAGGAAGACCGTCAGAAGGGTCGAAAAAACCGCTCCGAAGAAAATCACCACACCGATGGTCTTCCGCGACTCCCCGCCTGCGCCGCCCCAAAGGATCAGGGGTACGGCGCCCGCAGCGGCGGCGATGGATGTCATAATGATCGGGCGGAGCCGAACCACCGAACTCTCGATGACCGCCTCCCGGATAGACCGTCCCTCGTCCCGAAGCTGATTGGCGAACTCCACGATCAGGATGCCGTTCTTGGCTGCGATACCCACCAGCATGATCAGCCCGATCTGACTGTAGGTGTTCAGAGTCGAATCGCTAATCAGCAGACCGAACAGCCCGCCCAGAGCGGCGACAGGGACCGTCAGCATGATCACAAAGGGATGAACCCAGCTCTCGAACTGGGCCGCCAGCACGAGGAAGACGAGAATCAGAGCTAGGGCCAGGGCGCCGTAGACCGCCGCGCCGCCCTCCAGGTAATCGCGGGCCAGACCGCCCCATTTCACCGTCATTCCCGGCCGCTTGTCGATTTCCGCCTGAAAGAAGTCGACCGCCTCACCCACCGTGTAGCCTGGGTTCAACTGCACCGAGAGGGTGATCGCCCTGAGCCGATCCACCCGGTCGCGGCTGGGCGTATCGCCCCGAATTTCTGTCGTCACGACCGCCGACAGGGGCACGGTGGCGCCGGACGACGCCCGAACGTACACATTCCTCAGATCGGACTCATTCATGCGCTGAGCCCGGTCGGCTTGCAGGATCACGTCGTACTCCTGCCCCCCTCGGATGTAGGTGGTCGTCCGCCGGGAGCCGAAGAGCGTCTCCACAGCCCGTCCGACCGCCTGGGCCGAGACCCCCAGCTGGGCGGCCTTCTCGCGGTCGACCTGGACCAGGAGGCGAGGCGATGTGGGTTCGTAGTCCAGCCGGGGCCGTGAGAGCCCAGGATTGGTCCGCGCTGCTGTCATCAGAGGCTGGAGAGCCCGCTCGATCTGCGGATATTCATCTCCGAGGACGATGACGCTTACGCTGGACCCCCCGCCTCCCCCACCCCGCTGGATGGAAGGACGAACAGAGGCGATGACCCGGGCTGACGTGATGGCGGCGTACTCGCGGTTGAGCTGTGCGGCGAGATCCTGGGACGAGATGTCATGCACTCGGTCGTCGGGCAGGCCGGCGTTGGCGCCCCCGGAGCTGAACTGGCTACGCCCAAAGCTGGGAACACTCAGGGTGTACCGCTCGATCACCCCCTCCTTCAGAAGGGAGAGGAGCCGTTTCTCCACCGCCTGTGAGGCTGGGAGGATGTAGTCGTAACCCGCCCCCTCGGGTCCCTGGATGGAGATGTCCACCCGGCCCCGGTCCTCCGTCGGAACGAGCTCCTTGGGGATGATTACCGCAAGCCCCAACGCCAACAGACCCATGACGAAGATCAAGGTCCCCGCCGAAAAGGAGGAGATAACCATCCGCCGGGGCGCCAGCAGGGCCTCCAGAGAGGCCTGATAAGATCGCCTGAGCGCCGCCATCGCCGCATTCACGCCGCGGGTTATCGGGCCTCCGGTCCGCGCGGGCCGCAGCAGCACGGAGCCCAGCATGGGCGACAGGCTGAGGGCGAGAACTGCGGAGAAAAACACCGCCGCTGCGACCGAGACGGCCAGCTCGACGAACAACCGACCGGTGAACCCCGGCATAAACATCAGCGGAGCGAACACCGAGATCAGCACCACTGTGGTCGCGACAACCGCAAAAAAGACCTGGCGCGCGCCTCTCTGGGCGGCGACGAGCGGTGGCTCACCCTCGTCAATCCTTCGCTGGATATTCTCCACCACCACAATGGCGTCGTCGACCACAAGCCCGATCGCCAAGACAAGCGCCAGCAGGGTCAGCAGATTCACCGAGAATCCCAGTCCCGCCAGAACGATGAAGGTCGACAGAATGCAGATGGGGGCGACCAGCGAGGGCACCACCGCCGATCGCCACGACCCCAGGAAAAGCAGGTTCACCAGCGCCACCAGAGCAAGAGCCATGCCCATGGTGATCCACACCTCCTCGAGGGCGTGGCGCGTAAAGGTGGTGAAGTCCACCGAAACCTCGATTTTCGTCCCGGGCGGCAGGCTGCGATTAATCTCCCGGAGTTGCTCGCGGATGCCGTCGGAGATCTCCAGATCATTGGCCTGGGACTGGCGGAAGACGGCCATGCCGACCTGGTCGTTCCCATTTGAGCGGAACAGTCGACGCCGTTCGTCCGGCCCCTCCTCGATCCTGGCGAGGTCGCCGAGGCGCACCACATAGGCGTTCGGGTTGGCGGCGCTGGCCGCCGCGGACTGGGGAGAGGCCGCTGCACCTGCCGCAGCCGCTGAAGAGCCGAGGGCGCCCTGCTGGCCGGAGGCGGTGCTGGTCGACCGGCTGGAAGCCGAAGGGGTGACGGGAAGCTGGGCGAAGTCCTCCGGCGTCGCAAAGCCCCGCGCCACACGGATCGTAAAGTCCTTGGACGGCGCCTCAAGCGCGCCGGCCGGAAGCTCGAGGTTCTGCGCCCGCAAAGCGGACTCCACATCGTCAACCGTAATCCCGCGCGCCGCCATGGCCATGGGGTCCAGCCAGACTCGCATGGCGTAAACCTGGGCGCCCCCCAATCCGACCTGGGCGACCCCGGGCACTGTCGACAGGCGCTCCACCAGATAGCGGTTTGCATAATCCGTCAGCTGCAGGCGGTTCAGGGTGGTCGACGTCAGGCTGAGGAACATTATCGGCGAGTCATCCGCGTTCGCCTTTGCGATCTGCGGGGGGTCGGCCTGATCCGGCAGCAAGGGGGTCACGCGGCTTACGGCGTCGCGCACATCGTTCGCCGCATCGTCGAGATTGCGGTCAAGGGTGAAGGAAATCGAGATCCGGCTTCCGCCGTCGCGGGAGGTTGAGTTCACCCGGTCGATACCCTGGATGCCGGAAACCTGGCGCTCGATGAGTTGCGTGATGCGCTCTTCGACGACCTCCGCAGAGGCCCCGCGATAGTTGGTCGAGACACTGACCACAGGCGGATCGACGCTCGGGAGCTCACGGACCGCAAGGGAGAAGTAGCTCGCGAGGCCAAGGACACACAGCAGGATCGCCCCGACCGCCGCGAAGACCGGGCGACGGACCGAGAGATCGGAAAGCGTCATCCAGCCTTGCGCGGCGCGGCGCCTCCCGCTCCGGGTCCACCGGCGGGACGGACCGGCTGCCCGGACTGCACGCGGTTAAGTCCGTCCGCCACGACGCGGTCCGCCGGAGTGACGCCATCCAGAATCTCTACCCAGCCGTCCTGTCGCAGACCGGCGGTCACCGGCCTCTGTTGGACGGTCATCCGCCCGGCCGCCTCCACAACAACGAAGACCGAGGCGCCGTCGCCCTGGACTGCAACCGCGGATTCCGGGAGGGCCAGGGCCGAGCGCGCCCCCTGGCTCACGCCCACGCGCAGCATCATGCCGGGCCTCAGGCGACCCTCAGCGCTGGGAAACTCGGAACGCGCGGTCAGGGCGCGGGTGCGTTCGTCGATACGGGTGTCGAGCCGGATAATCCGACCGCTGAAGCGGGCGTCAGGCCAGGCGTCAACCGTCGCGGTGAGGGTTTGGCCCTCCCGGACGGAGGACAGGAAGCGGTCCGGCACCTGGAAGTCCACCCTGACCGCGGAAAGGTCATCCAGGGTGACAATCGCGGCGCCGGGATTGATGACCGCTCCGGGCGCGATGTCGGACAGCCCCACCACCCCTGCGAAGGGCGCCCGGATCACCCTGTCGCCCAGCCGCGCCTCGGCGGCGGCGACGTCGGCGCGGGCGGCCTTCCACGCCGCCTCAAACTGATCGACGGCGGCGGTCGAAGCGTAACCCTGTTCACCCAGCGTCCGCCAGCGATCATAGGCCCTGCGGGCCTGCACTTCGCGCGCCTGGGCCTGGGCCAGGGCGGCGTCCTGCTCGTTAGACTTGAGCTCCAACAGAACCTGGCCGCGGGCCACGGTCTGACCCGGCGTGAAGAGGACGCGGCTCACCAACTGCGTCGTCGCCGCGGAAAGAGTGACGGACTGGCGCCCTTTCGCGACGCCAAGCAGCTCCAGCCGCTCGGTAAAGGTACGGATTACGGGATTGACCAGAGACACCTGGGGGACCTCGCCCCGCTGCCCACCACGGCCCATGCCCGGCGGCCCGCCAGCGCCCGCAGCGCCCGGGGCTCCACCCTGCGCCGGCTTGGCGGACGACAGGATCTTCAACCCACCCGCCACCACCATCAGCAAGATCACGCCGACCGCAAGCGCGAGAAAAAAGTGACGCCTGAACACGAGGGCGAGACCTCCGGAGCCTCAACGAATCCCGGGGCGGGCAGAAATCAAGGACCCGGTTAAACTAGGGCTGGCCCGTTCTCGCGTCCACCCCGGCGCGCAAGAGCCGGAGTTGGGGTCGTGTGGGGATCAGGCGTCGTACCCGGGCATCTCGCGGTCGAGCTTGCGCAGGCAGCCGGGCCAGCCCAATTTTCCACCGATGCCGCGCCCCACCTGCCGGCGCACCTCCTCCTGGGCCGCCTCGGGTGCAATCAGGACGTTCTCGCGGCCGCAGGACAGGGCCATGACCTGCTGCTTGCAGGCGCGCTCGAGGAAGAACATGCCGTTCCAGCACTCCGCCGCGCTCTCGCCCAGGGCCAGGGTGCCGTGGTTGCGAAGAAGCATCAGGCTCTTGTCGCCCAGGTCCGCCACCAGCCGTTCGCGTTCATCCAGGTTCAGGGCGATGCCCTCGTAATCATGGTAGGCGAGGTGCGGCAGACAGATCAGCGAGTGTTGCGTCAGGGGAAGCAGCCCCTCCTTCTGTGAAGAGACCGCCGCGCCCTGATCAGAATGCAGGTGCATGACGAAATGGGCGTCTTCTCGGTTCATATGCACCGCAGAGTGGATGGTGAATCCGGCCGGATTGATGAAGTAGGGCGTCTCCTGAAGGATGTTTCCCTCGACATCTATGCGCACCAGAGATGAGGCCGTGATCTCATCGAAAAGCATGCCGTAGGGATTGATCAGGAAGTTGTGTTCCGGCCCCGGGATGCGGGCGGAGATGTGGGTGTAGATCATGTCATCCCACCCGTGCAGGGCGGCCAACCGGTAAAGCGCGGCGAGATCCACCCGGGTCTGCCACTCCTCCTCACTCACCTTGCCCTTGAGCGAGACAATCCCCGCAAGCGAACCGTCAGCCATGGCGGCCTCCCTGAGACGTTTTCACTTTCGAGCGTTGCGCCGACAGCCGCAAAGGTCAAGGGCGGCGAGAGCCGTCCAGAGCCCGTTCCCTTCAGACGGAAGGTCTGAACAGGCAGAACAGGCTTTGGGTCCATGAGGTTAGATCATGCTTCGATCCGATAACCGGCTCGCCCTTATCGGAACATGATCTAGGCATCTGAGCGAATGCGTGAGACCGAGCGAAGCCAGGCTGCGTAGGCGTTGTCCGCCAACCGGGCGTCGCCCCCGGGCGTCATCCGCATCGTCTGCGGGCGCGCCGCCGCCGCCGCCTCAACGCCCTCAAAGAGCCCGCAACCCAAGCCCGCGAAGAGCGCCGCGCCAAGGGCGGTGGTTTCCTCGTAGGCGGCGCGGCCCACAGGCGTTCGTGCGATATCCGCGAGCTTCTGGCAGAACCAGGCCGAACGCGACATGCCCCCGTCCACCCTCAGTTCGGCCTCCGGCCCAAAGGCTGTCGGTGCGTCCAGGCGCATGGCCTCGATGAGGTCGCGGGTCTGATAGGCCGCCGCCGCAAAGGCGGCGTCAGCGATCTCGGCAAGGCTCGTGTCCCGGGTCATGCCCAGAAGGCCCGCGCGGGCGTCCGGGTCCCACCAGGGCGCGCCCAGGCCGGTAAAGGCGGGCACGAGGGTCACCCCGTGGCCAGGGCGGGCCCGGCGCGCGAGGGCCTCGACCTCCGCCCCACCGCCCGGGACGCCGAGGCCTTCGTTCACCCACTGAAGAGCGGCCCCAGCGACAAAGATCGACCCCTCCAGAGCATAGGTCGCCCGACCGCCCAGCCGGGCCGCCACCGTGGTCAACAGCCGAGCCGATGACCGGGCGGCCGTCTCGCCGGTGTTGAGCAGAAGAAAGCACCCTGTGCCATAGGTGGCCTTCATCTCACCGGGGCGGATGCAGCCCTGCCCCATCAGGGCCGCCTGCTGATCACCGGCGACGCCCCGGATGGCGATGGATCCGCCCAATAGCTCAGGCAGGGTTGTCCCGTAATCATCGGCGCAGTCCTGGACCCGCGGCAGCAGCGACCGCGGCACCCGGAAAAGCTCGAGGAGTTCGTCGGACCATTCTTGCCCATGAATATCGAACAGGAGCGTCCGCGAGGCGTTGGTGGCGTCCGTGGCGTGGACCCCGCCGCCGGTCAGCTTCCAGATCACCCAGCAATCCATTGTGCCGGCCAGGAGCTCGCCGGCCTCCGCCCGAGCCCGCAGGCCGGGCTGGCTATCAAGAATCCACGCCAGCTTCGTGGCGGAGAAGTAGGGATCCAGAAGAAGGCCTGTCAGCGCCGTCACCCGGGGCTCAGCGCCCCGGGCCCTGAGGGCCTCGCAGACCGGCGCCGTCCTTCGGTCCTGCCAGACGAGCGCGCGCCCCACAGGCTCGCCCGTTCGACGGTCCCAGACCACGATAGTCTCCCGCTGGTTGGTCACTCCGAGCGCGGCGACTTCGGAAGCGGTCCGTCCTGCGCGTTCCAGAACCCCGCACAGCACCTTGACCGAGGCGGAGAAGATCTCTGAGGCGTCATGCTCTACCTGCCCGTCGCCGGGGTAGTGCTGCTCCAGCGGTTCTGCAAGGCTGGCGATCTCCGCCCCCGAAGCGTCGAAGAGGATGGCCCGGGTGGAGGTCGTGCCCTGGTCGAGACTCAAGATGAAGGTGGCCGACATCAGACGCCTCAACATTCCCTTTGGCATGCTCTATAGAACGCTCTTCCGGCGATCGCGCTGGCGGAGGACCAGTGGGAAGCGCCCAAGTCACCCGTCAAACACGCCACCAGCGGGGAGTTCTTGTTGGGAGACAGGGTGGACGAGATCATGTCCCTCGCCAAGAGCCGCGATGTGGCGGATCGCGAGCGGCTGCTTATTCGCCTGGTCGATCTGTGCGAAGGAAATCGCGAGGAGCTCCGCCCCCCCCGGGTCGAAGCGCTGTTGTCTCAGGTCTTCTTCGATCTCGTCTTTCAGGCTGAGTATGACATTCGCCTGAGATTGGCGGAGCGGATCGCCTCCGCCGAGTGGGCGCCGCCCGCGCTGATCAGCATTTTGTCCTTCGACGATATCGAGATCGCCCGCCCGATCATCGCCCGAAGCCCGATTCTCAAGGATCCCGACCTCATCCGTATCCTGGTCGAGGCGACCCTCGAACATCAGGTCGAGGTCGCCCGGCGTCCTCAGATCAGCCCAAATGTCGTTGACGTCATCCTCAAGACAGCGAGGCCGGAGGTCATGGCTGCGCTGGCGGAGAACGAGTCGGCGCAGGTTTCACAGGACCATCTCTTCGACCTTGTTCACAAGGCCCGGGAGATCGCTGCCCTTCACTCGCCCCTCGCCGAGCATCCGGGCCTTAACCTGGAACTGGCGGGCTACCTCTATACCTGGGTCGGAGCGGCGCTCCGTAAATCCATCGCCGCCCGCTTCGATCTCGACGACAAGGCGCTTGAAGCCGCCCTTGCTTTATCCGTCGCACAGGCCAGGGCGGGCGAGCCCTCAGCCAAATCCCGACGTCTTGAGGAAACGGACGAGGAGCGTCGCGATCGCCAGCTGGTCGCCAAGCTCGACATGTCTGGGCAGCTTCGCCCCAGCTATCTGCTCAAAGCCTTGAAGGAACGACGTCTATCCCTCTTCATCGCAGCGCTCGCCGCACTCGGGCGATTCGAGACCCCTGCCGTCCGCAAAGCCGCGAACGGTAAGACAGCGACACCCCTTGCCATGGCCTGTGCGTCTGTGGAGGTCGATCGCGTCGTCTTCCCGGATCTTCTCGCACTTGTCCGGGAGATCAATAACGGCTTGCCCGGTGGAACAGTAGCGGATGATCGCAGGGCCTTCGAGATCTTTGCCAAGACCAGCAGCAAATCAGCTTCATCCCTTTTCCGTAAAACCACTTAGAGAAGCTGGGGCTCCAAGCCATTGACTTCCCAATCCTCCCCAGTGAGACCGAAGCTCGCCTTCCTCAGCAGCGATCGATCCGAAGCGACCCAAGCCCGGGACCAGCTGGCCTGCGAGTACGGGGAGGTCGCCCTCGACGAAGCCGATGTCGTTGTGGCGCTGGGAGGCGATGGCTTCATGCTCGAGGTGCTTCACCTGCCCATAGCCCGACGCCTTCCAATCTATGGAATGAACAGGGGTTCGGTCGGCTTTCTGATGAACGACTTCGCGGCTGAGGGCCTGGTCGCTCGAATCGCCGCTGCGGAAGAGGCCGCGATTCATCCGCTCACCATGACCGCCGTAGACTCAGCAGGCAGGACTTTCACGGCCATGGCCATCAACGAGGTGTCCCTGCTTCGTCAGACCCGCCAGACCGCAAAACTGCGGATCCTGATCGACGGAACGGTCAGAATGCCGGAGCTGTCCTGCGACGGCGCCATGATCGCAACGCCAGCTGGGTCCACCGCCTACAACCTCTCCGCCCATGGCCCGATCATCCCGCTGGAGGCGAGAGTCCTGGCCCTGACACCGATCAGCGCCTTTCGTCCGAGACGCTGGCGTGGGGCGTTGCTTCCGCACGCCGCCCTGGTCTGCCTGCAGGTTCTGGAGCCGGACAAGAGGCCTGTCAGCGCGGTCGCCGACAACTTCGAGGTTCGGGACGTGGTCGAGGTCAAGGTCGCGGAGGACCGCGAGGTCTCCATGACAATGCTGTTCGACGCGGGCCGTGGGCTGCAGGAACGTGTTCTGGCCGAGCAGTTTTCTGTCTGATCCTCTGCACGGGTCGTTAACTGTGCTGAGGCATTCTCCAGGGGTCAGCTCTGTTTTGATGAAGAGGGGCCCGCCGTGCCGGTTGAAAGTCCAAAACGCCTCCAGATCGATCCCGAGGCCATCGCCCGGGCCGAAGAAGCCTTGGCCGCCATGGCCGTTAACTTCGAGGAATGGCTCCGGGTGGAGATCGTGCGCCTGCAGGACGCCTTCCAGGCGATCGGGGGGCGAGGGCGAAACGATGCGACCATGGAGGCGCTTTACCACCGCGCGCATGATCTGAAAGGGCTGGGGAGCACCTACGGCTATCCGATCATTTCGCAGATCGCAGGAACGCTTTGCCGTCTGATCGATACAGTCGAGAAGCGCCGAGCCGCCCCGTTTGATCTGGTGGAGGTGCATGTCGAATCCATCAAGGCCGCCGCCCGCAACAAGATCACCTCCGACGAAGACGCCACAGGACGGGCGCTGGTAAAGGCGCTCGAGAGCAAGGTCCGCACCTTCGATCCAGAAGGCTGAGGCTCCGGGCCCGCCCTACATCACGCGTTCGAGGGGCTCCGCCACATCCCCGTATCCCGCCTCCGGCGGAAGCGTCAGCACCTTGCCGCCGGGACGATCCTCGATGCGGGGCTGAACGGTCACAAGCGCACGGCGCCGGGCGCGGTCCAGACAGTCCTCTGCGCTGGAGGCCTCCGCCAGGAGCTGGATGTTCATTCGGGTGGGAAAGATCACTTTGCGGCCCCCGGTCTGGGCGAGCTCCAACACCTGCCGCGGCGCGATCCACTCCGCATCCACCGTCTCCCGTCCATCACAGGCCGCGAGCTGGTCGTCCGGAGCCTTCACAGCGTAGAACCAGGTATCGAAACGCTTGGGGGTCAAGGGCGGCGTGATCCAGCGGGCGAAGACCGTCAGGGCGCTCAGGTCGAGCCGAACGCCCAGGTCACGCACCACGTCGAGGAAAGGCAGATCGCCTGCATCCACCGCTTTGCGGATGTCGATTGGGGCGGCCTCGCCGCGGAACGCTCCGCCGTCCGGTGTCCGGGCCAGGAGGATACCCGCCTCCTCGAAGACCTCGCGGATGGCGGCGATGCGGAGAGGCCTCTGGACCGCGTCATAGTCGTCGAAGCCCAGGGAGTATTGCGCCCAGGCCTCGGCGTGGTCCCGTTCGTGGCTCTTGCCGCCTGGAAACACCAGGGCGCCGGAAGCGAAATCGATCTGGTGGTGCCTCTTGACCATCAGGACCTCGAACTCCGGTTGGTCGCGAAGAAGCAGGATCGTAGCGGCGGGCTTGATGGCGCTGTCGGGGGCGATATCGGTCATGGGCTCATCATGTCGGTCGCCGGCGCGGGCTGGCAAGCCCGTTGGCGACCACCGCCGGCCCCCCACGCACTTTGCAGAACACAGCATCGCCCGAGCTGTCATCCTCCCAGAGTCGGCTGCGGGGACGAGCCATGGCGTCGATGCAGCGCGCACTCCGAAAGTCTCGCCGATTGGACCTTGCCTCCTTAGCCGTGCGAAGCCCCGCAATCCGGTATCGCCAAGGTCGCCCCGGACGCGCAATACTGTCGCCCTGGATGTGGCGAAGAGTTTATCAGTCGCCTCCCGGAATGATGGGCGAGACGCCTGGGCTTCCGCCAAGATCGGAATGAGGAAATGCTTCTTAAAGGTTTGAAAGTCGTTGAGTTTGCGTCCTACATTGCAGCGCCGGGGGCCGCTGGAATCCTCGGCGACTGGGGCGCCGACGTCATCAAGGTCGAACGGCCAGAGGGCGACCCGATGCGATATGTGTTCGCCGACACCAAGAACGCCGTCGCTGGCAATCCCACCTTTGCGGTCGATAACAGGGGCAAGCGAGCCATTGTCCTCGATATCTCCCGCCCCGAGGGCCGCGACGCCCTGGCTCGCCTGGCGGCCACAGCGGATGTTTTCCTGACCAATGTCAGATCCGCAGCGCTGAAGCGGGCCGGCCTCGACCATGGCGCTCTGCGGAAAGAGAACCCGCGCCTCGTCTACGCCATGGTGACCGGTTACGGCCTTGAGGGGTCCGACGCCCATCTTCCGGGATTCGACGTCACCGCCTTCTGGGCGCGCTCCGGCGTGGCTCGGATGCACACGCCCAAGGGCGCCGACCCCTTTATCCTGCGCACCGGGGTCGGTGATCACACCACCTCTATGGCGACGGTCTCCGCCATCCTCGCCGCTCTCTACGAGCGCAGCCAGACCGGGGTCGGCCGTCTGGTTCAGACCTCACTTCTCGCCACCGGAGTCTATACGGTCTCCTCGGACATGGCCGTCCAGCTCGCCTTCGGACGCTTGGCGTCGAACCGGCCGCGGACGGATCCCTTCGATCCCCTGGCCAACTTCTACCGCAGCCGCGATGACCATTGGTTCGTTCTCAATCCCCGGGGGGGCGGCGCCGACTGGAAGGCTCTGACCCGCGCCTGCGGCCGCCCAGAGCTTTCCGATGACGAGCGGTTCTCGAGCGGGCGCGCCCGGCGCATCAACAGCGCAGCTCTCGTCCAGGAGCTTGAGACTGCGTTTGGAGCCTTCGATTTCGCGGAGGTACGGGCCCGGCTGGATGAAGAGGACCTCGTCTGGGCCCCGGTCCAGACCCCCGCAGAGGTTGCAGCCGACCCCCAGGTGGCCGCCGCTGGCGGATGGGTTGACGTCGAGGATGGCGCGGGCGGGCGCTTCCGGTCCCCCGCAGCCCCGGCCCGATTCCCCGGCGCCGACCAGACCGTTCGCCCGCCGCCGCCAGGACTGGGCGAACACACCCGCGAGGTCCTCGCCGAGTTGGGATACGCCTCAAGCGAGATCGATGCGCTGTTCTCCAACGGCGCAGCCGCCTGAACTGCCGGATCAGCCTGAAAGCGGTTGATCTGCCTTGCGCGCCGTGCGGGGTTCCAACCCGGATGAAGCGTCCGACAGAACCCTGAGCATCTCTGTCGAGAAGAGGGAGCCTCCAAGGCGGGAACCCGCGCTTTGCGATTCTCCCCCCCCGTTTCCTCCGAGTATGAGCGCCATCAGCACCTCCTGCTCCCGCCGGATGTCTTGGCTGCGGCTGTTACCGGCGTACTGGATAAAGCCCGACGGCTCCGGCGATGCAGGCGGCGGAACGGGCGCAGATTGGGTCGCGGTCCCGACGAGGTTCGAATAGACTTCCTGGACGGTTGCGGCTCGCTCGCCCTTGTAGAAGATCGTCGGGTTGGCCCGGGCGGCTTCCGGAAAAAGGTTGGCCGCGGGGGTGGTGGAGTACTTTTCCATGGCCTCGATGAGCCGGGCGGACCCAAGGCGCCCAAGAAAATGAGCGGCGTAGAGCTCCCCTATGGTCGGATCGCGACCGATCCTCCCCTTGAGATAGGCCCCGTTCTGAGAGGTCAGTTCAGCCGCCATAACCGATGCGGCGGTAGGGTCCAGGCGCAGATCCAGAACGGCCTGCCGCGCCCCTCCGGCCACCACGTAACGGCCCTCGGAGTTCTGCCGGATCTGGTCGGCGTACGCAGAATAGCCATGCCTGTCACCGAACTGCTTCACGGTGGCGAGCCAGGTCTGCTCGGTGAACTGGAAAAGGCCCGCTGCGGATGAGGTCGAGGCCCGGGCGGAGGGATTGAAGCTGCTCTCTCGCTGAGCGGTCTTCATCAGATAGCCGTAATCGACCCCAGTCACCGCACTTGCGCGCTGGATGGTGGCCTGAACGGCGGACCTGATTCCACTTACCGACATGGTCACTGCTTGACCCTGGTATGGTAAACAACGTGTTAACTATAACCGGTCAAACAGAGTTAAGGAATCCTTAACTTCAGTAGCTGCGGGGGAGGTCCAGAACCTGCTCAGCGATGAAGTTGCAGATCATCTCGCGGCTGACAGGGGCGATCCGCGCGATCATCGCCTCCCGGAAATAGCGCTCCACATGGTACTCCCTGGCGTAGCCCATCCCGCCGTGGGTCAGCACCGCCGCCTCGCAGGCGGCGAAGCCCGCCTCCCCGCCCAGGTACTTGGCCGCATTGGCCTCCGCCCCGCAGGGCTCGCCCGCGTCGAACAGGGCGGCGGCCCGGAAGGCCATCAGGCTCGCCGCTTCCAGGCCCATCCAGGCCCGCGCCAGGGGATGGGCGATCCCCTGGTTCTGGCCAATGGACCGGCCAAAGACCCGCCGCTCCCGCGCATAGTCCGCCGCCCGCTTCAGCGCCGCGCGCCCCAGTCCCACCGCTTCGGCCCCGATCAGCACCCGCTCGGGATTGAGGCCGGCGAGCAGGTAGGAGAACCCCTTGCCCTCCTCCCCGACCAGGTCTTCTGCTGGGACGTCCAGGTTGTCGATAAAGACGCTGTTCGATTCGATGGCCTTGCGACCCATCTTGGGGATCACCGTCGCCGTGATCCGGCTGCGGTCGAAATCCGTATAGAAGAGGCTGAGCCCCTCTGTCGGCCGCTTCACCTCCTCCCGCGGGGTGGTCCGGGCAATGATGAGGATCTTGTTCGCCCTCTGCGCCATGGTCGTCCAGACCTTGCGCCCGTTGATCACCCAACCGTTCCCCCGCCGCTCGGCCCGGGTGGTCAGGCTGGCCGTATCGAGACCGGAGTCCGGCTCGGTGACGGCGAAGCACATGCGGTCGCGGCCATCGATCAGGCGGGGAATGGCGCGGGCCTGCTGGGCCTCTGAGCCGAACTTCACGATCGGCATGGGCCCGAAGATGTTCAGGTGCACCGCGCTGGCGCCCGAGAAGCCCGCCCCGGATTCCGCCACCGTCTGCATGATCAGCGCCGCCTCGGTCAGCCCCAGGCCGGCCCCGCCTAGGGCCTCCGGCATGGCCGCGCCCAGCCAGCCCCCGGCCGCCATCGCCGAGACGAAGGCCTCCGGAAAGCCGCCGGTCTCGTCGACCTGGCGCCAGTAGTCGGCGTCGAAGCCCTCGCAGAGCCTGCGCACCCCCGCCTGCAGCTCCAACTGCGACTCGGTGAAGTCAAACCCGCTCATGCCTGAACCTCCCCTGCCCCCGGAGCGAACCGCGAGGGATCGAGTCGCCCGGCCCAGCGCCCGCCATCCTCTCCGGTCACCGCCGCCGTGACAATCGCCGCCACCAGGGGCGCCAGGAGCCAGCCATTGCGACGCGCCCCCACCGCCAGGAAGACGCCCGGACGCACCGAGGCGCCCGCCAGGGGAAGGCCGTCAGGGCTGGCCGCCCGCACCCCGACGCGGGTTTCCCAACCCTCCGGAGGCAGGCCCGGGATCACCCCGGCCAGAGCCCGTCGCAGGCTCGCCTGGGCCTGCAGGTCCGCCGCCAGGTCAGCGCGCCCCGCCTCCATAGTCGCCCCGGCCAGCAGTCCGCCGCCCGAGCCCAGCAGGTAGGCGCCTGGGGTGCGGATCACCCGGCTCGGCGGCGCGCGGTCCGCCCGCCACAGGATCTGTCCCTTGATGGGTGAAAGGAGGGCCAGCTCCGGCGCCAGGGCCGACAACCTCCGGTCGGCGCCCGTGGCCAGGACCACGGGGCCAGGCGAGTCGGCGAGGTCCCGGTCGGAAAGGGCGCCGGCCTCCATCGTCCCGCCCAGCTCCTTCAACCGCGCCGCCATCGCCGCCAGGGCGTCCTGCGGCTCGATCCGCCAGTCCTCGGCCGTGACCAGGGCGCGACCGAACCGCGGCGCCAGGCCGGGCGTCCAGGTCTGCATCTCGTCTCGCCCCGCATCCCGGACCTCAAGCCCCAGGACCTCGAGCTGCACCTGCAGGTCCTGGAGCCAGGCGTCAGGGCCCACCGCTGCGGCGCCCGAGCGGTCGAGAGCCACCCCCAGCCGACCGGCCAGGCCCGGCCAGAGGTCGCGGCTTGCGCAAAGCAGGCGAAGGCTGTCTGTCGCGGGACGGTCAAGGACGCTCTCGAAGGCCGGCGCCAGCATGCCGGCCGCCACGCCGGAAGCGGTCCGTCCGGGGACGGTCTCAGCCACCAGCCGCACCTTGAGGCCGGCTTCGGCCAAAGCGAGGCCCGTCGCCAGACCGAACACCCCGGCCCCGACCACCATCACGGAAGCTGCGCCCGACCCGCCCATGCCCTCAGGCGCCGGATTCCGGCGGGGAAATCAAGGGCGGGGCGAAGTGGACGCCGGACCCTCGCGCATTTGAGGCGGCCGTAGGTGGTGGCGGCCGGGCGGCTTCGGGGCTAGGACGCGCCATGCCTGTCATCAATCTCGACGACCTGCCCCCCACCCTTCCCCGGAAGGGCGCCCTGACGGGTGTGGATGCGGGTGAGAAGACCCTGGGGGTCGCCTTCAGCGACGCTCTGTGGACGGTGGCCACCCCCCATTCCGTCATCCGGAAGGTCAAGTTCACCGACGACGCCGCCGCCCTTTTCCGGCTCATGGACGAGCGCGGCTCCACCGCCCTCGTGATCGGCCTGCCCCTCAACATGGACGGGACAGAGGGGCCCAGATGCCAGTCCTGTCGGGCCCTGGGCCGGAACCTGCTTCGCCTTCGCCCTGACCTGATCGTCACCTTCCAGGACGAGCGCCTCTCCACCGCCGCCGTGGAGCGCACCCTGATCGGCGAGGCGGACCTGTCCCGGGGCAAGCGTAGCCAGGTCGTGGACCGGGCGGCGGCGGCCTGGATCCTCGACGCGGCGCTGGACCGGCTCCGGGCCCTCGGCGGCGTCTGAGCCTTTTCCTTGGCTTGGGCGGGAAAGCCCCCTAAGACGGGGCTTTGATGAGCCGCGACACGCAAGGTCTGACCGAGGTCCTGGAACGGACCTTTCCCTTCCCGCGCCGGCATTTTCTGTCCGTCCTGGACCTGAACCCCGTCGAGGTGGCTCAGCTCCTCGACCTCGCCGAGGGGTTTGTCTCCCTGAACCGGCAGGTGTCGAAGAACCTGGACCTCCTGAGGGGCCGGACCCTCATCAACCTGTTCTTCGAGAACTCGACCCGGACCCAGAGCTCCTTTGAGCTGGCGGCCAAGCGGCTGGGCGCCGACACGATCAATATGAGCCCCGGCGGCTCCTCCATCGCCAAGGGCGAGACCCTGATCGACACGGCGGTGACGCTGAACGCCATGCGGCCGGACATTCTGGTGATCCGCCACGCGGCCTCCGGCGCGGCGTCCCTGCTGGCGCAGAAGGTGTCGTGCTCGGTGATCAACGCCGGCGACGGCCAGCACGAGCATCCGACCCAGGCCCTGCTGGACGCCTTGTCCATGCGCCGGGCCTTCGGGCGCATCGCCGGCCTGAGGGTCGCCATCTGCGGCGACATCCTTCATTCACGCGTGGCCCGCTCCAACGTCGGCCTCCTGCAGATGATGGGCGCCGAGGTGCGGCTGGTGGGCCCGCCGACCCTGATCCCGGCCCAGGCGGACCGGTGGGGGGTCCAGGTGTTCAACGATCTGCGCGAGGGCATCGCCGGCTGCGACGTCGTCATGATGCTGCGCCTGCAGCTGGAGCGCATGGACGGCGCCTTCGCCCCCTCCCCGCGGGAGTACTTCCGCTTCTGGGGCCTGGACCGGGAAAAGCTGGGCGCCGCTGCCGACCATGTGAAGGTCATGCACCCTGGGCCCATGAACCGGGGCGTGGAGATCGACTCCGACGTCGCCGACGACCTGACGATCTCGCTCATCCAGGACCAGGTGGAGATGGGCGTCGCCGCCCGGATGGCCATCCTGGCCGCCCTCGCCGCCCGCCTGGAGAACAGCTGATGCGCAGCATCTGCGTCTTCTGCGGCTCAAGCCCGGGCTTCCGGCCGGTCTATGCCGAGGCCGCCGCCCGCACGGGCCGCACCCTGGCCGAGGCGGGGCTCTCGATGGTCTTCGGCGGCTCGAAGGTGGGCCTGATGGGCGCAGCGGCCGACGGCGCCCTGGCGGCCGGCGGCGAGGTCTTCGGCGTCCTGCCCCGCGCCCTGGCCCGCAAGGAGCTGGAGCACACCGGCCTGACCCGGCTGGAGATCGTCGAGACCATGCACCAGCGCAAGGCGCGCATGGCCGAATTGTCCGACGCCTTCATCGCCCTGCCCGGCGGCGCCGGCACCCTGGAGGAGGTCTTCGAGATCTGGACCTGGGGCCAGCTGGCCATCCACGCCAAGCCGGCGGCCTTCCTGAATGTCGAGGGCTATTACGACCCGCTTCGGACCTTCATCGACCACGCGGTCGGCGAGGGCTTCCTGCGTGAGGCGCACCGGGACATGCTCATCTTCGGCGACGACCCGGCGGAGCTCATCACGGCTCTGGGGGCCTACCAGGCGCCGGCGCAGGAGAAGTGGCTCGAGAGGTTCCAGCTGTGAGCGCCGCATCCGACCGCCCCATGGCCCTCCTCAACGCCCGCATCGTCGATCCGGCGAGCGGGCTCGACGCCCGGGGCGCCCTGTTCCTCCGGGACGGCCGGATCGAGGCGGTCGTCACCGACAGCGACCCCGGCGCGGTGGGCGCGGACTACGAGACCCTCGATGCGGCCGGCGCCCTCCTGATCCCCGGGCTGGTCGACCTCCGCGCCAAGACAGGCGAGCCCGGCTTCGAGACCCGCGAAACCCTGCGCTCGGCCTCGGAGGCCGCCGCGGCCGGCGGGGTGACCACCTTCGTCGTCCAGCCCGATACCGACCCGGTGATCGACGAGGCCTCGGTGGTGGACTTCATCCGCCGCCGGGCGCGGGACTCCAGCCTGGTCAACATCCTGCCCGCCGGCGCCGCGACGCAAGGCTGCCTGGGCGAACGCATGGCCGAGATCGGCCTGATGGCCGAGGCTGGCTGCGTCTACGTCACCGACGCCGACCGCCCCATCGTCAACTCCAAGGTGATGAGACGGGTCCTGGCCTATGCGAAGGGCTTCGGCATGCTGGTGGCCCACCGGCCCGCCGATCCCTGGCTGAGCGAGGGGGCCGCCGCCACCTCCGGCGAGTTCGCCGGGCGGATGGGCCTGCCCAGCGCCCCGCCCGAGGCCGAGAAGATCATGCTGGAGCGGGACCTCGCCCTGGTGGAGATGACCGGCGCGCGCTTCCTGGCCGACCAGGTCACCACCGCCTGCGCCCTCGAATCGCTGGAGCGCGGCAAGCGGCGCGGCCTGCCCGTCTTCGCCACGACCTCGATCAATCACCTGACCTTCAACGAGATCGATATCGGCGACTACCGCACCTTCCTGAAGTTCGATCCCCCCGTCCGCGGCGAGGACGACCGGCAGGCGGTGATCGAGGCCCTGGCGAACGGCCTGATCGATGTGGTGGTTTCGGCCCACGCCCCCGCCCCGCCGGAAGACAAGCGGCTGCCCTTCGCGGAGGCGGCCCCCGGCGCGGTGGGGCTCCAGACCCTGCTGCCCGCCCTTCTGGCCTTCCATCATGAGGGCCGGATTCCGCTGATGAAGCTGATCGCCGCCGTCACGGTGCGGCCGGCGGACCTGCTGGGCCTGCCTTGCGGGCGGATTTCGCGCGGCGCCCCTGCAGACCTGGTGCTGTGCGATCTGAACGCGCCCCTGGTGGTGGACCCCGACGCCCTGAAGTCGCGCTCGCGGAATACGCCCTTCGACGGCCGCCGGCTGCAGGGAGCGGTGCAGAGGACCCTTGTCGCGGGACGGACGATCTTTGCGGCCTGAGAGCGCCACGCGAAAAAGGAACATTTGACGAACACTTTCGGGCGTGCTTGTCTGCGCCTTGAGGGTGACGTGGGGATGGCGGCGACCTAGACTGCCCGGGCCATCGGAGGAGCCCGCCGCCCATGCCCAATGAATCACTCGTCATCGCCGCCGTCATGGTCGGGGGTTACCTCCTGGGGTCCACGCCCTTCGGCGTCATCAGCATGAGGCTGGCCGGCGCCGGCGACCCCCGCAGTATCGGCTCAGGGAATATCGGGGCGACCAATGTCCTGCGGTCCGGCCGAAAGGACCTGGCCCTCCTGACCCTGCTCGGCGACGGGGGCAAGGGCGCTCTCGCGGTGCTGGCGGCGGTCCTGCTGACCCGCGGCGCGCCGGACGCCACCCGGCAGACCCTGGTGGCCCTTGCGGCGGGTTCGGCCTTCCTCGGTCACCTCTTCCCCGTCTTCCTGCGGTTCAAAGGCGGCAAGGGGGTCTCGACCTTCTTCGGCACCCTACTGGCCGCCGCCTTTCCCGTCGGCCTGGCCGCCGCGGCGACCTGGCTCGTCATGGCCTTCCTCTTCCGGATTTCCTCCCTCGCGGGCCTCACGGCCGCCGCCCTTGCGCCCCTCTTCGCCCTCTTCGTCTTTCACTCCCCCCACGCCATCGTGACCCTGACCCTCTTCATGGGCGCCCTGATCTTCGTGCATCACCAGGAGAATCTGCGGCGGATCCTCAAGGGCGAGGAACCTCGTATCGGCGGCGGCAAGCCGCCTGCGGCCCCGCCCGAACCTCCACCCGAGGCGCCATGACGGACCGCCCGGCCGCGTTCAGACGGGACTGGCTGCGACTGGCGCGGACCCCCAGCGTCGGCGCCGTCACCTTCCGGGAGCTGATCCGGCGGTTCGGTGATCCCTCCCTGGCCCTTGAGGCCCTGCCCGACCTGTCCCGCAGGGTCGGAAGGATGACGCCCATCGCCCCCCAGACGCCGGCGCAGGCGGAAGACGAGATCGCCGCAGGAGACGCCCTGGGCGCACGCCTTCTCCTGGCCTGCGATCCCGGGTTCCCGGCCCTGTTGGCCGCCCTTGACCCGCCGCCGCCCCTCGTCTGGGTGCTGGGAGATCCCCGCCCCCTCGAACGGACCTGCGTCGCCATTGTGGGCGCGCGGGCCGCCTCGGCCCTGGGCCTGAGGTTCGCCGGCGCCCTCGCCGCCGATCTCGGCGCTGCAGGCCTGACCGTGGTGTCCGGGCTGGCCCGGGGTGTGGATGGCGCCGCCCACCAGGGAGCCCTGGCCACAGGGACGTCGGCGGTCCTCGGCGGCGGGGTCGACGACATCTATCCCTCCCAGCACGCTGACCTTTACGCCGCCATCCTGGCCGCCGGGGGCTGCATGGTGTCTGAGAACCCGCCTGGCCGCACAGCTACGGCAGCGGACTTTCCCCGACGCAACCGGATCATCGCCGGGCTTGCCCGGGCCGTCGTCGTGGTGGAGGCCGAACTCCGTTCGGGTTCGCTCATCACCGCCAGGCTGGGGGCGGAGATGGGCCGCGAAGTCCTCGCCGTCCCGGGCTCGCCACTGGACCCAAGGTCACGGGGCGGAAATGATCTGCTCCGGCAGGGTGCCGCAGTCTGCGAGGGCGCTGAAGACGTGCTCCGCGCCCTGGCCGGACTGTCGGGCCTCGCCGAACCCGAGCTTGCCTTCGACCCGCTGCCGGCGGTGAGGCCCGGTCTGACGGGCGAAGCGCCGCAGACAGCGCGGGACAACCTCCTGGCCCTGCTGTCACCGTCACCCGCGCCCAGGGACGAGATCGTTCGCCTGTCTGGCCTCACGACAGCGGAAGTGAACGCCGCCTTGGCCGAGCTGGAATTGTCCGGACAGGTGGTTTTCACCACCGGAGGCGGGGCGGCCCTGGCCTGACGCCGGCCTGTTCTGCAGGCCAAGTTGACAGCCGCCCCCTCTGCGGCCCACTTTCCCGCCCCTTCACAGGGCCAGCGGGCCCCAAGGAACTGCATGCACCTCGTCATCGTCGAGAGCCCCGCCAAGGCCAAGACCATCAACAAGTACCTGGGGTCGGACTACAAGGTCCTGGCGAGCTATGGCCATGTCCGGGATCTGCCGCCCAAGGACGGCTCGGTCCGGCCGGACGAGGACTTCGCCATGTCCTGGGAGGTCGACGCCAAGGCGGCCAAGCGCCTCTCGGAGATTGCAGAGGCGGCCAAGACCTCGGACCGCATCATCCTCGCCACCGACCCGGACCGCGAGGGCGAGGCCATCTCCTGGCATGTCCTGGATGTGCTGCGCCAGAAGCGGGCGGTGAAGGATAAGCCGGTCGAGCGGGTGGTGTTCAACGCCATCACGAAGTCGGCTGTGACTGAGGCGATGAAGTCGCCCCGCCAGATCGACATGGAGCTGGTGCAGGCCTACCTCGCCCGCCGGGCTCTGGACTATCTGGTGGGCTTCAATCTCTCTCCCGTCCTGTGGCGCAAGCTGCCCGGCGCCCGCTCGGCGGGCCGGGTCCAGTCGGTCGCCCTGCGGCTGGTGGTGGACCGTGAGATCGAGATCGAGCGCTTCCTGACCCGGGAGTACTGGACGGTGGAGGCCGACATGACCTCTGCCGGCGCCCCCTTCACCGCCCGTCTGGCGGTGCATGAGGGCCGCAAGCTGACCAAGTTCGACCTGGGGAACGCCGACGCCGCCGAGGCCGCACGCAAGGCGGTGGAGGCCGGCGCCTTCACCATCTCGGCCGTGGAGAAGAAGCCCGCCCGGCGCTCGCCGGCCCCGCCCTTCACCACCTCGACGCTCCAGCAGGAAGCGGCGCGCAAGCTGGGCTTCGCGGCCCAGAGGACCATGCAGGCGGCGCAGAAGCTTTATGAGGGCGTCGACATCGGCGGCGAGACCGTCGGCCTGATCACCTATATGCGGACCGATGGCGTCCAGTCGGCGCCGGAGGCGCTTCAGGAAGCCCGCGAGGTGATCTCAGGCCTTTTCGGAGGGTCTTATCTTCCGGAGAGCGCCCGTCAGTACCGCACCAAGGCGCGCAACGCCCAGGAGGCCCACGAGGCCATCCGCCCCACCAGCCTGGCCCGCAACCCCGGCTCCCTTCGGCTGGAAGGCGACCTGGGCCGGCTCTATGAGCTGATCTGGAAGCGCATGCTGGCCTCGCAGATGGAGTCCGCCCGGATCGAACGCACGACGGTGGACCTGTCGACGCCGGACGGCCGCACCGGCCTTCGGGCCACCGGCCAGGTCATCCTCTTCGACGGCTACCTCAAGGTCTACGAGGAAGGCCGGGACGACCCGGAGGACGAAGATGGCGGCCGCCTTCCGCAGCTGAACGCGGGCGCCGCCGCCGAGGTCCGCAAGGTCAAGGCCGACCAGCATTTCACAGAGCCGCCGCCGCGCTACTCCGAAGCCAGCCTGGTCCGGAAGATGGAGGAGCTGGGGATCGGCCGGCCTTCGACCTACGCCTCCATCCTGTCGGTCCTGCGCGACCGGAGCTATGTGCGGATGGACAAGAACAGGTTCATTCCAGAGGACAAGGGACGCCTGGTGACGGTGTTCCTGGAGTCCTTCTTCAACCGCTATGTCGAGTACGACTTCACGGCGGCGCTGGAGGAGAAGCTGGACCAGGTCTCGGCCGGCGATCTCGACTGGAAGGCCCTGCTGCGCGAGTTCTGGGGCGAGTTCCAGCCCGCCACCGCCGAGGTCCTGAAGCAGCCGACCCGGGACGTGATCGAGGCCCTGAACACCACCCTGGGTCCCTTCCTGTTCCCCGGCGAGGGCGGCCGGACCTGTCCGAAGTGCGGCACAGGAGAGCTGTCCCTCAAGCCCAGCCGTTTCGAGCCCTTCATCGGCTGCTCCAACTATCCGGAGTGCCGCTACACCCGGAAATTCGGTCCCCCTTCCGAGGATGGCGAGACCCCCTCCGGCGACCGTGAGCTGGGAACCGACCCCGAGACGGGGCTGACCGTCTTCCTGAAGTCCGGGCGTTTCGGACCGTTTGTCCAGCTGGGCGAGGCGGAGAAGCCCAAGCGCGCCTCCCTGCCCAAGGGCTGGTCGCCAGAGGCCATGGACCTGGAGAAGGGCCTGAGACTGCTTCGCCTGCCCAGGGAGGTGGGTCTTCACCCGGAGGACGGAGGCGTCATCCTGGCCGGGATCGGGCGCTATGGCCCCTTCGTCCAGCACGCCGGCGTCTACGCCAACCTTCCGGGGGTGGACGAGGTGTTCGAGGTCGGGTTGAACCGGGCCGTGACCCTGTTGGCCGAGAAGAAGGCCGGGGGCCGGGCTGGTCGCGGAGAGGCTACGGCCCTTCGGGACCTGGGCGCCCACCCGGCGGATGGTGCGCCCGTGAAGATCCTGGCCGGACGCTATGGTCCCTACGTCAAGCATGGCCAGGTGAACGCCAACATTCCCCGGGGGTCCGATCCGGCGGAGCTGACCCTTGAGGCGGCCGTGGAACTGCTGGCCGCCCGCGCGGCCAAGGCCCCGGCGGCAAAGGGCAAGGTCCGCAAGGCTCCGGCGACCAAGGCGACCGCCGCCAAGACTCCGGCGGCGAAGAAGCCCGCCGCCAGGAAGCCGGCGGCGCGAAAGACCGCAAAGCCCGGAGCAAAGTCCTGAGAATGGGTCTAGTCTAGGCCATGGCCAGACCCCGACCGCCCCGCCGCCGCCCGGAAGGCGCCCGAACCGGGACCGCCGGCCATGGCCGGCGCCCGCCCCAGGGCCTCCCCGACCGGGAGACCCTGCTGGCCTTCATCCGCGAGACCGGAGAGGCCGAGAAGTCTGACATCGCCCGCGCTTTCGGGCTGAAGGGGGCTGACCGCATCGCCCTGCGCGATATGCTGCGCGAGCTCCAGGACAGCGGGGCCTTAGGGCGGCGGGGTCGAAAGGGTGTCGCCATCAGCGGGGAATTGCCCCCTGTGGGCGTGGCCGAGGTCGTGGAGCGTGACTCGGACGGCGAACTCCTGGTGCGCCTCGTCAAGGGCGAGGATGCGCCCCTCGTGCGGCTGGCGCCCGACCGCAACGAGGCGGCGGCGGGCGCGCCCGGCCTTGGCGACCGCCTGCTGGTCCGCTTCGAAACCACCGAGGCGGGTGAGACCGAGGCGCGGCTGATCAAGCGCCTGGGCGCAGCCGTTCACAGGGTGCTCGGCGTGGTCCGCAAGTCGGCCCGGCAGGTCCGCGTGGAGCCGGTGGACCGGCGCTCGCGGGACCAGGTCCTGATCGAGGGCGCCGAACCGGCCGACCTGCGCGATGGCGATCTGGTGGTGGCCCGCCTGACCCCGGGAGGGCGACGGTTCGGCCTGCACCGGGGCGAGATCCTGGAGCGCGTGGGACGGGAGGACGATCCGAGGGCCGCCTCGCTGATCGCCATCCACGCCCACGGAATCCCGACAGGCTTTCCCGAGGCGGCCGAGGTGGAGGCCGAGGCCGCCCGCGAGCCGGACCTCGCCGGCCGCGAGGACCTGCGCGCCCTGCCCCTGGTCACCATCGATCCCCCCGACGCCCGGGACCATGACGACGCGGTCTACGCCGAACCGGACGAGGAGGCTGGCAATCCTGGCGGCTGGATCGTCTGGGTCGCCATCGCCGATGTCGCCGCCTATGTCCGGCCGGGCTCGGCCCTGGACCGCACCGCCCGGGACAAGGGCAACAGCGTCTATTTCCCCGACCGGGTGGAGCCGATGCTGCCGGAGCGGCTCTCCGCCGGGCTCTGCAGCCTTCGGGCCGGCGAGAACAGGGCCTGCCTGGCGGTGCGGATGGTCTTCGACGCCAGCGGGCGCAAGACCGGTCATCGCTTTGTGCGGGGCCTGATGCGCTCGGCCGCCAAGCTGTCCTACGAGCAGGCCCAGGCCGCGATTGAGGGCCAACCGGACGACACCACCGGGCCGCTCCTAGAGCGCGTCCTCAAGCCCCTCTACGCCGCATACGCCGTGATGCTCGAGGCCCGGCGCCGGCGTTCACCCCTCGCCATCGAGAGCCCGGAGCGCCGGATCCTGATGAATGCAGAGGGCCAGATCACCGCCATCCGGGCCCGGGCGGTGCTGCCGGCCCACCAGCTCATCGAAGAGATGATGATCCAGGCCAATGTCTGCGCCGCACAGACCCTGGAGGCCCGCAAGACGCCGCTGATCTATCGCGTTCACGACACGCCCAGCCTGGAGAAGGTCCATGCCCTGGCCGACTTCCTCGGCACCCTCGGCCTGCCCTGGTCCAAGGGCGAGGCGCCCCGGACGGACCGCTTCAACCGCCTGCTGGCGGAAACGCGGGAAAGCCCCAGCGCCGCCATCATCAATGAGGTCGTCCTGCGCAGCCAGATGCAGGCCATCTACGACACGGACAACATCGGCCACTTCGGCCTGAACCTGGACCGCTACGCCCATTTCACCTCGCCGATCCGGCGTTACGCCGACCTGATCGTCCACCGCGGCCTGATCCGCGCCCTGGGCCTTGGGGATGACGGACTGACGGACCGCGACATCGCCCAGCTAAAGGGCACCGCCGAGATGATCACCGCCGCCGAGCGCCGGGCCATGGCGGCCGAGCGGGACGCCATCGACCGCTATGTGGCCGCCTTCCTGGCCGACCGCGTGGGCGCGACCTTCTCAGGGCGGATCAGCGGCGTGACCCGGTTCGGCCTGTTCATCCGGCTGGATGAGACCGGTGCAGATGGACTCGTCCCGATCTCGCGCCTCGGCGGCGAGTTCTTTGTTCACGACGAAACGGCCCACGCCCTGGTGGGCGAGCGATCCGGTGCGCACTGGCCCCTCGGCCTGAGCGTCGAGGTTCGGCTTGTCGAGGCGACGCCGGTCACCGGCGGCCTCCTGTTCGACATGCTCAGCGATCCTGTGGCCGGAGCCCCGCCCCCGCCCCGCAGCCGCGGACCGCGTCGCCCGGGCGCCGTCGACGCCCGCCGCCGGGGCGGACCTCCCCCCGGGGTGCGGAAGGGGAAGCGCCGGTAACGACGACCCGCGCGGTTCCGTAAGGTCGCGCTTGCAGAGGGGGCTGCAGGGCCTAAACTCCGAATATGAGCGAGACTCTCCAGCCGAACCGCGCCGTCGAGCGCACGCCGATGCGCCCCGAGGGCGCCAAGGCCGTCCGCCCGCGCAACGCCGCCACCCTGTTCATTATCCGCCGGGATGGCGCCCGGCCCCGGGTCCTGATGGGCAAGCGGCACGGCGGACATAATTTCATGCCGAACCTTTGGGTCTTTCCGGGGGGGCGGATCGACAGGGCCGACTTCCGCGCGCCTGCCGCCACCGATCTTCGGCCCGAGGTCGCGGGCAAGTTCGAGGCCTACATGCCCCTGACCAAGGGCCGCGCCCTCGGCAAGGCGGCCATCCGCGAGACCTGGGAGGAGGCGGGCCTGTTGCTCGGCCGACCCGCAGAGCCGCGACCGATCGCCGGCCCCTGGCGCGAGTTCCTGGAACAGGGCGTCCAGCCGGATCTTGAGGCCCTGTCGATCATTTACCGCGCCGTGACGCCTCCGAATGTCGGCAAGCGCTTCGACACCTGGTTCCTGATGGCCGACGCCGAACGCCTGGTGAGCTTGGAACGGCAGCCGGACTGCGGCGAGCTGGAAGAGATCGCCTGGTTCGAGCTGGAGGAGGCCCTGGAGCTTCCCCTGCCCACCGTGACCCGGGCCGTGATCCAGGAAACCCGGGAACGACTGGACAACCCGAACCGGCCCATTCCTTACATGCGCTTCCGGATGGGACCCGCCCGTCCACGGGACTTATAGGCGCATTGACTTTGCTCCGGGGATTCGTATTTTCCCGCGCTCTTTACGAACCCTGCCGGTCTGACCGGCGCCGCGAGGACCGACCATGGCGAAGCCCGCCTCGATCAAGATCAAGCTGAACTCGACGGCAGACACCGGGTTCTACTACGTGACGAAGAAGAACGCGCGGACCATGACCGAGAAGCTGGTCCTGAAGAAGTACGACCCCATCGCGCGCAAGCACGTTGAGTTTCGCGAAGGCAAGATCAAGTAAGCTGCGGAACAGCTGAATCCGATGGAACGCCTGGCTGACGCCAGGCGTTTTTCTTTTCGGGGTCCAGGTGCTCAGCGCTTTGTAGCGCGCAGCATCACCTGGTTCCGGCCAGAGAACTTGGCCTCATACAGCGCCTCGTCCGCCCGACGAAGAAGAGACTCCGGGCGATCCTCCTCCCCCTCATTGGTGGAAACCCCTACCGATACCGAGACGCGAACGTCCTGGCCTTCGACCATTACAGGGGAGGCGGAGACGGCGCAGCGGATCCGCTCGGCGACTCCAGCGGCATCGCTCAGATGCGTGGCGGGCATCACCACGACGAACTCATCGCCCCCGTAACGGCAGGGAAGGTCCATCGTCCGGACACAAGCAGCGATGCGCCCAGCGACTTCTTTCAGGACCTGATCTCCGCGGGCGTGACCCCAGGTATCGTTGACTCTCTTGAATTGATCGATGTCCAGCATCAGAAGCGAGATCGCCTCCGAACCGGATTTGCATTCCTCGAAAAGAGCGTCCAACTGTCCCATCATGTACCGGCGATTGTTGAGACCGGTCAGCGGATCGGTGACGGCCATCTCCATCGATTGGACCACGGTGTCCCGCAGGTAGTCCGCGTATCGCTTTCGTCGGATAAGGGCCTTCGCCCGAACCCGGAGTTCCAAGGGGTCGAACGGCTTAGGAAGCAGGTCGTTGACGCCCAGGTCGAGCGCCTTCAGCAGCCGACTCCGGTCGCGCGGGTCCACGACGGCGAGGATCGGCGCTTGCCGCGAGTAATCCCGCGACCCGAGCCCCGCCACAAGCCGCAGGGCGTCGAAGCCATGACAACCTATGTTGATCACCGCCAGATCGATTGGCCCTCGGGCGGTCAGGAGCGCTTTCTCCGGGTCAGCCTCGATAAACGGCCTGTGCTCCGCAGACAGATCGGCAGCCAGAGCCCTGGCCTCCTCAGGATCATCGTCGACGATGAGAATACGGCCACCGGAGGCCCCCAGCCTGGCTCCCGGCATAGGCGACATTCCCATCCGCCGACTGCTCTCCTCCCGCTCCCGGAGGTCGTCAATCATCACCTTCAGGCGCGCGAGACTTCTGAGACGAGCAAAAAGGAAGACGTCGTCGATCGGCTTTGAAAGAAACTCGTCCGCCCCCGCCCTGAACCCTTCAAGACGGGCCTCACGGCTATCGAGCGCGGTCAGCAGGACAACAGGAATATGTTTTAGAGTCTCGTCGGCCTTCAGCTTCCGGCAAACCTGCAGCCCATTCATGCCAGGCATGATCACATCGAGCAGAATAATGTCCGGGGGCTCGTCAGCGGCCATCGCCAGAGCGCTGAGCCCATCCGCCGCGGTGGAGACATCGTAGTACTCCGCGGTCAGTTTGGCTTCGAGAATCCGACGACTCGCCTCGACGTCGTCCACCAGAAGAATTCTGGCTGTCATCGCCTAGTCCAGAAGTCGGCGGATGGTATCCAGAAACCCCGAAACCGAGATCGGTTTTGAAATGTAAGCCTCACAGCCTCCCTGCCGGATGCGCTCCTCATCACCCTTCATGGCGAATGCGGTGACCGCCACGACAGGGATAGAAGACAGCTCATCGTCTTCCTTGAGCCATTTGGTGACTTCAAGGCCTGAGATTTCGGGGAGCTGTATGTCCATCAGGATCAAATCGGGCCGTTCCTCCCGAGCGAGGGTGAGAGCCTCAAGGCCCTCGCGGGTCTGGAGCGTCACATAGCCCTGAGAGTCGAGCAGATCATGAAAAAGCTTCATGTTCAGCTCGTTATCCTCGACGATCAGGACCTTCTTGGTCATCTGCACACTGACTCGCAACTTACGTTCCGGACCCGCCGGGAAAACCTTCCCTCCACCTTTATCCCGCGGATATCCTTAAGCACGCGTTATCTGAGCACCCGATCATGATTTTTACTTCGCCCGATCGCCCACCCCCAGACATAAAGTCTCTCGGCCTCTTGGGAGATAGACCTCTTGTCATTGTCGATGTGGATGAGGTTCTAGGGCTCTTTATGGAAGGTTTCTCCCGTTATCTGGCAGATTTCGGGTACGAAATGCGGTTCGAACGATTTGCGCTTTTTCAAAACATATATCGTCCTGGATCATTGCAACATATCGATCTAGAGACGGGGCAAAGACATTTCCAGAACTACTTCAGAGATGCTGTCGAAGACATGCCTGTCGCTGAGGGTGGACCGGAGGCGTTGGCCCGGCTTTCCCGGATCGCAGATATCGTGGTCCTGACCAATGCGCCCGGACAGGCGCTTGAGGGACGGTCGCGCTGGCTCAAGAGACACGACATGGACTACCCCCTCCTGGTCAACAGCGGGTTCAAGGGACCCGTTGCAGCGGCCCTTGCCGCCCAGGCGAGCGGCCCGGCCGCCTTCATCGACGATATGATCCCCAACCTCGACTCCGTGGCCGAGCACGCTCCGGAGATCACCCGCTTCCAGACGGTCGCAGATTTCCGCCTGCGGCCAATGGCGCCCAGCCGACCGGACCTCCATGCCCGGATCGACGGCTGGGACGCGCTCGAGGCGGCGATCGTCCAATCCCTCAAATCCGGCGGGAAATGATCGCCTTCGGCCTCGACCTTGGGGGGACAAAGATCGAGGCGGCGGCCCTTTCGCCCGAAGGCGGATTCCTGGCGCGGGTTCGGCGGCCGACCCCCGGCGATTACGAGGCAGGCCTGGAAGCCATAGCCGAGGTTCTGGCGGATGCGGAGCGTCAGGCCGGCGTCCAGGCCGGACGTTTGGGGGTCGGCGGCCCTGGCTCCGTCAATCCGCGCACCGGGCGTCTGCGTAACGCCAACTCGACCTGGCTGAACGGCAGGGCCTTCTCCGAGGACCTCGCCAAACGCCTGAACATGCCCGTTCGCTACGCCAACGATGCGAACTGCCTTGCGGTCTCTGAGGCCCGCGACGGCGCCGCAGCGGGCGCCGACCCGGTCTTCGCGGTGATTCTGGGGACAGGGTGCGGCGGCGGGCTGCAGGCGGCCGGGCGCCTCATCACCGGCGCCAACGGCATCGCCGGCGAGTGGGGTCACAACCCCCTGCCCTCGCCCGACCCATCAGAGTCGCCGGGCCCGTCCTGCTGGTGCGGCCGCCGCGGCTGTCTGGAGACCTGGCTTTCCGGGCCGGGCCTGTCGCGGGATGACGGCCGCGGCCTCACGGCGAAGGCTCTGGCCGACCTGGCCGCCGCTGGTGAGCCCCGCGCGCGCCTGGCCCTGGAGCGTCATGCCGAACGGCTGGCCCGAGGGCTCGCCGAAGTGGTCAACCTTGTGGATCCGGAGGTGATCGTCCTCGGCGGCGGTGTCGGCGGCCTCTCAGGGCTGGCCGAAGGGCTGGCGGCGCGCATCCGCCCTCGGGTTTTCGCCGACGACTGGCGATGTGAGGTGGTCCGGCCCCGCTTTGGCGACTCCTCCGGCGTCCGGGGCGCGGCCTGGCTGTGGGACCAGTGAAGGCCCTGTGCCGCGACTGCCTGGCGCCCGGCCCCCCAGCGCCGCGCTGCCCGGCCTGTGGCTCACCCCGGCGTATCGCCCATGCTGAGCTCGACACCCTGTCCATAGCCCACATCGACTGTGACGCCTTCTACGCCTCGGTGGAAAAGCGGGACCAGCCTGAGCTGAGGGACCGGCCTGTGATCGTGGGGGGTGGGCGACGGGGCGTGGTCACGACCTGCTGCTACATCGCCAGGACCTTTGGCGTTCGCTCCGCCATGCCGATGTTCAAGGCCCTGGCCGCCTGCCCGAAGGCCGTGGTCCTGCCCCCGGACTTCCCCCGTTATCGCGCCGAGAGCCGGCGGCTGATGGACATGATGCGCGACCTGACCCCCCTCGTTCAGCCCCTGTCCCTCGATGAGGCCTGGCTGGACCTGTCGGGGACCGAGCGCCTGCACCAGGCCCCGCCGGCCCTGACCCTGGCCCGCCTGCAGGCCCGTATCGAGGCCGAGACCGGCCTGACCGTCTCGATCGGCCTCGCCCCCAACAAGTTCCTGGCCAAGATCGCCTCAGACCTCGACAAACCCCGGGGATTCTCGGTCATCGGCGCGCAGGAAGCCCAGGCCTTCCTCGCCGCCCGGTCGGTCCGCCTCCTGCCCGGGGTCGGACCGGTCATGGCCCGGAGCCTGGAGAAGGCGGGGTTCGAGCGGATCGGCCAGATCGCCCGTGCAGACATCCGGACCCTCGCGACGCGCTTCGGGGACTTTGGGCTGCGTCTTCACGACATGTCGCTGGGACGGGACGGCCGGACCGTCAATCCGGGGCAGGTCCGCAAGTCGATCAGCGCCGAGACCACCTTCGAGACCGACCTCAGCGATCCGGCGGCGCTCGACGCCCACCTCGTACGACTGGCCGAACGTGTCGCCCGGCAGGCGCGGGCCGCCGACCAGGCGGGACGTGTGGCGACCCTGAAGCTGAAGGATCCCGCCTTCCGTATCCGGAGCCGGCGGCGGACGCTGCCCGCCCCGACCCAGACCGCCCGGACCCTCATCGCCGCCGCTCGTGAGCTCCTGTCCGCAGAACTGACAAGCGACGGGCGAAGAGCCTTCAGGTTGATCGGTGTCGGCCTCTCGGACCTTTCCGCCCCGGACGCCGCCGGCGCCGATCTCTTTTCAGCCGAGGATCCCCGCACACTGTCCGCGGAACGCGCCGCAGACGCCATCCGGGCGCGATTCGGGCCGGGAATCCTGTCGCCCGCCCGCGAGCTTCCACCCCGAAAGCCGCCGCGCGAAGGGACATGACCGAGGCGCCCCAGGGCGAGGGAAGTGTGGAAAACTGAGGCATCGGGCGTCGAGGGGAGGCCTCCTCTCCGCTATGCCTCTTTCATTCCTGAGGGGTTGGCATATCTAATCGGGGTCTGAGGGGCGCCGTGTGGAGGCGTCCGTGGAGACGTGTCGGATGGCCGAGCGCAAGCAGGGGGATCAGGGGACGGGCGATCGCTCTGCGGTGATCACCCAGACCAAGACCCGCACCCAGCGGCCCTCGATGTATCGGGTGCTGATCCTAAACGACGACTATACGCCTATGGAGTTCGTGGTCTACGTTCTGGAACAGTACTTCCACAAGTCGCGGGAGGAGGCGACGCGGATCATGCTGCACGTCCATCAGACGGGCGTCGGGGTCTGCGGGGTCTACACCTACGAAGTCGCGGAAACCAAGGTGGCGCAGGTCATCGACACCGCCCGCCGCCACCAGCACCCCCTGCAGTGCACCATGGAAAAGGACTAGCGACCGTGCCGTCATTCTCGCGCCAGCTCGAAGAGTCCCTGCATAGGGCCGTCGCTCTCGCCAATGAGCGAAAGCACGAATACGCAACCCTGGAGCACCTGCTCCTGTCGCTCATCGATGATGAAGACTCAGTGGGGGTGATGAAGGCCTGCGACGTCGACCTCGCCGTCCTCAAGACCACCCTGACCAACTATGTCGATAATGAGCTGAAGTCGCTCGTCGTCGACGACGGCGAGGACGCCAAGCCCACCCCCAGCTTCCAGCGGGTGATCCAGCGGGCCGTGATCCACGTCCAGTCCTCCGGACGTGATGAGGTGACCGGCGCCAACGTGCTGGTCGCCATCTTCTCCGAACGCGAAAGCCATGCGGCCTATTTCCTGCAGGAGCAGGAGATGACCCGGTACGATGCGGTGAACTACATCGCCCACGGGATCGCAAAGAAGGCCGGCGCCAGCGAGGCGAAGCCGGTTAAGGGGTCCGAGGAAGAGGAGAAGTCGGCGGTCAAGACCGGCGGCGAGGCCCTCGACGCCTACTGCGTGAACCTCAACGAGAAGGCCAAGCAGGGCAAGGTCGACCCCCTGATCGGTCGCTCCGCTGAGGTCGAACGCTGCATTCAGATCCTGTGCCGCCGGACCAAGAACAATCCCCTGCTGGTGGGCGACCCCGGGGTGGGCAAGACCGCCATCGCCGAGGGGCTGGCGCGCAAGATCATCAACAAGCAGGTGCCGGAGGTCCTGGCCGGCTCGACCATCTTCTCCCTCGACATGGGCGCCCTGCTCGCCGGCACCCGCTATCGCGGCGACTTCGAGGAGCGGGTCAAGCAGGTGGTCAAGGAGCTTGAGAACCACCCCGACGCCATCCTGTTCATCGACGAGATCCACACGGTGATCGGCGCCGGCGCGACCTCCGGCGGGGCCATGGACGCCTCGAACCTGCTGAAGCCGGCCCTGGCCTCGGGAACCCTGCGTTGCATGGGCTCGACCACCTACAAGGAGTTCCGCCAGCACTTCGAGAAGGACCGCGCCCTGGTCCGGCGGTTCCAGAAGATCGACGTGAACGAGCCGACGATCGAGGACTCCATCAAAATCCTCAAGGGCCTGAAGACCTATTACGAGGAGTTCCACAAGCTCCGCTACACCAACGACGCTCTGAAGGCGGCGGTGGAGCTGTCGGCCCGCTACATCTCCGATCGCAAGCTGCCCGACAAGGCTATCGATATCATCGACGAGGCCGGGGCCAGCCAGATGCTGCTGCCGGAAAGCCGCCGCAAGAAAGTGATCGGCCTCAAGGAGGTCGAAGCCGTGGTGGCCAAGATCGCCCGCATCCCGCCCAAGTCGGTTTCCAAGTCCGATACCGAAGCTTTGCTTCAGCTGGAAACGGACCTGAAGCGGACGGTCTATGGTCAGGATGAGGCCATTGAGCAGCTGTCGGCGGCCATGAAGATGGCTCGCGCCGGTTTGCGTGACCCCAGCAAACCCATCGGCTGCTACCTTTTCTCGGGCCCGACCGGCACCGGCAAGACCGAGACGGCCCGCCAGCTATCCTCCACCCTCGGCATCGAGCTCCTGCGCTTCGACATGAGCGAGTATATGGAACGGCATACGGTCAGCCGCTTGATCGGCGCGCCTCCCGGCTATGTTGGCTTCGACCAGGGCGGCTTACTGACCGACGCGGTGGATCAGCACCCACACTGCGTGGTCCTGCTGGACGAGATCGAGAAGGCCCACCCGGACGTCTTCAATATCCTCTTGCAGGTCATGGATCACGGCGTCCTGACCGACGCCAACGGCAAGAAGGTCGACTTCCGGAACGTGGTGCTGATCATGACCACCAACGCCGGCGCTTCCGACGCCCAGCGCAACGCCATCGGCTTCGGTCGCGGCAAGCAGGCCGATGAGGTCGAGGAGGCCTTGAAGCGGCTCTTCACCCCGGAGTTCCGCAACCGCCTCGACGCGATTGTTCCCTTCCGACCGCTGACGCCGGAGATCATTCGCCAGGTTGTGATCAAGTTCGTCATGCAGCTGGAGGGGCAACTGGCCGACCGGAACGTGACGATCGAGACCACTGACGAGGCGGCGGACTGGCTGGCCAAGAACGGCTTCGACGAACTCTACGGTGCGCGCCCCCTGGGCCGGGTCATCCAGGAGCACATCAAGAAGCCCCTGGCTGACGAGATCCTGTTCGGACGGCTCACCCGCGGCGGCCACGTCATGGTGGTGCTGCGGGACGGCAAGCTGGCCTTCGACATCGAGGGCGAGAAGCGCGAGCCTGGCGCGCCGGTCATCGAGTCTCCCGGCAAGGGCCGCTCCCCGGCGCCCGAACTGGCGGACTGAACGGGCGGGGCCTGCGCTCAAGGGGTCTGCTGAACCGCAGTAGACCCCCTCCGTCAGCTTCGCTGACAGCTCCCCCTTGGGGGAGCAATTGGGCGCTCTCATTCCTCCCCCCAGGGGGAGGTGGACCGCGCAGCGGGCCGGAGGGGGTCAGCTGATTTTCGAGGCGATCTGGCGGGCGAGTTCGGCCAGCTCATCCGGGTCCGCCATGCCGCCCGCTGCGTGCCGGCCCAGGGCCACGCCGTCCCACCTTGGAATGATGTGGAAGTGCAGGTGATAGACCGTCTGTCCTGCCGGCGCCCCGTTGAATTGCGTCACGACCAGGCCATCCGGCGACAGGGCGGCGCGCACCGCCCGGGCCACGCGTTGCACGGCCAGGATCAGGGGCGCAAGCCGGGCCGGATCCTCTTCCAGCAGGTTGCGGGCGTCAGAGTGCTTGGGAATCACAAGGGTGTGGCCCCGGCTCTGCGGGAAGACGTCCATGAAGGCGAAGGCGTGCTCATCCTCGAACACGCGGGCGCAGGGCGCCTCTCCCCTCAGGATCTTCGCGAAAACATTGCCCGGATCGTAGGCGCCGTCGAGGCTCATGGCGGTCTCCCCTCACTGGTGGCCGGTGGATAGCACGCCCGCGCTCAGGCGTCTCCCGACTGGCGGAAGGGGGAATAGGCTTCGGAGAGCCATTCCATCTCCTCCTCCACGGCGGCCATCTCCCGCCGGAGATAGTCCTCGACCGGGCCGCGCAAAGCAGGATCGGCGATGAAGTGGGCCGAGTGGACGGGCGCGGGAAGATAGCCCCGGGCGATCTTGTGCGGCCCCTGGGCGCCGGCCTCAACCCGGGCCAGGCCCCGGCAGATCGCCCACTCGATGGCCTGATAGTAGCAGAGCTCGAAGTGCAGGAAGGGGACGTCCTCGATGCAGCCCCAGTTGCGCCCGAACAGGCAGTCGCCGCCGATCAGGTTCAGGGCGCCTGCAATCCAGCGCCCGTTCCGACGCGCCATGATGAGGAGCACCCGGTCGGCCATCCGCTCGCCGAGCAGGGAGAAGAAGAGTCGGTTCAGGTAGGGCCGCCCCCACTTCCTCGAGCCAGTGTCGACATAGAACCGATAGAAGGCGTCCCAGTGCGCCTCGGTCAGGTCGGGGCCGGTCAGGCAGAAGATCTCCAGCCCCTGACCCGCGTCTCGCCGCTCGCGCCGGATGGTCTTGCGCCGCCCCGAGGAGAGGTCGGCGAGGAAATCCTCAAAGGTCGCATAGCCGCGGTTGAGCCAATGGTACTGCTGGCCTTCGCGCTGGGCCATGCCCGCTTCGCCCAACCATGACCACTCGTCTCGGGTCGGGAAGTTCACGTGCAGGCCCGAGGCGCCGTAGCGCTCGCAGACGGTCAGGGCGCCTCCCAGCAGGGCCTTGCGGCCCAGGTCAGGATCCACATCCGGGCGGACGAGCAGGCGCGGGCCGGTGGCGGGAGTAAACGGCGCTGCGGACAGAAGCTTGGGATAGTACCGGCCGCCAGCCCGCTCGTAGGCGTCGGCCCAGGCATGGTCGAAGATGTACTCACCCTGGCTGTGGCTCTTCAGGTAGAGGGGCATGACCGCGGCCACACGCCCGTCCGCGTCCTCGACGGCGAGGTGCTGGGGACCCCACCCCTGGGCTTCCACAGCGCAACCGGCCTCTTCCGCGCAATCAAGAAAATCGAAGCAGATGAAGGGATTGAAGGCCTGGTCGCCACGCACCGCACAGGCGTCCCAGTCCGCCCGGCCGATCTCGGCGATGCGGCGGCTGATGCGCACCGCGGGCTTCAGCGTCACGCCCGGAAGCCCTCGAAGATGACGTTGTCGCAATGCGGCCGGGCGGCCTCCGCCTGCTCCGGGGTCCGCGCCGTCCAGGCCACCACGGGCATGCCGGCCTTACGATGAGCGGCGACCTCAGGATTGGCCACCGTGTCCAGGCTCATGGCCAGGAAGTGCGGCCGGGCGATGGGCACATGCTCCAGCCGGGCGAAGGCCTTGCGTTGCTCGGGCGAGATGTGGGTGGCCTCGTCGTTCCAGCGATAGCTGTCCAGGCCGCGCAGGACGCCGGGGAAACGGTCGGCGAACCAGGCGTGGCTGTAGGGATTGAAGCCGATCACGCAGGTAGGGCCGGCGTGGTCCATGAGGATCTCATGGACCCTTTGCTCCAGAGGGCCGACCTCTCCGAAAGGGGTCTTGAGCTCGACATGCACCATGGCCCTGTGACCGATCACCGCCAGGGCTTCCAGAAGGGTGGGGATGGTCTCTTCCGTGCCCTTCAGGGACGTCTGCGCCAGGTCGGCCGCGGTGTGGTCACGGACCCGTCCCTCCCGGCCCGTCATCCGCTTCAGAGTGTTGTCGTGGAAGACCACGGCCTCGCCGTCGGCCGTGATGTGGACGTCCAGCTCAATCCCGTAGCCCGCCTGGCAGGCCGCCTGGAAGGCGCCGAGGGAATTCTCCGGAGGACCGTCTGGGCTCCAGAGGCCGCGATGGGCGATGGCGGGACTGAAGAGGAGATCCCAGGCCTCTCCGAACTGGGCCTTCATCGGATTTCCACCACGGCGTCGACCTCCACCGCAAAGTTCAGCGGCAGGCGATAGACCCCCACGGCCGAGCGCGCGTGACGGCCGGCGTCGCCGAAGGCCAGGACCATGACGTCCGAGGCGCCGTTCACCACCTTGGGAATGTCGAAGAAGTCCGGTCCGGCCTGGACGAAGCCGCCCAGCTTGACCACCCGCACCAGGCGGTCGAGGTCTCCCTCGCAGGCGGCCTTCATCTGGGCGATCAGGTTGATCCCGCAGAGACGGGCGGCGCCCTGGGCGGCCTCAAGGCCGACCTCCACCCCCACCGTACCCTTCACGCCCCCGGCGGCGTCGACCGACACCTGGCCGGAAATGTGGACCAGGGCCCCGCTCCGGACAAAGGGAACATAGTTGGCGACGGGCGCGACCGGGACCGGAAGGACGATACCAGCGGCGGTGAGACGGGCTTCAACCTCGGACATGGGGCGAGACTATCCCTTCGATGGCGCGCCGGACAGGCCGGCCTTTCAGAAATCAGCTCTGGGGCGGAGTATCCCCGCCCTTCAGGACCCGCTTGGCCTCGTCAGAACGGGCTGCGGCAGGCGGACAGGCGTCACCCAGGCGTCGGGCGGTGGTGGTGGCGGTCCCGGCCAGGGGGATGCCGGCGATCCGGGTCGAGAGGGCGAGCTTGAGCCGGAAGGTGTCGGGCGAATAACCGCCGCTGGCCGTGACGTCCGCAACCTGGCCTTCCTTGGTGCTGCAGCTGCCCTTGAGAAGGATCTTGCCATCTCCCACCGCACGGGAGGGATAGGTGCAGGCATAGTGCCGGTTGGAGGGCGAGGTCATGAACTTGTTGATCTCGGAGGCGACCAGGCAGCGCTGCTCGACCTTCTTCTGGGTGATCACCACCGTGAAGACATTGGTCAGCTCCCAATAGCCGGGGCGTGGCCGCCCGACGCTGTCGGCTGCGACGGGCGCTGCAAGGACCAGGGCCGAAAGCCCCGCGACCAACGCCATCCCCATCCGCATTGTCATCGCCTGTCCCTTCCTTTGCCCCGCCGCTTGGGCCGCGTGACTGGCCTTGCCGGGTCACCGGCTGTAAACCACGCCCAGACATGGGGTGTCGATTGCCTGATTCCGACCCGACCGCGCCAGCCGCATCATCCGCCGCCGCCCTGGAGCTGACGGTCGTCGTCCCGACCTTCAATGAGCGGGCGAATGTCCGCAAGCTGATCCGCCTTGTCGAGGCGGCCCTGGGCCAGACCCGCTGGCAGGTCATCTTCGTGGACGATGACTCCCCGGACGGGACCGCCGCCGAGGTCAAGGCGGTCGCGGCTGTGGATCCCCGGGTGCAGTGCCTGCACCGGGTCGGCCGCCGGGGACTCGCAGGCGCCGTGATCGAGGGGATCATGGCCAGCGCCGCCCCCTTTGTGGCGGTGATGGACGGCGACCTCCAGCATGACGAGACCCTGCTGCCCGCCATGCTGGACGCCCTGCTCACAGGCGGGGCGGACCTGGCCGTAGGCAGCCGCTATTGCGGCGGGCCGGACGCCGACGCTTCCGCCCTCGGCGCGCGCCGCGAAGCCGGGAGCCGGCTGGCCAACTGGCTGGGCCGCCAGGTCCTAAAGGCCGACCTGACCGACCCCATGAGCGGCTTCTTTATGGTCCGACGCTCGGTCGTGGAAGTCGTCGCCCAGCGCCTTTCGACCTCAGGCTTCAAGGTCCTGTTCGACATCGTCGCCTCGCAGGACCGGCCCCTGAAGATCATCGAGCTGCCCTACACCTTCCGGGCCCGGGAGGCCGGGGACTCCAAGCTCGATAACGGGGTGGTCGTCCAGTACCTGGGCCTGCTGGTCGCCAAGCTCAGCAAGGATGTCATCTCGCCGCGGTTCCTGATGTTCGCCATGGTCGGCGCCAGCGGCGTGGTGGTGCACCTCGCCATCCTGCGGAGCCTGCTGGATATCGGCTTCTCCTGGGCCCAGACCCTGGCGGCGATCGGGGCCATGACCTCGAACTACCTCATCAACAACGCCGTGACCTACCGAGACCGGCGCCTCAAGGGGCTGAAGTTGATCTCGGGCTACATCAAGTTCTGCGTCCTCTGCAGCGTGCCGCTGGCGGCCAATGTCGCGGTTGCGACCGTTGTCTTTGAACGCGGCCCGGCCTGGTGGGTGGCGGGGCTGGCCGGCGCCGTCGTCGCCGCCGCCTGGAACTATGTGACGACCTCGAAGGCGGTCTGGTGAGGCTGGACGCCGTCCGGGGCCTCTGGCTGCTGATCCTGGCGCTGACCGCGCTGCGGCTGTGGGCGGCGGCCGTGATCCCCCTGACCGAGGACGAGGCCTACTACCGGCTTTGGTCCCAGAACCTGCACCTGGGCTATTACGATCACCCGCCGATGATTGCCTGGTGGATCCGGCTGGGAACCTTCCTGGCCGGAGACACCCCCCTCGGCGTTCGCCTGCTGCCTGTCCTGGGGGCGGCGGCCACCACCTGGCTGACCACGGATCTTGCCCGACGCCTGGGTGGAAGCGCCCGGACGGGCCTGATCGCAGCCCTGGCCTATAACGCCATGCTGACGATCGGCGCGGGCGGCCTCATCGCCACGCCGGACGCCCCCGCCATCATCTTCTGGGCCGCCACCCTGGCGGTGCTGGGCCGGATCGTCGCCGGGGGAAGCCCGCGCCTGTGGCTGCTGGCCGGGGCCCTGGCGGGACTGGCCTGCATCTCAAAATACTCCGCCCTCTTCCTCGCCCCCGGGATCGTCCTTTGGCTGGCGAGCTCCGCCGAGGGGCGGCGCAGGCTGCTCACCCCCTGGCCCTGGACGGCCATCCTCCCGGCGGGGGCGATCTTCGCCACCAACCTCGCCTGGAACGCCACCCATGGCTGGCTGACCTTCGAGAAACAGTTCGGACGGGTCGAGCCCTCGCAGTTCAGGCCCGCCTACCTGGGTGAGTTCCTGACCACCCAGTTCGTCCTGCTCAACCCGATCCTCGCGGTCCTGGCGGGCCTGGGCGTCTGGGCCGCGATCCGCAACCGGGGCCGGGTGGGCGGCATGGACCTGTCCCTGCCCCTGCTGGCCGCCCTGCCCTTCTGCCTCTACCTGGCCCTGCACAGCCTGCATGACCGGGTGCAGGCGCACTGGCCCGCAACGGTCTTCGCGGCCTTCGCCCTGGCGGCGGCGGGTGCAGTGGCGGACCGGCCCCGCGGCGGCCGTCCCCGCCTCCTGGCCGGGGGGCTCGGCCTGGGCGCCGTCTCGATGGTCGGGGTGCTGGCCTGGGCGGGACTGCAGGGCCCCCCGATCAACTCCCGGACCGATCCCCTCCTGCCGATCCGAGGCTGGCCGGACTTCGCCCGCCAGGTCGAGGCCGCCCGGGTCTCGGCCGGCGCCGAATGGGTCGGCGTGGCGCATTACGGCGCGCTTTCGCAGCTGGCCGCCACCGGTCAGGTCAGGGCGCCCCTGGTCCACCTGATCGAGCGCGAACGCTGGCCAGACGCGCCCCTGGCGCCCGTCGACCGCCCCGGCCTGGTCCTCGACAAGAGCCGGCGCCTGTCCCTGCCCGACCTTCAGGCCTGCTTCGGCAGGGTCACCCCCATGGGCGAGCTTGTCCGGGGCGTGCCGACCAGCCGGGTCGATCGCTATCCGCTCTACAGGGTGGAGGGGCCGGTTCCCGACCTGCTCGCCCGGGGCTGTCCGGACGAGCTGGGCAAGAACCGGCGTCGCTGAGCCCTACCGGCCGGTGAACTCGGCCGGGCGCTTCTCGAGGAAGGAGACCATGCCCTCACGGAAGTCGCGGGTGCGCATCAGCTGCAGGAACTGCAGGTAGACGTGGTGCACGTGGTCGTTGAACGTCTCGTTCAGGCCCATCCGCATCAGGCGCTTGGCCGACTGGACGGCCAGGGGCGCATTGTCGGCGATCTCCCGGGCCATGGCGCGGGCGGCGGTATGGATCTCCTCGTCCGGGACCACGGCGTTGGTCAGGCCCAGTTCGAGGGATTCCTCGGCGGAGAGGGTGCGGCCGGTGAAGATCAGCTCGGCGGCGCGGGCCCAGCCCAGCAGGCGCGGCAGGAACCAGGTGCCGCCGGACTCCGGCACGATGCCCCGGCGCACGAAGGCGGCGGCCATCTTGGCGCTCTGGGCCATAATGCGGATGTCGCAGCCCATGGCGGTGTCCATGCCGTAGCCGGCGGCCGAGCCGTTCAGGGCGCAGATGGTCGGCTTGTCCATGGCGAACAGGACGGTCGGCGGGGTGTTCCGCAGGTCCAGGTTGACCGAGACGTTCTGGCCCGATGTGTCGGACCCGATCCCGGACCCCTGGGTGGCGCTGACCAGGTCCAGGCCCGCGCAGAAGTGCTTCCCGGCCCCTGTCAGGATCACGACGCGGACCTCGGGGTCCTCATTCGCCTGCACCAGCAGGGCCGTGAGCTGGTTCAGCATGGGGCCGGAGATGGTGTTCAGCCGGTCAGGCCGATTGAGGGTGAGGGTCGCGATGCCCTCGGAGACCTCGTAGAGGACCTCGTCGGTCCGCTCTTGTGTGGTGGCCATGGTTTCCTCCTGGAATTCGGGTTTCAGCGGACCTTCACCGACACGTAGGACGGCTGGTCGATGGCGATCTGGTCTTCGATCCCGGCCTTCAGGGCGGCCAGGAGGCCGGGGGTCGACACATCCATCTCCCCCTGGCGAAGGCGCTCGCAAAGCTCGGCGTTCAGGGCCTTGAGGTCGCCCTCCACGCCCAGCAGGGCGGAGAGCCGCGCCACGGCCGCGGCCTCGGCGGCCGGTCCCTGGACCAGCTCGCGCTTGACGGCGTTCAGGGCGTTGCCGGCCACCCGCGAGAGGAAGGCGTCGCGGGGGTTCAGCTGGGGGCGGATGGACTCCACCCAGCCCGCCACCGCCTCGATGAGTTCGTCCGCCCGGGGATGCTCGATCACAGGCCCGCCTCCAGAAGGTTCACCAGGTCGATCTCGGTCTCGGAGACCCGGCGCCCGATCATCGGACGCTCCACCGAGTTTGTCGCCCCCGTCGCATAGCTGGAATACATCATCAGGCACATGATCCCCCACTTCAGGGACCCCAGGGCCTGCCAGAACAGGACCCGCGACAGGGGGATCTCGGCGGCGCCGGCCTCCATGTAGCCTTCCAGCAGGTCCTGGTACTCGCCAAAGCCCCCGACGGGCCGGTCAGCCCGGCCGAACCGCCAGGAGTTCACGCACAGCCAGCCCAGGTCCTCCGCCGGGTCGCCCACATGGGCCAGCTCCCAGTCGAGCACTGCGGCCACCCCCCTGTCGGGGTCGAACATCATGTTGCCGTTCCGGAAGTCGCCATGCAGCACGACATTGGGCAGGGGCGGCGGCAGGTTCCGCCGCATGTGCTGGATCGCCATCTCGAGGATCGGCCGTTCGGCCCCCGACGAGCGGTAGATGGCCTCATACCGGTCCAGCTCGCCCTGGGCGTCGGCGGTGGCCAGGGGCACTGCGCCGGCGGGGATGGTGTGGATGCGCGCGAGGATCTGGCCGCACTGGCGGGCCAGGTGCGGCCGCACCGTGTCGAACTTCGGGTCCGCAACGATCTTGCGGCCCAGGGTCTCCCCGGCGACGAAGCCGGTGATGTGACCTTCGCCCAGGCCGTCCTCAGGCTGGCAGAGCCGGACCAGCGGCGCAACAGGGGCGCCGGCGTGCTCCGCAGCGCGGATCAGGGCCGCTTCCGCCGCCATGGTCGCGGAGCGGGAGGTCTCGGGGTCCATCGGGACCGACCGACGGCGCAGGATCAGCGGGCGGGGCTCGCCACCACCGACCAGGGTGAAGGCCCAGGTCTCCATGCTGGCCCCGCCGGTCAGCCTCTGGGCCTTCTCGACGGCGGTTCCCCCCAGCTTCGGCGCCAGGGCGTTGAGGGCGGCGGGAATATCGACTTCCATGACGTAGGGGCGCCTCGGGACAGTTGCGGGCTTGACGATCTGCCCGCCTGAGGGTGGGCTTGTAAATCGAGAACATCAATCGAAACGGCGCAAGACCGGCTGACCGAAGGGAAACGTCATGGACTTCAATCTGCCACCCGAACTCGTTGCTTACCTTGGGGAACTCGATGAGTTCATCGAGCGCGTGATCAAGCCGCTCGAGCGCAAGGACGACAACATCCGTTTCTTCGATCACCGTCGGGAGTGGGCGCGGACCGACTGGGACCGCGGCGGCCTGCCCCACCACGATTGGGAGGACCTGCTGGGCCAGGCCCGCAAGCTGGCCGACGAGGCCGGGCACCTGCGGTTCGCCTGGCCGACGGAAATGGGCGGCAAGGGCGGCACCAACCTGGCCATGGCCGTGATCCGGGAGCACCTGGCCGCCAAGGGCCTGGGCCTGCACAACGACCTCCAGAACGAGCACTCGATCGTCGGGAACAACCCCTTCATCCTGATGTTCAAGGAGTTCGCCACCAACGCCCAGTATGAGACCTACGCCGACCTCCTGCTGAACGGGAGGATGCGCACCATCTTTGGCCTGACCGAGCCCCTGCACGGATCGGACGCCACCCACATGGAGACCCGGGCGGTTCCCCAGGAGAAGGACGGCAAGCCGGGCTGGCTGATCAATGGCGAGAAGATGTGGTCCACCGGCATGCACGTGGCCACCCACTGCATGGTCTTCGCCCGCACCAGCGGCAATGACGGCGACGCCACCGGCATCACCTGTTTCATCGTGCCGGCGGACGCACCCGGCGTGAAGGTCGAGGAGTACCTCTGGACCTTCAACATGCCCACCGACCACCCGCGGGTCAGCTTCACCAATGTCTGGATCCCCGAGGACAGCTACTGGGGCGTGATCGACCGCGGCTTGGGCCTGGGCCAGAGCTTCGTGCACCAGAACCGCATCCGTCAGGCGGCGTCCTCGCTCGGCGCGGCGGTCTACTGCATCGAGGAGAGCGTCAAGTACGCCCGGATGCGCAAGCCCTTCGGCAAGCCCCTGTCCGACAACCAGGCCATCCAGTGGCCCCTGGTGGAGCTGGCGACCCAGGCCGAGATGCTGCGCCTGTTGATCCGCAAGACCGCCTGGCAGATGGACCAGATGGAGCATAAGGCCGTGGAGCGCGAGCTCTCGGACAAGGTCTCCATGTGCAACTACTGGGGCAACCGGCTGGTCTGCGAGGCGGCCGACCGCGCCATGCAGGTGCACGGCGGCATCGGCTACTCGCGGCACAAACCCTTCGAGCACATCTACCGCCACCACCGCCGCTACCGGATCACCGAGGGCTCGGAAGAGATCCAGATGCGCAAGGTGGCGGCCTTCCTGTTCGGCTATTTGGGCCCGCGCCGGAAGGAATTCGCCGACCTGACCTGGGACGACGTCGACTATCGCAAGCAGCGCTAGGCTGGATGCAGGGGCTTGAGGGGGTCAAGGGCCGCCGGGATCAGGTCCCGTAAAGCCGGTCGAACATCGGCGGCAGGCTCTCGGGCAGGCCGGCCAGGGGGCCCGAGGACAGGAGCAGGACCACCTCGTCGCCGGACAGGGTGGAAAGAGCGTCCTGGGCTTCGGCGGCGTCCATCACGGGCCGGGCCTCCACGCCGGCGGCCCGGGTCCTCTCGACGATCTCGGCCAAGGTCGATTGGTGATGGCTTTCGGCGCCGTGGCCTGGCGGCGGCAGGATCAGCACCCTGTCCGCCCCTTCAAAGACCGTGTCGTACCAGGACAGGGCGTCCCGGGAGCGCCAGGAGAAGGTGTGGGGCTCGAAGACCACGACGAGCTTCCGGTCCGGGAAGTGCAGCTTCAGGGCGTCCATGGCCGAGCGGGCCTTCTCCCAAGAGGACCCGAAGCCCTCGATCACCGGAATCCGGGAGGTCCGGGTCAGCCGGTCGAGGCGCCGGCGGATCCCCGCGAAGCTGGCGACCGCGCGGACCAGACCCTCGCGGTCCACCAGGCCGGCCTCGAGCAACAGAGCCGAGACCCCGACAATATTCTCGATGTTGTGGGCGCCCAGGAGGCCCGTCGTCATGGTCGAGCGCGTCCCGTCCGGCGCGACCAGGACGAATCGGCTGACCTCCCCGAAGACCTCGTCCTGCGCCCGCCAGCCGCCGTCCCCGCCTCCATACCAGACGATACGCGCCCGGGTCCGGGCCGCTGCGGACCGGACGGCCGGGTGATCCCGCAGCACCGCCAGCCCGCCCTCCGGCAACCCCTCCAGGAGCCGCAGGAAGGGCGCCTCGTACGCGGCGAAGGTCGGGAAGACATTGACGTGGTCGTGGACCAGGGAGGTGAGGAGCAGCCGCTGCGGATGGTAGAGGTCGAACTTGGAGCGCCGGTCGTTCGGGCCGACGATGTACTCGTCGCCCTCTAGGATCATCTCGGGCGAGGCGCCCCAGCGGCCCGTCGCCGGAAGGGAGGGCGAGATGGCGCCCACCAGCCAGCCGGCGTCCACGCCGCAGGACCTCAGGACATGGGCCGCCAGGGCCGCGCAGGTGGACTTGCCGAACGATCCGGCGACCACGGTGTTGATCCGGTCCCGGGTGAGGTCTCCGACCAGTTCGGGGAAGGTGGTGACCGGTACGCCGCGACGCCGCGCCTCGGCGGCCTCGACATTGTCATCGCCCCCCAGCTTGGCGCTGGCCCCCTGGACGAGGACGTCCAGGTCCCGCGGAAGGTTGGCGGCGTCCAGCCGCCAGGAGACGGGCAGGCCCAGCCCCTCGACGAAGGTGGACATGGGCGGGAAGACGTCCTGGTCCGAGCCGGACACTTCATGGCCGGCGTCCTGCATCATCTGGGCGACGGCGGCCATGCCCGCCCCGGCGATTCCGGTGAAATGGATCCTCATGGGCCCTTTCCTGCAGGCCGGGCTTTAATGTGGGATTAACCATACCGGGTGAGCCTGCCCTCGTCTTCTTCGAAGACATCCCATCACCACCACCACCTTGCGCCCGGCTTCGGCCGGGCGTCCTTTTTCAGGCCTTGGAGAGTCCGTTCGCAGGTGGTGTAGTGCCTCCCAAGGATTAAGGGAGGACAGCGCATGGCTAGGGCCGCCGCCGGCTACAAGACCCGCCTGGAGCCGCAGGACGAGTTCCCGCACGATCCGGGAACCTTCAAGAACTACAACGAAAGCATGTACTTCAACGTGTTCGACCCGGCCCGGAAGGCCGGAGGCTGGTTCCGGATCGGCAACCGCCCCAATGAGCACTACGCCGAGATGACGGTCTGCCTCTATCTGCCGGACGGCCGGGTGGCCTTCATGTTCGGGCGACCGACCATCGAGGGGAACACCGAGATGAACGCCGGCGGCCTGAAGGTCGAGGTGGTCGAGCCCTTCAAGCGCCTGCGCGTGACCTATTCCGGCAAGGCCCTCCTGCTGGCCCGCCCGTATGAGATGGCCGATCCCAAGCGCGCCTTCCGCGAGAACCCCTCCGTGCCCTGCTCGGTGGAGCTCGAGTACGAGGGCGTCTCGCCCATGTACGGCGGCGAGACGGTGCGAGAGGACGGGACGCCGATCGAGATTGATCCCGAGAAGTCCTTCGCCAAGGCCCACTATGAGCAGCACTGCGCCGCAAGGGGCCGGTTCACCATTGGCGACGAGACCTTCGAGATCGATGGCCATGGTCTGAGGGACAAGTCCTGGGGCCCCCGCCACTGGCAGGCCATAGACTGGTACCGCTGGTGCCCGATGAACTTCGGCCGCGACTTCGGCATGATGCTGTCGGTCATTGGTGACGGAAAGGGCGGTGCCCGGCAGGGCGGCATGGTCTTCCGGGACGGGATCTATGACCTCATCACCGAATGCCGGATCGAGAGCGACTGGGACGAACACGGCTACCAGACCCACCTCCGCGCCGAAGTGAAGACCGAGGGTGGCAAGGCCTATTCCGTTACGGGTCGGGTCCTGTCCCTGATCCCCCTGAGGAACCGTCGGACCACAGCTGAGGGCGTCGAGCTCCAGACCCGGATCACCGAGGGCATGACCGAGTACCGGTGCGGCGACCTGGTGGGCTATGGCCTGTCGGAATACCTGGACCAGATCATCGACGGTCAGCCCAACGGCAAGGCCGCCGGCTACTGAGGCGCCAGGGCGACGGACCCGCTTGCGCACCTCTGCGGCGCGGTCTATAGCCCCGGTCCTTCCAGGTGATCCCCGATAGCTCAGCTGGTAGAGCAGTCGGCTGTTAACCGACTTGTCGCAGGTTCGAGTCCTGCTCGGGGAGCCATCCTTTCCCAGTACCCTAGGTTCATTCGCCAGATATGGGCGGGAGGGAACATGGACGTCTTCTACGGTCGGATCGCGGAATGGTGGCCGGTGATCTCCCCGCTGGAGGAGTACGCCAGTGAAGGCGCAGAGATCCGCCGGGTCCTGCATGAGGCTCGCCCGGCGGCGCGCAGCCTACTGGAGCTTGGCAGTGGCGGCGGGCACGTCGCCTTCCACGTGAAGGCGGGCCTCGACTGTCTGCTGACCGATCTCAGCCCGGACATGCTGGAGGTCTCCCGTCGCCTCAACCCCGAGTGCGGGCACCTGGCGGCCGACATGCGGACCCTGGACCTCGATCGCCGGTTCGACCTGGTGCTGGCGCACGATGCCATCTCGTACATGACCACGGAGGCCGACCTGCGGGCGGCCTTCGCGACCGCCTATCGACACCTGAAGCCCGGCGGCCTCGCCCTCTTCATTCCCGACGAAGTGCTGGAAACCTTTGAGCCCGGAGAGGCCGAAGCCTTCGGTGGCGACTCTCCCGACGGCCGGTCGGCGCGCGCGATGGAATGGGTCTGCGAACTGGAGGCCGACGGAACGGCCATGGTCCATTACGCCTTCCTGCTTCGCGAGGCCGATGGCCAGATGTCCTCGATGGCCGAGAGCCACCGGGTCGGCGTCTTCGCCAGGACGGATTGGGATCGGTGGCTGGCGGACGAAGGCTTCGACGTCGAGACCGTCCAGGAACGCACGGACGAAGACCGGACGACCAGGTTCTTCTTTCTCGGGACCCGTCCGCGAGAGGTTGTGTCCTAGGATTCCCGCCCTCGACCGGGACCTGCGGAGCCAAAGCTGAACACCAGCTTTACCAGGAAGACGGCCAGCAACAGGCCGGCGGCGGGAGGGAGGCCCGGCGTCAGATTGACCAATACTGCGCCTGCCAGGGCCAGCGCCATGGCGGGGGCCTCGCCCCGGCCCGGATCGCGGGACAGGGTCAGGAAGCCGCCGGCGCACATCGTCCAGCTCCAGGCCAGAAGCGCGCCCATGGCCGCCCCCGGAAAAACGAAGGCCAGGGCGGCCGCATGGAGCCCGTGCACCGCGAGAAAGGCCAGCCGCAGGCCTGAAGGCCGGGACCGCCAATAGCTCCGGGTTCCCCGGGACAGGTTGGCGATCGCGCCCCCGGCAAGGTCGAGCCCTGCAAGGACCAGGACCACCAGCCTCAGGCGGTCCAGCGACTCCACCTCCCGCCGGAAGGCGAAGAGGAAGACCCCGGTGAAGACAAGGGCGCCCAGGTAGACCCAGGACAACTCCCGGGGCGTCGCGCGCTCTCCATGCAGGAACTGCAGGGGGCCCGGCATCCCGATCGTGCGATCCCACCATGGGGTCATGACCGGCTTCTCCCGTTCCCTGATGCAGGCCCCGCGCGGCCAGTCACAGGCTAGGACATCCGCGTGCTTCCCTCTACCCGCCGACTGTGGTCAGGGAGGATCACGAAGGAAGGGTGTCCTGATGGCTTGGTCCGCGGTCTTCAACGGCGATGCGCCCGAGCGGGTGAACCGCTGGCTGGCGCACCAGGGCGTCTGCTCGCGTCGTGAGGCCGAGGCCCTGATTGCTGAGGGCCGTGTCCGGATCGAGGGTGAAACGGTGGCCGACCCGGGGCGGAAGATCCTGCCCGGCCAGACCCTTGAGGTGATCGACGAGGCCTCTCCCGGCGAGGGCCCGGTCACAATCCTGGTGAACAAGCCTCCGGGTCTGGTCAGCGCCCATCCGGAGCCCGGCCAGGCCGAGGCTCGCAGCCTCCTCACTGCAGACCGCGCCGAGGGTGGAGAGCCCCCTCCCCCCGCCGACTTCAGCCTGCCCCCGGCCGGCCGGCTCGACCGTGAGTCCCGGGGCCTCCTGGTCCTCAGCTCCGACGGGGTGGTGGCGAGGGCCATCATCTCGCCGGCCTCGATCCTGAAGAAGGAGTACCAGGTGCGGGTCGCCGGCGCCCTCACGGCCGACCGCATCGCCCGCCTGCGCCACGGCCTGTCGCTGGACGGCCGGGCCCTCAAGCCCGCCGGGGTCTTCCGGAAGGGCGAGGACCGGCTTCGCTTTGTCCTGACCGAGGGCCGCAACCGGCAGATCCGGCGCATGTGCGAGTTGGTGGGACTGCGCGTCACGGACCTGCAAAGGACCCGCATCGGACCCCTGTCCCTGGAGGGCCTGCCCGAAGGTCGCTGGCGACGCCTGACAGCGCCGGAGCGCCGGGACCTACTGGCGGAGGCCGGCCCTTCCCAAGGCCCCGGACCTGGCCCATATCCTGAAGAGACCTGACGGGGGCGGCGCGCCATGACCTCAACCACCGACCCCTCTGGCGCCGCCGGGGGGTGCTCATCCTCGGCGGCCTGGTGCTACTCGAGTCTGGTCGGACCGGTCTTTGGCGCCTATCCTGCCTGGCGCTCCGCCCGCCTCGATCCCATCGAGGCCCTGAGGCGCGAATAGCCCCGGAACCGCACGTGAAGCTCCCTGTCCTCCTCGCCCTGGCCTGCACCCTCGCCATCCTCGGCTGCCAGCCCCAGGTCAGCCGACCCGCCTGCCCGCCCGGAAAAACCTGCCTGGCCTGGGGCAACAACACCGAGGCCGGGTCCCTGGATCCCCAGAAGGCAACCCTGGTCGACGAGTTCGCCATCATCGGCGATCTCTTCACCGGCCTCTTCACCGACAGCCCGGAAGCCTCGCCGATCCCGGCCCTGGCCCAGAGCTACACGGTCTCGCCCGACGGCCTGACCTGGACCTTCCGCCTCAGGCCCTCGACCTGGAGCGACGGGCGACCCGTCACGGCGAATGACTTCGTCTTCGCCTATAGGCGCATTCTCGACCCGGCGACGGCCTCCAGCTACGCCTACCTCCTCTATCTCATCCGCAACGGGCAGGCGGTGAACGAAGGCAAGGCTGGACCCGAGACCCTGGGGGTGAGGGCCTCGGACGACCTGACGCTGGTGCTCTCCCTTGAGCATCCCGCGCCCTACCTTCCGGCCCTGCTGAAGCATCAGAGCTTCTTCCCGGTCCCCGCCCACACGGTGCGCGCCCATGGCGACGCCTGGACCCGCCCTGAGAACTTCGTGGGGAACGGGGCCTTCCGGCTGGTGGACTGGAAGCTGGGCGACCACATCCGGGTGGTGAAGAACCCGGCGTTCTACGATGCGCCCTCCGTCTGCGTGGACCAGATCGACTACTTCCCGACCCCGGACTCGGTGATGGCCGAGCGCCGGGTCGCCCGCGGCGAGCTCGACCTGAACACCAACTTCCAGTCCAGCCGGGTCCAGCGGCTCCGCGAGACCCTGCCGGGGTATGTGCGCACCTTTCCCGCCCTCGCCACCTCTTACATCGCCCTGAATACGGTGAGCGTGCCGGCCTTCCAGGACATCCGGGTGAGGCGCGCCCTGTCCATGGGCGTCGACCGCGACTTTATCACCGGCAAACTGATGCGGGCCGGGCAGAAGCCCGCCTACAGCTTTGTCCCGGCGGCGACGGCGGGCCATGGCGAGGGGGTGCGCCTGAAGTGGGCGGACATGCCGTTCGCGGAGCGCCAGGTCCTCGCCCGCAAGCTGCTGGCCGAGGCCGGCTATGGACCGCAGCGGCCGCTTTCGGTCGAGATCAAGACTGGTAACTCCCCTGACACCCTGCTGATCTCCCAGGCCGTGGCGGCGGACTGGGCCGCCCTGGGCCTCAAGGTCACGACCGTCCAGAACGAGGGTCAGATCGCCTTCGCGGCCTACCGGCAGAAGGACTTCCAGGCCGGCATGTTGAGCTGGTACGCCGACTTCAATGACCCCCTGACCTTCCTGGGCCTGTTCCGGTCAGACACCGGCCAGCAGAACTACTCGGGCTACGTCAATCCCCGCTACGACGCCCTGCTGGACCAGGCCGACCGCGAGCCCGACGCCGCCCGGCGGGCCCTGATCCTGGCTGAGGCCGAACAGCTGATGCTGGACGAGGAAGGGATCATTCCGGTCTTCCAGGTGGTCAGCCGCGCCCTGGTCTCGCCCCGGATCACGGGCTGGACCGACAATGTCGAGAACTTCCACCGCGCCCGCTGGGTCTGCGTGAAGCCGGCCGCCGCCGGGTGACGCCCGGTCAGCATTGACAGGCGGCCCCGGGGTCGCCTTGCTGGTCCAAACCGGCGCCAGGGAGGGCGGAACCATGGACTTTAACCTGCAGGGCAAGGTGGTGCTCATAACCGGCGGGTCGCGGGGTCTTGGACGCGCCATGGCCCAGGCCTTCGCCGAGGTGGGCGCGAACCTCGCCATCGTCTCGCGAAAGCTGCCGGCCTGCGAGGAAACCGCCGCTGAACTGGCCAGGCTGGGGGTCGAGACCTTCGCCCACCGCTGCCATGTGGCCAACTGGGACGAAATCGAGCCCATGGTGGACGCGGTTTACCAGCGCTTCGGCCGTATCGATGTGCTCATCAACAACGCCGGCATGTCGCCCCTCTATCCCTCCCTGGAGGAAGTGACCGAGGACAATTTCGACAAGGTCATCGGGGTCAACTTCAAGGGGCCGTTCCGCCTCTCGGCCCTGGTGGGCGCGCGGATGCACCGGGGCGAGGGCGGCTCAATCATCAACATTTCCAGCATCGCCTCGCTGGAGGCCTCGCCCTACGCCCTGCCCTATGCCGGGGCCAAGGCGGCGTTGAACGTTCTGACCACCGGCTTCGCCGCCGCCTACAGCCCGAACGTGAGGGTCAACACCATCTGCGTCGGCCCCTTCGCCACCGACGTCGCCGAGCACTGGGCCGACCCGCCCGACCACGACAACCCCGGCTGGACCAAGGGCGGCATGCGCGTCGGCCTGCCCAGGGAGATGGTCCCCGCCGCCCTCTGGCTGGCCAGCGACACCTCGAGCTTCACCAACGGCGCCCTGATCCGCGTCGACGGCGGCCCCGTCCGCGCCCGCCTCCGCCCCTGATCCCGATCCTGAAAGGCCAGAGTTCCATGTCCAGCCCCACGCCCACCTTCGAGACGATCCTCTATTCGGTGGAGGACCACATCGCGACCCTCACCCTGCACCGGCCCGAGCGGATGAACGCCTGGACCCTGCAGATGTGCAACGACCTGCAGGCCGCCTTCGACCTGACCGACCGGGACGACGACGTCCGGGCCGTGATCGTCACCGGGTCCGGCCGGGCCTTCTGCGCGGGCGCCGACCTGTCCGGGGGCAGCCAGACCTTCGGGGCGGCCAAACCGGACAAGGACACGCCGGTCCGCCGCGACACGGCGGGCCTCGTCACCCTGCGCATCTTTGACAGCCTGAAGCCGGTGATCGGCGCCATCAACGGCGCGGCGGTGGGTGTTGGCGTGACCATGATCCTGCCCATGGATGTGCGGATCGCCTCCACAGAGGCCCGCTTCGGCCTGGTCTTCAACCGTCGGGGCATCATCATGGAAGGCGCCTCGTCCTTCTTCCTGCCGCGCCTGGTGGGCATGCCGACGACCCTGGACTGGATCTATTCGGGGCGGGTCTTCCCGGCCTCGGAGGCCCTGGAGAAGGGTCTGGTCAGCGCCCTGCACCCGCCGGACAGCCTGATGGACGCGGCCCGCGCCCTGGCCCACGAATACGCGGACAACACCGCCCCCGTCTCCAGCGCCCTAACGCGTCAGCTGTGCTGGCGGATGCTGGGGGCCAGCCATCCCATGGAGGCGCACCGGGCCGAGAGCCGGGCCCTGATGGCGCGCGGCGGCTCGGACGATGCGGTGGAGGGCGTCAAGAGCTTCTTCGAGAAGCGGCCGGCCAACTTCACCGATCCGGTCTCGAGCCTCCCTGACGTTTTTCCCGACTGGGTCGACCCCGAGTTCTGATCACTCGAAGCCGGCGCCGGCCTTGGTGCGGATGTTCAGCTGTCCCGCCAGGCCGGCCTTCCGGTGGTGGTCGATCCTGCCCATGTCCTCGGACATGGCCATGGCGCGGAAGGCGGCCAGAGAGGGATATTCGGCCAGGGCCACGGCGTCCCACAGGTCCTCGACCTCGCCGATCAACAGGCTGGTGACCTGACCGGAGTAACGGATGCGCCCGCCCAGGGACTCGACCAGCTGGCGCACCCCCTCCCCATAGAGGGCGTAGGCCTCGGCACCGGTGAGGTGGGCATTGGAGCCATCCTCATACTCGGCCTTGGGCTTGAACTTCAGCAGGTTGACCATGACGAAGGGCCCGTCCTCCTCGGCGGTGAAAAAGGCCATGGCCTGTTCGGGGGGCGGATAGACGGCGTTGACGACCTTCATGGGGTGGCTCCTGTTCAGGGTCAGCGGGTGCGCCGGACCATGTCGTCCAGCAGGTCGGCGATGGCGGCGGGGCAGTCTTCCTGCAGGAAGTGTCCGCCGGGCAGGATCGTATGCGCCTCGCCCTGCGCGCCGGGCACCCGGGCCTTGAACGCCGCCTCCCCGCCCTTGGAGACGGGATCATTGTCGCTGAAGGCGGTCAGGAAGGGCTTGTCGAAAGCCTCCAGCGCCTTCCAGGCCGCCTGGTTCTCAGCCACCGAGCCATGCGCCGCCGTGATGGGCACCAGGGCGGGGAACTGACGGGCGCCCTCCTTGAAGGTCTCGTCCGGGAAAGGCGCGTCATAGGCGGCGACCTCCGCAGGGGAAAGCTCCCGGGTGGTCCCCATGTTGACGATGCCGCCAATCGGCATGACCGGAATGGTCTGGGACATGTTCAGCCAGGCGTCGAAACCGGGGTTCGAGCCGCCGCCCACCGGCAGGCCCGTGTTCCCGACGATCACCCCGGCGAAGCGCTCGGGGAAGGCGGCGACCAGGCGCAGGCCGATCAGGCCGCCCCAGTCCTGGCAGAACAGGACCAGGTCCTTCAGGTCGAGACCCACGAACCACTGGCTCATCCAGTCCACATGGCGCTCATAGGTGTAATCGGTGCGGGCGGCGGGCTTGTCGGACCGGCCAAAGCCGATGAGGTCCGGCGCCAGGACCCGGTGTCCCTTGGCGACCAGCTGCGGGATGATGTGGCGGTAGAGGTAGGACCAGGAGGGCTCACCGTGCATGAGCAGGACCGGGGCGCCGTCGCGCGGCCCCTCGTCCACGTAGGCGATCCTCAGACTGGCGCCATCCGGCCCATCGACCTGGGCGTAGTGCGGAGCGAAGCTCCAGTCCGCGAGACCTTCAAAGCACGCGTCGGGGGTCCTCAAGACATCCATTCCAGCCTCGCACGGGGCCCAGGGCCCGGTTCCAGTTGACAGGCCCGCCGTCGCGGGGAAAGTAATGACAATAGCCGTGCCATTATCATCCGGCAGGGTCAAGCCGCAGCTGGCGGCGACATCGGGGAGGGTCCTCACCTTGAAGCGCATCGCCGTCGTCATCGCCGGACTTCTTGCCCTCGTCCTCGCCGGGGCCTGGCTCTTCAGGGGGGAGATCGCCCTGCAGGCCATGGCCAGGACCATGGATCGCAACCTCGCCGCATCCCCCGCCGACGGGCTGCCCGACGGCCTGCATGTCGCCCTGTGTGGCTCAGGCTCGCCCATGCCGGACCCTACCCGGGCCGGACCCTGCACGGCGGTCCTGGCGGGAGAGCGGCTGTTCGTCTTTGATACCGGCTCCGGGTCGGTGCGGAACCTGACCCTGATGGGCATGGCTCCTGCAAATGTTGAGCGCGTCTTCCTGACCCACTTTCATTCCGACCATATCGACGGCCTGGGCGAGCTGATGCTCCAGCATTGGGCGGGCGGCGGCGCCAAGGCCCCCGTGCCTGTCCATGGGCCGACAGGGGTCGAGACCGTGGTCTCCGGCCTGATGACCGCCTACGGCCCGGACCGGGGCTACCGGATCGCCCATCACGGGGAGGCGGTCATCCCCCCGACGGGCTTCGGCGGCGAGGCCCGGCCCTTCGCGATCGGGAGCGGGCCCGTCCCGGTGACCCTGATCGACGAGCCGGACCTGAAGGTCCGCGCCTTCGCCGTGGATCACGCGCCGGTCTCGCCGGCCGTCGGCTACATCGTGGAGTACAAGGGCCGCAAGGTGGTCATCAGCGGCGACACCGACATTGCGGCCAGCGTCGAGCAGGCGGCGCAGAATGCAGACCTGCTGGTCCACGAAGCCCTGTCCCTTCGCCTGGTCGGCCTCCAGAAGGCCGCAGCGGAGCGGGCCGGACGGGCCAACCTGGTGAAGATCTTCGCCGACATCACCGACTACCACGCCGACCCTGAAGCCATCGCGGCGCTCGCCGGCAGGGCGAAGGTCCGCTACCTGCTCCTGACCCACATCGTCCCGCCCCTGCCCCTCCGGGCGCTGGAGGGGCCCTTCCTGGGCGACAGCCGGAAGATCTTTGACGGCCCGGTGCGCGTGGGCCGGGACGGCGACATGATCTCCCTGCCTGCGGGGTCCGCCGACATCCGCCACACCAACCGCCTTCGTTGACCAGGAACCCCGCCATGACCGAGCCTGTCGCCCTCTCCGGCGCCCCCGGATCGCCCTACACCCGCAAGATGCTGGCGGTGCTGCGCTACCGGCGCATCCCCTACCGGTTCCTGATCGTCTCGAACCCGGCGCTTGCGGACCTGCCGAGGGCCAAGGTGCCCCTGCTGCCAACCTTCTACCTGCCGGGAACGGATGGCGCCCTGGAGGCGGTGACCGACTCCACGCCCCTGATCCGTCGGTTCGAGGGCGAGTACGCCGGACGCAGCCTGATCCCGGGCAACCCGGCCCTGGCCTTCCTGGACGCCCTGATCGAGGACTATGCCGACGAATGGCTGACCAAGGCCATGTTCCACTACCGCTGGGCCTACGCTGCGGATATCGCCAAGGCCTCGGCCATCCTGCCCTGCTGGCGGGGACTCTCGGTTCCCGACTCTGACCTCGCCGAGCGCGGTCGCGCCGTCGCCGAGCGGCAGATCGGCCGGCTCCGGTATGTCGGGTCCAACACGGTCACGGGCCCCATCATCGAAGCGAGTTACAAGCGCTTCCTGGAGGCCTTTGAAGACCACCTGCGGGTCCTGCCCTACCTGATGGGTCGCCGGCCGGGCGCCAGCGACTTCGCCACCTATGGCCAGCTGACCCAGCTGGCGGAGTTCGACCCGACGCCCGCCGCCCTGACCCTCTCGGTCGCCCCGCGGGTCACCGCCTGGGTCGGCATGATGGAGGACCAGTCCGGCGTGGAGCCTGCGGACGGGGACTGGATCGATCCGGCCAACCCGCCGCCGACCCTGAAGGCCCTCTTGCGCGAGGTCGGCCGGGTCTACACCCCGGTCATGCTGGCCAACGCCCGGGCAGTGGCGGCCGGCGCTGCGGAGGTCGCCGCCGAGGTTGACGGTCAGGCCTGGAGCCAGCAGCCCTTCCCCTACCAGGCCAAGTGCCTGAAAGCGCTGAGGGAGGCGCATGCCGCCCTGGACCCGGACGCCCGGAAGGTCGTGGACGCATCCCTTGACGGAACCGGCTGCGAGGCCCTTCTGGCGGGATGACTCCCGACAGCCCGGAAACGGATGGCCGGCGACGGCGTGGCCAGGACAGCCGCGACCGCATCATTGCGGCCATGCTGGACTTCATGCGCGAGGGGGAGGTCGCCCCCGGGGCCGAGCGCGTGGCCGCCCGGGCCGAGGTCGGTCTCAGGACGGTCTTCCGTCATTTCAGAGACATGGACAGCCTCTACGCCGAAATGAGCCGGACCATTGAGGGCGAGCTTTCGGACCTGGTGTCGCAGCCCCTGGAGTCCAGGGACGAGGCCGGACGCCTGGCGGAGATCATCTCGCGCCGGGTCGAAGCCTATGAGCGGATCTTTCCCTTCAAGTACGCCTCGACGGCGCACCGCCACCGTTCGGACTTCCTGGCGCGCGACCATGCCCAGATGGGGTCCCACCTCCGACAGGCGCTGGCCAAGGACTTGCCCGTCGCCTGCGCCGAGCCCGGCCGGCTGGAAGCCCTGGACCTGCTCCTCAGCTTTGAGGCCTGGTCCCGTCTAAGACGAGAGCAAGGCCTGACGCGCGAGGCGGCCGAGACCATTGTGCGCACCACGGCCCGCACCCTCCTGGAGTGATCTCAGCATGATCGACCTCTCGACCGCGACGGCGACAGACGCCCTCGCCGCCATCGCCCGTGGCGACATTACGAGCGTGGGACTGCTGACCGCCCAGCTGGAGCGGGTCGAGAGGTTCAATCCGGTGCTGAACGCCGTGGTGGCCCTGGATGTCGACGGGGCCATGGCGAACGCCCGGGCTGCCGACGAGGCCCGCCGTCAGGGCCGGCTGACCGGGCCGCTGCACGGCCTGCCGATGACTATCAAGGACATCTTTGCGACCCGGGGGCTGGTCACCACCTCGGGCCACGTTCCCCTGGCCGACTACACGCCCGAGGCGGACGCCCCAGCGGTGGCCGCGCTGCGGGCGGCGGGCGCCGTCGTCTTTGGAAAGACCAACCTCCCGGAGTTCGGCGGCGACATCCAGAGCTACAACGACCTCCACGGCCTATGCCGCAATCCCTGGAACCCCGAGCGGACGGCGGGCGGGTCATCGGGGGGCTCTGGGGCCGCCCTGGCGTCCGGTATGACCCTGCTCGAGCTCGGCAGCGACATCGGCGGATCGATCCGCGTGCCCTGCCACTACAACGGCGTTTTCGGGCACAAGCCCACCTGGAACGCCGTGGACCGCTTTGGCGAAGGCCCGCGCCCGCCGGTCTGGGCCCACGCCCTGATGGACCTGGTGGTCGCCGGCCCCATGGGCCGGTCCGTGGCCGACATCCGCCTGGGACTCGACGTCCTGACCGCCGTGACCACTGGCGGGATCCCCGGCGCCCGCCTTCCGCCGCCGTCTCCGCGCGCCCACTCCGCCCGGGGCCTCAGGGTCGCCATCCATGTGGAGGACCCGGCCGCTCCGACCTCTGCGGCCTGTATAGCCGCCGTACGCGAGGTCGGCGCCCGCCTGGCGGCGGCAGGGGCGATCGTCTCCGAGCCCGGCCTTCCAGGTCCCTCCCTGGCCGAACAGAACGCCCTCTATCGCGAGCTCCTGAACGCCGCCATGTCGCCGGGCTACGCCGCCAGCCACCAGGACTGGAAAGCGGCCGACGAGCGGCGGCACCGGCTCCGAGCGGACTACGCCCGGTTCTTCGGGGAGCACGACATCCTGCTGGCGCCCATCGCCCCGACGCCGGCCTTTCCGCACGTGATCGAGGGGGCCATGGGAGCCCGGAAGCTCAACGTGGACGGCGTCGAGGTCGCCTATCTGCGGCACCTGGTCTGGGCGGGCCTGGCGACCCTTCCGGGACTGCCCGCGACTGCGGTCCCCGTCGCCCTATCAGACGAGGGCCTGCCCATCGGCCTGCAGGTGATCGGACCCCTGTGGGGCGACATGACGACCCTGGCCGCGGCTGGACTCATCGAGACCCTGAACGGCGGCTTCCGTCCGCCCCCTGGCTACTAAGCCTCAGAAGCCCCGGGAAATGGAGATCCGCACCGTGCGCGGGGCGCCGGGCTGGATGTTGTTGTCGCCATGGCTGGTGGGCGACCAGGTGATGTCGCCCAGGTTCTCGACATTGAGCTGCAGACGGTAGTCCTCGCCCACCTTCAGGAAGACGGCGCCGTCGACCCGGGTGAAGCCCGGCAGTGTCACCGCGTTGGAGATCGAGGTGTACATCTCGCCCTGATGCACCACGCCCAGGCCAACCGAGACCCTGGGGGTCATCTCGAACTTGTTCCAGAGCGACGCGGTCAGGTCCGGGGTCAGGGCCGCCCGCCGGCCCACGGGCGCCGCAGAGGTCTGGCGGGTGATCTTGGCGGACTGAACGGCCAGTGTCGCCACAGTCTCCCAGCGGTCGGTGACCTTTCCGGACAGGCTGAGCTCAAGCCCGGTGCTCCTCTGGGCGCCTGTCTGGACGATACGGCCCGGAGTTACGGGATCCAGAGCCTGCGTGTTCTCGCGGTCCAGTTGATAGGCCGCGCCGGTGGCCATCAGACGGGGACCGAGGTCCGCCTTGAACCCAGCCTCAAGATTCCGGAAGGATTCCGGCTTCAGCGCCTCCGTCGAGAGGGCGAGGCCCGCGAACTGGTCACCCGACGCAGGCAGGCTGGAGACCGAATAGCTGGCGTAGAGCGTCAGGGGCTCCGAGGGGCGTACGAGAACGCCAAGCCGGGGCGACCAGATTCGATCGGTGCGCGAAAAGTCGCGGCGGCCTGTGGCCGAGGCTCTCTTGTCCGTCAGATCGAGGCTGAAGACATCATGGCGAAGACCGGCCACGACCTGGACCTTCGATCCGAGATCCGCCTGGACCTGAGCAAAGACCGCGGTGATCGTGACCTCCCCCGAGTTCAAGGCATCCGAGCCAGCGTTCGCATAGGAAACCATCAGATTCCGACGAGTGGGGTCGGATACAGGGGTTCCGGTCAGGGTCAGGAGCCCGTTAGGGCCGCCGAAGCGACCCGTCTCACGGCGATTGTCGGTTTCCTGACGACCGATCTCCACGCCCGCCAGGAAGACGCGCCTCGCGCCCTCCTCGCCCCGGGTCCAGACAAGATCCGCTTGGCTGAAGAGGTTGGTGCGGTCCGTGTAGGCGCGATAGGCCTGAAGCGGATAGGTCGACGGTCGGCCCTGCGCATCCGCCACCGCCGCCCCCGAGGCGAAGACGTTTCCATAACCCTTGTCGTAGCCGCCCCAAACCGTGCGGTGACGGAATGTCAGGTCCGAACCAAGGGGCTCTTCAAAGGCCAGCCGGACGGTATCGCCTTCGAACCGGGACCAGTTGTGTGAGGGATCACCGAAGAAGGCCGATACGGGAATCTCGAGGGGGCGCCCCTGAAAGGACGGTGCGCCCCGGTCGATGGTGCGGTCATCCACGAACCGCTCATAAGAGAGCGTTGCGGTCAGTCCGCTATCGGCGCGAAGCGTGATGGAGGGATTGACGCCCCACCGCTCGATATTGGTGTAATCGCGGTAGCTCCCGGAGCGCTCATGGAGGGCGTTCACCCGGCCTGAAAGGGATGTGCTGAAGGGAGCGCCGAGATCGGTGACGACCCGCAGGTGCCGGAAATCTCCGCCCTCAAGGCTCAAGCCGACGTGACGACGGCCATCGGCGACCCGGGTGACCCGGTTGATCACCCCGCCGCCGCCGCCGCGTCCAAAGATCATGGCGTTGGGTCCCAGCAGGACCTCCACCCGCTCTACGTTGTAGAGGTCACGATGATACTGGACGTCGTCCCGTATCCCATCGACGAAGAAGTCGGCCGTAGAGGCGTTGCCGCGCAGGTTGGGCGCGTCCCTGTGCCCTTCTCCCTGGCCGATGGTGGCGCCCGGGACATAGCGCAGGACATCGGCCATGGACTGCATGGCCTGGTCGCGGATCAGCTGGGACGAGACCACGCCGACGGACTGTGGGATGTCGCGAAGGTCAGCTGCAACCCGCAGGGCGGTGTCGAGGCGTTCGGGCAGGTAACCGTCATCCAGATGGGCGGTGATGATGAGCGGTGAGACCTGCGCCACGTCCTCCTCGGCATGCGCCGCCACCGCCCCAAAGGCGAGGGTCGCAAGGACAAGGAGGGAAGCCTGGGAACGCATACAAAGCCTGACACGGAATGCGAATGTAAATGACAATCGTTCCTAACAAGGACTCGCTCAGACGTAAATGCGAATTATTCTCAGATATTGGAAATCGCTGCCCCCGGGCTTGCCTTGTCAGCCGTTGGGGCCGACCTAGACGCGGATGGCTCAGCCGCACCTCCCCCTGCCCTGGCGACACCCGCTGGATGCCTTTCACCCCCTCCGGGACACGCCCTTCGCCCTTCTGTGCCTGGGCGATGGCGAGGAAGGTCGTTGGAGCGCGATCTTCGCCCATCCCCGGTCCCGGGAGGTTGCGGCTGATGCAGGCGGGGCGCTGGCCAGGGCGAGGATCTGGCTGGAGGGTCTGCCTCAGGCCATAAGGCCGCCCGACGCCTCCCCCTTCCGGCCCGGGATCGCCGGAGTTCTGGGCTATGATGCGGGGTGTCCTCAGGCCGGTCCGCCCTCGGCGTTGGGGCTTTACGACCGGGTGCTGGTCTTCGACCACGAGGCCCTGCGGGTGCACATGGTCGAGACCCCTGACGCTGCGCTGGAGGGGCGAGCCAGCCTCCTGGCCCTCCTTGATATCCGCCCCCCTCCCCCGCCCCTCCCGGGTTCGGGCCGTATCGCCGACGTGGAGCCCCGGGCGAACTTCGGCGGCAAGGTTGAGGCGGTGCGGGCGCGGATCGCCTGTGGCGAGTTTTACCAGGCCAACATCTCCCGCCGGTTCGAGGGCCGCCTCGGGGATGGCGACCATCCCTTCGATCTCTTCAGGCGGCTGGCCCGCTCGAGCCCCGCCGCCTTCGCCGCCTACCTTCGCCTGCCAGGCTGCGCCATTGTCTCCAACTCTCCGGAGCGGCTGGTCCGGGTCTGCAACACGCCACAGGGCCGTCTGGCCCTCACCAGTCCCATCAAGGGCACGGCGCCGCGCGGGTCCACTCCGGAGGCGGATGCACTGAACGCCCGCAGCCTCCTGGCCAGCGAGAAGGATCGGGCGGAGAACCTGATGATCGTGGACCTGATGCGAAACGACCTGTCGCGGGCCTGTCGGCCGGGATCGGTGCGCACGCCCCGGCTCTTCGAGCTGTCGACCCTGCCCAACGTCCATCACCTGGTCTCGCACGTTGAAGGGGTCCTGGAAGACGACAGGAGCGCCATCGACCTGCTGGAGGCCTGCTTCCCGGCCGGCTCCATCACTGGGGCGCCGAAGCGTCGGGCCATGGAGGCCATCCGCCAGATCGAGGGCTCACCTCGCGGGGCGGACTATGGGTCCCTCTTCCGCGCCGCGGCCGACGGGGAGATCGACTCCAGCGTCCTGATCCGGACCGCCACCTGCCGGGAGGCGCCGGATGGCTGGGCGGTGTCCTTCCGGGTCGGCTGCGGGATCACCACGGACTCCGATCCGGAGGCCGAGACCCTGGAGACCGAGGCCAAGGCCCAGCGCCTCCTGCAGGCCATCTGCGGACCGACCGCATGATCGCCTGGCGAGACGGCGAGTGGATCGAGGACGGCGACGTCCTGCCGGCCGATGACCGGGGCCTGACCCTCGGCGATGGTCTGTTTGAGACCCTGCTGGCGACAGACGGCGCCCTGGCGCACGCCGCGCTGCACTTCCGCCGCCTGGCCCGTTCCGCCGCGGCTCTTGGACTGCCGCCGCCGCCCGAGCCCCCGCGCCTCGAAGCTGTGGCCCTGGAAACCCTCGCCCGGAACCGCCTGGACCGGGGACGGGCCGCCGTCCGCCTGACCCTGACCGCCGGTCGCTCGCCCCGGGGCCTTATCCGCGACCCCTCCGCCGCCGCCCGCCTCCTGATCACCGCCAGCCCGGCGCCGGAGGCGGGAACCCCCGTCCGCCTCGCCACGGCCTCGGTGCGCCGCAATCCCGCCTCCCCGGCCTCCCGTCACAAGACCTTGTCCTACATCGACAGCGTCATGGCCCTGAGGCAGGCGCATCAGGCCGGCGCCGACGAAGCCGTGCTCCTGAACGCCCGGGGTCGGCTGGCCTGCGCCGCAGCCGCCAACCTGGTCCTTCTTGTCGACGGCGAGCCGGTCACTCCGCCCGTCAGCGACGGAGTTCTGGCGGGGACGACACGGGCCCGGCTTCTGGCGGCGCTCCCCGGGTTGCGGGTGCAATCGGTGAACCAGAGCCAGGCGCGGCGGGCGACAGGACTGGTCCTGACCAACGCCCTGAGGGGAATCCGCCCCGCCCTGTCCTGGGACGACCGGGATCTTCCCGAAAGTGGAACCTTGAAGGCCTGGCTGGACGAAGGTCTTTCCCCTGCGGAAGAGCATGGTAGCCTTCTCGGACGTCATCCAGAGAGGCCGTCATGAGCGCCGATACCCACCTGCCCATCGACCCGGAACTGCTGCGCCGGGCAAAGAAGCGTGTCGCCATGCGCATGGGGTTCCTGACCCATGTCCTGGTCTATGTGGTGGTGAATGGCGGCCTGTTCGTCCTGAACATCTCCCAGGGCGCGAACTACCTCTGGTCGTTCTGGCCCCTCGTCGGCTGGGGAATCGGCCTGGCCGCCCATGGCCTGGCGACCTGGTTCTCGCTGAATGGCGACGGCATGCGTGAGCGGATGCTGAAGCAGGAGATCGATCGGCTGAGCGGGGGCCGATAGGTCTCTCAGGACGGGCGTTTCGGCTTTCCGCGAAAGGGCGCGCCGCGGGGCGCGGGGCCGTCGTTCGGCTTGCGCTTCGGTCCCGTCCGCGCGGGCGGACCTGAACCGGCCGGCCGGGGCTTTCCCTTCCAGGGACGATCGCCTGGCGAGATCTCGGCGCGGTCAGCCTGCGGGAAGGGCGCCTTCTTGAAGGGCTTCTTCTTGAAGGGCGGCTTCTCGAAAGGCGGCTTCTGGAAGGATTGGGGCGGGCTTGCCGCTGCGGCTTCCCCCGGGGCGGGGCGGGGCGCCCGCCGGGGGCGCGGCGGGGCGGACACGCCCTCACCTGCCGGTTCGAACTCCCGTCGGGGTCGAGGCGGACGCGGGGGCCGGACGTCGGCGCCCGGCGCCTCCGAAGGCGCGATCCGCGTCCCGTCCGGCAGGGGTGCGGCGATGGCCGCAGCGAAGGCGGGCGAAACCTCCCGGGCGATCTCGAACCGGGTCTCGCCGTCGAGAATTCGGATGTTGCCGATGTCGCGCTTGGTCACCCCGCCCGCCCGGCAGATCTTGGGGATCAGCCACTTGGGGTCCGCGCGGTCCTTGCGGCCGATATCGATCCGGAACCAGTCCATGTCGCCGGGCTCGCGCCGGGGCCGGGCTTCGGCGGCCGCCTCGGGCTTCCAGCGGGAGGGGGCGTCATCCTGGACGTCCTCGGGCGGCGGCAGCTTCTCGCGGTAGAGCCGCATGAAGGCGCCGGCGACCTGCTCGGGCGACAGGCGCTCCAGGAGGAGGCGGCCCTCGGCCAGGCACTCCTCGTCAGGGGGCGAGACCAGCAGCGGGTCCTCCAGCATGCGCTGGCGGTCCTTCTCACGGATTTCGTCAGCGGTGGGCGGACCCACCCATTCGGCACGGATGGAGGCCGACTGGAAGAGGAGTTCAGCCTTGTGGCGCCGGGCCCGGGGGACCAGCAGGACCGAGACCCCCTTGCGCCCCGCCCGGCCGGTCCGGCCGGAACGGTGGAGCATCCCCTCGACATTGGCGGGGACCTCGGCGTGGATGACCAGGCCCAGGTCGGGCAGGTCGAGACCGCGCGCGGCCACGTCGGTGGCGACGCAGACCCGGGCGTGCCCGCCGCGCAGGGCCTGGAGGGCCTCGGAACGCAGGTCCTGGGTCAGTTCGCCCGACAGGCCCACCACCGAGAAGCCCCGCTCGCGCAGGGTGGCGGTGAGGTGCTTCACCCGCTCGCGGGTGTTGGCGAAGACCAGGGCCCCGGGCGCCTCGTAGAACCGCAGGAGGTTCACGACCGCCAGGTCGACCTGGTTCGGCAGGACCCGGACGGCGCGGTATTCGATATCGCCGTGCGGTGAGTCCCGGTCGACGGTGTCGATGCGCAGAGCGTCGCGCTGGTAGGCCGAGGCCAGGCGGACGATCTCCCTCGGCAGGGTGGCCGAGAACAGGAGGGTGCGCCGGTCGGCGGGCGCCGCCTCGAGCAGGACGGTCAGGTCCTCCTGGAAGCCCATGTCCAGCATCTCGTCGGCCTCGTCGAGCACCACCGCCTTCAGGGCGGAGAGGTCCAACGCCCCACGTTCCAAATGGTCGCGCAGGCGCCCCGGCGTGCCGACGACGATGTGGCCGCCCCTCTGGAGAGCCCGCCGCTCCGCGCGGGGGTCCATCCCCCCGACGCAGGACAGGAGGGTCGCGCCAGCCCCGGCGTAGAGCCAGGTCAGCTCGGCGTTCACCTGGAGGGCCAGCTCCCGCGTAGGGGCGATGACCAGGGCGGCGGGCGCCCCGGCCTCGCCGAACCGTTCGGAAAGGCCCAGCAGGGTGGGCGCCAGGGCAAGGCCGAAGGCGACCGTCTTGCCCGACCCGGTCTGGGCCGAGACCAGGAGGTCGCGGTCCTCGGAGGCCTCAAGCACCTGGGCCTGGACTGGCGTAGGCTCGGCATAGCCGCGTTCGGAAAGCGCGCGGTCAAGCGCCGGGTGACTTGTCGGGAAGGGCATGGGGCGCGCCTATAGCACGCCCGGAGCGGAAGGCTTGCGGAAAGGTGGGTCCTTGCCGGCGGCCGGCGAAGGGCTCTGTTCCCCCCGCGATGGACCCGATGTCGCCTTGGGTCGAAGGACCCCGGAGGCCCCGCCTGACCCGGGAAGCATTCAAGTTCTTTTTTTGTTCTTTTCAGGTGCGCCGTTTTGTGAGAACCTTTCGAGCGAGGGGCAAGGAGAAACGTCGATGATGATAAGGCCTTGGGCGGAATTCGAGACAACTTTCCCGAGCGACCAGATCGATAGCGAGGATGAAATGGACATCCTGCAGTATCCGGGAAGATTTCTCTCGGAGACTCTGGCCGAGATCCTGCAGGGTTTCGGCTGCGAGATTGTCGACCTGATCTACCTTCACGAACGTGGATGGGAGCTTCACTTCAAAGGCGGGCCGAGGGGGCGCACGGTCTTCGGCATGCGCGTCACCCAGATCGACAAGTACCTGATCGGCCTATTCCAGACGAGCTGGTTCCGAACCACCTTCGCCCCCCGTCATCCAGACTTCGTCTTTGTGGTCGCGAAGCTCGCCGACGCCCTTGCGGCGGACGCCCGGTTCAAGGACGTGCGCTGGTTCGCCCAAGAGGAGATCCACAGCGGAATTCCCGGCGCCCTGCGGCCCATCGAGGGCTGATTGACGGGCCTGGTGCGTGGGACGGCTGTTGACCCGCCCCCGGGCGCAGGGTCCAAGTCGATGTCATGTCCCAGACCCTGAACCGCATCGCCATCGTCGGCGCCGGCCTTTCCGGCCTTGCCTGCGCCGCCCAGCTCTCACGGAGCGGGCGCGAGGTCCGACTGTTCGACAAGGCTCGGGGCCCGGGCGGGAGGATGTCGACCCGACGGGTGGAGACCGCCCTGGGGACCGTCAGCTTTGACCACGGCGCCCAGTACTTCACCGCCCGCGGGGTGAGCTTCCGCGCCGAGGTCGACCGCTGGGCGGCGGACGGCCTCGCCGCACCCTGGCCGTCAGCAGGCCCGGAGGCCTGGGTGGGGGTCCCCGGCATGAACGCGCCGGTCAAGGCCCTCGCCGAGGGGCATTCCGTGGCCTGGAACACGGTGGTGGAATCCCTGGCCCGAGACGGGGGGGCCTGGCGGCTGAAGACCCCGGAGGGACTTTCGGCGCCCTTCGACGCCGTCGTCCTGGCCCTGCCGGCCGAGCAGGCCGCCGCTCTTCTCCAGAGCCCTGATCCCGGAATGGCCGCGCGCGCCGCGGCGTCCTCGACCGCGCCGTGCTGGACGGTGATGGCGGCCTTCGAAAGCCGGCTGAACCTGCAGGTCGACACCCTGAGGGATGAGGGCCATCTCGGCTGGGCGGCGCGCAATTCGTCCAAGCCGGGACGCCAGGGTCCCGAGGCGTGGGTCCTGCAGGCGACGCCCGACTGGTCGCGCGAGCACCTGGAAGCCCCTGCTGAGACGGTCATCGAGGCGCTTCTCGGCGACCTCGCCCGCCAGATAGGGACGCCGCTTCCCGATCCGGTGCTCGTCCAGGCTCACCGCTGGCGTTACGCCCGGTCCTCGGTGGGACAGGATCTCGCCCTCTGGTCTGCAGATCGCCGGCTCGGCTGCTGCGGCGACTGGCTGTCCGGCCCCCGAATCGAGTGCGCCTGGGACTCCGGCGAGGCGTTGGCCCGGCTCATGACGGGCGTTCCGGGGGCATGACAGGCCTGGGGATCGCGGGTTAGGTTTCCCGGAATCCGCCCTGAGCCATGAGGGCGGCCGGAGGAAGCCCCATGAACGCCCCCGCCCTGACCAAGCACGTCCCCCTCCCCGCGGTCCGACGCACCCGCTATGGCGCCTTCGAGGTGACGCCGATCTCGCCGCACATCGGCGCCGAGATCCGGGGCGTGGACCTTTCGCGACCCATGACTCCCGAGCTCCTGGCCGACATCCGCGCCGCCTGGGCGGACTGGCTCGTCCTGGTCTTCCGCGACCAGACCCTGGATCGCGAGGCGCACAAGGCCTTCAGCCGCAACTTCGGACACCTGCATGTCCACCCCATGCACCATGGCCGGCCGGACCAGGACCCCGAGATTCTCACCGTCAAGACCACCGCCCAGTCGCCATTCACGGCAGGGGAGGCCTGGCACACCGATGTCAGCTGCGATCCCATCCCGCCCCTCGGCTCCCTCCTCTACATCACCGAGACCCCGGAGAGCGGCGGCGGCGACACCCTGTTCGCCAACATGTACATGGCCTTCGAGATGCTCTCGCCGGCCATGCAGGGCTTTCTGGAGGGGATGTGGGCGGTCCACGACGGCGCCCTTCCCTATGTCGGCAACTACAAGTCCGCCCCGCCCGAGGGCGGCTATCCGCGCACCCGCCATCCCGTCGTGACCCTTCATCCGGATACGGGTCGCAAGGTGCTGAACGTCAACTCGGGCTTCACCACCCACATTGAGGGCCTGCACCGCTGGGAGAGCCGCGCCCTGCTGGACATGTGCTTCGGCCTGCTCCAGCGCGAGCCCAAGCTGCACTGCCGGGTGCGATGGGAGCCCAACACCCTGACCCTTTGGGATAACCGCTGCACGCAGCACCATTCGGTCTGGGACTACTACCCCTTCTCCCGCTACGGCGAGCGCGTCTCGGTACTCGGGGACTCCGCGCCCGGGCCGGCGGTCGCTGCGGCGTAGATCATGCTCCGACAAGTGGGAACCGGCTATCGGATCGAGATGTGACCCGACCGATCCCGGGGGCGAGGCCGAGGGGCGCCCCCGCGCGCCGGCCCTCCCGCCTCAGAGAGTCCGGATGCCAGCCTCCTCTATGAACCCGGAGAATGTCTGAGCATCCGGCTTAACGCCGCGAAGGGCTTTCGCGTCGAAGGCGAAGCCGACCTCGTTGTGCCACTTCAGCTGGGCTGCAAACTCGGGCGCCATCCGCCGGAACAGAGGTGCGGGCATCGACCAGGACTTCGGGCGACGCCCGGCGGTCTGCCTGTAGGCATGCTTCATCTGGACGACCGACAGGACATCCCCAGCCAGGTTGATCTTCCGGCCCACCCAGGCGTCCGGGTTCCCCAGGGCCTCCGCGGCGACCCATCCCAGATCCTCCAGGGCGAGCATCTGGAAGAGGGTGGACGGCTCCAGACTCCCTGAGAGAACGGGAAAGATCAGGCTGGGATGCATGGCGGGATTCAGCAGGTTGTCGAGGAACCAGACCGTCCCGAGGAAGGTCCATCCCAGTCCGCTCTTCCGGAGGTCCTGTTCGAGCACCGCCTTGGAGAGGAAGTGGGCGGGTCCCCCGGGGGTGCGGCCATCGCCCATGGTCGATTGCACGATGTGGGGCACGCCGGCGGATCGGGCCGCCGCAATGAGGGCGCGACCCTGGCGGATCTCGCCTGCGAGCCCGACCCCAGGCGCATAGAAGTCCTGGACGGAGAAGACGCCTGAGCACCCCCGTAGGGCCGGAGGCAGACTCTCGGGTTGGTCAAGGTCCGCCTGAACGACCTCCACGCCCTCCCGGGCGAGCGCCAGGGCGGCTGCACTTTCGGGCCGGCGCGTCAGGGCGCGAACCGCCTGGCCCCGGGACAGCAGGGCGCGTACGACCGCGCCGCCCTGTCCTCCCGTCGCGCCAAGGACTGCAAACGTCATCCCGCCTTCTCCCTGCCCAGGAAGGCTTTCAGGGAGGCGGCGACCTCGTCCGGAGCCTCAACGGGTGAGATATGTCGACCAGCGACGGGCTCGAAACGACCGTCCTGGAGCAGGAGCGCGGCGCTGGCCTGCCCCTCGAGCGGATAGAGGGCGTCCTCCTTGCCGGCGATGAGAAGGCTGGGGACAGAGATCCGGGCCAGGCGGGCCCGGAGGGGATCGCCGCCCAGGATCACCGAACGCACCGCCGCCGACAGCCTGACCGGGTCGGAGGCGGCCAGCATGCCGTGGAAGGCCTGTCGATAGGAGGGGTTGGAGTCCAGGGTTCCGGGGTCGAAGAAGCTGCTCGCCACGCCATCGCGGAACACCTTTCGACGCCCCATCCAGCGGGCGCCGAAGGCGATCATCTGGTCCCGGACCTTGGGATAGTCGCCGGAGACATCCATCGGGGTGTTCATCAGGACCAGCCCCTCGACGCGACCAGGGGCGGTCAGCGCCACCTCGGCCGCCGCCAGTCCGCCCCAGGACACGCCGCCCACCACGGCCCGGGCCAGCCCGAAGCTGTCCATCACCGACAGGCAGGCGGAAGCGGCCTCGGCCATGGTGAAGTCACGGGCCACGCCCGGGCTGAGGCCATGACCGGGTCCGTCAACAAGGAAGAAGGTCGCCTCGGCCGCCATCCGGGAGACGAGACCGTCAAAGATGTGTCCGTCCGTGAAGATGGACGGCCAAAGGACCACCTTTGCGGCGCCGAGGCCGGCGACCCGGACGGCGAGATCTCCCAGGGGGGTGGGGACATAACGCGGTTCCTGGGTCCGGGTTCGGGTCGACGAAATCATTGGCGCCTCCTCGGGCAATCGGTGTAATCAATGATCACAATATATGTTTTACGTCGTAAGTAAACATTGATCACGGACCTTTCCACACCCCCGCCCTCGGCAGAGCCGACCTCCCGCCTCCGCAGCCGGCTCCGCGACGACGTGATCGCGCTGGCGATGGCGGCCGCCCAGGACGGCGCCATTGAGGCGCTGTCCATGCGGGAGGTCTCGCGGCGGCTGGGGGTGTCTCCGGGCGCGATCTACCGCCACTTCCAGGACCGTGAATCCATACTGAAGGCGGTGGCCGAGGCCGGCTTCGCCCTGCTTGGCAAGCGGTTCCAGGCCGCCATGCCGTTAGGCTCCGCGGCCCAGGACGGGGCCGATGCGCGGGCGCGCTTCGAGGAACTGGTGCTGACCTATGTCACCTTCGCCCAAACCCACTACGGCCTCTGGCGCCTGATGTTCGGACCCTATGGCTGCGACTCCCAGTTCCGGGACCCGACAAAGGCGCCGACCTATCAGTGGCTCGGAAGGTCCCTGTCCGAACTCAGGGACTTCGGCGTGATTGCCAGCGCCACGCCACAGGACCAAGACTTCGTCTGGACGGCCATCCATGGCTTCTCAGACCTGCGAGCCTTGCCCCGCGAAGGCGCCGTCGACGTGGAGCCCAGCGCGCGCGCGCAGGCGCGCCTGTGCCTCAGGGCGCTCGGGCCTCCTGTGGATCCGCTCCGGGACTGACGCATTTAGGCCAGGGCGCGAAGGTCAGGCCTTCCCCAGGACCTTGCGGGCGGCCAGGTCTCCGCCAGGGCTGTAACCCAGCCCAAGGTCCGGTCCGCCGGCCGACGGGCTCACCCTTCGCAGGCCGCAATCCCGAGGGCGTCCGACTCCCGGGCAAGCCACTCCAGGCCTCCGGGCAGGGCGGATGTGGCGGACCCGGCGGCAAGATTCGCCTGCAAGGTGTCGATGCGCCAGAGGCGCTCCCGCCAGGCGGCGCCGGGTTCGGGGTTCCGCTGGACGAGGAGATCGGGGCTGGGATCCGGCTCGAAGACCGCGCGCCCCAGGAGGTCACTCCCCTCCGTGAACGGGTCCACCGCCAGCTGGATGGGCCAGGCGCCCTCGTGTCGGACGGCGTAGGCGACCTCGCAGTCGAAGGCCTGTTCCCACCGGCCAGGATCGGCGGCCAGGATCTCGTGGGCCCGCCCCGCCGGCAAGGGCATGCGCCGCCCGATCAGCATCAGGGCATGGTCGCCGGCGATGACAAGGCCACCTGAACGGCGCCGGCAGACGCCGTCCGCCCCGGTCTCGGAAACGAGTTGCAGTCCCACGGACAGTCCAGAGGCCCCCGGCTGGAGCCGCCAGTCCTCCACATAGACCCCGCTGGGCGCCCATTCCACCAGACAGGTCCCAACCCGCTCCAGGAGGCCGGGCTCAGGCCACTTCTCACAGGGCTGAAAGGCGGCGAAAGCGTCCCAGTGCATCAGGGCCCCATCCCAGGAGGTGCTAGCCACGAAGCCCTCGCCCCGGGCCAGTTCGGCCCGCTCACCGGGGGAGCAAGCCGCAAGGGATCCGCGGGCTCGCACGTCCGGACGGACAAGGGGCAGCCTCAGATCTGCGGTCAGGCCGTGGCTCTGGATCCAGATGACCCGCGTCGACGTGTCCTCGACCCCCGTGGCGAAGGTGATGCACCGGCGGTGGAAACAGCCCAGGGTCCAGGGCGGGACGGCCAGGGGCTTTGCGAAAGGGCGGGTACGGGCGATCTCTCCCAGGGTCATCATACAGCCGACTTCGAGCGGGCCTGTTGCCCGAAACTCTCGAGGGCCTGCGCGCCCTGCGGCAAGCTCGCCGCGCCATCGGCGATGCGACGCTTCAAGTAGGCGAAGGTCTGGGCGGTCTGAGCGAACAGGTGCTCGCCCGAGACAATGCGAGGATAGCGCGGCGGTCGGTCTCTGCTTACGAACCGCGCCAGGGGCTCTACGGTGGTCTCGTAGTCACATGCGGCGAAGTTCAGCGGAACGCGACCTGGCCTGTCCGCGCTGGCGCACGAGAACGATCGACGCTATGGGCATCCCAACGCAACTCAGTTGGAACTGGTTGGCGATGTCGAACGTCTCGCCAAAGACTGCCAGAGCCCAGACTGTAGTGACCGACAGCACCTTCAAAGCGGTTGTTGCTGCGCACTTGCCTGGTGCGAAGTTCATCCGCGCTTTTCGGCTTTCCGGGGGGGTGTCTGCGGATGTCTATCGCCTCGAACTGGAGGCGGGGGATGGAGCGCATCGAAGCGTTGTCCTGCGTGTACATGGCCCCAATCACAATGGTCACCCAGCGGCGTTAGAGTTCGGAATCCTGAGCGCCGTTAGCGGCCTCGGAATCTGTGCCCCGCAGGCTTTGGCTTTGGACGAGAGCCTTCGGCATATCCCACACCCGTTTCTTATCCTCGATCACATAGATGGTGAGACCGCTTTCCCAACGGGCGCCGCAGTCAATCAAATGACAAGGATGGCGGAGACGTTGGCTGAGATTCATTCGCTGCCGATCGCTGGCCTGCCTACGCTTCCAATGCGAGGCGATCCGCTTCCGGAGATCTTTGACTACCTGCCTCAGGACGCGGAGTTCGAAGCCCTGCGCCAAGGGCTCTCCAGAATGGAGAACACGGCCTATGAGGGCTCAGGCGCACTGCTGCACGGCGATTTCTGGCCTGGCAATCTCCTTTGGAAAGGGCCGCATATTGTTGGAATCCTAGACTGGGAAGACGCTGCTTGTGGCGATCCCCTGTCGGACGTGGCATGCACAGCGCTGGAACTGACATACGTTGCCGGAACCGAAGGCGCCGAACAGTTTGTTCGTGCCTACGGACGGTTGAGACCTATCGAACCTCGCCGCTTTGCCCTTTGGCGGATCTATGTCGCAGCTGCAGGACATCTCTCGATGGGTGGCTGGGGTCTGGAGGCGAGCCGCGAAGCTCATATGCGCGCCATCGCGCTATCCGTCATCCGCCACGCCAGCGCTCTGGTGATTTGATCACCGGCAGCTTCTCGAATGACCAGAAAGCCGCAACGGCCCTGAGGCCAGGCCTGACAGGCGGGGGGATGGAGCGAGGCCCTCCGGAAACGGGCGTCTGGAGCCCGTTTTGATGCGACACCCAGCGCCCGCTCACCGGAGCCGGTCTCAGGCCTTGATCTGCCCGTCTAGGAACTTGCGGACCCCGGGGCCGAAGGGCGGGCGCAGCATCTTCAGCGGACCGATGTCCTTCTTGATCTGACTGAAGATGGCCTTGCGGTGGCTGAACTCCCGGAAGCCGTCGAGCCCGTGATAGCTGCCCATGCCGGAGGGGCCGACGCCGCCGAAGGGCAGGTCCTCCTGGGCCACGTGCATGATCACGTCGTTCACGGTCACGCCCCCCGCCGTCGTCCGGCCGAGCACCTCTTCCCGCTCCGCCGCATCGTCGCCGAAATAGTAGAGGCCCAGGGGCCGGTCGCGGCCGTTCACATAGTCCAGGGCCTCGTCCAGGGTCTGGTAGCTCTTCACCGGCAGGACGGGGCCGAAGATCTCCTCCTGCATCACCTTCATGTCGTCGGTGGGCTCCAGGATCAGGGTCGGGGCGATCTTGCGATGCGGCTGCTGCGACAGGTCCTCGCCCTCGGGCTTCAGCTCGATCACCCGGGCGCCCTTGGCCCGGGCGTCTTCGATATAGCCGGTGATCCGGTCATAGTGCCGCTGGGCGATGATGGAGGTGTAGTCCGGATTGTCCTTGATCGTCGGGAACATGGTGGAGACGGAGGCCCGGGCGGCGGCGACAAAGCCCTCCACCTGGTCCTTCGGCGCCAGCACATAGTCGGGCGCCAGGCAGATCTGGCCGGCGTTGAGCGTCTTGCCGTTCATCACCCGGGCGGCGGCCACCTTCAGGTCCGCCGACTTGCCCAGGATGACCGGACTCTTGCCGCCCAGCTCCAGCGTCACCGGCACCAGGTTCTCCGCCGCGGCCCGCATGACATGGCGGGCCACCGAGGTCGCCCCGGTGAAGATCAGGTGGTCGAAGGCCAGGCGCGAGAAGGCCTCGCCCACCTCCGGCCCGCCGGTCACCACGGCGATCTCCTCCTCGGAGAAGGCGCCCGCGAACATCGTCCGCATCAGCTCCGAGGTGGCCGGCGTGTATTCGGAGGGCTTGATCATGGCCCGGTTGCCGGCGGCCAGGATGCCCGCCAGGGGCGCGAACGTCAGGTTGACCGGGAAGTTCCAGGGGCTGATCACCCCCACCACGCCCTTGGGCTGGAAGCGCACCTCGGCCTTGGCGCCGAACAGCCCCAGTATGGCCGGGGTCGGCTTGCGCTTTTCGGGGCGCATCCACTTGGCGAGGTTGTCGCGGGCGTGCTGCAGCGGGCCGATGGAGCCGGCGATGTCGGTAAAGGCCGTCGCCTCCCGGGACCGGGAGCCGAAATCCGTATTCAGCGCCCCCTCGATCTCCCGGCGGTTCTCCCGCAGGAGCCGGATGCAGCGGTCGATGCGCTCGATCCGCAGAGCCGCGCTGGCCTCGCCGTCCCGCAGGTGGGCCGCCTTCTGGCGCTCGAGAATGGCCTGCATGTCCATGGGGAGTCCTCCGCTGATCCGGCGCCTCGCCGGCGCTTGCACCAAGATAGTGCGGCCGCGTCGAATGGCTATGCGCCAATGACCTGCCGGGGCGACATCTTCTCAGGCCTGGTCTACCGGGGCTGAAAGTCCTCGTTGGGAAACCGGGCCTTCATCCTGATGCGCAAACCTGTCCTGAGATGAAAACAGGACCGGACGGCATGACCCGCCTCCCTCCCGCCCTCGCCGCCGTCGCGTTTCTCCTCTGCGCTGCCAGCCCCAGACGGCCCCTGCGCAGGCCAAACCGCCAGAGACAGCCCAGGCGCCTGCGAGTCTGGCGCCTGCAACGCCTGTAAGTTCCACCGCAGCGACACCCGCGCCAGCGCCCAAGAAGCCCGCCAACCGCAGGTCGACCTGGCCTTCCTGGCGGGGCTGTGGATGCACAAGGACATGTCCTGCACCGCCGCCACGGGCGATTTCTATAACTTCAGCCGCGAGGGAACCTTCAGCAGCCCGGAAATGGTGTCCGGCAAGTTCACCCTCCAGGGCGACCGGATCGTCCAGTTACCTGTGGAGGAAGTGACCGGTAAGGTCCGAAAAGAAGCCCTGACCCTCCAGCGTAGCTGCGCGAGGCTAACCCTCGACGGCACCCCCTCAAGAAGTGCGCCCAGTACACTCGCTGCCTCGACCACGACATGCCGCTGTCGGAGTGCAATCCCGGCTAGGAGGTGACGTGACCCCCGCAGGTCGCGCCAGCAGCCGCACACGCTCAGTTTCGGGGAGCCCTGAGTCCTCCCGACCTGATTGTCACCTAAGGAGCCGCGCTTGCTGGAGCGCGGCTACACTCGTTAGAGAACAACGTTCGTTTCAACCGGAACCGACAGCCAGCTCTCGTAGGCCTGACGCGCTGACGTTGGCACGCTGGAGCCGTCCAGCAGCCGCACCAGCTGCGCGAACTGCTTCTTGCAGCGACCATGGGAGATCACTCGCGAACGGACGATCGTGTTCAGCTCCGGAAGCTGCAGCATGATCCGGATCTCCTGCGGGGAAAACGAGCGGATCATCCTTTCATAGTAGGGCATTGCCGCGTTTGAGACGCCCCACTGGTTGCCGGTGGCGCAGGTGATGACTGCATGGACGAAGTCATACTGTGCGCTCTCGGGAACACGGTTCTGGCTGGTCACGGTCGCCAGCCGATCGGCGAACGGTGGCTCGTTGTAGAAGTTGTTGTACTCGTTGTGGACGGACAGCAGGTTGCGCGCGGCCGACGTCACCAGCGCGTGGATTTCCGCGTCGCCCAGCAGAGCGAGCAACTTCAGCCGCTCGAAAAACGCCTGTGACGCCTTGTGGCGAGGCTCATCGCCGTTCGCCAGGTAGTCCTGGTGGCGGTCGACAAGATCAGACTTGGTCTTGGGGCTGAAGCCTGGAGCCAGGTGTTCGCAGATCGACAGCGCATTGACCCGCGCTTCCTCACCGGAGGCCGGGTCGCAATAGATGCCGTGCAGCGTGCCGATCAGGAGTTCGCGCTGGGCGTCAAAGGTCTGAGCCAGCCGCTCGACCCAGGCGTCGAGCTGCGGTGCTGTGAACCGCGCTCCTTTCACGGCGCCGATGAGCGCCTGGATGTCGACGCCCCGCGGGTTGTGCTCGTTCGAGAGGGCGTGTTTCGCGCAACGGTTCAAGAAGGCGATGAACTCGTGCTCGTCGAGGGCTCCCATAGTGGGGTGGGCGGCCGAAAAATTGTTTCGCGTGTTCCGGCATTGATCGAGGAAGAAGAACCCTTCCTCTGAGATCAGGTTCAGCTTCAGACACAGCTGCAGCAGCTCAGCGTCCTTCAGTTCGGTAAGCGCGCCCTCGTCAAACGCCTTATTGGTCACCTGGGGCACGACGGCCAGGCCGAAGCGCCGCACCTTGGCCCGTAGTTCGACCACGGCTGCGTTCCAGGCGTAGTTGATCGCCGCGTCGAACAGCCCCGTAGCGACAGCTACGCACATGCGCACGAGCGTCTCGGAGCGGTGTTCGGCTGGGATGCGCGCCAAAAGGCGCGGCAGGCTCGTCCAAGCGTGCTCGATCTGGTCGTCCGCTGCCAGGACGGTGCGCGGAACCCCTAGCGCCTGGGTCAGCGACGTGAGCATCGGGGCAGTCAGTCCGCCTACCGCCGGCAGAGCGATCGTTCCTGCGACGGCTGGGGCTGCGGGCAACGACATCGTGATCTCGGGGTGCGTGCGGTGAGTAGGTGGTGAGTTAGTCTGTGAAGCCCCGCCTCAGGGAGAGGCTAAGTCGTTGAAAATGCTGGCGCACCCGACACGATTCGAACGTGTGACCTTTGCCTTCGGAGGGCAACGCTCTATCCAGCTGAGCTACGGGTGCGTCTTCAGCGGAGGGGCCTTCTAGCCGAAAGGCGGGCGGATGGCGAGGGGCTGATTGCGGACCGGCAGCACCTTACCAGCGGACCTGCCGCCCCTTCAGGCCAGGCCCAGCATGCGCGGCAGGTCGGGCTGGCCCGTATGGGCGGTGACCCCGCCGTCCACCGCCAGGATGGACCCGGTCATGTAGCTGGCGTCGTCCGAAGCCAGGAAGGCGACCACGGCGGCGATCTCCTCGGGGCGGGCGAAGCGGCCCATGGGCACCCGGGCGTCCCAGGCCTCGCGCACCCCCTGCAGGTCGTTGATGCCGGCGATGATGGGGGTGTCCACCGGGCCGGGGCAGACGGCGTTGACGCGGATGTTCTCCCGGGCGTGGTCGATGGCCACCGAGCGGGTCAGGTTGATCACCCCGCCCTTGGCGGCGTTGTAGGCGGCGAAGGAAAAGTCCCCCGCCAGGCCCGAGATGGAGGCGGTGTTGATGATCGACCCGCCGCCCCGGGCGCGCAGGGCCGGCAGGGCCGCCTTGCAGCCATAGAAGACCGAGGACAGGTCCACGTCGATCACCCGGCGCCAGTCCTCGACCGCCAGGTCCTCGGCCTTGGCGAAGCTGCCGATGCCGGCGTTGTTGAACAGGATGTCGAGACCCCCGAAGGCCTGGACCGCCTCGGCCACCAGGGCCTCCACCTCCGGCCAGGAGGCGACGTCCACCTTCCGGAACCGGGCCCGGCCCTCCCCCAGGCCGGCGGCCAGGGCCGCGCCCGCCTCAACGTTGAGATCGGCCAGCAGGACCGAGGCCCCTTCGGCGTGGAACCGGCGGGCGGCGGCGGCGCCGATCCCTGAGGCCCCGCCCGTGATCACCGCGACCTTGCCGTCAAACCGTCCCATGGGCGCCTCCCGCGTCCTTACGTTTGGCCCACCCTGCCGCAAGGCGCACCGGGATGCACCCCTGACCCTGCGTCAGGGCCGGCGCTTCATCCGACTGTCGCCAAACCTTCCGAGCATCCGTCACATGACGGGGCCGGACGGTTGGAGCAGACATCAGACCAGGGGCCATCATGGGGTCCGCCCGATCCTATCGTCCCTTGTCACAGGACGCCCTGCCGCCGCCGGACGCCGTCCGGAAGTGGATCTGCGAGGGGCTCAGCCGTGCGGGCGGGGAATGCCACCGGTCCTTCATCCTCTCCGAGATTGCGAGCCGGACCGGCCTTCCGGCGGGTCCTGACCTCGAGGACTGGAGGGTGGGGGCCTTTGAGGCCGCGGCCCTGGCCGGGGCCTGGCGCGGGCTGGACGCCCGGCCTGACCCCGCCTGAGGCCGGTTCAGAACTCCAGGCAGATCTTGCCGAAGTGCTTCTGCGAGACCTGGTGGGCGAAGGCCGCGGCGATGCCCTCCAGGGGGAAGGTGGAATCGATCACCGGGCGGATGGAGGAGACCTCCAGGGCGCGGATCATCTCTTCCTGCTCCTGGCGCGAGCCCACGGTGACGCCCTTCACGGCGACGTTCTTGGACATGATCAGGGCCGTCGGCACCTCGCCGGCGAAGCCCGCCAGCACGCCGATCAGCGAGACATGGCCGCCGATACGCGTGCCCGTGACGGACTGGGCCAGGGTGCCCGCACCGCCGATCTCGACCACCACGTCGACGCCTCGGCCGCCGGTCAGGGCGGCGGCGGCGGCGCCCCATTCCGGGGTCTGGCGATAGTTGATCAGGTGATCGGCGCCGAGGGTCTTGAGCCGCTCCAGCTTCTCGTCGGACGAGGAGGTCGAGATCACGGTGGCGCCGGCCGCCTTGGCCAGCTGAAGGGCGAAGATGGACACGCCTCCCGTGCCCTGGGTCAGGACCACGTCGCCGGGCTTGATCCGCGCCTCGACCATCAGGGCCCGCCAGGCGGTGAGGGCCGCGCAAGGCAGGGTGGCCGCCTCGGCGAAGGACCAGCCGGCGGGCATGCGGGTGAAGGCCCGGGCCGGCATGGCCACGAACTCCGCCGCAAAGCCGTCGGCGTGGTCGCCAGGCACGCCGATCAGTCGCTCCAGCATCGGGCCGCCCGTCTGCCAGTTGGGGAAGAAGGTCGACAACACCTTGTCGCCGGCAGCGAAGCCCGAAACCCCCTCGCCGACGGCGACCACCTCGCCCGCGCCGTCCGACATGGGAATCCGGCCGTCGGCGGTCGGCAGCATGCCGGCGACCACGGCGAAGTCGTGGAAGTTCAGTGAGCTGGCGCGCACCCGCACCAGCAGTTCGCCGGGACCGGCGACGGGCTGGGCCCGCTCCTCGATGACCAGCTTGTCCAGCCCGCCCGGGGCCTTGATGGCGGCGACTTTCATGGGGCCTCTCCCTGCCTGGCCCCCGCGGGGCCGATCTGTTCCGGGGGCGCACAATGGACACTCCGGCGCACACCGCAAGATCACGTCGCGTCAGGTCTTGCCCCGGCCCGGCGCCGGGCGTATCCGGACCGGGTCAAAGGGGAGTAGCCCTCCGCCATCCCCGGCGGGCCCCTGCGTCAACACACTTGGCCGGCATGGCCATGGCGCAGGCAGAGCGGTCCGTCCTTCAGGGGCGGCGGTTCGGGCGAGACCGATGGCGCTGCGGCCCCGTTCTGTCGGGCGGGGGCTGTGGCGACCATTGGATGTCTCGCCGCCCGGCCCGGAACCGACCCTTGGAACCACTCCTCACCTCCACCGCCGTAGTCACCCTCGCCGAGATCGGCGACAAGACCCAGCTCCTGGCCATTGTCCTGGCCGCGCGCTTCGTCCAGCCCTTCCCCATCATCGGGGGCATCCTCGTCGCCACCCTGGCCAACCACTTCCTGGCGGCCCTGGTCGGCGCCCAGGCGGCGGCCTTCCTGCAAGGGGACCTCTTCCGCTACGCCATCGCCGCGTCCTTCATCGCCATGGCCGCCTGGACCCTGGTCCCGGACAAGCTCGACGAGGACGAGCCCCTGAAGGCCCCGGCGAAGATGGGCGCCTTCCTGACCACCACCGCGGCCTTCTTCATCGTCGAGATGGGCGACAAGACCCAGCTGGCCACCGTCGCCCTGGGCGCCCGGTACGAGTCCGCCCTGCTGGTCACCCTGGGCACGACCCTGGGCATGATGCTGGCCAACGTCCCGGCCGTCTTCCTGGGCCGCGAGATCCTGAAGCGGGTGTCCCTGACCCTCGTCCGCCGGATCGCCGCGGGCCTCTTCCTGGCGATCGGCCTCTGGATGATCGTCCAGACGGCGGGATGGGTCTGACCGCTGTCGAGGGTGTCCGGAGAGGCCCGGCTGACCCCCGCCGGCTCAGGTCCTGAGGGCGGCGTAGAGACGCCGGGGGGTGATCTCGCGAAGATTGGGCGTGCCGGCGCCGGGTATGCTGCCGTTGAGGTTCTGGATCATGCCCAGGAAGTCGACATCGTTCGTCGGGTCGATCCAGAACAAGGTGCCAAAGGCGCCGCCCCAGTAGAAGGTGTCCTTGCCCTGGGGGGCGGCGGCGGCGAGGAGGTTGCGGCGGGTCAGGCGCATGTGCATCTTCCGGGCAACAGAACAGGAGCTTCAGGCATGATCCTGCACGGCGCAGGCCCGACTGTGCAACCTTGGCGCGCCCGCCTGGGGGCCATGGCCTTCGCCCTCGCCCTGGCGGCGGCCGGGACGACCCACGCGCAGAGCGCCTGCGCCGGGCTCGCCCCGGGCGCCGATGCGCCGATCCGCAACCTCGCCTACGCCGCCCCTGAGGCGGGCGTACCCGCCTCGGTCCTCAAGCTCGACCTCTGGCCTGGGGCGACGCCGCTCCCCGCCCCCCTGGTGGTCTTCGTCCACGGCGGGACCTGGATGCGTGGCGGCAAATACGCCGGCACCCCGCAACAGGCCCGGGCCTTCAGGTCGGCGGGCTACGCCTACGCCACGGTGAACTACCGCCTGCTCCGCCACGGCCCGCCACAGGAAGCCGCCCAGGACATCGCCGAGGCCGTGGCCTTCCTGCGGCGGGAGGCGAAGGGATGCGGGCTCGATCCGGACCGCATCATCCTGATGGGCCATTCCGCCGGCGCCCACCTGGCGGCCCTGGTCGCGCTGGACGAGTCCTACCTGACGGCGGCGGGAGTCCCGCCCGAGGCGGTGCGCGCCGGGGTCCTACTCGACGCCTATGGCCTGGACATCGCCCGGCATGTCCGCGAGACGGGGGACCGCGTCTATGCCCGGGTCTTCGGCCCCGATCCCTCGGGCTGGACGGCCATGTCGCCGGTCAGTCACGCCGCGCCCGGACGGCGCCCGCCCCCAATGATCCTGCACGTCGTGGCCGGCCATCCTGAGACGCCGGGCCAGGCCGAGGCCCTGGCCGGCGCCCTGCGCGCCGCCGGCGGCGAGGCGGAGGTGCATGCGGCGCGGGGCGAGAGCCACAACAGCCTCAACTACGGCTTCGGTGCCGAGGGCGACGCGACCACCCGCCTGACCCTAGACTTCCTCTCCGCAAGGGTCCGATAGGCCCGGGGCTTGTCAGGAAGGGCCAGGAAGGCCTTAATCCGCCGCGACATACCGATCATTCAGGAAGGACGCCCTCCATGAACGCGCCGACGCCGCCCACCGCAGCACCGCTGACCTTTGGCTTCAATCCGCACGACGACATGAACGACCTGCGGATGAGCGAGAAGGCGACGCCGCTCTACGAGCACGTCAAGCGCTTCATCGCCGAGACGGTCGTGCCCATGCAGAAGGAGTTCCAGGCCCTGGGCGAGGGCCACACTGACCGCTGGACCTTCGCGCCGGGCCAGCTCGAGGTGCTGGAAAAGGCCAAGGACCAGGCCAAGAAGGAGGGCCTCTGGAACTTCTTCCTGCCCGACGCCGAGACCGGCGAGGGCCTGTCCAACCTGGATTACGCCTACATCGCCGTGGAGCTGGGCAAGGCGCCCATGGCCTCGGAGGTGATGAACTGCTCGGCCCCGGACACCGGCAACATGGAGGTGCTGGAGCGCGTCGGAACCCCTGAGCAGAAGGAGCGGTGGCTGAAGCCCCTGCTGAACGGCGAGATCCGCTCGGCCTACGCCATGACCGAGCCGGCGGTGGCCTCATCCGACGCCAAGAACATCGCCACCCAGGCGGTGCTGGACGGCGATGAGTGGGTGATCAACGGCGAGAAGTACTACATCTCCGGCGCCGGCGACCCGCGCTGCAAGATCATGATCACCATGGTCCGCACCAATCCCGACGCCCCGCCGCACAAGCAGCAGTCGCAGATTCTCGTGCCCATCGACGCCCCCGGGGTGGAGATCCTCGGCCCGATGCACGTCTTCGGCGAGGACCACGCGCCGCGCGGCCACATGCACATCCGCTTCACCAATGTGCGGGTGCCCAAGTCCAACGTCCTCCTGGGCGAGGGCCGCGGCTTCGAGATCAGCCAGGTCCGCCTCGGGCCCGGCCGGATCCACCACTGCATGCGGACCATCGGCAAGGCCGAGCGGGCCCTGGACCTGATGGTCCGCCGGGGCCTTTCGCGCGAGGCCTTCGGCCGCAAGATCGCCTGGCTGGGCGGCAATGTGGAGATCATCTCCCGGGCCCGGATCGACATCGAGGCCATGCGCCTGATGGTGCTGAAGGCGGCCCGGGCCATGGACGTGCTGGGCAACCGCGAAGCCCGGGTCTGGGTCTCCATGGTCAAGGCCATGGTGCCGGAGCGGGCCTGCAAGATCATCGACCAGGCCATCCAGATGCACGGCGCCACGGGCATTTCCCAGTGGACGCCCCTGGCCGCCATGTACACCGACGTCCGCCACCTGCGCTTTGCCGACGGTCCGGACGAGGTCCACCACCTGGTGGTCGGCCGCAACGAGCTGCGGGCCTACGAGGGCGGCGGCGAGGAGGTCTCCGCCTCGGTCGCCTTGCGGAACTGACCGGCGCGGGCGTCAGCCGGGGAAGTTGGCCGGGATCGCCTCGGACAGGGCCGGCCCGATCTCGTCGCGAAGGATGAGGTGGGCGTAGTCGTCCAGGTCCGTGGGGTCCCGGTTGACGATCACCAGGCGCGCGCCGGCCCGGCGCGCCTGCAGGGGAAAGCCCGCCGCCGGCCAGACGGTGAGGCTTGAACCCAGCACCAGGAAGAGGTCGCAGGACAGGGTCTCTTCCTCGGCCCGGCGCATGGGCTCCTCGGGCATGGACTGGCCGAAGGAGATGGTCGCCGTCTTGACGATGCCGTCGCAGTCCCGACAGGCGGGCAGGTCGCCCTTCGCCTCGAAGGCCGGGCGCAGGTCCTCGATCTCATGGCGCAGGCCGCAGGCCAGGCAGGTGGCGTAGCTGGCGTTGCCGTGCAGCTCGATCACCCGGTCGGCGGGCACGCCGGAGTGCTGGTGCAGGTTGTCCACGTTCTGGGTGATGATCGACGAAAGCCGGCCCGCCCGCCACAGGCGCTCCAGGGCGTAGTGTCCGGCATTGGGCTCGCGGCCCGTCCACCCGGCCCGGCCCTGGAAGGCGCGGGTCCAGGATTCCCGCCGCTTCTCCTCGCTGTTCACGAAATCCTGAAACTGGATCGGCTTCATCTTCGTCCAGACCCCGCCCGGAGAGCGGAAATCCGGAATTCCCGATTCTGTGGAGATTCCGGCCCCGGTAAAGGCCACAATCCGCTCTGCAGACCGCAGGACCTGCGCCAGATCCTCCCGTTTCGCCAGATTTCCGCTCAATTCCGACTCCGACCGTTCTCGCCCCTGGGCGCCTGCCTGCCGGACCGGCGCCCAGGGCCTCATTTTTGGGCCTTCTCAGCGACGCCTGATCCTGTAGCCAAGGACTTCAGGACAACCGCCGGAACGGCGCAAGGGGGGAAGCGGGAATGCAGCGCACAAGAGTCATGCAAGGGATGGGCCTCGCCCTGGGCCTGGGGCTCCTGGGGGCGGGCCCGGCCCTGGCCCAGGCCCCTTCGCAGGTGAACTCCGGCGACACCGCCTGGCTGCTCAGCGCCACGGCCCTGGTCCTCCTGATGACCCTGCCGGGCCTAGCCCTCTTCTATGGCGGCCTGGTGCGGACCAAGAATGTTCTGTCCGTCCTGATGCAGTGCACGGCGGTGGCCTGCCTAGCCTCGGTGGTCTGGCTGGTCCTCGGCTATTCCCTGGCCTTTTCCGGGACCGCGCCCTTCATTGGCGACCTCGGGCGCGTCGGCCTGATGGGCCTGACCCGCGGCGACGCCATCGGCACGGCGCCCGAGATCGTCTTCTTCGCCTTCCAGATGGCCTTCGCCATCATCACGCCGGCCCTGATGATCGGCGCGGTGGTGGAGCGGGTGAAGTTCGCCGGCCTCCTGGCCTTCTGCGCCGGCTGGCTGGTCCTGGTCTACGCGCCCGTCTGCCACTGGATCTGGGGCGGCGGCTGGATGGCCACCTTGGGGGTCAAGGACTATGCCGGGGGCCTGGTGGTCCACGCCACGGCGGGGGTCAGCGCCCTCATCCTGGCGAAGGCGGTCGGACCCCGGGACGGCTGGCCCCGGGACCTGTCGCCACCGCACAATCCGGGCATGACCATGACCGGGGCGGGCCTCTTGTGGGTGGGCTGGTTCGGCTTCAACGGCGGCAGCGCCCTGGCGGCCAATGCCGACGCCGGCGCCGCCCTCACCGCCACGCACATGGCGGCGGCCTCCGCAGGCCTGGTCTGGGCCCTGATCGAGCACCGCCGCTTTGGCCGGGCCAGCCTGGTCGGCCTGGTCACCGGCGTGGTCGCGGGCCTCGCCACCGTCACCCCCGCCTCGGGCTTCATCAGCCCCCTGGCGGGCCTCTTCCTAGGGGCGCTGGGCAGCTATGTCTGCTTCGAGGCCGTCAGCCTGGTGAAGGCCCGCCTGAAGGTGGACGACAGCCTCGATGTCTTCGCCGTGCACGGGGTGGGCGGCATTCTCGGGACCCTGATGCTGGCGGGGCTGGCCCATCCCCTCCTGGGCGGGACCGGCTATGCCGAGGGCGTGGGCCTCGCCGGCCAGGCCTGGCGGCAGGTCCTCGGTGTCGTCGTGGTCTGCGCCTGGTCGGCGGGCGCCAGCCTGGTCCTCGTCGCCATCGTCCGCAGGCTGACGGGCCTGAGGGCCAGCGAAGAGGTCATCGACGAGGGCCTCGACCTCGGCGCCCACGGCGAGCGGGCCTACCACATCAACTGAGCCGCCGTTGACCCCCTCAGTCAGCTTCGCTGACAGCTCCCCCTTGGGGGAGCAATTGGCTCCGTAATTCCTCCCCCCAGGGGGAGGTGGACCGCGCAGCGGGCCGGAGGGGGTCAGCTGAGATGCCGTTGACCCCCTCAGTCAGCTTCGTTGACAGCTCCCCCTTGGGGGAGCAATTGGCGAGGGGCCCACGGCCCCTAGTCGGTGAACACCACCGTCTTGCGGCCGTTCAGCAGGACCCGGTCCTCCAGCACCCAGCGGACCGCTCGGGCCAGGACCCGGCGTTCGATGTCGCGGCCCTTGCGGACCAGGTCCTTGGGCTGGTCGCGGTGGCTGATGCGCTCCACGTCCTGCTCGATGATCGGGCCCTCGTCGAGGTCGGGGGTCACGAAGTGGGCGGTGGCGCCGATCACCTTCACCCCGCGGGCGTGGGCCTGGTGATAGGGCCGCGCGCCCTTGAAGCCCGGCAGGAAGGAGTGGTGGATATTGATGCAGCGCCCGGCCAGGCGCCTGGCCATGTCTTCCGACAGGATCTGCATGTAGCGCGCCAGGATGACGAGGTCGGTCCCCGTGGCGGCGATCAGGTCGCTGAGGCGGGCCTCCTGGTCCGCCTTGGTCTCCGGCGTCACCGGCAGGTGGTGGAAGGCGATGCCTTTCAGGTCGGTGTGCGGGAAGCTGGCCTCCGGGTGGTTGGAGACCACCGCCGAGATGTCCATGGGCAGCTCGCCCTGCCGCCAGCGCCAGATCAGGTCGGCCAGGCAGTGGTCGGTCTGCGAGGCCAGAATCATCACCCGCCGCAGGGCCTTCGGATCGCGCAGGGTCCATTCCATAGCGAGGTCCGCCGCCAGGGCCTCCAGCCCCGGGCGCACCGCGTCCGCCCCGGCCGGGCCGGGGGTGAAGACCACGCGCATGAAGAAGCGCCCGGTCTCGGCATCATCGAACTGCTGGGCGTCGACGATGTTGGCGCCGTGCTCGAAAAGGAGGGTGGAGACGCCGGCCACGATGCCGGGCCGGTCGGGACAGGACAGGGTGAGGATCACGTCAGGGCTCCCAGGACGGGGCGGCGGCTCAGAGGCCGCCAAGCAGGCCCGGCAGGATGAAGCGCTGGATTCCCTGAAGGACGAGGATGGCGATGATGGGGGTGATGTCCAGGCCTGCGATGGGCGGGATGAAGCGCTGCAGGGGCGCCAGGATCGGGGCGGTCAGGGTCTCCAGAACCCGGTGAATGCTGGCGACGAAGTTGTTGCGCAGGTTGAGGACATTAAAGGCCACCAGCCAGGACATGATGGCGCTGATGATGATGGCCCAGACCATCACCTCAAGGAGGCCGCTAAGGACGAAGTGCAGGAAGCTACCGATCATGCCCGCCACATAAGCCGCCCGCGCGCGCCGGGCAAGCCGGAGCCGGCCATGCTGTCTTGACAGCCCCACCCCAAAACCGCTTATTCCGCGCCTTCCTTGGGGCCGTAGCTCAGTTGGTAGAGCGCATCGTTCGCAATGATGAGGTCAGGGGTTCGATTCCCCTCGGCTCCACCAGGAAGCTCTCCTCGAGATCAGCTCCCCGCGATGTAGGCCTTCAGGCCGTGCGCCTCGGCCTCGACCTCGGAAATCTTCCATTTCACCAGGTCGCCGATGGAGACAATGCCGACCAGCCGCCCGGCCTGGACGACCGGCAGGTGGCGAAACCGCCGGTCGGTCATGCGCGAAAGCAGCGAATCCAGGGTTTCGCCCGGCTCTGCGAACACCACGTCCGCCGTCATGTAGGCGGAAACCGGGCGCGAGGTGACCTTGCCGTCGCCGCCCGCCACCGCCCGGACGATGTCTCGCTCCGAGACAATGCCCACCACGCGATCACCCTCCGTCACCACCAGGGCGCCGATACGTTTGGAGTGCAGGAGCTCGGCAACCCGGCCGACCGTATCTGTGGGCGCGACCGTGAACACCGTATCGCCCTTGGCCCGAAGAATCTGTGAGATCAGCATAAAGCGCCCTCCGTTCCCGTCCCAGACCGTGGAACCTTCGCCCAGGTCCGAAGCCGAGGCAATTCAACGAATCGTTAAACACGAACCGCGAACGAGACCGCCTGGCGGCCCGGGAGGGACTCGAACCCCCCGACCTTCGCTTTAGGAAAGCGCTACTGAGCTTTCGAGATAACGGTTCAGGGCGACTGGCTCAGGCTCCACTTGGTCAAACTCTGACTGTGCCGCCGCCCCCGCACCAGCTTCGGGCGCAGAGGTCAGCGAGGCTGCTCGCAGGAGATCAACAATCGAATGTCCACCAAATGTTTGAGCGGCGCCGATCCTTGCACCCTCTCCCACAGCGTCTAGGTTGTAGGCGGTAGATGCTTAGCGGGGGGCGGGGCAGCGTGGATGCCGAGGCGTTCATTCGACGATGGTCCAAACTGGAAGGCGGCGCCGAGCGGGCTAACTATGCCATGTTCCTTACGGAACTCTGTGCGGTCATTGGCGTCCCTTCACCCGACCCGGCCGGCGCTGACGTCCGGAACAACAACTACGTGTTTGAGCGCGCCGTTCGCCCCCGCGCCAGCGACACCCTGACTGCGCCGAAGCGTATCGACCTCTACAAGCGGGACGCCTTCATTCTAGAGGCCAAGCAATCCCGCCTGCCCGGCGCCAAGAACGCTCTGCCGGGCCAGCTGAGCTTGCTGCCCGACGAACCCGAACAGCTCGGCCGTCGCAGCGCTTCGCCACGCTGGGACGTGATGATGCAGAACGCGCGCAAGCAGGCTGAAGGCTATGTCTTCCTCCTCGATACTGAGCACGCAGCGCCGCCTTTCATCCTCACCTGCGATGTCGGCCACTGTTTCGAGCTCTATGCCGACTTTACCGGCACCGGCCGCGCCTATGGCCAGTTCCCCGACCGTAAGGGCTACCGGATCTATCTGGAGGACCTGCGTAAGGAGGAGGTGCGCGGCCTCCTCAAGACCATCTGGACGGACCCGCACAGCCTTGATCCGACCAAACAGTCAGCCCGGGTCACCCGCGAGATCGCCGCCCGCCTCGCCGCCGTCAGCAAGCGCCTGGAGGACAACGGCGCCAACGCCGAGCATGTCGCGCACTTCCTGATGCGCTGCCTGTTCACGATGTTCGCGGAGGACACCGACTTGCTACCCAGGGGCAGCTTCCGCCAGCTCCTGGAAAAGTCGGTCGCCGATCCCCGCCACTTCCCGCACCGCCTCAAACAGCTTTGGAAGGACATGAACACCGGTGCAGAGTTCTCGGCGGTCATCGACGCCCGGGTCCGACACTTCAACGGAGGCCTGTTCCGCGACACCATCGTCTTTGAGCTGGGGCAGGAGGAGATCGGCGAACTCCTGGCCGCCGCTAGCGCCGACTGGACCCAGGTCGATCCCGCCATCTTCGGCACCCTGCTGGAGCAGGCGCTGGACAAGGAAGAGCGCAAGCGGCTCGGCGCCCACTACACCCCACGTTCCTATGTCCAGCGGCTGGTTGACGTCACGGTGATGGAACCGTTGCGCGCCGATTGGGAAGCCGCCCTCACCAAGGCCCAGGCCGCAAAGGACGCCGCCAAGGACGCCGACGCCGTCGAGATCGTCCGCGCCTTCCACCACCAGCTCTGCACCACCCGCGTTCTCGACCCAGCCTGCGGCACCGGCAACTTCCTCTATGTGACATTGGAGCTGATGAAGAAGCTGGAGGGCGAAGTCATTCAGACCCTCTCGGCCCTGGGTGACCGCCAGGCCAGCCTGGCCATCGCTGGCGAGAGTATCACCGGCGAGAGTGTGGATCCGCACCAGTTCCTGGGCCTGGAACTCAACCCCCGCGCGGCGGCCATCGCCGAGCTGGTGATCTGGATCGGCTATCTGCAATGGCACTATCGCAACCACGAGAGCCATCCGGCCGAGCCGATCCTGAAGGCCTTCAAGAATATCAATTTCGGCAGCCACGCCGGCTATGACGCCGTCCTGACCTGGGACGGCTATCCCCTGCCCAGCGTGGTCGTAAAGGATGGCAAGCGGGTCGAGGTCTACCCCAATCCGAGACGGCCGGACTGGCCGGAGGCGGAGTTCATCGTGGGGAACCCGCCGTTCATCGGCGGCAAGGACCTGCGCTCACGCATGGAGCCCGGCTACGCCGAGGCGCTCTGGGCGGCGCACAAGGACATGAACAATAGCGCTGACTTCGTGATGTACTGGTGGGATCGGGCGGCGGAAATCCTTGGCCGAAAAAAGTCCAAAACCCGGCGGATAGGTTTCGTGACCACCAATTCCATCAGTCAGCCCTTTCAGAGAAGGGTGATGGAGCGGCACCTGAACGCCAAAGCGCCGATCTCTCTGATCTTCGCCGTGCCAGATCATCCCTGGACGAAGGCCACCAGGGACAGCGCAGCCGTCCGGATCAGCATGACGGTGGCTCAAGCTGGATCGCAAGAAGGTCAGCTATGGGAGGTCACCCAGGAAGGTGGCCTGGACACAGACGAGCCGTCGCTGACCTTCAAAATTCGCAGGGGACATATCAATTCCGACCTCTCAATAGGAGCCGACCTCGCGGGCGCAATAGAACTCCAGGCCGTGAGGGGGCTTGCCTCAAGAGGAGTTGCGCTTCACGGCTCGGGCTTCATTGTTAGCCCGGCCCAGGCGGAACTCCTCGGTCTCGGGAGACGCCCGGGGCTTGAGCAGCACATCCAGCCCTACCGCAACGGCCGCGACCTCACCAGCAGGCCCCGGGGAGTCCTGGTCATCGATCTCTTTGGACTCGGTGAACCAGAGGTTCGCCAGAACTATCCGGAGATCTATCAGCACCTGATTTTGTCCGTGAAGCCTGATCGCGATCGCAACAATCGGGCGGTCTATCGTGACAACTGGTGGATATTTGGGGAGCCGAGGCGAGAATTGCGACCCGCTCTCGAAAATCTCGATCGATACATCGTAACCGTTGAGACATCTCAACACAGATTCTTTACATTTTTGCCCTCAGGGGTAATTGCTGACAACAGACTCGTCTGCTTCGCAGAATCCGATTCCTGGATTCTTGCGGCTCTTTCATCTAAGACCCACGTGGCGTGGGCCCTCAAGACTGGTGGTCTTCTTGAAGATCGACCCATATACACGAAGTCTCGTTGCTTCGACCCCTTCCCCTTCCCCGATCCGGATGAGGATCTCAAGGCGCAGCTCCGCGCCCTAGGCGAAGAACTCGACGCCACCCGCAAGCGGCTCCAGGCCGAACACCCCGACCTCACCCTGACCGGCCTCTACAATGTGCTGGAGAAAATTCGCGCCGGCGCCGCCCTCACTGCGGCCGAGGAGGACGTCAAGCAGCGCGGCCGGGTGCTGATCCTCAAGGAATTGCACGACCAGATCGATGCCGCGACCGCCCAGGCCTATGGCTGGCCGGTAGACCTGCCCGACGAGGAAATCCTGGAACGCCTTGTGGCGTTGAACGCCGAGCGCGCCCGCGAAGAGGCCGCCGGCCATGTGCGCTGGCTGCGCCCCGACTATCAGATCCCCCGCTTTGCAAAGGGCGCCCAGGCCAAGAGCGGCGACCTCGACCTCGGCGAGAAGGTGGTCGCCATCGACAGGGGCCTGCCCGACTTCCCCAAGGACCCCTATGAGGCGCCTCTGGCCATCGAGCGGCTGCTGATCGCCGCCGGACGCCCGATGGACGCCGCCGAGCTGGCCCGTGGTTTCAAGCGCGGCGGAAAGCGCATCGAACAGCGCATCACCCAGGCCCTGACGACATTGGCCCGCTACGGCAACATCATCGCGCTGGACGGTGGCCGCTATGCGGCCCGCCGAGCGGCATAGGGGAGTTTGCAAGGCCCATATCTCTGACCTTCCAGCCTAGTGGTTTTGATTGGCGGCCCGGGAGGGACTCGAACCCCCGACCTTCGCTTTAGGAAAGCGCTGCTCTATCCTGCTGAGCTACCGGGCCTGGCCGGGTGGGTCGATGCCACGGGCTGCGGCTGGCGCCAAGCCCGGAAAGGCGGAGGCCCTCAGGCCGCCGCCCTTCGCGCCGCCAGGGCCGCCTTGGTGGCGTCGTACCGCGCCCGGGTGATGTTGTAGCGGGCGTAACACACGGCGGCGATGAGGCCGGGGATGGTGGCGAGGACCCCGTCCACGAAGACGAGGTTGTAGAGAACCTCGTCAGGCACTGTGCCCGGCTTGGCCTTCGGCGGGAAGCTGATCACCCAGAGGGCGAAGCCCGCCAGGGCGGCGCCCAGGGCCTGGTCGATCTTGGCGGCGAGGTTGCGGGTCGAGTAGAGGACCCCTTCCTGGCGGACCCCATGGGCGAGCTCGTTCTCGTCGGCAATGTCCGCCAGAGCAGACATGACGGTGATGCTGAGCACACTGGCGCCGGCATTCCCCACGGCCGAGAAGGCGATGAGCATGGGCGTCAGGCCCGGCGTCTCGGCGGTCAGGACGCCCGTCAGGCCGAGGATCATGGGGACGGCGGGGCCGATCGAGAAGACGATAGCCCAGATGATCATGTTCAGCCTCTTGTCGAGGCGCTGGTGCATGCGGGCCGAGAACAGGAAGCCGGTGGCGTAGCCGACGAAGCTGCCGATCACGAACCACTTCAGCTGCTCGCTGGCGAGGCCCCAGTAGAAGGTGTTCACGTACAGGTTCAGGCCGCCCCGGACACCGATCATCATGGACAGGAAGAAGAAGGCGACCAGCAGCCAGACATAGTTCCGGTTCCCCAGGGCCTTGCCGACGTCCTTGAGGAACTCGAGCGGACTGAACCGGGGCAGATTGTCAGGGGCCTTTGGCAGCCGGCGGATCTGGTCGCGGGTGAACCAGGCGGAGGCCAGGAGCAGGGCCATCGCCGCCAGGCCGCACCCGACGGCGAACGGACCGTAAGGCTCTGGATTGAGGAGCCCGCGCGGGTACTCCGGCGTCGCCTTGAAAACGAAGTGCAGCGCCAGGAAGTTCATGCCCGCGCCGCCCGCCCAGGTGAAGAAGTTGTTCCAGCTCAGCACCTTCGAGCGTTCGATGTAGTCGCTGGACAACTCCCCGCCGAGGGCCAGGTGAGGGGTGTTGAACAGGCTGATCGAGACCCGCATGAAGCTCACCGACAGGGCGAACCAGACGAAGAGGACCAGGTCGGAGGCCCCCGGCGGCGGATTGAAGACCGCGATGACCGACAGGGCGATGGGGAGCGGGGCGAGGAAGAGATAGCCGTGGCGCCGGCCGAACCTGCCGCGGGTGCGGTCCGACAGGGATCCGATGACCGGGTCCGCAAAGCCATCGAAGACCAGGCTTGCGGAGACGGCGAGCCCGGCCAGGACAGCGTTCAGCCCCAGGATCTGGTTGTAGTAGAGCATGGCGTAGGAGCCGACCGTGGCGAGGATGATGGAGTCGCCTACGGATCCGATTCCGAAGAAGAACTTGGTGCGAAGCGGCAGCCGGTCGACGGTGTCGGCCTGGGCGCTGGACATGAAAACACTCCCTGAGAATGGACCGCGACCCGGTTCATGGCCAGGGCGTCGGGAACGCTCGAAATCACCCTACTGCGGCTCCCACCCCCGCCGCACCCGCATCCAAAGGGCAGAACGCCGTAAGGTCAACTGTCCGGACGCCGCGCTTTCACCTTCTCCGGGCGGAAGCTAGGATGCGGCTCCAGATTCTGCAGCGCCCGGAAGGACCCTTGATGACCCAGGCCGCGCCCTTCGCCATCGACGGCCCCCTGGCCCCTCCCCTCGCCCGGCTGCTCGCCTATTGGGAGGGCCTGAAGCGCGGTCAGGCGGAGGTTCCGTTCTGGGACGACCTTTCGGAGATCAAGATCGAGGCCTCGGGCGCGGAGACCTTCATTCTGGATGTCTTCAGCCGGCCGGAACGTTTCCGCTTCAACGACCTGGAGGTCGCCCCCCCGGCGGTGCAGAGCGACCTGCTGCTCGGGCTCTTCCTCGATGACGTCGACCTGCCCGAGGTCTTCACCCTCCTCCGCGCCCAGGCTAGCGCGACAGTGGAGCTGATGCGGCCCACCCTCTATGCGGCGGGAGGCGGCCAGCGTCTTCTCCTGCCCGCCTGGGGCGAGGGCGAGGTGCGCATGCTGGTCGGCGGCCTCGCAAAGGGCTAACCGCCCGCCAGGACCTCAATCCGCACTCCGGGCCTCAGGCGCCGGATATCGGCGCTGCGGGCCATGCCGGAACCGGGCGACATCAGGGTCGCCGAGGCGGCGGCGACAGCGGTCGCCAGCGCCTGGCGCGGCGGGCGACCCCGGGAAAGCTCCCAGACGAGGCCCGCAAGGAAGCTGTCCCCGGCGCCCACTGTGGAGACCGGGGTGATCGGCAAGGCGGGCGCATGGGCGGCGAAGCCGGCGCCGACCAAGAGGGCGCCCTGGCGCCCGAGGCTGAGGGCCACCCAGGCGGCGCGCCCCCCCTCGATCAGCCCGCGGGCGGCGGCGAGCTGTGACGAAAGATCGGGCAGGTCCCGCCCGAGGCACTGCTGCAACTCCCGGAGGTTGGGTTTCACGAGCCAGACACCGGCCTCCAGTCCGGCCCTGAGCCCCTCGCCCGAGGCGTCGAGGGCGAGCTTCCCGCCCCGGCGGCGGACACTCCCGGCGAGACGGGCCAGGCGGGACGGATCCATGCCGGCTGGCAGGCTGCCGCTGACCACCAGGACGTCCGGAGCAGGCGACAGGTCGGCCAGCGCCGTCTCCAGGGCGCGGACCTCTCCGGCCTTTAGCCTGGGGCCTGGAAGGACGAAGCGGAACTCCGCGCCCCGCGAACGGTCGAAGACGGTGAAGCTCTGACGGGTTTCACCGGCGATCGGGACCACCAGGGCGTCGAGGCCCTCATCGGCGAGGCGGGCCTGGAGGGCCTGTCCGGCCGGGCCGCCAAGGGGCAGGATGCAGGTCGCCCTCCCGCCCAACCGGCCCAGGACCCGGGCGACGTTCACGCCGCCGCCGCCCGCGTCCTGCCGGGCGACGTCGCAGCGCAGCTTGTTCTCTGGCTCGACGATGTCCACGCCGGTCTGGAGGTCCAGGGCCGGATTGAGGGTCAAGGTCGCCAGGACCGGTGCAGATTTGGCCTTCGTCACGCTCACGCCTCCCGGCGACGCCCGCGACCAGATGGACCCAAACACCCGATTCCCGCCAGAGCCTGTTCCTATCAGACGGAACGTCTGAAGGAACAAAACAAGCCGTCATTTCAATATGTTAGATCATGTTTCGCTCTGATAGCCGGCTCCCACTTATCGGATCATGATCCAGCGGGACGCCCTCAGAGGATGCCGGGCGCCCGGAGCCAGTCCTTGATATCGTGGTTGGAGACCTTCAGCAGGTCCTTCGGGATCTCCGCTAGGATTCGCCCACGCGCCGTATCCGAAAGCCGCTCGCGGATCGCCTTCAGGAGGCGCGGCGGGGCGGCGAGGACAAGGTGGTGGTACTCGCCATTCCGCGCCTGCGTGTTGAGAAGCTCGGCCAGTTCCTTGGCGAAGGCCTCCCGACGACGATCGGCGAGGCCATGCTGGCCGGTCCCGTGCCGCATGGCCGTGTCGCTCTCGAACGATACCCCCGGCGGCCCCTGGTGGGGGTGCACGGCCGGCGGCTTCATCTCGCCCAGGGTGACGGGGTCGGCGTGATCGCGCTCGCGCTCGATCCAGCGCGCACCGCCGCCCGCCGCGACCAGAATGCGGGTGCGTTCGGAAGCCGTCATTTCGGGATCTCCGTCTCCCGGGCCGCAGGGGCGCCCGGACTGGGTTCAGAGAAGGCCGCCGTCTCACCTGGGGGCGTGACGTTGGGCGGGATCGGGCGGTGGCAGGCCGCAAGGGTGATCATGGCGACGAGGACGGCGCCTACCGCCAAGGGGCCTTGGGCGTGCGTCCTGCGCGCCTTGCAAGCGTCGCGTCGAACAGGGGAGGCCACCATGGCTGTCGTCTCCGTGAGCGGCTCCAAAGACCATGCCCCCGGCGGCGTCGCCTTGATCTGCCGCAAAGGGCCGGGGGTCAGGGCAGAGGCAGGCTGTCCAGCCAGGCCGCGATGTCCTCGACGTCGGCGTCCCTCATCTTCATGGGCGGCATGTTGAAATGCCCGGTCTCATCGATCTCGGTCAGGCGGGCTCTCAGGCTGTGGGCCCGGAAGCGCGCGGCGAGGCTCGTGAAGGAGGGCGCCTGGCCGGGCTGGGCCTCGCCAGTGATGGCGTGGCAGGTTCCGCACTGGGCCTCCGCCAGGAGCTGTCCCCGCGCGGCCGAGGGAGCGTCTTCACCCCCTGTCGTGGCGCATCCGGCGAGGGCGAGGACCAGGGCGCCGGGAAGGAAGACGGCGGCGATGTGTCTCATGGCTTCAGGTCTCCTCGGCGCCGGCGACAAGTTCGCCGATCCGCCGGATCAGGGATTCACGCGCCTCGGGCGGCAGGCCCTCCAGGCGGTCGTTGAGGTCGAGGATCAGCTGGGCCCGGGCGTTGTGCCAGTCGGGAACGGCGGCAAGGCCAGGGGCGATCCGCGGCGTCGGGGCAGGCCCGGCCTCTGCGCCGGCTGGCGTCAGGCGATAGGCCTGGTCGACCTGGGGAATGATGATCCGCTCCCGGGGCGTCCCCGCCTCGGCCAGACGCGTCGCCAGCCCCTCCAACGCCGGGGGCTCGCCATGGTCGAGGAAGACCGACCCGCGTATGGGCCCACGGGCGCGGGCCCACTCCACCAGGCCGGCGGCGTCGGCATGGCCGGAATAGACCTCGATGCTGCGGATACACGCCCGGACGCGGAACTCCTCGCCCTGGATCCGCACGCGGCGGGCCCCATCGACCAGCAGCCGGCCGAGCGTGCCCACAGCCTGGTAGCCGGTGATCAGGACGGTGGCCTCGCGGTTCCAGAGAAGGCGCTTGAGGTGGCGGCGCACCCGGCCGGCGTCGCACATGCCGCTCGCCGCCATGATGACGTGCCAGCCCCGGAGCTGTTCCAGTCGGTCGCTGTCGGCCGGGTCAGGTGTGAACTTGAGCCGGCCAGCCGTATGGAGGGAGGTGAAGGGATTGATGCCGGTCGCCCGGTTCCAACCCCTCTGCCGGAAGACCTCCGTCACCTCCGCGGCCATGGGCGAGTCCAGGAAGATGTCGGCCTCGGGCGCCTGACCCTCATCCATGATGGTCATGATATCGGCCAGCAGTTCCTGGGAGCGCTCGACGGCGAAGGCCGGAATCAGCAGCGGTCCGCCGGCGGCGTGGGCGGCCTTCAGTTCCTCCGCCAGCAGGGCGCGGCGGTCCTCGGGAGTCACCCGGGGCCGGTCCCGGTCGCCGTAGGTAGACTCCAGGATCAGGTGATCGACGCCCGAGGGCCCCTCCGGATCGGGCATGTAATCCCGTCCCCCCGGACCCAGGTCGCCGGAGAAGAGCAGGCTTACCGGCCCGTCACCGCCCTCGGCCCGGACCTCGACCGAGGCGCCGCCGAGGATGTGGCCGGCCTCCCACCAGACCGCTTCAAGCCCGGGCAGAACCTGTATCGTCTCGCCCAGCCGCACCTTGACGAACTGCTCCATCACACGGCGAGCGTCGGCCTCGGTGTAGATCGGCTCGACCATTTCCCGCCCGCGCCTCTGGTTGCGGCGATTCAGGTGGCGGACCTCGCTTTCCTGGATGCCGCCGGCGTCGGCCAGCATGATGCGACACAGGTCCCGGGTCCCGGCCGTGGCGTAGATGGGGCCGGAGAAACCCGCCTTCATCAATTTTGGCAGGAGGCCGGAGTGATCGATATGGGCGTGGGTCAGGAGCACGGCGTCGATCGGTCGGGAATCGAACGGAAAGGGCTCGTAGTTCAGGGCCTTCAGGGTCTTTGAGCCCTGAAACATCCCGCAGTCCACTAGCACGCGGAAGCCCGGGCCCGACAGCTCTGCGCACGATCCGGTGACGCAACCCGCCGCGCCGTGGAAGAGGAGATCAAGCGTCATGGCGCAGCCTTGGCTCCTCGCCGGCCCCGCGCCAGCGACCAACTGAGCCTATCCGAGTTGGGGGGGCTCGCAACTCTAGGTAGTTGCCCGTAGGGAACCGCCCCGGATAGGCCCGGGGTCCGCCGAGGCCTAGCCTGAATGCGTTGACCCTTGGGAGCGACGCCATGGCCCTCGCCTATGATTACAATGAAGTTCACTTCCCGCCGATCCGTCAGCGGAACAGCGAACCCGTGAACGCCCTGCTCCGCATGGGTGTGACCATGGCCTTCGCCAAGGATGAGGAGATCTACGGCCAGGACGAGAGCGCCGACCTTATCTACAGGGTCCTTGAGGGCGCGGTGCGCACCACCCGGGTGATGGCCGATGGGCGGCGGCAGATCGGCGAGTTCTACCTCGCCGGGGATTTGTTCGGCCTGGAGACGGGCCCCCGCCATCGCTTCTCAGCTGAAGCGGTCCGTGACAGCGTTATCCTGGTCATCAAGGCCTCGGTGCTCAGCTCCTCCGGCGGAGAATTCGAACGCCTGGGCTGGGAGGCTACCCGTCAGGAGCTTGAGCGGGCCCAGGAGCACTTGCTCCTCCTCGGCCGCAAGACAGCCTGCGAGCGCGTCGCCAGCTTCCTCAAGGGCCTGTCCGACAGGTCCGGCGGCGACCTGGTGGTGGACCTGCCCATGGGACGCCAGGACATGGCCGACTATCTGGGCCTGACCATAGAGACCGTCTCTCGCATGCTCTCCCAGCTGCAGTCAGGACGGATCGTTTCCTTCTGCACCACCCGGCGGTTCCGGGTGGTGAACCCCGAAGGCCTTGCCCGGCTCGCGGATCAGGCCCAGTGAGGATTCGCCGGTCGTAACCGGCTCACGGCCCAAGCGGGCCAAAAGGAGGCGACATCATGAGTTTCCGGTCCCTGCTCGTCCACGCCCAGCCCGGTGAGGCCTCCAAGCTCCGCACGGAGGCGGCGGCGGCCCTGGCCATCAAGCTGGACGCCCTCCTGATCGGCCTGGGCGCCGAGGCCATTCCTCCCATCGCCGCCATAGACCCCTACGGGTTCGGGACGGCTCAGTGGACGCCGCTTCTCTACGAGCAGCAGACACGCAACCTGGAAGCGGCGCACGCAGCCTTCACCGCGCATGCGAAGGGCGCCCGCACCGAATGGCGCTCTGTCAGCGACCTGCCCACGCCCGCCATGGCCCGCGTGGCTCGTGCGGTGGACCTGGTGGTCACGGGAGGTCCTGCCGGGGAAGGCGATATCTACACAAGGGTCAGCACCCCCGAACTCCTGATCAGTTCGGGCCGGCCCATACTGGTGGTCCCACCGCACGGCGGCCGTCTTGAGACCCGCCGGATCCTGGTGGCCTGGAAGGACACCCGCGAGGCCCGGCGGGCGGTGGCTGACGCCCTCTCCTTCATGCACATGGCCGACGAAATTCTGATCGTCGCCCTTGGCGACAAGGAGGACCAGGAGGCCCTGCACGCCCAGGCCGAGGACGTGGCCGGGATGATCGCCCGGCACAGCATGGCAAGGCCGAGCACCCATGTGGCGATCGCGGGAGCCGACGACGTGCAGGCGGAGCTCCTCGCCCAGGCGGACCGCATGGACGCCGACCTGATCGTCTCGGGCGCCTACGGCCATAGCCGGGCGTACGAATGGGTCCTGGGCGGGGTGACCCGACACCTGCTCAATGCCTCCGAGCGGTTCGTCTTCCTCAGCCACTAGACGCCGCGCATTCCCACAGAGGGTCCCGGGCGGTAGGAGTCCGGGTCATGGACTCGGAGATTCAGAGAGGGATCGAGGGCGAGCCCGCACGGCGGCGATGGCTGGCCTATGGTCTCGCCGTGGCCGCCGTCATGGTTGTGCTGATGGCTCGGATTGTCTTTACAACCCAGCCCAACCCGCGCCTGGACCTTTTCCTTCTCGCCCCAGCCCTCCTGGCGGCGGCGATTCCCGGCGGCGCCGGACCGGTGATCCTCGCCTCCCTCCTCGGACTCGCCGGTTCCTTCGCCCTGACGGGCGGTCGCGCCCTGATGGACGGCGAGGAGATCCTCGGCCTGGTGCTCTACATCGCCGCCTCCGGCGCCCTTGCGGCGGCGGCCTGGCGGCTCAGGCGCATGACCGCCACGGCGCGGACCATGCTGGCCCTTTCGAAGCAGAGGCAGGATCACCTCCAGTCCATCCTCGACACCGTACCGGAGGCGATGATCGTCATCGATGAGGCCGGGACCATCCGCTCGTTCAGCGCGGCGGCTGAGCGGCTATTCGGCTGGACCGCGGCCGAGGCGATCGGCTGCAATGTCACCCTGCTCATGCCAGACCCCTACCGGGCCGAGCACGCCCGATACCTCGGACGCTATCTCGATACCGGCGAGCGGAAGATCATTGGGATTGGCCGGGTGGCGGTGGGCGTGCGCCGGGACGGTTCCACCTTCCCGATCGAACTGGCTGTCGGGGAAATGCAGAGCGGCCGGCGGAGGTTCTTCACAGGCTTCATCCGCGACCTCACCGAGCCACAGGCGGCGGAACGGCGGCTCCATGACATGCAGTCGGAGCTGATCCATGTCTCGCGGCTGACCTCCATGGGCGAAATGGCCTCCGCACTGGCCCACGAGCTCAACCAGCCGCTCTCCGCCATCGCCAGCTACATGAAGGGCTCGGTCCGTCTCCTGGACTCTGAAACCCCCGACCTGGACCGGGTTCGGTCCGCCCTGACGGCGGCTGGGGAGCAGGCGCTTCGGGCCGGCGAGATCATCCGCCGCCTCCGCGCCTTCGTCGGCAAGGGCGAGGCGGCCATGCGCATTGAGGTCCTGCCGAAGCTGCTCGAAGAGGCCGGGGCGCTGGCCATGACAGGAGCCCGGGACGCTGGAATCCGGCTGGACCTCAACCTTTCCCCGATGGTGGGCCCAGTGTTGGCCGACAAGGTCCAGATCCAGCAGGTGGTGCTGAACCTCATGCGGAACAGCGTTGAGGCGATGAGCGAGACCACGGTCCGAAACCTGACGGTGGAGGCGAACCCCCTGGATGGAGGATGGGCGGAGGTCCTCATCTGGGATACGGGTCCTGGACTCACCCCCGAGATCCAGGAACGCCTCTTCCAGCCCTTTGTCACCTCAAAGGCCGACGGCATGGGGGTGGGCCTGTCCATCTGCAGGACCATCATCGAAGCGCATGGCGGGGAGCTCACCGCCCGGAACCGGCCTGAAGGTGGCGCTGTCTTCCGTTTCACGCTACGCACGGCGGATCTGCCGCTCTCAGACGAGACCGACGCATGAGCCCATCGTCCGCCCTCGTGCATGTCATCGATGACGACGAGGCTGTTCGCGCCTCCCTCGCCTTCCTCCTGGAGACAGCAGGGTTCTCTTGCCGCCCCTGGGACTCGGCCTTCGCCTTCCTGAACTCGGGGGAAACAGCGTCCAGCGACTGCATTGTCACGGACGTGCGAATGCCCGGTATGACCGGTCTGCAACTGGTGGCCGAACTCAAGGCGAGGGCCGTAACCACGCCGGTCATCGTGATCACAGGACATGGCGACGTTCCCATGGCGGTCGAGGCCCTGAAGCGGGGAGTGTCCGACTTCCTCGAGAAACCCTTCGATGACGAGGCGCTGCTGGCGGCGATCCATGACGCGCTCAAGAAGGCTGCGAACAGCGCTCCGTCGCAGGGCGGCGGCGCCTTCTCCGCCATGCTGTCCTCTCTCTCGCCCCGGGAAGGCGAGGTCTTGAAGGGGGTCGTGGACGGCAAGGCCAACAAGGTCATCGCCCGGGAACTCGGGATCAGCCCGAGGACGGTGGAGGTCTACAGGGCCAATGTCATGACCAAGACGGGCGCCAGAAGCCTTTCGGAGCTCGTCCGGATGTCAATTCTGGCTGGCTTCTGAAAGCTTGCGCTGGATCAAAGCCGGGCTTGCGGGCCAGGAGCACCCTGCCAGAGATCAGAAACTCCGGTCGGTGCATGCCCGCCAATTCCGCTCCGCCTCCGACTTTGCTGCTCGTGGACGATGACGTCGCGCTCCGGAGCGCCCTGAAGTTCGCCCTCGAACTGGACGGGTACAGGGTAAAGACCTTCGCTTCGGGGGAAGCCCTGCTTTCGGCGGACCTTCCCGCCCGGAACGTCTGCCTGGTCGTGGACGAGAACCTTCCGGGCATGGGCGGGCTTGACTCTGTGGGGGCGCTGCGGGCCCGGTCTCAGGACCTACCAGCCCTTCTGATCACCAGTCACCCCGGGCCGGAGCTCCGACGTCGTGCGGGCCGCATGCGGGTGCCGATCATTGAGAAGCCCCTCATAGATGACCGCCTGATCCGGAACATCCGTTGCGCCCTTGGACAGACTCCCCCGACCTGAGCCGCGCCGATTGCCTCGCCGGGGACGACTGCCTATAGCTGGTCCATGCCACGCCCAGCGGACGCCTGACCATGACGCCCACCGGCGCCCATCAAACCGACCCCCGGGCGCTCATCTCCCAGCCCGCCTATCGCCTCGCAGCCCTCGATCCGGACTTCCTGCTCGGCGAGAGCATGCGCGGGGTGCGCTTCCTTCTCGAGTACGAGAAGGCCGACCAGACCCTGAAGTCCTGGGGCGTCCGCTCGACCATCGTGGTTTTCGGCTCGGCGCGGGTGCGGGAGGATGACCCGGGCGAAAAGGGGCGCTGGTACGCCGAGGCCCGGGCCTTCGGCCGCATCGCCTCAGAACGGGGCGGCGCCCTGGATGGCCCGACCGGCGGCGGGCCCCGCAACAACGTCATCGCCACGGGCGGCGGACCCGGCCTGATGGAGGCGGCCAACCGGGGGGCCGCGGACGCCGGCGCCCCGACTATCGGGTTCAACATCTCTCTGCCCCACGAGCAGTTCCCCAATCCCTGGATCACCCCGGGCCTGGCCTTCAGGTTCCACTATTTCGCCATGCGGAAAATGCACCTGGCCATGAGGGCCAACGCCCTGGTGGCGTTTCCCGGCGGCTTCGGGACCCTGGACGAGCTGTTCGAGATGCTGACCCTGGTCCAGACCGGAAAAGGGCCGAAGGTGCCCATCGTCCTGTTTGACGAGACCTACTGGCGCGATCTCGTGCGGTTCGAGGCCCTCGTCGAGCGGGGCATGATCGACGCCGCCGACCTGCAGCTTCTCCGCTTCGCCAACTCGGCGGAGGACCTCTGGCGCGAGGTCAGCGCTGGTGTTCTGGCCGCCGAGGGCGGAGCGCGTCCATGACCCCCCGCCCGGAAGGCCGTTCGCCATTGCGTGAGCTCTTCAGCTTTCTGGGATCAGCCCTTGCGGGTCTTCGGGTGCTGGGACGGCGGCCCGAACCCCTTCCGGAAGTCCCGGCTATCAATGGCGCCGCCCCCCCGGCGTCCGAGGCTGACGCTGCAGACAGAGCCTCGACGGCGGGAAGAGACTGAGGAAATCCCCGAATGGCTAAGCTGAACCTTGGATGCGGATTCGACCGGCGGGAGGACTTCGTCAACGCCGATAACTTTCCTGAGTGCCAACCCGACGTTCTCATGGACATCGAGGCTGCGCCCTGGCCGTTTGAGGACAACGCCTTCGAGTACGTCCTCATGAAGCACGTCCTGGAACATGTCGGCGCAGACTTCGCCGGTTTCCGTTCCGTGATGCGCGAGATTTATCGGGTCACGGCGCCCGATGGCCTCGTGGAGATTCACGTCCCGCACTTCCGGCATGACACCTATTGGTCAGATCCGACCCACGTTCGACCCTTCACCCTCCTGACCTTCGAGATGATGTCGAAGGCGAAGAACGACGAATGGATCGCCCGGAAGGCCAACTATTCGATGATCGCCTACGCACTCGGGGTCGACTTCGAGGTGGCCCAGGCCAGCCAGGTCTATGACCCGCGGTGGCTGGAGCGGGAACGGCTGGGCGAAGTCACCCGGGAAGAGCTTCGCACCTGGGCGGGCGAACGCTGGAACGTCGTCAAGGAGCTCCACGTCACCCTGAGGGCGAAGAAGCCCTTCGACCGTTAGGTCCCCTACTTGCGGGTCACCGAGAAGCGGGTCAGCTCCGTGCGCGGTGCCGACCATTCGGGGTCCAGTTCCGCCGCCTTGGTGTAGTCCAGCCAGGCGGCCTTGAGGTCGCCAAGGCGCTCGTGCGCCAGGGCGCGGTTGAAGTAGGCCTTTGCGGGCTCGGCGACACCCAGCTCCAGGGCCCTGTTGATATCGGCGAGGGCGGCCTCCGGGGCCTTGAGGCCGATCCGGGCGGCGCCACGATTGACCAGGGCCTCCCCCATTGTGGGGTCACGCTTCAAGGCGGCGTCGAAGTCCCGGACGGATGAGGCGTACTCCTGGCGGCGGAGCTTGAAGACGCCGCGATTGACCAGGGTGCCCGCGCGGTCCCGCAGGTTCAGGCCTTCGGTCTCCAGGGCCAGGGTGCAAAGTTCCTCGAACTTCTTGTCCACTTCGCCGGTCATGGCGGCCTCAGAGCAGGCCTGGGCGAAACCTCCGCCAAGAACCGTGATCGCCGCGTGGCCGGAACCGGCCGCTCCCATCACCAAGGCTGCACCGATCGCGGCGCAGGTCCAACGATACTGCATTACTGGCTCCAAGGCTGAGGGCGACCTAAATCCGGGAGCGCCCGATCTCCCGCCAAAGGATATAGGTGCTGCTGGCCGCCACCACCATGGCCCCGATCAGGGTCAGCATCGCCGGGGTCTCCCCCCACACCAGGAAGCCGATCAGCCCCGCCCAGACCAGCTGGGTGTAGTCGAAGGGGGCCACGACGGCGACAGGCGCTCGGCGGATCGCCTCGGTCAGCAGGAGCTGCCCGGTCCCGCCGATCAGGCCGGCGGCGACCAGGAGGCCGAGGACCCCCGGGCTGGGCATGACCCACCCGAAGGGCAGGCTGGCCAGGCCCGCCGCGGTCCCGGCGAGGGTGAAGTAGAAGACGATGGTCGGACCGGGTTCCGTTCGGCTGATCTCACGGACGGCGATGTTGGCTCCAGCCGCGCCGATGGCCGCCGCGATGGCGAAAAGCACGCCGACGCCGACGAACTGCCTGGGGTCAGGGTGGACCATGATCAGGACACCGACGAAGCCCACGGCGACGGCGGCCCAGCGATGCAGGCCCACCGGCTCCTTCAGGATCAGGGCCGACAGGGCGACCATGAACAGGGGCGCCGAGAAGGAGATGGCGGTGGATTGTGTGAGGGGCAGGAGGCTCACCGCGGTGAACCCACAGATCATGCCGGTCAGGCCGACCGCAGACCGGGTCAGGTGCGCGCCGGGCCGCCGGGTGCGCAGGACTCCGAAACCGGAGGTCCGCCAGATGTAGAGCATCACCGGGATGAAGGCGAAGGCGTTGCGGAAGAAAATGATCTCCAGCACCGGCACGCCGCGCTCGGCGCACGCCTTTACGATCGCCGCCAGCATCGCGATGAGGGCCATGGCGAGGACCCGCAGGAGGATGCCCAGGGCGGGGCTTTGGGCGACCGGGCGGGCCGCCGCAGCGTCCACGACGATGGGGGCCGGCTCGGTCACGGTTCAGGTCCGCAAAGGGCCTCAGCCCATGGGGTAGAGGATGTCCCGGGTGACGTCGTCGATGGCCTTGAGGACTTCCGGCGACAAGACGAGGTCGGCGGCGGCGAAGATGTCGTCCAGCTGGTCCTCGCGGGTCACGCCGACGATGGTCGAGGCGACGAAGTCGTGCTGCTTGGACCAGGCCGTGGCCAGGGTGACAAGGGACATGCCCGCCTCGGCCGCGATCGCCGACAGGCGCTCGGTGGTCGCCAGCGACTTCTCGTTGACGAAGCGGCGCGCCATCGCCCCCTGCCGGCCGCCGATCTCGAGATAGCGGCTGAAACGCGCGCCGGCCGGCAGGGCGCCGCCGTTGTACTTGCCCGAAAGGACGCCGCCCGCTAGGGGCGAGTAGGGAATGGAGCTGACCCCTTCCTGCCGGCAGACCTGGGCCAGCTCGTCCTCGAAGCGGCGATTGTTCAGGCTGTGGTTGTTCTGGATCGTCTCGTAGCGGGCGAAGCCCTCGCGCTCGGAGGTCGAGAGGGCCTTCATCAGGCCCCAGGAGGTCTCGTTCGAGCAGCCCAGCACGCGCACCTTCCCGGCGCGGACCAGCTCATCCAGGGTCTCCAAGGCGTCCTCGTAGCGTGCGCCATGGTCGGGCCAGTGGGTCTGGTACAGGTCGACATAGTCGGTGCCCAAACGGCGCAGGCTGTCTTCGATGGCCCGGGTGATGTTGTGCCGGTCCAGCGCCGTCATGCCCGCCCGCTGGGAGCCCTTGATCCAGCCATGGCTGGGCCCGCAGACCTTGGTGGCCAGGATGATCTCGTCCCGCCGCTTGGTCTTCATCCAGCGCCCGAAGATTTCTTCGGTCAGACCTGCCCAGGACTCCTGCGGCGGCACCGGATAGTTCTCGGCGGTATCGAAGAAGTTGATCCCGGCCTCCAGGGAGCGGTCGAGAATTCGGAAGGAGGTCTTCTCGTCGGCCTGGGAGCCAAACGTCATGGTCCCCATGCAGATCTTGGAAACGACGATCGGGCTGCGGCCCAGACGCTGATGCTGCATGGCGGTCTCCCCTGACGCGGCGCGGGCCTGATCGCCCATCTGTCCGGCAGACCGGCTGATAAGCGCGCCCCTGCGGGGTGGCAAGCCTCGCAATCGCGGTCGGAGGCGCTAAGATACCTCCGGTTCCTGAGCGAGAGGGGCAAGGGCATGAGCGCGGACTACGGGGACAACCGGCCGGACCTTTCGGCCTTCTGGATGCCCTTCACGGCGAACCGCCAGTACAAGGACGCGCCGCGCCTCCTCGTTGAAGCCAGCGGCATGTACTATCGCACCATTGATGGCGACAGCGTGCTGGATGGCACGGCGGGTCTCTGGTGCTGCAACCTGGGCCACGCCCGGGAAGAGATCACCGAGGCGGTCTCGCGCCAGCTGGCCACCCTGGACTTCGCCCCGACCTTCCAGATGGGGCACCCCCTGCCCTTCCGCCTGGCGGCGGCCCTGTCGGAGTTCGCCCCGCCCGGGCTGGACCGGATCTTTTTCACCAATTCAGGTTCGGAATCCGTCGACACCGCCCTGAAGATGGCCCTGGCCTACCACCGGGCCCGTGGCGAGGGGCAGAGGGTGCGGCTGATCGGCCGGGAGAAGGGCTATCATGGCGTGGGCTTCGGTGGGATTTCCGTCGGCGGCCTGGTCAACAACCGCAGGACCTATCTCACCCTGCCGGGCGCCGACCACATCGCCCACACCTTCGACCCCGAGCGCAACGCCTTCTCCCGCGGCCTGCCGGACCATGGGGCCGAAAAGGCGGACGAAGTGGAACGGCTGGTCGCCCTGCACGGGGCGGAGACCATCGCCGCCGTTATCGTCGAGCCCGTGGCCGGTTCGGCGGGGGTCCTGCCGCCACCCAAGGGCTATCTCGAACGCCTGCGCGCGGTCTGCGACCGGCACGGCATCCTCCTGATCTTCGACGAGGTCATCACCGGCTTTGGCCGCCTGGGCGAACCCTTCGCCGCCCAGGCCCTGGGCGTCATCCCGGACATGATGACCACCGCCAAGGGCATCACCAATGGCGCCCTGCCCATGGGTGCGGTCTTCGCCCACCGGAAGGTCCACGACGCCATCGTCCAGGGCCCGCCGGCGGCCATCGAGTTCTTTCATGGCTACACCTATTCCGGGCATCCGGTCGCCTGCGCGGCGGCCCTGGCCAGCCTGGAGATCTATCGGCGCGACGGCCTCTTCACCCGGGTGAAGTCCCTGGCCGGCCTGTGGGAGGACAGCCTCCACGCCCTGCGCGGCAAGCCGAATGTCATCGACATCCGCAATATCGGCCTGATGGGCGCCATCGAACTGTCGCCCCGCCCAGAGGCTCCGGGCGCCCGCGGCTACGAGGTCCTGGTCAAGGCCCTGAAGGCCGGGCTGCTGGTGCGGGCGACGGGGGACATCATCGCCCTCTCTCCACCGCTGATCATCAGTGCGGACGAGATCGGCACGCTGTTTGAGATCCTGGGCGGGGTCCTCGACGGCGTTGGCTGAACCCGGGTCCGAGACTGGTCCTCCACAGGTTGACATAAAGACATAAAGATATCTTTATGCGCTCATGTTGAGCGCCTCCCGCACCGTCGATGTCCTGCGCGCCGCCGGGGAGCCCTCGCGGCTGAGGATCCTCGCCCTGCTGGCCCGGGAAGAGCTGGCGGTCCTGGAGATCTGCAAGGTGCTGGACCAGAGCCAACCCAGGGTCTCGAGGCACCTGCGGCTCCTGGCGGAGGCGGGCCTGGTGGAACGGTTTCCGGACGGCGCATGGGTGTTCTACCGCCCCTCGGGAAGGAGCGAGGCCCGCACCCTGGCCGACCAGGTGCTCGCCGCACTGGACCTCTCCGACCCTGCTTTCACCCGGGACGTGGAACGGCTGGAGGCCGTACGGGCCGAGCGCCGGGCGGCGGCGGACCAGTACTTTGCACGCAACGCCTCGACCTGGGACGAGATCCGCTCGCTGCATGTGGCTGAAGACCGGGTGGAGGCCGCCATCCTGCGGGCCGCGGGGCCAGGCCCCTTCCAGCGCCTGGTGGACCTGGGCACGGGCTCCGGGCGGATGCTCACCCTGTTGGGGGACAGGGCCCGGTCGGGCATCGGGCTCGACCTATCGCAGCAGATGCTCAACGTCGCCCGCGCCCGGGTCGAGGCGGCGGGCCTGGACGGGGTCGAGCTTCGGCATGGCGACATCTTCGCCACCCGCCTTCCGGAAGGGTGCGCCGACCTGGTGGTGGTGCATCAGGTCCTCCACTACCTGGGCGATCCTGCCGCCGCGGTGCGCGAGGCGGGCAGGCTGACCGGCCCGGGCGGACGCCTGGTCATCATCGACTTCGCCCCCCACGCCCTGGAGGTGCTGCGCGAGCAGCACCAGCACCGGCGCCTTGGATTCTCCGCCGCCGAGATGAAGCGTTGGCTGTCCGCCGCCGGCCTCCGCCAGGTGGAGCTGGAAACCCTGCCATCGGCCAGGACCGAGGGCCTGACCGTCTGTGTCTGGACCGCCCAAAGGAGCCCTGCATGACCGAACCCACCCTCGGGCCCATCGCCCGCGCCGGGGCCGGCCTGGCCCAACCGCCCCGCGTCTCCTTCGAGTTCTCGCCGCCCAAGACCGAGGAGGCCGAGGTCGCTCTCTGGGAGGCGATCCGTCGCCTTGCTCCCCTGAACCCGGCCTTCGTCTCGGTGACCTATGGCGCCGGGGGCTCCACCCGCGACCGCACCCACCGGACGGTCAGCCGCATCCTGACGGAGACGCAGCTAGCCCCCGCCGCTCACCTGACCTGCGTCGACGCCAGCCGCGCCGAGGTGGACGAGGTGATCCGCGACTACTGGGACGCCGGGGTCCGGCATATCGTGGCCCTGCGCGGCGATCCGCCCGGCCAGATCGGCGGGGTCTACCTTCCCCGCACGAACGGCTACCTGAACGCCACCGAGCTGACCGCCGGTATCCGCGCCATCGGCCCCTTCGAGGTGAGCGTCAGCCTTTATCCCCAGACCCACCCGGAAAGCGGGTCGATCGACCATGACATCGACGTGCTGAAGGCCAAGATCGACGCCGGGGCGACGCGGGCCATCACCCAGTTCTTCTACGACACCGACGGCTTCCTGCGGTTCGTGGACCGGGTCCGCAAGGCCGGCGTCACCATCCCGATCTCGCCGGGGATCATGCCGGTCTCGAACTTCAAGGGCCTGAAGCGCATGGCGGGACCCGTCGGCATCCCCCTGCCCGGCTGGCTGGGCGCCCTGTTCGAGGGTCTGGACCGCGACCCCGAGACCCGCCGCATGATCGCCGCCGGCGTCGCCGCCGAGATGTGCGTGAAACTGGCCGAGGAAGGCTATTCGGACTTCCACTTCTACACCCTCAACCGGGCGGACCTGGTCTACGCCATCTGCCGGATCCTGGGTCTCCGCGAAGTCGCCGGTGTGGGCGCTGCGGCATGAGAACCGCCCTGATCGTCGGTGGCGAAACCGACTTCGCCCGTGAATCGGTCCGGCAGGAGACCCCAGCGCGATGACCCGCCCTGAGCGCATCGCCGCCCTGAAGGCCGCCTCCCGGGAGCGCATCCTGGTCCTCGACGGCGCCTGGGGCGTGATGATCCAGAAGCGCGGCCTGGACGAGGCCGACTACCGGGGCGACCGCTTCGCCGGGCATCCCGGCCAGCTGAAGGGCAACAACGACCTTCTCTGCCTGACCCGGCCGGACATCATCACCGAGCTGCACGACGCCTATTTCGGAGCGGGCGCCGACATCTCCGAGACCAACACCTTCTCGGCCACCACCATCGCCCAGGCGGACTACGGCCTGGAAGCGGCGGTGCGCGACATCAACCTGGAGGGCGCACGCCTGGCGCGGGCCTCCGCCGACCGCTGGACCGCCGCCGAGCCGCACAAGCCGCGCTTTGTCGCCGGCTCCATCGGCCCCCTGAACAAGATGCTGTCCATGTCCCCGGACGTGAACGACCCCGGCGCCCGTTCGGTGACCTTCGAGGAGGTCTACCAGGCCTATCGCGAGCAGGTCATGGCCCTGAACGAGGGCGGCGTGGACATCTACCTGGTCGAGACCATCACCGACACGCTCAATTGCAAGGCCGCCATCAAGGCCATCATGGACCTGGAAGACGAGGGCTATGAGCCCCTGCCGATCTGGATCTCGGGCACCATCACCGACCGGTCGGGGCGCACCCTTTCCGGCCAGACCGTGGAGGCCTTCTGGAACTCGGTCCGGCATGCCCGGCCCTTCGCCGTGGGCCTGAACTGCGCCCTGGGCGCCGACCTCATGCGGCCCCACATCGCCGAGCTGTCGCGGGTGGCCGACACCCTCGTCAGCGCCTACCCCAACGCGGGCCTGCCCAACGCCATGGGCGAGTACGACGAGCAGCCGCACGAGACCGGTCATTCCCTGCACCAGTGGGCAGAGGACGGCATCGTCAACATCGTCGGCGGTTGTTGCGGCACGACGCCGGAGCACATCGCCCACGTCGCCCAGGCGGTGCAGGGCCTGCCCACCCGCAAGCCGGCCGAGCGCCCGCGCGCCATGCGCCTCTCGGGGCTGGAGCCCCTCGAGCTGTCATGAGGCCCACCTTCGTCAACATCGGCGAGCGGACCAACGTCACCGGCTCCGCCCGCTTTCGTAAGCTCGTGGCCGAGGGGAACTATCCCGAGGCCCTGTCCGTCGCCCGCCAGCAGGTGGAGGCCGGCGCGGCCATCATCGACGTCAATATGGACGAGGGCCTGCTCGATTCCGTGCGGGCCATGGCGACCTTCCTCAACCTGATCGCCGCCGAGCCCGACATCGCCCGGGTTCCGTTGATGATCGACTCCTCCAAGTGGGAGGTGATCGAGGCGGGCTTACGCTGCGTACAGGGCAAGGCCATCGTCAACTCGATCTCTCTGAAGGAGGGCGAGGCCGCCTTCCTGAAACAGGCCCGGGCCTGTCTGCGCTATGGCGCGGCGGTAGTGGTCATGGCCTTCGACGAGCAGGGCCAGGCCGACTCCCTGGCGCGCAAGACCGAGATCTGCGCCCGGGCCTACCGGATCCTGGTCGACACGGTCGGGTTCCCCCCCGAGGACATCATCTTCGACCCCAACATTTTCGCGGTCGCGACCGGGATCGACGAGCACGACAACTACGCCGTCGACTTCATCGAGGCGACGCGCTGGATCAAGACCCACCTGCCCCATGCCCGGGTCTCGGGCGGGGTGTCCAATGTCTCGTTCAGTTTTAGGGGCAATGAGCCCGTGCGGCGGGCGATCCACGGGGTCTTCCTCTACCACGCCATCGCTGCAGGCCTGGACATGGGCATCGTCAACGCGGGCGACCTGCCGGTCTACGATGACATCCCCTCCGAGCTGAGGGACGCCGTCGAGGACGTCATCCTCAACCGGCCCCGGCGCGATCCGGCCCTGTCCAATACCGAGCGGCTGGTGGAGCTGGCGCCGGCCTACAAGGGCGGGAAGTCCGAGGCCAAGGGTCCCGACCTGACCTGGCGCGAGGCGCCGGTGGCCGAACGCCTGGCCCACGCCCTGATCCATGGGGTCACGGAGTTCATCGAGGCCGACGTGGAGGAGGCCCGGCTGGCCGCCGGCCGGCCGCTGGAGGTCATCGAAGGCCCCCTGATGGACGGCATGAACCGGGTCGGCGACCTGTTCGGCGCGGGCAAGATGTTCCTGCCCCAGGTGGTGAAGTCGGCGCGGGTGATGAAGCAGGGCGTGGCCTGGCTTCTGCCCTTTATGGAGGCCGAGAGCGCCGGCCAGGAGCGCCAGAGCGCGGGCCGGATCCTCATGGCCACCGTCAAGGGCGACGTTCACGACATCGGCAAGAACATCGTCGGCGTGGTCCTGCAGTGCAACAACTACGAGGTCTTCGACCTTGGCGTCATGGTCCCGGCGGACCGCATCCTCGACGAGGCCGAGCGCCTGAAGGTGGACATGGTCGGCCTGTCCGGCCTGATCACGCCGAGCCTCGACGAGATGGTCTTCGTGGCCTCGGAGATGGAGCGGCGGGGCTTTACGATGCCCCTGCTGATCGGCGGGGCGACCACGTCCAAGACCCACACGGCGGTGAAGATCGCCCCGGCCTATCCCTCCGGCTCCACCACCTACGTCCTGGACGCCAGCCGGGCGGTGGGGGTGGTCTCGGCCCTCCTCTCGCCGACCGAGCGCGACCGCTTCACCGGCGAGACCGCGGCCGAGTACGCCCGGGTGCGCGAACAGTTCGCGCGCGGCCAGGACACCCGGGGCCGCATGACCCTGGCCGACGCCCGCAGGCGCGCCTTCGCCACCGACTGGAGCCGGACAGTCCCGCCGCAGCCCTCCTTCACGGGCCTGCGGACCTTCGAGGACTGGGACCTCTCAGACCTCGCCGAGCACATCGACTGGACCCCCTTCTTCGCCAGCTGGCAGCTCTTTGGCCGCTTCCCGGCCATCCTCGAGGATGACGTTGTCGGCCAGGCCGCGCGGGACCTCTATGCCGACGGCCGGCGGATGCTGGACCGGATGATCCAGGGCCGCTGGCTGACCGCCAAGGCGACGGTCGGGTTCTGGCCGGCCAATGCCGAGGGCGACGACATCCTCATCTACGCCGACGAGGCCCGCACCAAGGTCGCCGGGCGCTTCCACACCCTGCGCCAGCAGATGGTCCGCAGCGAGGGCGAGCGGGCGAACCTCGCCCTCTCCGACTTCATCGCACCCGTGGGCGGCCCGCCGGACTGGCTGGGCGGCTTCGCTGTCACCGCCGGCCATGGCGAGATCGAAATGGCTGAGCGGTTCCGCCGGGACGGGGATGATTACTCCGCCATCCTCGCCACCTCCCTCGCCGACCGGCTGGCCGAGGCCCTGGCCGAGGCCCTCCATCGCCGGGTCCGCACCGAGCTCTGGGGCTACGCCCCGGACGAGGTCTTCGACATCGAGTTCCTGATCGGCGAGACGTACCGGGGCATCCGGCCGGCGGCGGGCTATCCGGCCCAGCCGGACCACACCGAGAAGGCCGAGCTCTTCCGCCTGCTCGAGGCGACCCCCCGGACGGGGATCATCCTGACCGAGAGCTACGCCATGGACCCGCCCTCCAGCGTGTCCGGCCTCTACTTCAGCCACCCGGAAAGCCACTATTTCGGGGTCGGCCGCATAGACCGCGACCAGGTCGAGGACTATGCCCGCCGCAAGGGCTGGGACCTCGCCACGGCGGAGCGCTGGCTGGCGCCGATCCTCAGCTACGCGCCGGGATCCTGACCGCGGAGCCGGTTGAGGGGGTCAGCATCGGGTCAGCCTTCGCCTTCGGCCATCGCCGGGGAACCGCAGGCCATGCAGTAGCGGAAGAAGGCGAACTTGCGGGTCTCGCAGGCGGTGCAGTGGTTGTAGAGGCACAGGCCGCAGTGGACGCAGAAGTCGAGCTGGGCGCCCTCCACGGTCGGCAGGCCACGGTCGCAGCTAGGACAGGTGCGGGCGGCGATCTTTTTCAGGGCCTCGTCGTAGACGATGGCCCGGACCCGTTCGGGCTCGGCCTTCTGCTCGTCAGCCTCGCGCCGGGCGAGGTAGGCGCGCATGGAGCGGATCAGGAAGTGGCCGATGACGATGGTCAGCAGGATGCCCACCCCGGACCGGACGTATCCGCCGTAGTCGGGCAGGTAAGGCGCCAGCTCGACGAAGAAAGCGAAGGCGGAGAAAAGGATGAAGCCTCGCTTGAAGGGCCAATAGTCGCCCCGGGGTCTGTGAATGAGCATCCAGGCCGAAATGCCCAGCAGGGGCAGGGTCAGGGCCAGGCGCATCAGGAAGACCTTGAGGTCCTGGAGGAAACGGGCCTGCTTGTAGGCGGGCTCTGCTGCGGTCCGCAGGGCCTCGAGGGCCTTGTCGGCGGCCTTCTCCTCCCGGTTCAGGCGGGTGACGGCGTCGGAGGCGGCGTCGGCTTCGGCGCGGGCGGCGTCCTGGGCGGCCTTCAGCCGGTCGAGCTCGCGGGTGCGCGCGACGAGTTCGGCGTCCTGGCCGCCATCGCCGGTGGCGGTGCGCGTCTTCACCCAGTTGTCGAAGGCCTCGCGCGCGGAGGTGTAGGTCTCCGTCGCCCGGTCCCGCTTCTCCCCCGACGCCTCGAGCCGGGGCAGGAGGTCGGATCGCTCGGTCTCGAGCCGCTGCTTGGCCGCCTCCAGCTCAGCCTGCCGTCCAGCCGGCATGAACTGTTCGATTGTCACCCGACTGGAGACCTTGGGCAGGTCGCCGATGACCAGCCCGCCGAAGCCGATCAGGAACCCGGCCAGCACGATCGAGACCAGCCAGTTCAGGACCTGGAACAGGCGTTCCCGTGATCTTTGTCCCTTCATTCCGCATCCCCTCTTCCGGGCTCGCCGATCAGGGCCAACCATTCCGCTTCCGTCAGCACGGTAAGACCAAGTTCGGCCGCCGTCTTCAGCTTCGAGCCGGCGCCCGGGCCGGCCACCACGATGTCGGTTTTCTTCGACACGGACCCCGCCACCTTGGCGCCCAGGGACTCGGCGCGGGCCTTGGCCTCGTCCCGGGTCATGCGCTCCAGGGCGCCGGTGAAGACCACGGTCTTGCCCGCCACGGCGGTGTCCTGGCGCGGACGCTCGGCGTCGCGGATGGTCAGTTCGGCGACGAGCTCGGCGACGATCCGCCGATTGTGGGCCTCCCCGAAGTAGCTAGCGGCCGCCTCAATGACGGCGCCGCCCACCTGGTCCAGGGCGTCCAGCTCCTCGATGGCCTCGGCGTCCCGGGCGGCCACCCGGTCCATGGCGGCGATGAAGGCGTCGGCCGAGCCGTAGCCGCGCGCCAGGACCATGGCCGTGGTCTCGCCGATGTGGCGGATGCCCAGGCCGAAGATGAAGCGGTCGAGGGGGATGTCGCGCCGGGCCTCGATCCCGGCGGCAAGGTTGGCGACGCTGGTCTCGCCATAGCCGTCCAGGCCGCGCAGTTCCTCCAGCCGCCCGGCGTCGCGGGCCAGGCGGAAGATGTCGGCGGGCTCGCGCACCCAGCCGCGCTCGAAGAAGGCCGCCAGCTGTTTCTCGCCCAGGCCCTCAATGTCGTAGGCCCGGCGGGAGACGAAGTGCCTCAGATGCTCGATGCGCTGGAAGGGACAGGCGAACTCGCCTGAGCAGCGGCGCACCACGGTCTCGGCGCCCGAGGCGGTGGTCTCGCGCACCAGGAGGGTGGCGAGGGCGCAGGGGCAGACCTCGGGAAAGGCGAAGGGCGCCGGCGGCGGGTGGGGGCGCTCGGCCTCCACCACCCCGACGATCTGGGGAATAACGTCGCCGGCGCGTTGCACGATGACCGTGTCGCCGACCCGGATGTCCTTGCGGGCGATCTCGTCGGCATTGTGCAGGGTGGCGTTCTCCACCACCACGCCGCCGACCGTGACGGGGACAAGCCGGGCGACGGGAGTGACGGCGCCGGTGCGCCCCACCTGCAGGTCGATGGCCGTCAGGACCGTCCGGGCCTGCTCGGCGGGGAACTTGCGGGCGATGGCCCAGCGCGGGGTCCGGGTGATGAAGCCCAGCCTCTGTTGCCAGTCCAGCCGATCGACCTTGTAGACCACCCCGTCGATGTCGAAGCCCAGGTGCGGCCGGGCGGCCTCCATCCCGCGGTAGGCGGCCAGGAGGCCCTCGGCACCCTCGACCCGGCGCGACTGGGGGGTGATGACGAAGCCCCATTCCGCCAGGAGGGACAGGGCCCGCCATTGGGTGTCGGCGAAAGGCCCGCTGGCCTCGCCCCAGGCATAGGCGAAGAAGGCCAGGGGCCGGCTGGCGGTGATGCGCGGATCGATCTGCCGCAGGGAGCCGGCGGCGGCGTTGCGCGGATTGGCGTAGGTCTTCTGCCCGGCAGCCTCGGCCTGGGCGTTCAGTCCGGCGAAGGCGGCGTGGGAAAGGTAGACCTCGCCCCGGACCTCGATCACCTCGGGCCAGCCGGCGCCAGAGAGCCGACGAGGGATGTCGCTGATCGTCAGGAGGTTGGCCGTGACGTCCTCGCCCACCCGGCCGTCCCCGCGGGTCGCGCCACGCACCAGCACCCCGCCCTCATAGCGCAGGGAGGCGGACAGCCCGTCGATCTTGGGCTCGGCCGTGTAGGCGATGTCGGCTTCGTCGAGCCGCAGGAAGCGGCGGATCCGGGCGTCGAACTCTAGGGCGTCGTCGTCGGAGAAGGCGTTGTCCAGCGACAGCATGGGCGCGCCATGCTCGACGGGCGAGAACTGGTCGGACCGGGCGGCGCCCACACTGAGAGAGGGAGAGTTCTCGCGCACCAGGTGGGGGAAGCGCGCCTCGATGGCGGCGTTGCGTCGCCGCAGGGCGTCGTAGTCGGCGTCGGAAATGACCGGGGAGTCGGCCTGATGATAGGCCAGATCATGAGCGGCGATCTCGTCCGCCAGCCGGGTCAGCGCCTCGGCGGCCTCAGCCTCGGTGAGGTCGGAGAGGGGGATCTCAGGCATGCATCAGGGCCCGGGCGGCGGCGCGCGCCTCGTCAGTGATCTGGGCGCCGGCCAGCATGCGGGCGATCTCCTCCTCCCGGGCGGCCGCATCCAGGACCTCGACCCGGGTGCGCAGAGCCTCGTCATCTCCCGCCTTGGCGATCCGCCAGTGGGCGTCCGCCCGAGCCGCCACCTGGGGCGAGTGGGTGACCACGAGGACCTGGCCCTCCCGCGCCAGCCGGCGCAGGCGCAGGCCCACGGCATCGGCCACGGCCCCGCCCACCCCCTGGTCCACCTCGTCGAAGATCATCAGGGGCGGCTCCGCTCCCCGGCCGGCCAGGGAGGCCTTGAGGGCCAGGGCGAAACGGGCGAGTTCGCCCCCGGACGCCACCGTGGTCAGGTCGCCGAAGGGCGCGCCCGGATTGGTCGCCACCTCGAAAAGGACGCGGTCGCAGCCGCCCGGTCCGGCGCGGTCCGGCGCAAGGGCCTCCAGGGTCACCCGGAACCGGGCGCGCTCCAGCTTCAGCGGCGGCAGCTCCGCCTCGACGGCCAGCGACAGGGCGACTGCGGCCGCCGCTCGGGCGGCGCTGAGAGACGCGGCGGTCTCAATGAACTGGGCTTCGGCCTCAGCGGCGGCGCGCCTGGCGGCGACCAGATCGGCCTCACCCGACTCCAGACGGGCCAGGCGATCCGCCAGGGCCTGGCGACGCACAGGAAGCTCTTCAACGGCGCATCCCAACCTCCGCGCCGCGGCTCGCAGAGCAAAGAGGCGTTCCTCAGCCTTCTCCAGATCATCGGGACGAAAATCGAAGGCCACAGCCGCGCCTTCCACAGAAGCCTCGGCCTCCTGCAGCCCGCTGAATACGGCGTCGAGGGCGGCCTCCGCCTTCTCAAGCTGGCGGATGGCGGGCCCGTCCGCGCCGGCGCCGGCCTGCAACGCCCGGCTACGGGCCTGGCCCAAAGCCCGGATGGCCGAAGCCAGGCGGGATGGCAGGCCTTCGATCGCCTCCGCCGCCTGAGTGATATCCGCCAGCGCCTTCTCGGCGGCGCTGAGGATCGCCCGGGTCTCGGCGAGGGCGGCTTCCTCGCCGGCCTGGGGCGCCAGCTGGTCCAGTTCCGCGAGGGTGCGACCCGCCTCTTCGGCTTCGGAGGCGATGGCCGCCGCATCCCGGCTCAGGGCCTCCAGACCGGCGTCGGCCTCTCTCCAGGTCCGCCAGGTCTCCGCGGCGGCGCGGACCAGGGGCCCATGGTCGCCGTAGGCGTCAAGCAGGTCTCTGTGTGTGCGGGCGTCCAGGAGGCCGACTGTCTCGTGCTGCCCGTGAATCTCTACCAGCAGGGCGCCAATCTCCCTCAGCGCGCCAACGCTTGAAGGCTGGTCATTGACGAAGGCGCGACTGCGCCCATCCGCCGAAAGCACCCGACGCAGGATCAGATCCTCACCGGGAGCGGCGGAAAGCCCTCTCGCCTCCAAAAGGCGCCAGACCAAGTGGTCTGGCGAAGGGGAGAAGGCGGCTGTCGCGCTGGCCTGCGCCGCCCCGCGGCGGACGAGGCCGACTTCCGCCCGGGCGCCGGTCGCCAGACCCAGAGAATCCAGGAGGATCGACTTTCCGGCGCCAGTCTCGCCTGTCAACGCAGTGAGACCCGGACCTACGGCGAGGTCGAGACTCTCTATCAGCACCACGTCGCGAATCCAGAGGCCGGTCAGCATGGGGACAGGTTCGCCGCGAATCGGCCTGACCGGAAGTCCGGCAGTCCGCTGATCGGACGCTCAGCCCTCACCCGAAGCGGGGCTCAAGCCAGAGGACTGGGGCGGCAAGGTCCTCGACGGATCCCGGATGAAAGGTAGGGGCAGGCGACGCCTGGCGTTGCCTTGCGGGGTCACAGCCGGCTGGAGGCTCTTCGAAGTCAAGAGAGCGTAGGCTTCGCGGTACCAGTAATCACCGGGATAGTTGAAGCCCAGCACCGCGCCGTTCCGCCGCGCCTCCTCCACGAGGCCAAGGGTCAGGTTCGCCTCAACAAGGCGATAGAGGGCTTCCGGCGCATGGGTGGTGGTCTGATAACGCTGAATGACCGTCTGGAAGCGGCCTATAGCGGCAAGGGTGTCGCCCTGCCGCAGATAGTAGCGCCCCACCGCCATCTCCTTGCCGGCCAGCTGGTCGTTGACCATGTCGACCTTCAGCCGGGCGTCGGCGGCGTACTCGGTCTTGGGAAAACGCTGGACCACATCTCGGAGGGCCGCGAGGGCCTGCCCTGTGGCAGCCTGGTCACGGCCCACGTCGACTATCTGTTCGAAGTAGCAGATGGCCTTCAGATAGTGGGCGTAGGCCGCCGAAGGATTGCCGGGGTAGAGGGACAAGAACCGGTCCGCATCTCCGATCGCGTCGATGTACTTGCCAGACTGATAGTTGGCGTAGGCGGTCATGAGGATGGCCCGCCGGGACCACTCCGAGTACGGATGCTGTCGCTCGACCTCGGCGAAATAGTCGATGGCCTGGCCCCACTGCCGGGCGTCTAGACGGGCGGCTCCCGTGGAGAACAGAAGTTCGACGGGACGCTCCTCGTAAACCAGACGGGGTCTGGAGGGCTGGGCGGCGCATCCGGCAAGGAAAAGGGCGGCGGCCAGGCCGGCAAGGGCCGGCGTGGTCCAGGATCTGCGAAACACGGACACCATCACCTCAAAGGACACGAGCGCGCCCCCGCGCCTGACCAATCAGGGTTCTACACGAGGCCGCCGCCAGCGCAAACGCCACGCATGCCGGAAGAGACCTCAGACCGCCTCGGCCATCTCCGGGGCCAGGGTGCGGACGCGCCAGGCATGGGGCGTCGCCAGGAGGGCGCGGACCACAGCATTGTTAAGGGCATGGCCGGCAAGAACGCCCTCAAACCGCCCGATCATGGGCGCGCCGAGTACGAAGAGGTCGCCGATGGCGTCGAGCGCCTTGTGACGCACGAACTCGTCAGGACGGCGAAGTCCCTCGGGATTCATGATCTCATCGCCGTCGATGACCACGACGTTCTCCATGGAGCCGCCCCGGGCCAGCCCCATGGCGCGAAGGGCCTCGACTTCATGCAGGAAGCCGAAGGTGCGGCAGTCGGCGAGTTCGCGGCGGAAGGCCTCGGCGTCCATCTTCAGGTCGACGGCCTGCCGGCCAATGGCCTTGGAGGCGAAGGCAATCTCGAAGGCCACCTCGAAACCGTCGGAGGGGCGAAGGGTGGCGCGTTTGTCGCCCTCGATCACCTCGACCACATCCGTGATCTCAACAAACCGGCGAAGAGCGCCCTGAGGCTGCAGGCCGGCGCGATCCAGGCCACGGATGAAATCGATCGACGAGCCATCCATAATCGGCATCTCAGGTCCGTCGATCTCCACCCGGACGTTGTCGACACCCGACATGACCAAGGCGGCCATGAGGTGCTCGATGGTCGACACCGTAACGCCAGCGAGATTCGTGATCACTGTACCCAGCTGGGTCTTGCAGACCGCTTCGCCGCTCGCGGCGATGCGGTTATCCCGATCCCGGACATCCGTTCGCACGAAGACCACGCCGAAATCGGCAGGCGCAGGCAGCAATGTGACCCGCGCCTGTTCGCCAGTGTGAACACCAACACCCGAGAACCGGACCGGATTACGGACGGTGTGCTGGAACGCAAATTCGGCCAAGGCTTCAGACTCCGGGACACACAGGACGAGCGCCAACGACGCCAATGTGGAGATAGGGAGCTTGCTGCGGCGCCGCAAAACACGTTGCGTTTCGCAATGTTTCTCAGGTTAAGCTACGAGAATGGTTCGAGATTCCACTTCGAGACATAAGAGCCCACCGGAGAAAACGACGGGCTCTTGATCTCACCGCAGTGGCGAGGGCGCCAGAGCCTGTTCCCTTCAGACGGACCGTCTGAAGGGACAAAACAGGCCCTCATTTCAATACGTTAGATCATCTTCCGATCCGATAACCGGTTTCCACTTATCGGAGCAGGATCTAGTTTGCCAGCCTGCGCAGGAAGGTCGGAATCTCGAGATTGTCGCCCTCCGGGGCCGGAGCCTCAGAAGGCGACTCCACCGGCAAGGCGCCGCCAGCGCGTGGCGAGGCGACGACAGGAGGGGGATCCATCCTGGTCGGACGCTTCTGCCCCCAGAGCCGGAATCCCGAGGAACGGGACTGCGGCGGGGAGGCGGCGATTGGATTGGGGAAGATGGCGTCCGGATCATCATCGCCCGCAACGCTGGGGTCGACGATCTTCTTCACGGGCGCCTCGTATGGCCGGATAGCCGGCGAGGGTTCAACCAGCGCCTCGATGTGCGCCGCAGGCTCGCTGGAGGATGAGAGCAGGTCTCCTTGCTCTGGCGCCAGGAAACTTGGGGACGCCGAGGGAAGATCATTGAAGATCGCCGTCTCGGCCGCCATCTCGGCCGCCGGAGTCGGGGCGAGAACCGGCTGGACGGACCCAGGCCCGGCAGAGACTGGCTGCGCCATATTTGGGACGGGCTCGGGGACAGCCTGATCCGCAAAGCGAAGGGGCGGCGGTTGCGCCGTGGCTCGTGAGGACCGGGGCTCGATCACTGACATCGAGGCGCCGTCCATGCCCGTGGCCACCACGGAAACGCGGATACGGCCATCGAGACTTGGATCGAACGCGGCGCCAAAGATGATGTTGCCTTCCGGATCAACCTGCTCGGAGATGGCGTTGGCGGCCTCGTCGACCTCCAGCAGGGTCATATCCATGCCGCCGGTGACGTTGACCAACACGGCCTTGGCCCCACGCAGGGACACTTCGTCGAGCAGCGGGTTCTGAATGGCGTTGTTGGCGGCCATCAGGGCGCGGTCCTCGCCCTCGGCCTCGCCCGTACCCATCATCGCCTTGCCCATTTCGGTCATGACCGTGCGGACGTCCGCGAAGTCGAGATTGATCAAGCCGGGCAGGACCATCAGGTCGGTGATGGACCGGACGCCAGAGTGCAGCACCTGGTCAGCCATGCCGAAGGCCTCGGCGAAGGTCGTCCGCTCGTTGGCGACGCGGAACAGGTTCTGGTTCGGGATGACGATCAACGTGTCGACGTAACGCTGCAGCTCGGAGATGCCGCTGTCGGCCAGGCGCATCCGGTGCCGGCCCTCGAAGTGGAAGGGCTTGGTGACGACGCCTACCGTCAGGATGCCGCGCTCACGGGCCGCCTTGGCGATGATCGGCGCGGCGCCGGTGCCGGTGCCGCCGCCCATGCCGGCGGTGATGAAGACCATGTGGGCGCCGTCAAGATGCTCACCGATCTCAGGGATAGACTCTTCGGCGGCGCTCATGCCGACCTCGGGGTGGGCGCCGGCCCCCAGCCCTTGGGTCACGGTCACGCCCAGCTGAATGCGGCGGTCGGTCTTGGCGAAGGCCAGTTGCTGTGCGTCTGTGTTGGCGACCACGAATTCGACGCCCTCAAGGCCAGCGTCAATCATGTTGTTGACAGCGTTCCCGCCGGCGCCCCCCACGCCGAAGACGACGATGCGCGGCTTGAGTTCGGTCGCGCGCGGCGCGGAAAGTGCAATTGCCATGAGACCCTCGCGTCCTCCGTCAGATTGACTGACTTTCCCGGACACCCCAGAAGAACCAGCCTGACGACAGGGTTAATATGTCACCCTGACGCCCTTAATTCGGGGTTAATGGAGTAGCGCGAGTCGGAGCCTCGTCGAGGCTTGGACTTGTTTTCCTGTGCACAAATTCTGGGGTTCAGCTGCGGAAGGCGGGCGACATCAGTTCAAAGGTTGTCGCGCAGCCAGACTGCCGCCCGGATTACGGGATTCGTCCGGGCGTCGAGGGGCTCGCGGCGAACGCCGAAGTTGACCAGGACGCGGGCTGGAACCGCCTCGCGCGGACCGAAGGCGGCGCGCTGGAGAACGCCCGCCGCGGCGCAGAAGGCTGGCCCCGACGCAGCGTCGGCCAGGTGCGGCACCCGACGCGGGCGTCCCAGGCGGACGGGACGGTCGAAGACCCGCAGCGCGACTTCTCGGACCCCCGCGAGCTGGCTGGCGCCGCCTGTCAGGATGAGGCCTGCACCAGGCTCCACAGGCGCCCCGGAGGCCTTCAGATGGTCGCGAAGGAGCTCCATCGTCTCCTCAACCCTAGGGGCGATGATGCCCTTGAGCAGGGAGCGGGGCGCAATCACGGGCCCCGCGCCGGGGTCGTCTCCACGGGGCGGAGCCTCGATCATCTCCCGGTCTTCGTTGGCCGAAGCGATGGCCGATCCATGCAGGGTCTTGATCCGCTCCGCGCCGGCCCAGGAAGTCGACAGGCCCCGGGCGATGTCCGAGGTCACATGCTGGCCGCCCACCGGCACCGTCTCGACATGTACCAAACTGCCCCCAGCGAAGACCGCAGCCGAGGTCGAACCGCCTCCCATGTCGATACACACCGCCCCGAGGTCCATCTCGTCCTCCTCCAGGGCGGCAAGGGCCGAGACGAAGGGCGCCGCAGCAATACCCTCGAAAGTCAGATGGGCGCGCTCCACGCAGGTGGCCAGCACGCGATAAGCGGCCTCGGCGATAGTCACCACCAGAAGCTCCACGCCAAGGGTGCGGCCAAACATCTGTCGGGGATCTCGTATTCCAGACTGGGCGTCCACCGCCCACGAGATAGGCAGGATGTGAATCGCCTTACGGTCCTGGAGCTTGAACTGGGCCATGGCGGAGCGGATCGCACGGGCCAGATCTTCGTCTGAGATAGGACGCGCGCCGAGGGATACCCGCCCTGTAATCCGGCGGCCAGCGAGATGGCCGCCGGAGGTGGTGACCGTCACCCCCTGCACCCGGACCTCAGCCATGCTCTCGGCCCGTTCCACCGCCTGGGCTACCGCCTCCGAGGCCTCATCGATGTTGATCACAGCCCCATTTCGGACCCCCCGGGACTGAACGTGGGCCACCCCCGATGTGGTGAGGGTGCGGTCCACCCGGCGCACACCGTCGGGCTTCATGATGAAGCAGGCGACCTTGCTGGCCCCGAGGTCCACGGCGGCGGTCACCTGCGGGCGGCCCAGGGCCACCTTCAATCCGTCGCGGGACTCCCGACTCGCTTCCAGCATGGTCAAAAGACACCCCCAGTCATTGCTCTGCCGACGTTTCCGCGGATTGCTGCGCCGGGGCAGGCTGCACGTCTCCAGGCCGCGGCCGAACCGCCGCCACCTCCGGAACCCTGAGGTCCAGCCGCTCAAATCCGATCCGCATCAAGCCGGAAGCCCGATCCAGATCATCAAGCCGGCGCAGAGCCGCCGCCGCGTCCTCCGCAGGCAGAAGGATCAGGCCGCCGGACTTTAGTCTCAGGTCCCACCGGCGCTGGTCTACACGGACCAGGGCTTCAACCTGGGAAAGGACTGCCGGCCGACGGCTCAGTTCAAAGAGAAGGTCTGCAGCGCCGACATTGGCGCCGGCGCCCACGACGAGCGGTAGGTTGGAAAACTGATCGGGATCCGCCTCCGGTATCGGTGCGCCGCGAACATCGATGACCTGACGACGCCCGCCAACCTGCCAGACGGCAAGCTGCCTCCGCTCCACCACCTGGATCAGAAGGGTGTCGGGCAGCAGCCGCACCACCCGCACGTCACGCACCCAGCCGACAGATTCGATCCGCCGGCGCACCTCATCAAGGTCAAGGCTCACGAGGGGCTGGTCCTTGTAGAGGCCAGCGGATTTCAGAATGTCGGCGGTTGCCAGGGGAGAGGCGCCCTTGACCCGGACAACGGCAAGCCTGAAGCCCGCCGCAGCCAGACGTGAACTGACGTCTTCCTGAACCGTCGCAACCAGTCGCGCGCCCCGCTCGCCGGTGGCGAAGATGGCCACAAAGGCTGCGAGCAGCATGCCGAGGGCAGCGATGAGAATGGCCTGAGCGGAGAGCCCACCGGCGGGCGCAGCCGAGCGCCCCCGGGCTGCAGCTGTCGCCGCGCCCCGTCCGGTCGGCCTAGCCGACGATCCTCCCCGCATGGCCGCGGGCATGGGCGTCCTCCGTCATCCAGAGCACCAGCTGGTCGAACGTCACACCCATCGCGGCGGCCTGCTCGGGGACGAGGGAGGTCGGCGTCATGCCAGGCTGCGTGTTCACCTCCAGAAGAACCAGAATGTCGTTAACGTCGTCATAACGAAGGTCGGAGCGGGTCACGCCAGTACACCCCAGGGCGACGTGCGCGGCCTCAGCCATTCGCAGCGCGCGCTCAGTTGTCGCGTTGGGAATCCGGGCGGGCAGGATGTGCACCGACCCCCCCTCGGCGTACTTGGCGGTGTAATCATAGAATCCGGTCGCGGGGACGATCTCGGTGACCCCCATGGCGCGCCCATCCATGACTCCGATCGCGAGTTCCAGGCCAGGAATGTAGGGTTCGATCAGGACCTGGTCGCCCAGGGCCCAGTCCTCAGCGGCGATGGCTTCCGGGGGCGAATTGGCGCCGGCCCCAACGATGAAGACGCCGACGGAGGAGCCTTCGGCGTTGGGCTTGATCACATAGGGCGGCGGAAGGACGTGGCCCGCAGCCGCCTCGCGACGGTCGTAGAGGCCGCCGCCCGGCACCGTAACCCCCGCCGCCGCCAGCACCGCCTTGGCGCGGGCCTTGTCCATGGCCAGGGCCGAGGCCAGCACGCCGGAATGAGTGTAGGGCAGGCCCAGGGTTTCCAGCACGCCCTGAACGCACCCATCCTCGCCCCAGGACCCATGCAGGGCGTTGAAGCAGATGTCAGGCTTCAGACGGGACAGGACCTGCGCCAGGTCGCGGCCGGCGTCGACCCGGCTGACCCGCGCGCCAAGCCGCTCAAGGGCGTCGGCGCAGGCGGCCCCGGAGACAAGGCTCACCTCCCGCTCGGACGATAGGCCGCCCAGAAGGACGGCGACATGGCGCCCGGCCAGGGGTCGGGAATCAGCATCCGGCATGGGCGCGCTCCTCTCGAAAGGCGGGGTCGGGCCTCGCGCGGACGGCGGGTCCTGTCAAGCTGCGGCGGCGGGGCGGCCGACCCGCCGGATCTCCCAGTCGAGCCGGACGCCGGTCTGCGCCTCGACGTCGGCGCGGACCCGCTCCCCTAGGCCCTCAAGGTCCGCCGCCGTCGCCTCCCCGGTGTTGATCAGGAAGTTGGCGTGCTGGGGGGAGAACATGGCCCCACCAAAAGCCCGACCCCGCCAGCCGGCGGCGTCCACCAGCTTCCAGGCGGAATGGCCCTCGGGGTTCTTGAAAGTCGACCCGCCCGTCTTCTCACGGATCGGCTGGCTGACTTCGCGCCGGGCGGTGATCTCGTCCATCCGGGCGGTGATAGCGGCGGGATCGTCAGGCCGGCCCTCAAAGAGGCCCGCAGTGAAGATCAGATCGCCGGCGGCGGCCCGGGCGCAGCGCCGGTAGCTGAAGCCCATCTCTGAAGCCGGGATCTGGACGATGCGGCCATCCCGGGTCACGGCGCGGGCTTCGACGAGGACGTCGGCGGTCTCGGCGCCGTAGCAGCCGGCGTTCATGACCAGGGCCCCGCCCACCGAGCCCGGTACGCCCCGGTAGAACTCCAGCCCGGCCAGCCCGGCCGCGGCGGCCTCCCGGGCCAGATGGGCGTCGAGGGCGCCGGCGCCGGCCAGAAGGCGTACGTCCCCGACCCGCTCGATGCCCGCAAACGCCCGCCCGGCGAGGCGGATCACCACCCCCTCCACGCCGCCATCGCGCACCAGGGTGTTGGAGCCGACCCCCAGGGGGGTGACGGGAACCGCAGGGTCGAGGCCCGCCAGGAAGGCGGCGAGGTCCGCCTCGTCGGCTGGCAGGAAGAGCACGTCCGCCGGTCCGCCGACCCGAAGCCAGGTGAAAGGGGCCAGGGGCTCGTCCCGCAGGAGCCGCCCGCGGACTTGCGGCAACCGGTCGCGCCAGGTCACGGGGACAGGGCCTCAAGCTGGCCCGGCAAGGCGTAGGCCCAGGCGGTGATGTCGCCGGCGCCCAGGCAGACCACCAGGTCGCCGGGCGTGGTCTCCGCCTTGACCAGGGCGGCGAGGGCGTCCGGACCGGAAAGGGGCAGGACACGACGGTGGCCGTGGCGGCGCAGACCCTCGACCAGGTCGTCCCGGCTGGCGCCCGGAAGCGGCGTCTCGCCGGCGGCGTAGACGTCCGAGACGATCACCGTGTCGGCGTCGTTGAAGCAGGAGCAGAAGTCCTGGAACAGGTCCTTCAGGCGCGAATAGCGGTGCGGCTGGACAACCGCCAGGACCTTACCGGCGGTGACCGCCCGGGCCGCCCGCAGAACGGCGGCGATCTCCACCGGATGGTGGCCGTAGTCGTCGATAACCCGGACGCCGTCGGCGACGCCCGTGGTGGTGAACCTCCGGCGCACGCCGCCAAAGCCGGCGAGGCCCTTGCGCACGTCGTCCTCGCCCACCCCCAGCTCCCGCGCCACGGCGAGGGCCGCCAGGGCGTTGAGCACATTGTGGTGGCCCGCCATGGGCAGGTGCAGCCCCTCCCAGCGCAGGGCGGGGCCGTCGTGGGGCCGGATCACGGCGTCGAAGCGGCAGCCATCGGGACCCATCTCGATCCGCTCGGCGCGAACCTCCGCCTGAGGGTTGACGCCGTAGGTGACCAGCCTCCGGTTCTCCACCCGGGCGGCCAGGGCCTGGACCTCGGGGTGATCGGTGCAGACCGCCGCGAAACCGTAGAAAGGCGTGCTCTCGACAAACTCGCGAAAGGCGCGCCGGACGGCGTCGAAGGAGCCGTAGTGGTCCAGGTGCTCCGGATCGATATTCGTGACGATGGCGCAGGTGGCGCGCAGCTTCAGAAAGGTGCCGTCGGACTCATCGGCCTCGACCACCATCCAGTCGCCCTGCCCGACCTTGGCGTTGGCGCCATAGGCGTTGATGATCCCGCCGTTGATCACCGTGGGGTCGAGGCCGCCGGCATCCAGCAGGGCGGCGACCAGGGAGGTGGTTGTCGTCTTGCCGTGGGTCCCGCCCACCGCCACCGAGAACTGCAGGCGCATGAGCTCGGCCAGCATCTCCGCCCGGCGCACGAGGGGCAGGCGGCGGGCGCGGGCCTCGACCAGCTCGGGGTTCTCGGGCCGGATGGCTGTGGAGTAGACCACGGCGGAGGCCCCTTCGAGGTTCGCCGGATCCTGGCCGATGAAGATCCGCGCACCCAGCTTTTCCAGCCTCTCGGTGTTAGCGCTGGCGCGGGCGTCGGAGCCCTGAACCGTATAGCCGACCCGCAGCATGATCTCGGCGATGCCGCTCATCCCGATGCCGCCGATGCCGACGAAGTGGACGGGGCCCAGGTCAAAGGGAGTGGGCCTGCGTCGGTTCATCGCCCGCGTCCCTCCGCGGCCACGGCTTCGACCAGGTCGGCGAGGCGCTCGGCGGCGTCAGGGCGCGCCAGGCTGGCGGCGCTGGCGGCCATGCGGGCCAGCCGGTCAGGATTTCCCAGGAGCTTGACGAGGGCGGTGGACATGGTCTCGACCGTCAGTTGGTCCTCCCGAGCGACCACGGCGCCGCCGGCCTCGACCATCACCTGGGCGTTCTGGCCCTGGTCGTCATCAAGGGCCGCCGCGAGGGGAACAAGGATGGCGGGACGTCCAGCGATGGCGAACTCGCAGACCGATCCGGCCCCGGACCGGCCGATCACCAGGTGGGCGGCCTTCAGCCGGCCCGCCATGTCCCGGAAGAAGGGGGCGATCTCGGCCTTCACAATGGCGTCGGCATAGACCCGGCGGGCGAGGTCCAGACTCTCCTGCCGCGTCTGCTGCTGCACCTCCAGCCGGAACCGCAGGTCCTCGGGCAGGGCGGCGATGGCTGCGGGCATGAGCTCTGAGAGCAGGCGTGCGCCCTGGCTCCCCCCGGTGATCAGGAGACGGATCGGTCCGGTTGCACCTGGCGGATCGTAAGGGGTCCCGGCGATGGCGCGGATCTCGGCCCGGACGGGGTTGCCCACCACGACGGCGCGCTCGGCTACGCCGGGGGGCGCCTTCTGCAGGACGGGGAAGGCGCAGGCGACGGCGCGGACCCGGCCCGCCAGTCGCCGGTTGGCCCGGCCCATGACCGCATTCTGCTCATGCAGCACGGTGGGCCGGTTCTGGGTCAGGGCCGCGAGGAGGCCCGGCGCCGAAGGGTAGCCGCCGAAACCCACCACCACGTCCGGCCTGATCTCCCGGAAGGCGGCCCGGGCCTGCAGGACGCCGGCGAAGATGGCGAGGCCGGCGCGGGCCATGCCGATCAGGTCCCCCGGCCGGTAGCTCCGCGCCGACAGGCCGATCCTCTGTTCGGCGGGAAAGGTCTCGGCGAGGGCGGCCACACGCTCATCGCTGGCCAGAACGATCCGCCAGCCCCGGGCGATCAGCGCCTCGGCCAGGGCCTGAGCCGGGAACAGATGGCCTCCGGTTCCCCCGGCGGCGACGACGGCGATCTTCTGCATGGGCGGGGTTTACGGGAGTCCCTAGAGGTTGGGTAGGGGGCGAACAACGCCAGACCTTGTCAGCCCTGCGCGTAGGCGCCTGGCCGTCGTCGAGTGAGAGCCAGGGCCAGGCCGAGGGTCAAACAGATGGCGAGCATGGAGGAGCCGCCGTAGGAGATGAAGGGCAGCGTCATACCCTTGGTCGGGATCAGGTTGAGGTTGACGGCGATGTTGATCAGGGCCTGCTCGCCCACCAATACGAAGAGCCCAGCCGCTGCGATCTGCCTGAAGGGATCGGAGAGTTTCAACGCTCTGTAGAGGCCTCGCACCACGAGGAAGCCGAAGAGTCCGATCAGAGCAAGGGAGAAGATCAGCCCGTACTCCTCCGCCGCCACTGAATAGATGAAGTCGGTGTGCAGGTCGGGCACATGTCGCTTCATCACGCCCTCGCCCGGGCCCCGGCCCAGCAGGCCTCCGGCGGCAATAGCCTCCGCCGCCCGGTCGACCTGGTGGGTGTCGGCAGCGTCTGGGTTCATAAACCGGTCCACCCGGCTGGCCACATGGGGGAAAAGGAAATAGGTCGAGGCGAGGCCCGCAAGGGCCGAAACCCCCAGCCCCATGACCCAGGAAATCGGCACTCCGGCCATCCAGAATGCAGCCCCAAAGGCCATGGTGATCAGGATGGTCTGCCCGACATCAGGCTGGATCAACAGGAGTGCGACAGAGACGCCATAGAGCGCGAAGGCGATGGTTACGCCGGGCACGCCCTGCCCCTTCTGACCCTCTGCGAACATCCAGGCTACGAGCACGATCAGAGCCGGCTTCATAAACTCCGAGGGCTGAAGGGAGAAATCGCCGAGATCTAGCCACCGGGTAGCGCCCTTGGCGGTATGGCCGATGAAAGGCAGGGCCGCCATGATCAGGATGGCGACCAGGTAAACGAAAAAGGCCGTGCGGCGCACCCCCCTATCGTTGAGCACGGAGGCGCCAATGAGAATGACTGCGCCGCCGGCGGCGAAGACGCACTGGCGCAGAGCGAAATGGAAGGGGTCCCCCACGTTCATTCGGGCCGCAGCCGCCGGACTGGCCGCAAAGGACATCAACACGCCGAGCACCAGAAGGACCGCAACGGCGCCAAGTAGCCAGCGGTCCATGGTCCACCACCAGACGCCGATCGGCGATCGGTCAGAGCGGGCGAAGACAGGCTGCGCGGGGTTCTGGCTCATGGGATCAAGCGCCTGCAGAGACCGAGTCACCGAGCTGGAGCACGGCGCTGCGGAAGGCCTCGCCGCGAGATTCAAAGTCGGCAAACTGATCGAAGGACGCGCAGGCCGGAGACAAAAGGACGATCCCGCCCCGCCCCGAGGCCTGGGCGTCGGAAAAGGCCCGGGCTACGGCGGCCGAAAGATCCGGGCAGATCACATGAGGCGCCCGCCCCTCGAGAGTCCTGGCGAATTCCCCGGCCGCCTCGCCAATCAGATAGGCCCGCTCGATCCGCGGAAACAGATCGGCCAGGGACTCGATACCGCCGTCCTTGGCCCGTCCGCCGGCGATCCAGTAAACCTTCGGATAGCTCGCCAAGGCTTGGCGGGCGGCGTCGCTATTGGTGGCCTTGGAGTCGTTGATGAAACGGACCCCCCGGACATGTCCAACGGTCTCCATCCGGTGCGCTAAGCCCGGGAAGGTGAGGAGGCCCTCAGCGATCTCAGGCGCCGGAGCCCCGAGACCCCGCACGGCGGCGTAAGCCGCCGCAGCGTTCTGCCAGTTATGGCGACCAGGAAGGGAGCGCGCCCGGTTCAGGTCGGCGACCTGGACGGCGCGGTCGCCGGTGGCGTCGTAGAGCACTCCCTGCAAGGCGTAGACCCCCCGGCCGATGGCCTTGGAGGCGGACACGGGCGTGAGGGTCCTACGGTTCGCAGCCGTGACCTCGGTGCAGAGCCTTTGCCCCCAGGGATCATCGACCCCAATCACCGCGGTGTCGCCGTGCCCCTGATTCATCAGAACCCGCCGCTTGGCGGCGACATACCCCTCCATGCCTCCGTGACGGTCGAGATGGTCAGGAGAGATGTTCAGCAGGACCGCGACATCCGGATGAAGACTGGAAGTCAGGTCCAGCTGGTAGGAGGACAGCTCCAACACATAGACCGCCCCGCCGTGCATGTCGGGCAGATCAAGGACGCTGACGCCGATATTGCCGCCGACCCGGGTGTCACGCCCGGCATGGGCGCAGAGGTGGCCAATCAAGGCGGTGGTGGTCGACTTCCCGTTGGTGCCAGTGATGGCGATGATCTTGGGTCGCTTGTGCGCCGGGGCGAGGTTGACCGTCCGGGCGAAGAGTTCAATGTCCCCGAGGATTTCGACGCCAGCCCGCCGGGCCATCCGGACAGTCCAGTGAGGCTCGGGATGGGTAAGGGGCACGCCCGGCGACAGCAAGAGAGCGTCGAAGCGCGACCACTCCGCCACGGACAGATCGACAATCTCCAGTCCCTCGGCCTGGGCGGCGGCGAGGCCAGGGGCGCGTTCGTCCCAGACCGCGACTTCGGCGCCTCCGGCAAGGAGTGCGCGCGCGGCGGCTAATCCGGTCCGGGCGAGCCCGAAGACGGCGACCGTCTTGCCTTCGAAGCCGCGAACCGGGATCAAGCGCCCTCCCCTATCTCAGCTTCAGGGTGGCGAGGCCCAGAATGGACAGCATCACCGAGATGATCCAGAAGCGGATGACGATGGTCGATTCCGACCAACCGAGCTTCTCGAAGTGGTGGTGGATGGGCGCCATCAGGAAGATTCGCTTCCCGGTGCGCTTGAAATAGGCCACCTGGATCATCACCGACAGGGTCTCAGCGACAAACAGGCCGCCGATCAACGCCAGCACGATCTCGTGCTTTGTGGCCACAGCCGTAGCCCCAAGAGCGCCGCCCAAGGCCAGGGAGCCGGTGTCGCCCATGAAGATCTTTGCAGGTGGCGCATTGTACCAGAGAAACCCCAGTCCCGCTCCGATCATAGCGCCACAGAAAACCGCCACCTCGCCGACACCCGGCACAAAGTGAAGCTGCAGGTAGCCCGCGAAGACCGCGTTGCCGACCAGATAAGCTATGAGGCCAAAAGCTGCTGCAGCGATCATGACCGGCACAGTCGCCAGGCCGTCCAGACCGTCGGTGAAGTTGACCGCATTGGCGGCGCCAACGACCACGAAGGCGCCAAAGGCGAGATAGAACCATCCGAGATTGATCAGGACGTCCTTGAACACCGGCAAGGCGATGCTCGTATAGAGGGTTGGGTCGGTCGAGGCGTATTGGCCCCAAAGCACCATCATCAGAACGGCGAGGCCAGCCAGAAGGGCTTCGACCAGGAGGCGAAGGCGCCCCGAAACGCCTGCCGAGCTCTGTCGGGTGACTTTTGCATAGTCATCCATGAAGCCAAGCAGGCCGAAGCCCGCCGTCACCATCAGAACAGCCCAGACATAGACGTTAGAGAGATCGCACCAAATCAGGGCGCCTGTGAACAGCCCGGCCAGAATCATGACCCCGCCCATGGTGGGAGTTCCAGACTTCTCCAGGATGTGACGCTCTATTCCATCCGTACGTATTGGCTGGCCACGTCCCTGCTTGGCCTGCATCCAGCGGATGAAACGTGACCCCATCAGGACCACCACAAGCTGGGCCGTAAAGAGCGCCATTCCAGTCCGGAAAGTAATGTACTTCATGAGGTTAAGGAGAGGGGCGTGAACGCCCGCCGCCATCGCCTGTTCATACAGCCAGTACAGCATCAGCCCGCCCCCTCGGCCCCGAACTCCAGGGCGCGCAGCGCCTGGGCGATCAGCCCTGCCCGCGACCCGTTGGACCCCTTGACCATCACCAGGTCGCCAGGCCGAACGGACCCGGCGATCATCGGCGTCAACTCCGATGCTTGAAGGGCGTAGCCGCCGCGCCGAGTCGAAGGAAGGGCGTCCCAGAGGGATTTCATCAGGGGGCCGGCGCAGTAGACGAGGTCGATCCCGGCGTCCGCGATGGGACGGGCCAGGTCGGCGTGGAAGTGCGGAGCCTCCTCGCCCAGTTCCAGCATATCGGTAAGGGCCAGGATGCGCCGCCCTTCCGCCCGGCGTGCGCCAAGGGAGCTGATGGTCGCGGCCATGGAGATCGGATTGGCGTTGTAGCTTTCGTCCACCAGGATGAACTCTCCGCCGCCCGACAGGCGAACCCGGCTCTCCTTCCCCCGGCCAGGCAAGGCCTTGAAGTCCGAAAGGGCGCTTAAGCCATCCTCCCGGCCGACATCGAGGGCTTCGAGAAGCAGGAGGACGCACATGGCGTTCAGGCCCCAATGAGCGCCGGTCTGGGAGAGGCTGAGATCGAGGGGACGACCATCGATTTCAGCTCGGACCCACCCTCGACCGGCGTCGACAGCGAAGTCCAAAAGGCGGGCGTCGGATCCCTCAGCCCGCCCGAAACTGCGGACCGCCAAGCCCCGGGCCCGGGCCCGGGCGGCGAGGCAGTCGAACCAGCGGTTGTCGGCGTTCAGGACGGCCAAGGCGCCCGGGGCCGCCCCATCAAAGATCTCGGCCTTGGCCCGGGCGACGCCGGTCTCCCCGTCGGGGAAGTTCTCCACATGCACGGGCCCGACCGTGGTGATGGCCGTGACGTGGGGGCGGACCATCCCGGACAGGGGCGTGATCTCGTCGGCGTGGTTCATACCGATCTCAAAGACGGCCCGCTCGGTGTCCTCTGGCATGCGCGCCAGGGTCAGGGGGACGCCGATATGATTGTTGTAGCTCTTTATCGAGGCATGGGCGCGACCGGCGAGGGCCAGCCCCGCCGCGACCGCTTGGGTGACACTGGTCTTGCCCACGGAACCGGTCACCGCACCCCGGCGCACATCCACCGCCCGCTCCCGCGCAGCCAGGGCCAGGGCCTGCAGGGCCAGGAAGGTGTCATCGACCCGGACATGGGGGGCGTCCACCGGACGGGACGCCAGCACCCCCGCCGCCCCCGCCGCCATGGCCTGGTCGACAAAGTCGTGGCCATCCCGCGCCCCACCGAGAGCCACGAAGAGGTCGCCAGGCTCCAGAGTCCGGGTGTCAATGGAGATGCCGCGAACCTGGAAGGCTCGGGATACACTGCCCCCCGTGGCCCGGGCGATGGCGGCGGCGGTCCAGAGCGAACGTCGGGTCATGACCGGTCCTCCAAGGCGGACCGCGTCTCGGCCACGTCGTCGAAGGGGTGGACGACCCCGGCGACGGTCTGGCCCAACTCGTGGCCCTTGCCCGCGACGACGAGAACATCGCCCGTCTGCAAACCTGCGACCGCGGACTGGATCGCCGCGCGTCGGTCGGCGATCTCTTTGAGCCCGGGATGACCCGCTCTCACCTCAGCGCGGATGGCTGCGGGGTCCTCGCTGCGGGGGTTGTCGTCAGTAACAATGGCGAGGTCCGCCAGGCGGCCGGCCACCTCGCCCATGAGGGGGCGCTTAGTCCGGTCGCGGTCGCCGCCCGCCCCGAACACCACCACCAGTCGCCCGGAGACATGGGGTCGAAGCGCCGTCAACACGGTCTCGAGCCCGTCGGGGGTATGGGCGTAGTCCACATAGGCCTCGCCGCCGCGCAAGCCGGAGCCAACGTACTGGAGACGACCGGGGGCCCCGGTCAGATGCTCAAGCGCGCCGAAAACATCCTCTGGAGCCTCACCGACCGCCAGGCCAAGGCCAGCTGCAGCCAGAGCGTTCATGGCCTGGAAGGCCCCTGCCAAAGGCAAGTCCACCCGCCAGATCCGCCCATTGTGCTCAAGGGTAAGCACCTGGCCGCCCGGCCGCGTCTTCCGGTCTACGAGCCTCAAATCGCGCCCCGACTCTCCAAAGGTCAGAAGGTCAGCGCCAGCGAGGGTCGCGGCGGCGGCGAAGGCAGGGAAGGCGGGGGAGTCTGCGTTGAGGACCGCAGGGGCGCCCCGTGGCAGCAGGGTGTCGAACAGCCGCAGCTTAGCGGCCTGATAGCTGGCCATGTCGCCGTGATAGTCGAGGTGGTCCTGGGTCAGGTTCAGAAAGGCGGCGGCGGAGAGACGCACGCCGTCAAGTCGCCTCTGATCGAGCCCGTGAGAGGAGGCCTCCAGCGCCAGATCGGTGACTCCCCGGCCGGCGAGTTCGGCGAGGAGGGCTGCGACATCCCCGGCATCGGGAGTGGTCAGTCCAGGAGGCGTGAGGGCGACGTCGTCTCGGCCGGGCCCGGACAGAAGGACGCCGAGGGTACCCATGCTGGCCGACAACCGCCCCGACGCAGCGAAGATCTGACGACAGAAGCCGGCGACAGAGGTCTTGCCGTTTGTTCCCGTGACGGCGACGACCACCTCTGGCTGGCCGCCGTAGAAGGCGCGTGCGGCCAGGGCGTAGGCCCGACGAGGATCCTCGCTGACAATGACAGGAGCGCCAAGGCCGGGGAGTTCACGGCTGCAGAGGACGGCGGCGGCGCCGGCGGCGACCGCCTGTGATGCGAAGTCGGCGCCATCCCGGGCCGCGCCGGGAAGGGCGGCGAATAGGACGCCCGGACCTACCAGGCGGCTGTCCGCCGTGACGCCGCAGATCTCCGGATCGACCGGAAGGGCGCGATTGAGGAGCTGGGACAAGCGCATCGGGATCAGCGTTCGTTAAGGGCGGCGAGCTCAGCGCCCGCCGTTGCCGGCTGCACCGCCACCTGCTCAAACCGTCGGCTCACGCCCAGGAAGGGGGCCACGCGGTCGATGACCTTGCCCGCAGCCGGCGCTGCGGTCAGCCCGCCCGTGCGCCCGCCGGACTCAGCGTCGGCGACGGGCTCGTCGATAATGATCAGAACCAGATAACGATCATCAGAAAGGGCCCCATCGGTGGGAAAAACCCCGGCGAAGGAGGCGAGGACCTTGTCACGGACATAGCGCCCGTCGATTACCTTCTCGGCGGACCCGGTCTTGCCGCCCACCCGAAGACCGGCGGCGTTGGCGCGACGACCGGACCCTTCCAGAACATTTCGGCGCATCAGGCCGAGCATTAGCCGCGAGGTCTCCTCACTGACCACTCGGCGTCCATCGGGTCGGGCGCCTGGACTCATGGGCTGAACCGTCAGGGGAAGGTAGCGACCACCGTTCACGACCGAACCCAAGCCAGCCGCCAAGGCGGCCGGAGATACCGAAATCGCGTGACCAAAAGAGGCGGAGGCGAGGGTATTGGGATTCCACTCTCGGGGAAGAATAGGACGAGCCGATTCGGTCAGCTCAATCGGCGCCGCCTTGAACAGGCCGAACGCCTCAAAATACCGGGTCAGGGTCGGGCCGCCGACCGCCAGGGCGATCTGACTGGCGCCTATGTTCGAAGACTTCAGAAAAATATCCGTCACCGTCATGTCATGGTCGACAGCGTGCAGGTCTCGGATGACCCGCGACCCTATGTTCACACCCTTGGTTGTGCTGAACACGGTCTGAGGGGTGATCTGATGGGTGTCGAGCCCCACCGCCAGGGTGAATACCTTGAAGGTGGACCCCATCTCGTAGACCGAGGCGACGGCGCGATTCCTAAGATGGTCAGGCGAGGACTCGCCTGCCTGATCGGGATCGAAACTTGGCCAGGAGGACATTGCCAGAACCTCGCCGGTCTGGACATTTGTGATCAGCCCGACCGCACCCTTGGCCTGAAGTCGCGTGGCCGCAGCATTGAGTTCGTCGTCCAGGGCGGCTTGCACCCGAATATCGATGGAAAGGGGGGTGGGCTGGCGGTCGCCTGCGTCGGCGCGGATTCGTTCGTTGAGAGCGCCCTCAGCCCCCGCCAAGCCCTCGCCTCCAGTGTCGGAAAAGCCGATCAGGTGGGCCGCTCCGCCGCCCAAGGGATAGACCCTTCGCGGCTCCCGCTCAAATGCAACACCCGGCAGGCCGAGGGCGTGAACCCTCTCCCTGTCTCTGGGCGAAAGCGGCCCCGCAAGGAAGGTTCGGCGCGAACTCGCCAGCGCTCGGTCGAGCCGGCTGACCGACAGCTCCGGCAGCGCCCTGAGCAAGCCCGCCCGGGTTTCCGCAGGATCCCAGACGTCCTGGGGATCGAGGTAGAGTGTGAAGTATGGAAGATCCGCAGCCAGCAAGGCGCCGTGACGGTCAACGAGGGGCGCGCGGCGAGGACCCGCACCGCCTCCAACCCTTGAGACGGAGTCAGGGCTTGAGAAGATGGCCAGGCGGGTCGCCCCGACGGCGAGACAGACGAATCCGATCACAAAGAAGACAAGGACAACAAAAATCCGGATGCGGGCGTCGTTCTCCGCCCGACCAGAGGCGCGGGCCTTCCCGAAGGCGCGTTCAAGATTCCACAAGCGCCCCTTGATCCAGCGCCAGCCGGGCGCCAGCGCCCCATCGTGGGTCAGGCTCATGGCTCAGGCTCCTTGTCGGACGGCGGGGCCATGCTCTCCGCTTCAAGGGCGGAGCTCTCGGCTTCGGCCACGCCAGCCATCGAGGATGAGCCGACCACGAGGAGCTGGGGCGCCGGAGCCGCCGGGCTTTGCAAGGCGTCCGCCAGACCCTGAGGCGTGATCTCGCGATTGGAGGCCACGGGAGAAAGGCCGGCGTAGGTCCGGGCAAGGCTGGCGAGTCGGTCCGGGCGCTCGAGATGGGCGACCTCGGCTTCGAGAAGGACAATGCGGTCCTTTTCCTCTGTAATCTGGCGCTCCGTTGACGCGATCTGTCCGCGCTCTCCACCCGCCAGGGTCTTGGCCAGGTAGACTCCGAGGATCAGGGCCACCAGGAGAACGCTCAGGGCGAGGTCGAGGGTTCTGAAGCCCAGCACGCGGTGTTCGAGCAGGTTCACGCCGCGGTCCTCCAGGCCGGAGCCGAGGTGCGTTCGGCGGCCCTGAGCCGGGCGGATCGCGCGCGGGGATTGGCGGCGGTCTCAGACTCCGCAGGAGCTGTGGACCGGGACGACAGGAGAGTGAAGCTGGGATCCGCAACGCGCGGAGCCTGTGGTGAATGGCGCGAACCGCCAGGCGTGCGACCGGACCGGCTGACCAGGAAGCCCTTGACGATTCGATCCTCGAGGGAGTGGAAGGTCACCACCGCGAGCCGCCCCCCAGGGCGCAGCACCCGCTCGGCGGCGAGGAGCCCCGCCTCCAGTTCGGCCAGCTCATCGTTCACGGCGATCCGCAAGGCCTGAAAGGACCGTGTGGCCGGATGCACCCGGGCGCCGCGCCGGCCGCCGAGGGCCCGCTCGATCACCTCGGCCAGGTCGGTGGTGCGGGCGAAGGGTTGGGCCTCGCGGCGGCGGACGATGGCGGCCGCCACCCGCCTGGACTGCCGCTCCTCGCCATAGACCCACAGGATGCGGGCGATCTCAGCAGCCTCGGCGGTGTTGACGATCTCCGCCGCCGTCACGCCCTGGTCCCCCATCCGCATATCGAGGGGTCCGTCCCGCAGGAAGGAAAAGCCCCGCTCGGCCTCGTCCAGCTGCATGGACGAGACCCCGAGGTCCAGGGCCACGCCATCGACCGACGCTGCGCCGAGGACGTCGGCCATGGTGGAGAAGGGCGCGCAGACCAGGGTGAAGCCGGCGCCCAGACCCTCGGCGAACCGGGCGGCGGAAGGGTCGCGGTCAAAGGCGGTGACGAGGGCGCCCGCGGCGAGGAAGGCTCGCGTGTAGCCGCCAGCCCCGAAGGTTCCATCGATGATGTGGCGGCCGGGCGCGGGGGCGATGGCGGCGACGACCTCCTCCAGGAGGACGGAGAGGTGCGGCGCGGTCATCCTGCAGATCCTGCGCCGGAAAGTCCGGACCTCTGGGCCCTTTGCGCGGCGCGGAGCTGGGCGAGTCCATCCCGGGCCAGCTCCCTCTGGGCGGCGCGATGGGCCTGGAAGGCGTCGCGCTCCCAGATCTGGAAACGGTCGCCCAGGCCGACCACCACCACCCAGTCCGTCAGGTCGAAGGCGTCGCACAGGGTCTCGGGAAGCGTGATCCGGCCGGCGGTGTCGAAGCTCAGGCGCGCCATGCCGCCCAGTACGGAGGTCTCCAGGGCCGATCGCAAGGGATCGCCGAAGTCCAGCTCCTCGATCACGCCAACGTAGCGCTCGAACAGAGCCTGGCCGCCGCCTTCGATGCAGTCGGCCTCGATGGAGGGAAAGCAGACCACCCCGTCGAAGGGGCCGGCGACGGCGGCGCGGAACTCCTGCGGCACGACGATGCGACGCTTGGCGTCCAGCTGCTTCTCGAACGTCGAGATGAACATCCCGCAGCGTCCCGTCCTGCAGCCCCTCTGGCTGCGCCCCTGCCAATCCCCGAACGGCGGGGGCGGCGGCGTGAGCCGCGCGCCAGCACGCCTGTTCAGGGTTCCAATGGGCTAACATGGGATCGGATGGGAAACAATGACTCTGGATGGCTATATCCAGTAATTCCAGCTGATTTTCATTCAAGTATGGTTAATCTCCACTCACCCTCCACAGGTCATACAGGGAACATCAGGATGTTCAGCCCAGGTGCGCGGGCCTTCTGTTGATAACCGTGGATCTGGGGAAGAGATGGAAACCAGACGGCCTGTAAGCCGGGTTCTGTGCCGCCCGCCGAAACGGGCGCGGCGATCATTCCTCTGGACCGCCCATTGCTGGACGGTTCTCGCGACCTACCCGGACCCCTGGGCCTGCGACAGCCCTGCCGGATCGCTCCGGCGCGAGGTCCCTATTCGGTCTTGCTCCTGGCGGGGCTTGCCATGCCGTCCCCATTGCTGGGTCCGCGGTGCGCTCTTACCGCACCCTTTCACCCTTGCCCCGGCCGCAACCGGGGCGGTCTGCTCTCTGTGGCGCTATCCCTGGGGTCGCCCCCGGCGGGCGTTACCCGCCGCCATGTCGTAGTGGAGCCCGGACTTTCCTCCCCCGCCCCGAAGGACAGGAGCGACCGCCCGGCCGTCTGGTTCCGCCGTTACAAGTGGCCCCGGAGAAGCCAGCCGTCAATCGGCGAGGCGGGCGAAGACCATCTGGTCCCAAGCCTCGCCCTTCCACCACCCGCGGCGCGCCAGGATCCCTTCCAACCGGAATCCCATTCGCCCAAGGAGGGCGCAGGAGCGTGCGTTCCCAACCGTCACCATGGCCTCGAGGCGCAAGAGACCGAAGTCCGTAAAGCCCCGCGCGATCACCGCCGGCAGGACCGTCGACATGACTCCACGGCCCCACTGGTCGCGGGCGAGATCATAGGCGATCTCACCCCATCGCCCCCGGCCAAGTTCAATCCGGTTGAAGCCCACCGTCCCGATGAGCCGCGCGTCGCCAGCCCTCCGGACGCCCCACCGCACGCCCAGGCCCTGCGCCGCCTGGGCCTCCGCCCAGTCGATAATGTCCAGAGCCTCGAACTCCGTCTGGAGGGGCTCGATATCCAGGAAGGCGCAGACCTCCGGGTCAGAAAAAAGTTCCATCAGGCCATCTACGTCCGCCTCTGACAAGGCGCGCAGCTCGAAGCCGTCGACCCGGGGCGGATCGGTGATCATCCGCCACCGAGTCTCAGGAGCGCGATCAGCCGGGCGCGGGTGAGCCCGTCGGCGACTCCATCGATGCGGCTCTGCACCCAGTGCCGCTGGAAGGCCGTGACGACCTCCCGGGTGGCGGCGTCGAAGCGACCGGTGGGCGGGCAGTCATAGCCGAGCCGGGTCAGGCCGGCCTGGAAGGCGAAGACGGCGGCCCCCTCCTCCCCCTCCGCCAGGGGTGCGCCGGGCGCGGGCGGGGGCTCGACCCAAAGGCCATGCCCCGCCGCCGCCAGCCGCTTCCAAGGAAACCGCTCCCCGGGGTCCGGCTTGCGGGCCGGGGCCACGTCGGAATGGCCGACAATGTCGCCGTCGGCGATGGTCCAGCGGCTGCGGATGTCGCCCACCAGGGCGATGACGGCGGCGACCTGGGGCTCGGGGAAGTCGCGATAGCCGAACTCGTGACCGGGATTGACGATCTCGATACCGATGGAACGGCTGTTGATGTCGGTCTGGCCCTTCCAGGAGGCGACGCCGGCGTGCCAGGCCTGCCGGGCCTCATCCACCAAGCGGAAGACCCGGCCGTCCTCCTCGACAAGGTAGTGCGCGCTGACCCGGCCGCCGGGCATGGGATCGCGAAGCCTGTCCAGGGCGGCCTCGCCGGTCTGCATGCCGGTGTAGTGCAGCACGATCATGTCCGGCGGGGCGGTCCGGGCGTCGAAGTTCGGCGACGGGGCGTCGATCAGGTCCATGGGGCGGAAGCTAGGGGCAATCGCGCTTCGCCGCATCCAGATTGTGGAGAGGCCGGCGAAGCCGGCTAAGGGGGGTAACGGCGCCTCAGCTGACCCCCTCCGGCCCGCTGCGCGGTCCACCCCCCCTGGGGGGAGCAATTGGAGGGTGGGTCAGGCGCCCTGCCCGCGGCCGAACAGGAGGACCAGGCGGGCCAGCTGGTTGAAGCGGAAGGCGATGACCAGGACGCCAACCATGGCGAGGGCCGCCCCCAACGCCATCCGCAGGTCGACCACGTCGCCGGTGAAGATCACTCCCAGGGCGATGGTGAAGATCGGCGTCATCAGGGTCAGGGGCGAGACCAGGGTCGCCTCGTAGCGCTGGATCAGGGTGTAGTAGAGGGTATGGGCCAGCACTGAGGCGATGAGGCCCGAGAACAGCACCGCCGCGCCGAAGATCCAGGGGTCAGCCGCGATCACTGCGCCCTGCCCTCCCTCGAAGGCCAGAGTGTAGCCGAGGGTCGGGATCACCGAGGTCAGGCCGACCCAGGCCTGGAACTGTAGGGGCTTCACCCCCTCGATCTGCTTCATCAGCACGGCGCCGAAGGAGCCGATCACCGCCGAGGCGACCACGAAGAGCAGGCCCGCCGACATGTGCAGGCCGTCAGGGTTCCACATAACCAGGACGACGCCGGCCAGGGTCATGGCCGTCCCGGCGATCCGGCGGGCGTCCAGGCGCTCGCCCAGGAGGAACCAGGAAAGGACCGCCGTGACCGGCACCCCCAGCTGGCTGACGATGGCCACCGCCGATGGGCTTGCGGTCTTCAGGGCGAAGAAGGTCAGCGCGAAGGTCCCGCAACCCATACACAGGCCCACCAGAATCATCCGCCAGAGCGGTCGGGGCGCGTTTCGCAGCCAGGGCCAGACCACGGCCAGCACGATCGCAAAGCGGAGAGCCGCATAGAACATGGGCGGCGCCTCCAGGTTGGCGATCACGAGCTTGGAGACAATCGTATTCGCCGCCCAGATCAGGCAGACCAGAGTCATCAGGCTGAAATCGCGGGGGCTCATGCCGGGGCTTTCGCCCGCTTTGATCATTAGGGCAACGCCTTTCCGCCCCCTCCGGCGCCTTGTCAGTCTCGGCTGGCCGGGCGAGGCTGGCGCAAACGGAGGCGCAGATGAGCGGACCCTTTCTCGGACCCGACGTGAAGGACTTGGGGGCGGCCTGGATCGACCCCTCGGCCCGGCTGTTCGGCGCGGTGGAGATTCATCCCGGCGCCTCGGTCTGGTGCAATGTGGTGGTGCGCGCCGAGAGCGACCGGGTGGTGATCGGCCCCCGCGCCAACATCCAGGACTTCGTGATGATCCATGTGGGCGCCGGCACAGGGACCCTTATCGGCGCCGACTGCTCGATCACCCACCATGTCACCCTCCATGGCTGCGAGATCGGCGAGGCCTGTCTGATCGGCATCGGCGCCACCATCATGGACGGCTGCCGGATCGGCGCCGGGTCCATCGTGGCCGGCGGCGCCTTCCTGAAGGAGGGGACGGTGATCCCCCCCGGCTCCATCGTCATGGGCTCACCAGGCGCAGTGACCCGCACCCGGGACAACACCCTGGCGAACCGGCTGAACGCCTTTCTCTACCGGCGGAATGCGGAAGCCTATGCGACCGGAGACTACCGTCTCTGGTCCACCGAGGGCTTCCGCGCCGAAATGGCCGCCGAGCGCGCGCGCCTGGCGGCCGAGCTTCAGGCCGCCGCGCCGAGCGACAGGGTCTCGTAACGCGCCAGGTGATGGTCGGTGGAGCCGAACAGGCCCTCGATCATGGTCGCGCGCTTGAAGTAGTGGCCGATGGCCATCTCGTCGGTCACGCCCATGCCGCCGTGGAGCTGGACGGCGTTCTGCCCCACGAACTTGCAGGCCTTGCCGATCTGCACCTTGGCGGCCGAGGCGGCCTTGGCCCGCTCGGCGTCGCTGTCGGACAGGCGGATGGTGGCCATGTAGGTCATCGAGATCGACTGCTCGAGCTGGATGAACATGTCGACCATGCGATGCTGCAGGACCTGGAAGGATGAGATCGGCACGCCGAACTGCTTGCGCTGCTTGGTGTACTCGACCGTGCCTTCCTGCAGACGGCGCAGGACGCCGCAGGCCTCGGCGCAGGTGGCGGCGATGGCTTCGTCCATCACCTTCTCGACCAGGGGCAGGGCCTCGCCCTCGCCGCCGATCCGGGCCTCGGCGCCCAAGGCGACATTCTCGAAATAGACTTCCGAGGCGCGGAAGCCGTCGACGGTGGGATAGTCGCGGGTGGACACGCCCTTGGCCGACTTCGGCACGATGAAGACGGAGATCCCGCCGGCGTCGCGCTGGCCGCCGCCGGTGCGGGCGGTGACGACCAGGTGGGTGGCGTAGGGCGCGCCCACCACCACAGCCTTATGGCCGTTGAGCACATAGCCGGCGCCATCCTTGCGGGCGGTCGTCTTCAGGTCGCGGATGTTGTAGCGGCCCTGCGGCTCGGCGTAGGCGAAGGCGAAAATGGCCTTGCCGGCGATGATCTGGCCGATCATCTCCTCGGCGCCGGCCGGGGCGCCGTGCTTCAGGAAGCCGCCGCCGATGACCACCGTGCCGAGATAGGGCTCGACCACGAGGGCCTTACCCAGCTCTTCCATGACCACCATGTTCTCGGTGTAGCCGCCGCCCAGGCCGCCGAGGGCCTCCGGGAAGGCTGCCCCCAGGATGCCCAGTTCATCGGCGAAGGCGCTCCAGACGTCCGGCCGCCAGGAGGGCTCGCGCCCCAGGGCCGCCCGGCGCTGGTCGAAACCATAGTTGTCCGCCAGGTAGCTCGCGACCGTGTCGCGGAGCATCGACTGTTCTTCGGTGAAGCTGAAATCCATGTTCGTCCCGCCCGAGGCCTTTGGCCCCTCCTGAATGTCCTTGGGAGGCCTTAGAGGCCCAGCACCATCTTGGAGATGATGTTACGCTGGATCTCGTTGGAGCCGCCGTAGATCGAGGTCTTGCGACCATTGAAGTAGTCGCCGGCCAGGTCCAGCGAATGCTGGGGCCCGATGCCGGAATTGTGGCCCGCCTCGCCGAGGAAGGGTGCGCCGTAGTGACCGGCGGCCTCCAGGGCCAACTCCTGCAGGCGCTGCTGGATCTCGGTGCCCTTGATCTTGAGGATCGAGCTTTCCGGGCCCGGGCCCTTGCCGCTGGACTCGCCGGCCAGGGTGCGCAGTTCGGTGAATTCCAGGGCCGTCAGGTCAATCTCCAGCTCGGCCACCTTGCGGCGGAAGAAGGCGTCCTGGATCAGGGCGCCGCCGGCGTCGGACAGCTCGGTGGAGGCCATCTGGCGCAGGCGCTCGAGGCCGCGCTTGGAGCGCGCCACCCCGGCGATGCCGGACCGCTCGTGGGCCAGCAGGGCCTTGGCGCAGGTCCAGCCCTGGTTCTCGTGAAAGACGCGGTTCTCGACCGGCACCTTCACATTGTCGAGGAAGACGTCGTTGACCTCGTGGCCGCCCTCCAGGGTGGTGATCCGGCGGACCGAGATGCCCGGGCTCTTCATATCGATGAGCAGGAAGGAGATGCCGGACTGCGGCTTGGCGTCCGGGTCGGTCCGGACGAGGAAGAAGCCCCAGTCGGCGTGCTGGCCCAGGGTCGTCCAGGTCTTCTGGCCGTTGACGATGTAGTACTCCTTGCCGTCGTCGCCGGTGACGCGCTCGGCGCGGGTCTTGAGGCTGGCGAGGTCAGAACCCGAGCCCGGCTCGGAATAGCCCTGGCACCACCAGACGAGGCCGTCGCGAATGCCGGGGAGGAAGCGCTGCTTCTGCTCCTCGGTGCCGAAGTTGTAAAGCACCGGCGCCAGCATGGAGACGCCGAAAGGCAGGACGCCGATCGTATCGGCCCGGGCCTGCTCCTCGGACCAGATGTACTTCTGGGTGGGCGTCCAGCCCGTACCGCCCAGCTCCACCGGCCAGGAGGGAACCGCCCAGCCCTTCTTGGCCAGGATCCGGTGCCAGGAAAGCTGGTCTTCCTTGCCCAGGGTCTCGCCGCGTTCCTGTTTCTCGCGCAGCGCCTGGGGGTAGTTCTCGGCGATGAAGGTGCGGACTTCCTGGCGGAAGGCGTTGTCCTCGGGGGAGAAATCCAGGTTCATCAGAAAGCTCCGGCGTCCGGCGCGGACATACGCGCCGTTCCACCGCTCCACATAGGTGAAGGACCCCGGATTGAAAAGCGGCGCGTCTCCATGACGTCGGGACAGCCGCCGCGCGGACCGGCTCCGGGACCAGCCCCTGCGCCGGAGGCTTGTCGCAGCCGGGCGGACGGGCTCAATATGCCGTCATCGTTTTCTTCACGCGACGGAAGCCCCGTCGTCACCGGACAGGCCTTCGCCCATGCGCACGCCCTGCATCAAGATCTGTGTCGTCGATGGCGAGAGCGGCCTCTGCATGGGCTGCTACCGACGCCTGAACGAGGTCGCAGGCTGGTCGAAGATGACGCCTGAGGCGCGAGACGCCGTCATGGCGGAGCTGCCGTCGCGGGTGAACCTGATCCGCCCGGAGAAGCGGGACATGTTCTCCTGAGGACTTGGCCTCCCGCTCCTGCCAGACCCGGACCCTGACAGGCATGAACAGGCGCCAACCCCCCACGTCGCTGGCCGCCCAGACGGCCGGAAGCGGCGAGATCCGCGTTGACCAACTCTGAGGCGGACCGACCGCCCGGGGATGTTCATAACCGGCTAACCATCCTCGACTAGCCTTGGCGCGTTGGAACGGGTTCCGGAGACGCAGAGGCCATGCACAGGAAGGCGATGATCGCCCTGGCCTCCGCTATCGCGGCCGTGGCCGCAGGCCAGGCCGTTCTGACCCTGGCGCCCGGGGTGCGCGCCTCGTCAGCGATCCTTCCGCCGACCGGGGCGCCTTCCCCGAGCCCCGCCGCCGTCGCGATGGGCAAGGACGGGCATTACTGGGCTCAGGCCGAGGTCAATGGCCAGTCCGTCCGCATGCTGGTGGACACCGGGGCTACCGTCGTCTCTCTGACCGCCGCCGACGCGCGTCGCGTGGGCCTTGATCCCGACGCTCTGACCTACGGCCTGAAGGTGGCCACGGCCGCCGGCGAGGCCCGGGCGGCGCGGATCACCCTGTCCTCAGTTGCCGTCGACGGCGCCCTGGTGCGGAATGTCGACGCCCTGGTGCTGGACCGGGACACCGACGCCTCACTGCTGGGCATGAGCTACCTGCGGCGGCTCTCCCGCTTCGAGGCCACTCCTGAGGCCATCCGCCTGCATCCCTGACCCGGCAACCTCCGCCAAGGCTCGCAGAATCACCTGTTCATCCGCCCCCGGCCCGACCGACTCCACCGTCAGGATCCGCCGCCAGGCCCGCGCCCCGCGCCGGCCCTGGAACAGGCCCAGCATGTGCCGGGTCATGGCCGCCAGCGGCACGCCTTCCGCCAGGCGCGCCTCGACATAGGGAAGATAGGCTTCCACGGCGGCCTCCGGGCTCACGATCCCGCCCTCGCCGAAGATCCGGGCGTCCACCTCCCCCAGCAGGCCGGGATCGTGATAGGCCGCCCGGCCCAGCATGACCCCGTCGAAGTCGGCCAGTAGGGCCTCCGCCGCGTCGAGCCCGCCGATCCCTCCGTTCAGGGCAATCGTCAGGCCGGGCCGTTCGCGCTTCAGGCGCCGGACCAGATCATAGTTCAGGGGCGGTATGTCCCGGTTCTCCTTGGGCGACAGGCCCTTCAGGATCGCCTTGCGCGCATGGACGATGAAGGTGTCGACCCCCGCCGCCGCACAGGCGTCCACCAGGGTGAAGAGGCTGGCCTCCGGGTCCTGGTCATCCACGCCGATCCGGCACTTCACCGTCGCCGGAACCCGAACGGCCTGCCGGATTGCCGCCATGCACTCGGCCACCAGGGCGGGCTCCCGCATCAGGCAGGCGCCGAACCGGCCCGACTGCACCCGGTCGGACGGACAGCCGACATTCAGGTTGATCTCATCGTAGCCGAAGGCCTCGCCGATCCGCGCCGCCTGCGCCAGTTCCGCCGGGTCGCTGCCGCCCAGCTGCAGGGCGACGGGATGTTCGGCCGGATCGAAGCCCAGCAGACGCTCCCGGTCGCCGTGCAGGACCGCCGCGCTGGTGACCATCTCGGAGTAGAGCAAGGCGCGCCGCGTCAGCACCCGGTGGAAGGACCGGCAGTGCCGGTCGGTCCAGTCCATCATCGGGGCGACGGAGAAGCGGTGGGAGGACCTGGTCACAGGGTCAACTCTCGGCAGGCCCGGAACGGCTCATGCCGCGGTTGGGTTCAAGTCCCGTCGAACTAGGGTATTCGCGCCGCTCCGGCAATTCCGACTGCGATGACGACGGACGACTTCCTGGCGGCCGCCAGTCTCCATGAAACGTCACGAAGGTCCCAACGGACGCACCCCCCCGCGGAGTCTCCTGACAGAACGCTGTCAGTTGACCTAGGGTACCCAGGGGCGGGGTTCAAAGGAGGCCCCGTGAATGACGACACCTGTCCTCGAGATCGCGGAATTCCGCACGTCCGTAGAGACCACAGACTTTGTTGCAGCCGCCGAGGCCATCACCCCCTGGCTGGCGGCGCAGCCCGGCTTTCGCGCCCGTCGGCTTGCCGAGACCGAAGACGGCGCGTGGATCGACTGCGTGGAATGGGAAGATATTGAGTCCGCCAAATCCGCGGCCGACCGGATCATGGAGTCGGAGGCCGCCTCGGCGTTTTTGGCCGGGATCGACTTCAGCTCCCTCACCATGCGTCACGCCCGCATTGTGACCTCACGATAGATGCGGCGCGCCGACCGCCTCTTTGCGATCTTACAGGCGCTGAGAGGCGGTCGCCTTCTGACTGCGGCCTCGCTGGCGGAACGCCTCGAGGTCTCAGTCCGGACAATCTACAGGGACATTTCCGATCTTCAGGCGGGCGGCGCGCCGATCGACGGCGCGAGGGGCGTTGGCTTCCTGCTCAGGGATGACTTCTTCCTGCCCCCCTCGCCCTGACGCCTGTCGAACACGAGGCCCTGCGCTGGGGCCTGGCGCTGGCGGCGGCTCACGGCGATGAAGCCCTCTCCGGGGCGGCCCAGGAGGTGCTTTCGAAGCTCGGGGTCAGTCAGGCCCCCTTCCATGCCCCGCCATCCCTGACGCCCCTGCAGAAGACCCTCCTCAAGGGCGTGCGGGAGGCGCTGTCGCGATCGAGGCGCCTCCATATCACCTACAAGGACGGCGCCGGAGCCGTCTCCGTCAGGACCGTCAGGCCCCTTGGCCTTGAGCACTGGGGTCGGGTCTGGACGTTGACGGCCTGGAGCGAGAGCCGCGATGACTTCCGGGTGTTCCGGATCGACCGAATACACAGTTTCGATGAAGGGCCGCCCTTCAGACCTGAGTCCGGCCGGACGATCGGGGATTTTGTCACGGCGGTGCGCGCGCACCCGGGACATCCCGATGGATAGGCCCGTCTCCGAGCTTCGCGGACTTGGGACAGCGTCGGCCCGCCTCCTGGCCAGCGTCGGCATTTTTCGGGAGTCTGATCTGAGGGCGCTCGGTCCGGTAGAGGCCTTCGCCCGGGTCCGGATGGCCGCCGATCCCAGGGTCAGCCTCAACCTTCTCTATGCCATGCAGGCGGCCCTACTCGGCATCGACTGGCGCCAGCTTGCCCCGGAGGTGAGGCGAGCCTTGCGCGAAGAGGCGCTAGGACAAAAGCGTGGTGGGAGCTGAACCCGACCCACCGCCCTAGCTCGCCGGCAGCCCAATCCGGCGCTGGCTGTCGCCCTGCACCTTCGGCTGACCCGTCAGGCGGCCGGCCCCCGGCCTCGCGCCGCCGCGAACAGGGCGATGGTGGTGAGCAGCAGGTAGACGGCGATGGCGCCGTGGCGGGCGACGGTCAGGGTCGCGGCCCCGGCCTGGTGGGCGACCCATGCATCCCCCACAGGCATGACGAGGGCCGCCAGAGCCGTCCACTTGAGCGCAGTCAGGTCGCGACGGACCAGGAAAAGGGTGACCAGGAGGGCGATAAAGGCCGTCCTCAGGCCGTAGATGAACACCCACGAGGGATCTCCACCCACAGGAAGCGGAGCCCCCATGTAGCTGGCGAAGGCCGCGGGATCGAGGCTGACACGAAGGACATTGAAGGCCTGCAGCCCGGCCATCGGGACGGCCATCCAGAACCCCGCCGTGCGGAGGGGCGGGCGCGTGGGGATCGTCTGGGTCTGGGACATGGGTTCCTCCATTGCTCACGGGGAGGATAGAGGTCCTTGGGGCGCCGCAGGCCATGAGATCGGGCGTCAACGGATGAACCCAGCTCAACCATGCCGTCAGACCTCCGGTCCGGCGGGCGGGCGCCATGGAGGACCTCAGCGCTGGCGAGCCTCTCAGTGCAGAGCCAGGCGCGCCGCATCGGCATCCGGTGGCGCCGCCAGCCGTGACGGTCGTCTCAGTCCATGATCCGGAGGACGGAGAAGCGGTGGGAGGTCGGGGTCATTCGCGCCCTGCGCCTGCTAACGGGACTCGGCCTCCGCCTGCACCGCCGGGAGCCCGATCCGGTACTGGATGAAGCCCGTCCGCTGGGCCACCTTTTCATACAGGGCGATGGCGGTGGCGTTGTCCTCTCGGGTCAGCCAGTAGACGCGGCTCGCGCCCTGCGCGGTCGCCCGATCGCAGACCGCGGCGATCAGGGCCCTGCCGACGCCGGAACCGCGAGCCTCGGACGCCGTGAACAGGTCCTGCAGGTAGCCGTAATCGCCCTTCGTCCAGGTCGACCGGTGAAACACGAAGTGCACGATCCCGACGAGGCATCCCTCCATGAAGGCGCCGAGGACGAACATCGGCTCCGACGGGTCCAGGAGTCGCCGCCAGGTCAGGTCCGTCGTCTCTTCGTCGATTTCGACCTCGTAGAACTGCTGGTAGCCCCGCCAGAGCGGCAGCCACTCCGGCCGATGCCGGTCCTCGAGGGCGATGATCTCGATCATGCGGGGCTCCTTTCCGCCTTGCCGGGGAGACAGGTTCATGACGCGCATCCTGAACCCGAACGGCCTTTGGCCGACCGCTGCAGCACGCTGGCGAAGGGTCCGCAGGACCGGCGGTTCATGGAAGACAAGACGTGCGGCGAGCGGCAGGCTCCCGTCAAGGAGACCCCCATGGAAGTGATCACCCGTCTGGCCTGGCTGTTCCTCGCGGCCATCCATGTCCCGCCCGCCCTCGTCGCCGTGTTCCCGGGTCTCATGGGACGGCTCTACGGCGTCGCACCCGCCGGCGAGATCGGACTGATGCTCTCCCACAGGGCGGTTCTCTTCCTCGCGGTCGCCGTAGGCTGCGCCTGGGGAGCCTTCGACCCTGACGCCCGCCGCCCTCTGAGCCTGGTGGTGACGATCAGCGTCGCCGGCTTCCTGTGGCTCTTCGTCACCGCCGGCGCCCCGCGCGGCGCCCTTCGGACCATCGCCATCGTCGACGCCATCGCCATGGTCCCGCTCGCCTGGATCCTCCTTCAGGCCTGGCGACCCAGTGCGGCGTAGACGAGGGCCGCCGCCATCACCGCCTCCAGCACCAGATAGAGGGCCGGCAGGCGGCCGAGGGTGCGGTCGATCCCGGCGGAGACCAGGCGTCCGCCGGCCATTCCGGCAAGGGCCGCCGCCACGGTCAGGCACACCCCGGCCCGGAGGCCCGGAAGGGCCAGAGCGGCGACGAGGCCGGCGGCCATGGCCAGGCCAAATCCTCCATAGACCGCCCGGACCTCGTTGCGCCCTGCAGCGGTCAGGGTGGGAATGTCGAACTGGCGGGACACCCGGTGGGGGCTCACCAGGGCGCCAATTCCCATGACGCCGAAGCCGAGGATGGCCAGGAGAACGGGAAGATCGTTTAAGGAGGTGTGTGTCATGTCCGGAGATTACATCGCGCCATGACGTCAGGATTTCAAAAGTCGCCGGCCTGCATCTGGCTGAGGGGCGCCCGCGCCGCTTATGTGGGCCCCGGCCTCGACCTCGACCCCCATCGCGCCGCCGTCGCTGTGATCGCCTTCGCCCTCCAGGAGCCCTTCGACCTCGAGGTCTTTCCCGACGGCGACCGGGCGGCGTCGTCCTGCACGGCGCCCGTCGCCGTCATTCCCCCCGGCGTCCTGCATCAGATCAGGGCGCGCGGCCCCATGGCCTTCCTGTATCTCGACGCCATTGGCGACGATGAGCTTGCCCTCGGCCGGCGCGACCTTCGCCTTCCGACCGGCCTGGACTGGAAGGAGGGCCCGACCGAAGCCCTCATCCCGGCCCTCTGGGAGAGCCTTGACCTTCCTGCACGCGCCGCCCCGGATCCCCGGATCGTCACCGTCCTGCGCGCGCTGGAAGATGATCCAGACGCCTTCAGAACCTTCGACGAGGCCGCCCGGGAGGCGGGCCTCTCGGTCTCCAGGACCCGGGAATTGATCCGCAAGGCCGTCGGCATCCCCTTCCGCCGGTACAGGCTCTGGCGGCGCATGGCGGTCGCCGGGCGCGAGCTGGCCCGGTCCGCGACCCTGACCGAGGCGGCCCACGCGGCCGGCTTTGCTTCCTCCGCCCACTTCAGCACGGCGTTCAGGGCGATGTTCGGGCTCTCGCCGTCGGGACTGCTGAGGGCCGGGGTCCGCTTCGACGTCGACGGAATGCCCGGGGCGCCCGCGATCAGCGGGGCCAGCACACGGCCTCAGGTCTGCAGAGCGTGAAAATAGCGTTAAAGTGCGTGAATACGGACGTTTTGTCGTACAAAGGCGTGACACGCAGGTGACATCCGGCGGCGGGCTTGGCAGGGTCGCGCCTACCGATTCCCTGCTGAGAAGGTCTTCCATGAATATTTCCGATCTCGTCGACGCCGTGGCTGCGACGGACTCCAAACTCTCCAAGGCTCAGGCCAAGGCCGCCATCGAGGCTACCTTCGCCGCCATCCGCGACGCCGCCGCCAAGGGCGACGAAGTCTCGGTGCCCGGCTTCGGCAAGTTCGCCGTCCAGTCCAAGCCGGCCCGCACGGGCCGCAACCCCTCGACCGGCGCGACCATCCAGATCGCCGCTTCGAAGGCCCTGAAGTTCAAGCCTGCCAAGGCCCTCAAGGACGCCCTCGGCTGAGGAAATGCATTGCGGACCGGCGGTGATCGCCGGTCCACTCCCGCATCGGGCGCGGTTGGGCCTCTTGTCAGGCCAGCCCGAGTATGGCGGCGAGGACCATGAGGGTCCCGACCAGCCCGACCGCCCAGAACAGGGGGCGGATCTTCGGAAGCCCCAGCAGGTAGACCACTGCGTGGGCGAGCCTCGAATAGAAGAAGAGCTGGGCGCCCAGGGCCGTCGTGGCCCCCAGGGCGCCGGTCGACGCCGCCACGAGGATGAGCGGCGCAAACAGGATCAGCCCCTCGCGATGGTTGTCCACCACCCGCAGGGCGCGGGCGTGAAAGCCTTCCGGCGGGCTGAGGCCGTCGCGGGAATCCGCCATGACCTGAAGGCCCTTGGCGCGGACGCCCGCAACCGTCTGAATGAGGACAAGAACCAGAAGCAGAACGGTCGAATAGACGAGAAGCCGCAGTTCAATCGGCATGTGTCCCTCCCATGGGCGCCGGCCGCAGGATCGACCAATCGCTGAGACGGAGGCTGTGCCGCTTCCCCCCGAAGGTCAACGACCCCTTGGCGATCCCTGTCCGGCGGGCGATGATGGCCCCGCAGGAGATATCGACATGATCACCCGGACCGTCCGGCGATGCGCCCTAGGCGCCGCCCTCTTCCTCGCCGCCTGTTCCGCCGGCGGCTCGCCAGACCCGCTAGCCGGCTTTGGACCTGATCCGCGCCTGCCGCCGCCGACCCGGTCCATCGTGCCCCAGATCGGCATCGCACAGCCCATCGGCTGGCAGGCGTCGGAAAAGCCCCGGGCGCCAGAGGGATTTGAGGTCACGCGCTACGCCGGCGCCCTGGCCCACCCCCGGTGGCTTCTGGTCCTGCCCAATGGCGACGTGCTGGTCGCCGAGTCTTCTTCTGAAAAGAAGGGCAAGCCGGGCTTTCGCGATCGCGTCGCCAACCTTCTGATGGGCCAGGCCGGCGCCATCCAACGCACGAGCCCGAACCGGATCACCCTGCTACGGGATGCCGACGGGGATGGACTGGCCGAGGTCCAGACGACCTTCGCCGAGAACATCCGACGCCCCTTCGGCATGACGCTCGTGGGCGACAACCTCTATGTGGCCCAGGACGACGGCATCGTGCGCCTGCCTTACAAGGCTGGCGACACCAAGACCTCCGGTTCGCCCGAGAGAATCTTCGACCTGCCTGCGGGCCGCAACCACCACTGGACCAAGAGTGTCCTCGCCAGCCCGGATGGCAAGACCCTCTACGCCACGGTGGGGTCCAACTCGAACATCGCGGAATTCGGCATGGAGGAAGAGGCCGGGCGCGCCGCCGTCTGGGCGATCGACCCGGTGGCGCGCAAAGGCCGCCTTTTCGCCACCGGCCTGCGCAACCCGGTCGGCCTCGACTTCGAGCCCGTGACTGGAGCCCTTTGGACCGCGGTCAACGAGCGCGATGAGCTGGGGCCGGATCTCGTGCCCGACTACATGACCAGCGTCAGCGACGGCGGCTTCTATGGCTGGCCCTACAGCTATTTCGGACAGATCGTCGACGAGCGGGTCCAGCCCCAGCGTCCGGACCTGGTGGCGAAGGCGCTGAAGCCGGACTATGCCCTGGGCCCGCATACGGCCTCCTTGGGACTGGCCTTCTATCGGGCCGGAGACTTCCCGGAAAAGTACAAGGGGGGCGCCTTCGTCGGACAGCATGGGTCCTGGAACCGCAAGCCCCTGAACGGCTACCGGGTTGTCTTCGTGCCCTTTGTCAACGGCAAGCCCTCGGGACCGCCGGAGATCTTCCTCGATGGCTTCCTGACCGACGACGGAAAGACACGCGGCCGGCCGGTTGGCGTGGCCGTGGACCGGACCGGGGCCCTCCTCGTGGCGGATGACGCCGGCAAGGCGATCTGGCGGGTGGCGCCCAAGCGGCCCTGACCCCGCAGGGCGTCAGCCGAAGGTCTTCCGCAGCCGGAACTGGACCGCACCGTCGTACTGCAGGTCCCGGAAGTCGCGGTACAGCAGCGGCGCGGTGTTGCGCGGTCCGGACCAGACGTCGCGGACGCGTGCGGTGTCCCTGGCCAGGGACTGGAGCTCCACCCGAAGTGAGAGATCTGGACGCGCCTTCCATTCCCCGAAGACCAGGATCACGATCTCGCTCTTCAGGGTCTCGATCTCGGAGAGCCGGTAGAAGCGGTCGATGTAGGGGCCAAAAATGTCAAAGCCCCAGGTCGACCTCAGCCTTGGCAGATCCTGGGCGTACCGTAGCTCCCACTCCGACTCGCGCACGGCTGAGATCTGGGGCGGCGGACTGAAGGACTGCACGGCAGAGATCGGGCGGGGCTTGCCGGTGGTGGGGTCGATCACCTCGGTCTCGCGCAGGGAGAGCTGGGCCTTGAGGGTGGCCTGACTGAGGCCGATCCCGTCCAGGGGCGCACTGAAGCTGAACTGGACCTCGTTTCGCCAGCCGTCTCCTATGTTCGCGGGGGCGTCAGCAACGACGCTGCCAAGAAAGACCGGCGCGCGGTCGATCACGTCCGTGAGCTCGGAACGACGCAGGGTGACGGTGAAGACGCCGCTTTTCAGGAACCGGCGCTCGACCGCAAGCTCTCCGACCCAGGCCTGCATCGGGGACAGGTCGGGATTGCCGGCGGCGACCGCGCCGGTCTGCGTGACGCTGTTGTTTGCGACAAAATCGTCAAAGTTGAGCTGGGTGACTTCCCGCTCGATCCGTCCCCGGACCTGAAGGGACTCAATCGGCGACCAGGTGACCGTCGCCCGGGGCTTGGTGAAGGAAAGGGACTTCTCAAGGGATACGTCGCCGGACGAGGTGACGGTGGAAGCTTCCTGGCGCAGGGCGAATTCGAAGGCCAGGCGGGGCGAGACGCGAACCGCAGCGACGGCGAAGACCTCGCCGCGCTGTTCCTCCACAGTCACGTTGGCGGCGGGCAGGGGCACAAGGCCGCTGTTGATCCTGAGGCTGGTGGCGGAATCGAGGGTGTTCAGCGCGCCTTCGATCCCGGCCTCGAGGTTGAGGGCCGGGCTGGCTGACCGCCGGTAGTGAAGCCGTCCCACCGTCTCTGACACGTCCTTCTCATTGCGGAAGAGGCGGGTCAGGGTCGGGCTGTCGAAACGGGCGTAGTTTTCCGTCCTGTTCCACTGCTGGAAGGCGACCAGGTCAAGCTGGTTGGGCCCGGCCCGCCGGTTCCAGCGCAGGCCCAGTTCGCTCTGCGACCGGTCCTCCGAAAAATACTGGAACTCCCGGGAGACGGACGGGAAACGGATATCGTCATAGTACTCGCCGTCGGCGTCGCCGCCGATATAAGCGCCGTTCAGTCGCAGACGACCACCGGCCAGGGGGGTCTCATAGGCGCCGACGAGCCACCGGCGGGATCCCTGGGCGTCGTTGTCGATATCTGAGCGGATCAGAAGGTTGCCATTGGCGTCGACGCGGACGCGGGTCCCGTCCCCGGCCATGTCCTGGGGGCCCTTGCCCAGCACAAATGAAAGTTCGACCAGCCTCTGGCCCTCACGCCACTGCATCTCGGCCCTCGGGCCGAAGAAGAACCGGCCGTCAGAGATGGGCCACATCGTCCAGACGAAGGCGCCCTTCAGGCCGGCCGCCGACTTGCGGACAACGTTGGCGATGACGGTGCGGCCCTGCATGTCGATCCCGGGGGCGCCGCCGCGGATGACGTCGATGCGAAGGACGGAGGACACGGGAATCCGCCTGAGGATCTCCTCCAGGGAGTCGTTCTTCGACACCGGCGGCTCTCCATCGATGAGCACATTCCCCCCCGAGCCCGAGAGCCCGCGGACCGCAGCCCCTCTGTCGAAGGCAAAGCCGGGGAGCCTCTGGACCATCTCCAGGGCGGTGGAGGGCCCCACATCGGCGAAGAAGGACGGAGGATAAGAGATCACGCCCCGCTCGGCCGAGGCGACCGCAGGGGTCGGTGCCGGAGGTTCTGGCGCCGAGGCCTCAGGCTCGACCACGGAAAGGGCCGATACGGCCGCGAGAACCGACGCAATCATGAACAGACCTTCCTCCCGGAGGGGAAGTCTGACCTGCAAGCCACCTCAGGGCCAGAAAAAAGCGCCTTCCTCGGACTCAGACCCGTCCGGTCACCGGGATCAGCGCCCCGGTCACGGCGGAGGCCGCCTCGGAGGCGAGGAAGAGGATGACGGCGGAAAGCTCCGCCGTGGAGACCCAGGCCGAGGGGTCGGCCTTGGGCATGTCGGCCCGGTTGGCGGGGGTGTCGAGGATGGAGGGCAGGACGGCGTTGACCGTGATCCGGTCGGCCTTCAGCTCCTCGGCGAGGCTTTCGGTCAGGCGGTGGACCCCGGCCTTGGAGGCGGCGTAGGCGCCCATGCCCGCGCCCGAGCGCAGGGCGGCGTTGGCGCCGACATTGACGATGCGCCCGGCCGCCGAGGCGCGCAGGTGCGGCAGGGCGGCGCGGCAGGCGTTGGCCGCCGTCGTCACGTTAATCCGGTAGAGCCGGTCCCAGGTGGCGGCGTCGCCACCCTCAAGGGTTTCCCAGGCGAAGCCCCCGGCGATGTTCAGGAGGGCGTCGATCCCGCCCAGGGCGTCGGCAGCGGCGTCCAGCGCCGGCCCGGCGGAGGCCGGATCGGTCAGGTCGACCCCGCCCCGCACGAAAACGCCCGGCCCGCAGGCGGCGACGAGGCCGTCCGGGGGCGCGGGCGCGAAGTCCAGGAGGGCGAGGCGCTCGCCGCCCGCTGCAGCGGCCTTCGCCACCGCAGCGCCGAGGACCCCGAAGGCCCCCGTGACGACGATCCGCCTGCCGGCCATCGGCGGCTTACAGGCGCTCGATGATGGTCACGTTGGCCAGACCACCGCCTTCGCACATGGTCTGCAGGCCGTAGCGACCGCCCTTGCCCTTCAGGGCGTTGAGCAGGGTGGCCATCAGCTTGGTGCCCGAGGCGCCGAGGGGGTGACCCAGGGCGATGGCGCCGCCGTTGACGTTGAGCTTCTCGGGGTCAACGCCGAGGCGCTGGAGGTAGGCCACCGGCACGGAGGCGAAGGCCTCGTTGACCTCGAAGACGTCGATGTCCTCGACCTTCATGCCGGCCCGCTTCAGGGCGCGCTCGGTGGCGGGAAGCGGGGCTTCCAGCATGATCACCGGGTCATGGCCCATGACCGACAGATGGTGGATGCGGGCCAGGGGCGTCAGGTTGTGCTCCTTCAGGGCGCGCTCCGAGACCACCATGACGCCCGAGGCGCCGTCGCAGATCTGGCTGGAGGAGGCCGCCGTGATCCGGCCGCCTTCACGCAGCAGCTTCACGCCGCGGATGCCGTCGAGGCTGGCGTCGAAGCGGATGCCCTCGTCCACCGTGTGAATGGTTTTGTTGCCGTCGGCGTCCTTGATCTCGACGCCGATGATCTCGTCCTTGAAGGCGCCGGCCTGGGTCGCGGCGATCGCGCGCTGGTGGCTGCGATAGCTGTACTCGTCCAGCTGGTCCTTGGTCAGGTTGTACTTCTCGGCGACCATTTCAGCGCCCATGAACTGGGAGAACTGGATGCCGGGATAGCGCTCTTCCTGCCAGGGGCTCTTGGGCACGCCAAAGCCATTCTGGGCCGGCAGGGACACCGACAGGCCCATTGGCACGCGGCTCATGCTCTCGACGCCGGCGGCGATGACCACGTCCATGGTGCCGGACATCACCGCCTGGGCGGCGAACTGCAGGGCCTGCTGGGACGAGCCGCACTGGCGGTCGACGCTGGTGGCGGGCACGCTCTCGGGCAGCCTGGAGGCCAGCACGGCGTTGCGGGCGACGTTGGTGGACTGCTCGCCCACCTGCATGACGCAGCCCATGACCACGTCCTCGACGGCGGCCGGATCAATCGAGGTCCGGTCGACCAGGTCGTTCAGCACGACGGCGGCGAGGTCCGTCGGGTGCCAGTCCTTCAGCTTGCCGCCCTTGCGGCCGCCGGCGGTGCGACCCGCCGCAACGATATAGGCCTCGGCCATGTCTTCGCTCCCATCTTCGCCCCCGGGCGATCCCGGGGCGCTTCGGGGCGGGACCATAGGCCGCGGACGCGGGGGAAGCCAAGCCGTTCCGCACCCGGCGGGTCGGGATCAGACCGAGAAAACCCGGGCCAGCAGGCGATTCAGGGCCTCGGCGTCGATCGCGTCGAAGGCGGCGGGGATCTCGGCGTCCACGTCCAGCACGGCGATCAGGCCGCCGTCGGCGTCGAAGACCGGGCAGACGATCTCGCTGGCCGAGCGGGAGTCGCAGGCGATGTGCCCCGGGAAGGCGTGGACGTCCTCGACGACCACCGTCTCGCGCCGCTGCGCCGCCGTCCCGCAGACCCCCTTGCCGAAGGCGATGCGCAGGCAGCCCAGCGTGCCCTGGTAGGGACCCAGGACCAGCTCGCCCGGCCGCTCGGGATCGACCCGGTAGAAGCCGGTCCAGAAGAAGTGCGGGAAGGACTGGGCCAGCATGCCGGCCACCACCGCCATACGGGCGGTCCGGTCGGGCTCGCCCTCCAGGACCGAGGCGACCTCTTCGGCGAGGGCTGCGTAGCGCGCGGCCTTGTCCTGCGGGAGTTCTACGGAGTTGAAGGCTTCGGCCATGGGGCCTCTATAGCAGCACCGGACGACCGGCGGCGAGGCTGCGCATGATCACCCTGGATTTCGGCGGCGGCCTGCTGCTGGGCCTGGCCTCCAGCCTGCACTGCGCCGGCATGTGCGGCGGCATCGCCGCCTCCATCGCCCTGGCGACGGCGCCGGAGGCGGGAACCGGCGGCCGGCTCCTCGCCCTTCTCCAGGCCCAGGCGGGCAAGGCGGCGGGCTACATGGCGGCGGGGGCGGCCCTGGGCTGGGCCGGGGCGGGCCTCTACGGCGCCCTCGACCTGGCCGAGGCCTTCGGGATCCTGCAGAAGGTCAGCGCCGCGGTCCTCATCTGGACGGCCCTCGGCCTGATGGGCCTCGTCCCCTCCCCTGCGATCCTGGGACGCCTGTTCCAGCCCCTGGCGCGCTGGATGCGCAAGGCCCGGCGCTCGGCGCGCGGCCTGGCGGCGACGGCGGCGGGCCTGGCCTGGGGCCTGATCCCCTGCGGCATGGTCTACGCCGCCCTGCTCTACGCCCTGTTGGCCGGCACGCCGGGCCGGGGCGCCCTGGTCATGGCCGGCTTCGCCCTCGGCGTCCTGCCCTCGGTGACGGCGGCGGCCCTCGGCGCCTCCAGCCTGGTGCGGGCGGGATCGCGGCCCGCCCTGCGCATGGCCGCCGGAGGGGCCCTCATCGCCTTCGCCCTCGCCACCCTCGCCTGGCCCGCCGGAACCGCCCCGGGCCTGTGTCTCCCCGCCTCCTGAACCCACGAGGCAGAGGGGGTCAACGGCCCCTCCGGGTCGAGCCATATTGAACGGCCGGGAACTTGGTGAAATGGTCCCGCCGGGTCCGACTCCGGGGCCGAGGATTCATTCAGGGAGCCCCCCCGTGATCGCCCAGGACATCGCCCAGACCATTGTCGACCCCCGCGCCTATGCCGACGGCAAGCGGATCGACGACGCCTTCGCCTATCTCCGCCGCGAGGCGCCCCTGGCCCAGGCCCAGTCTGAATGCTGAAGATGAAGTCCGCCTGCGAGCGGTGCGCCGCCGCCCTGCCCGCCGACCGGCCCGGCGCCCGCATCTGCTCCTTCGAGTGCACCTTCTGCGAGCCCTGCGCCGAGGGCGAGCTGGCCGGCGCCTGCCCCAACTGCGGCGGCGTCCTCCTGCCCCGCCCGACCCGCGCGGCGGCCCTGCTGGACAGGTTCCCGCCGTCGGCGTGAGGTCTGGGCGCCCTCAGTCCCCTGAAACCAGTTCGCAGAGACAGCGCTGGGATCGATAGCAGGCTGTTCTAGGACAGAACCCGCTGTTGGCGTCCTTCTGACTGAACTCGACGCCAGTCTAAGTTACTGAAAACAGAGTTCAGTTCAAGTCTGACTTCTGACCGCGGTTCTGCATAGTTTCACCGTTCCAATGCACCAGGAGGGCGCGCGGAATGGGAACGAGTGAGAGGGTTGATGAGGCTGTCGAGGGCCTTATCGAAGTTGGCGGGCCGGGCGTCGCCATTGGTGTGCTGAGGGATGGACAATTCATCCATCGCAAGGCGTACGGGCTCGCCGATCTTGAGTGGGGAACGCCGCTTCGTCCCGACTGCAGCTTCCGGATCTGTTCGCTTTCAAAGCAATTCACGGCCACGGCGATCATGCACCTGGCTGAGCAAGGCGCACTCTCGATCGAAGATCGCCTGGAAGTCTATCTGCCCGCCTTCGACCCACGTGGTCGAACAGTGACACTTCGTCACCTGCTCAACCACACCTCCGGCATCCGAAACCACGATGAAGGCCAGGGACCCCGCACGGATCGTGTGAACATTCCTCATGAAAGGCTCCTCGCGGAGATTCTCGCGGCGCCCTTCGACTTCGAGCCGGGCGACCAATATCGGTACTGCAATTCGGGATACATATTGCTTGGCGCGGTTATCGAGGCCGTCAGCGGCCAAGACTTTGAGACGTTCCTGAAGAGAGCGTTCTTCGAGCCCCTGGGCATGGCGCAGACATCGATGTCCACGCCCGATAGGGTCATCCCTTTGCGCGCGCGCGGTTATGTGCGTGGACGAAGCAGCTTCCACAATGCCCGACCAGACCCCATGAACTGGTCGTACTCTGCGGGTGGCTTGTGTTCGACGCTGGACGACTTGTTGATTTGGGATGCGGCGCTGCGAGGCGGCAGCGCGATCGACGGGAACAGCTTTGAGCAAATGATCACACCCACATTGCTCGCTGACGGGACGCTTTACCCCTACGGATTGGGCTGGGGAACCGCGACCTACGAGGGGCGACGGCTGCACCATCACACAGGCGGAGTCAGCGGTTTTGCGTGTCAGATGGCGCGCCTGACCGACGAAGCGCTGACCACAATTGTGCTTTCGAATGTGTACATGTTTCCCTTCGATCGCTTAACGCGATCACTGCTCCGTATCGCGTTGGACTTGCCGCCCATCAAGATCCAGGGCCGTCCGGCGACGGCGGACGACTTCAGCGCCTGCGGCGGCCGTTTCAGCGACGAGTACGGCGCCGAGTTCAGGCTCGGGTCGGCGCAAAACGACACCGCGCGATACAATCTCGTGGGCGAAGGGCGATTTCTCGAGGTCAACGACCCCGAAATTGAGCTTCGCTTCTGCGACCTCCAGGGGGGCGAGTATCAGACCCTCGACTATCATTCCCCGCTCTGGCCTGCGCAGAGGTTTGTTCGGAGCGCGCCGTCAGAGACGTGATCGTCTTTCCCCGCCCGATCCGCGCCACGGTCCCGCTGGAGCGTTTCCCGCCGGAGGGCTTACCGCCCCAAAGAAAAAGGCGGCGCCCCGCGAAGGACGCCGCCCGTTTCCGCCAAAGGCCTTGTCAGGCCCGGATCACATCCGGTGCAGGGCGCACAGCTTGTTCCCGTCCGGATCGCGCAGGTAGGCCAGGTACATCTTGCCCGAACCGCCTTCGCGCACGCCGGGCGGATCCTCGCAGGTGGTCCCGCCGGAGGCAACGCCCGCCGCGTGCCAGGCGTCGGCCTGGGCCGGCGTGGTGCAGGCGAAGCCGATGGTGCCGCCATTGGCGAAGGTGGCCGGCTCGCCATTGATCGGCTGCGAGACCGAGAAGATGCCCGTGGGCGTGATGTAGAAGATCCGGTGCCCATCCACCCAGGCCGGCGGCACGCCCAGCGTGCCCAGCACGGCGTCGTAGAAGGTCTTGGCCTTCTCCAGGTTATTGGTGCCGATCATGATGTGCGAGAACATCGGTCTCTCCCCTTGTGCATGGCCGTCCGTCGCGGACGGGGCGGGCGGCATAGAAGGGGGTTTGGGGGGCGGAGGCAATGGGGGGCGGGGTTTCGTGCGCAGGCCTCGCCAGACGGACGGCATTCCTCAGGGGTCACCCAGCAAGACTTGGTGGAGTTCTTCCACCCGATGCCCATCGAAATCTCCAATCGTGATGGCTGTCAGAACCCCTCCAATGTCGACAGCCGCCTGAGACGCCGCTGCCGCCTCAGAGTCCTCGAACGTTCCGAACCTGCCAACGGTGACGTGAGGAAGATAGACGGCCGTAGGATGAAGGCTGGTGGAAAGCACGCCCGAGTAGAGCCTGTCGTGTAGGTCGATGATCTGCTGCTCGCCCTCGTCGGCAAGTAAGAACAGATGGGCGCCCGGGCTCAAGGGATCGCGAACTGCGGCTATCTTCGCCAGTCGGAAGGGGACGGGCTCCACCGTGGAGGCAATGTGCTGAACATGCCCCAGCACCTCTTCCACCGATACACCCGCAAACGGGAAGACAAGGGTGAAGTGGGGTTCAACCCTTCCATGCAGGGGGTCATGACGTCGGCGGATAGCCTCGATCACTGCGCGATCCGGCGCCGGGATGTCGAGTTTCGCAAAGATCACCAGCATGGAACAGGAGACCGAACTCGACACCGAACCCAACCAATGGGCGATTCCGCATGCGGCACTATCGGCTGTCCGTTCAGATGGGGAGGGGCGCTGTCGTCTCGTCATCCTAAGGCCGCAATGTCCGACTTCAAGGCGTAGCATCACAGGCTTGGTTCGTCGCTCGCGCGCACTCCGGCCACCAATCCCGGCCCAGCCCCTGACGATGGAGCCCGTCATGGAAGTCTCGGTTCAGGAGGCGTGTCGCACACTGGTGGCCCAGGGCGCGCTTCGGCGGCGCCTCGGGGGAAGCCCAGACGGCCTCGTGGCCTACGTCCGGGAACTCCTTGGCGACCAGATGCCCGCCGACCTCGAAGCCCTCTACCGCGAGGGCGTGGAGGCCATCGGCGACTTCAGGGCCGTCATGCCGAAGTGGAATGAACGTCCCGAGCGGCAAAGGGAGGGTCTGCTGCGCGCCCTGCTGCCGGCGCAGGCGGTCCCGATCTTCTTCGATGGAGCCGGGAGCCTGTATGGCCTGGACCTGTCCTCCGGCGTGGCGAGCCCGGCGGTCTATTTCTTTGATCACGAGGACCTGTTCGAGCGGGCGCGCTGGGCCGCCGGCTCTTCCCTCGGCCATTTCTTGCTGCTGTTGGGGCAGCACGACCGGGCCATCGACGAGGGCCGCGCGCCGGGCTGGGAACGCGACATAGATCCCGACATCGACAAGTGCCCCCGGGCGCCGCCGATCTGGCTGGCGGGGTGAGGCGTTACAGTCGCTTTGTCGCGAAGGCGCGGCCGGAAGCCGACTTGAGGTACTTCTCAAAGGCGAAGGCCTGTCCTTCGTCGGAGAAGGCGAGGTAGGTCTTGATCTCCCACGGCGCGAACTTCGACGTGTGGGTGACTTCTCCTGCGTTGTGACGTTTCAGCCGGGCCCGGAGATCAGCTGTGACGCCGACATAGTGGCGGTCCGGGGCCTTCAGACTTCGAAGGATGTAGACGTAGGTCACTCCTGAGCCTCCGATGATGCCTGCGCTAGCCCGCCTCCGCCCTTCGGGCTCCGTCGCGGCAGCCTTCCCTCGCTTCGCCCCCAATCCCCCTGGGCTGGCTTGCCGAGCCGGAGCTGGCGAAGCGAGCGAAGGCTGGTGGGCCCGGCAGGACTCGAACCTGCAACCAGACCGTTATGAGCGGTCGGCTCTAACCATTGAGCTACAGGCCCCCGCGCCGGGTTAGCATGGCGGCCGGCGGGCCGGAAGCGGGTCGGAACCGGTTAAGCCGCTGGTTCACGGGGCGGCGGGCTGACTTGGCGCGGGGACGGGGGCGCCCTAGCCTGGCCGCCTCATCAAGGAGCGCCGATCCATGAAGACCACATCCGCCGCCGTCCTGGCCCTGGCCCTCGCCCTGCCCCTCCTGGCGGCGCGCCCCGCCCGGGCCGCCGAGGACCCCGCCACCCTGACCCTGTCGGCCGAGGGGGTCAGCCAGCAGGCCCCTGACATGGCGACCATCTCCCTGGGGGTGGTCACCGAGGCGTCCACGCCCGGCGAGGCCCTTAATCAGAACGCCGAGCAGATGACCAAGGTCATGGCTGCCCTCCGCAATGCCGGCCTGGCGGAACGGGACATCCAGACCAACCGCCTGTCGGTCTCGCCCAAGTATGTCTTCTCCCGTGGCGAGCGCCCTGTGCTGAGGGGCTACGAGGCCGCCAACCAGGTGACCGCCAAGGTGCGCGACCTGCGCCGCCTGGGGCCGATCCTGGACTCCACGGTCAGCGTTGGCGCCAACTCGGCCGGCGAGGTGAGCTTCGGCCTGTCCAATTCTCTGACCGCCCAGAACGCCGCGCGCGAAGCGGCCGTGAAGGCCCTGAAGGCCAAGGCTGACCTCTATGCCCGGGCTACCGGTTATTCGGGCGTGCGCCTGACCGCCCTGTCCGAAGGCGACTTCACCCCACAGCCTCGCTCGAAGGGGATCCCTCCCCTGCCCGTGCCCCCGGTGGGCGCTTCCCCCACCCCCGTCGCCCCGGGCGAGCTGAACGTCAGCATCCAGGTGAACGGCGTATTCGAACTGGTGAAGTAGTATGGACGATGCCCTCGCCCGGGCCCTCCGCCAGCGAACCGACATCACCACGCTCATCCTGACGGGGTCCGACCGTTATCTCAGCGCCGGGTCGGGCCGGGCGCCCAGGGCGAGCGGCAGCTGCCCAGCCTGCTGGAGACCCGCGAGACGGTGATGGCCGGGCCGGAATGTGCGAGGCCGGAAGCGGGGGGGAGGCGGTTCAGGCCCGGTTCAGGGGGCGGCGGGCTGACTTGGCGCGGGGACGGGGGCGTCCTAGGCTGGCCGCCTCATCAAGGAGCGCCGATCCATGAAGACCGCATCCGCCGCCGTCCTGGCCCTGACTCTCGCCCTGCCCCTTCTGGGCGCACGCCCCGCCCGGGCGGCCGAGCCGCCGGCCCCGGCCACCCTGACCCTGTCGGCGGAGGGCGTCAGCCGGCTGGCCCCGGACATGGCCTCCCTCTCCCTGGGCGTGGTGACCGAGGCGCCCACAGCGGGCGAGGCCCTGCGGGTCAACGCCGAGCGGATGACCAAGGTGATGGCCGCTCTGAAGAAGGCCGGCCTGGCGGACCGCGACATCCAGACCAGCGGCCTGTCGGTCTCGCCCATGTACGACTATCCCAATGGCCAGCCGCCGGCCCTGCGGGGCTATCAGGCCTCCAACCAGGTGACGGCGAGCGTGCGCGACCTGGCCCGGCTGGGGCCGGTGCTGGACGCCACGGTGAACGCCGGGGCCAACACGGCCGGCCAGGTCGGGTTTGGCCTGTCCAACCCGCTGGCCGCCGAAAACGCGGCGCGCGAGGCCGCCGTGAAGGCCCTGAACGCCAAGGCCGATCTCTACGCCCGCGCCACCGGCCACACCGGCGTGCGGCTGACGGCCCTGTCCGAGGGGGGCTTTGTTCCCCAGCCCCGGCCGATGATGAAGGCCTACGCCATGGCCGCCCCCATGGCCGACGCCGCCCCCACCCCGGTGGCGCCCGGGGAGCTGAACGTCAGCATTACGGTCAGCGGCGTCTTCGAGATGGTGAAATAGGATGAGCGATCCCTTCGCGCGCGGCTGGAGCTTCCTGACGGCGGAGCTGGAGGGCGCCGTCGCCACGGTGCGGCTGAACCGGCCGGACGCGCGCAACGCCCTCAACACCGGGCTGATGGTCGAGCTGACCGAATTCGCCCGGGCCATCCGCCGGCGGACCGACATCGCCGCGGTCATTCTGACCGGGTCCGAGCGGTACTTCAGCGCCGGGGCGGACCTGGCCGCCCAGGGCGAGCGGCGGCGGCCCACCCTCTTGGAGACCCGCGAGGCGGTGATGGCCGGGCCGGACATGTGCGAGGCCTGGGAGCAGGTGGAGGCGGTGACGATCGCCGCCATCGAGGGCTATTGCATCGGCGGCGGCTGCGCCCTGGTGGCGGCCTGCGACTTCCGCGTGATGGGCGAGGGCGCCTATCTGCGGCTGCCGGAGATCCCCCTCGGCATCAACATGAGCTGGCGCTCCATCCCGCGAATCCACGCCCTGGTGGGACCGGCGCGGGCCAAGCAGTTCGTCATGTTCGGCGAGGCGGTGGACGCCGCCGACTGCCTGTCCTGGGGCTTCTGCGAAGAGGTGGCGCCGGCCGGCGGGGCGCTTGAGGCGGCGCGGGTCTGGGCCGGCAAGGTCGCCGCCCTGCCCCCCCTGCCCGTGCGCATGACCAAGGAGGCGGTGGACGCCCTCGACAAGGCCAACCACCACGCCGCCACCTTCATGGACCGGGACCAGTATCTGCTGACCAGCCGCAGCGCCGACTTCCGCGAAGGCGTGGCGGCCTTCTTCGAAAAGCGCCCGCCGAAGTTCAGCGGGGACTGAGGCGGGGCGGTGGGACGGCGGCTCCGCTGACCCCCTCCGTCGCGCTGGCGCGCGCCACCTCCCCCTTGGGGGAGGAATTAGAGCGGCAATTGCTCCCCCAAGGGGGAGCTCCCGGCGAAGCCGGGTGAGGGGGTCAACGGCCTTTCAGCCGCCCCCTTCTCCTGAGGTAGGACTTCGAGGTTCCCTCAGCTGGCCGGGGAGAGGCCGCCGCGCTCGAAGGCGCTGCGGAGCTTGTCGCCCAGCACCACGCCGGGCGGGGTGTTGGGGCCTTCCATCACGGCGGTGAAGACCAGCCCGGGCCGGCCGGGCGCGGGGCCCGCCGCCCAGGCGACCGAGCGGCTTTGGTCGGCATTGGAGGGACAGGAGGCCCGGATCTCGGCGCCCTCGCGGCCCGACGTCTTCATCAACTGATCGACGGTGCGCACCTTGGCGCCGCTGCAGGCGGGCCAGGCCGTGCCGCAGGCCCGGCTTGAGCCATAGCGCCAGACGCTCCGCCCCGTTCCCGCCTCGGCGAGCACCACGCAGGTGTTGAGATCGCCCACTGCATCGCCCACCGCCGCCTTCAGCGCATCGGGGTCCACTCCGGACGGAAGGGGCGGCGAACAGGCCGCGACCAGGGCGAGGACGGAAACGAGGGGGAGCCAGAGACGGGTCTGGGTCGACATGGCGCTACTCCGGTGAGGGTGGACAATCTAACCCGGTTCCCACCCGGATGCGACGCCGGCTTGACGCTCCCGCCGCCGGACGGGACAACACGCACCGCAATCGCAGGAACGGGGCGCAGCGCCCGGCGGGAGGACGACCATGGACATGAACCTCATTAACCGGATCCCCGGCGCCCTGCAGGGGGTGATCGAGGCGGGCGACCTGTCCGGCTTCGTCACCCTGACCTGGCGCAAGGGCGAGATCGTCCAGCTCAACACCCTGGGCAAGCGCGACATCGCCGCAGACAAGCCCATGACCCGGGACACGATGTTCCGCATCGCCTCCATGACCAAGCCCATGACCTCGGTCCTGGCCCTCATGCTGATGGAAGAGGGCAAGCTGAAGCTGGACGACCCGATCACGAAGTGGGCGCCGGAATTCTCGGACATGAAGGTGCTGAAGTCGGCGACCGGGCCGCTGGACGAGGTGGTCGACGCGCCGCGCGACATCACGGTCGAGGACCTCCTGACCCACCGCTCGGGCCTTGCCTATGGCTTCACCTCGGTGGGGCCCATCGCCCACGCCTATCAGGAGGTGCTGGGCCCGCCCCTGGGCAACCCGCACGGACCGGACCAGTGGATGGAGCGGCTGGCCGGCCTGCCCCTGTCCTACGCCCCGGGCGAGCGCTTCCACTACAGCCACGCCACCGACGTCCTGGGCTTCCTGGTCGGGCGCATCGCCGGGACGACCTATCAGGACTTCCTGAAGGCGCGGATCCTGGAGCCCCTCGGCATGAAGGACACCGACTTCTGGTGCCCGCCGGAAAAGCGCGACCGGATGGCCAAGCTCTACAAGGCCGAGGAGGGCGCACCGCTCAAGGACGTCTCCTTCGTCCACGAGGACCATCCGCCAGCCTTCTGCGCGGGCGGCGGCGGCCTGATCTCCACCGTCGACGACTACCTGACCTTCGCCCGGCTGATGCTGAACCGGGGCGAGCTGAACGGCGTGCGGCTGATCGGCGAGGACACCTTCGCCATGATGGCCGCCAACCGGCTGACGCCGGAGCAGCGCGCGATCCCCTTCATGGGCATCCCCTTCTGGATGGGCCAGGGCTTCGGCCTGGGCGTCTCGGTCATCACCGACCCGGAGAAGCAGGCCTGGATGGGCGCCGGCTCGGCGGGCGCCTTCGGCTGGCCGGGCGCCTTCGGCACCTGGTGGCAGGCCGATCCGGAGGAGGACCTGATCCTGATCTACCTGATCCAGAACTCCATGGAGCTGGGTCCGGAGTCCGCCAGCCAGGTGGCCACCGGCCAGCGCATGGGCGCCCGCGCCGCCCTGCCCATCTTCCAGAAGCAGACCTACGCCGCCCTCGGCAAGGGCCCGCCCCTGTTCTGAGGCGGCTCAGCTCCCGCCGGGGCCCGTGACCGCCAGGCCGCGGGACTCCAGCCGGCGGACCACGCCCTCCTCGGCGACCATGGCGTTGATGTCCACGAGGGCGACGCTGTGGCCGGGGGTCTTCAGGGCGTTGGCGATCAGGTCGGTATGGTCGGAGACAATGGTCCGCCAGATCTGGGCCCCGCCGTTCAGCAGGAGCAGGCAGCCCTCAAAGTCCCGAGGCCCGCTGAGGGCGGCGGCGACGTCGCCCCTCGCCCAGCCCTCGGCCGTCGCCGCCGGCTGGGCGCGCTGCACCGTGCGGACAGCGGCGGAGAGGCAGGCGGTTTCAAGGGCCGGATCCATTGACCCGAGAAGCTTGCCAGCCACACCGCTGGCGTCCTGGGCGGGCGCCTCGACCCGCTTCACCTTCGCCTTCCGCGCCGCCCGGATGACATCCTCCCGGGGATCGACCCAGCCCTTGGGCGCAGAGTCGCCCACCAGCATCAGAGAGGCGACGAAGGGCGACCAGCTCGCATAGCGCCGCTCCGGCTGGCCGACCTTCTGCCGGGCGGCGATGAACTCGGACCGCAGGGGCTCCTGGAGGCGGGTCTCCAACGCCACGTCAGACCTCAGGCTGCGGTAGAGGCGCAGGGCGTCGCCGAAGGACGCGACCCCGACGCTGACGCGGACGGAATCGGCGAGGATCAGGCTTTTGGCGCCCACAAGCCGGCGATCCAGATAGCGCCGGTCCCATCCGGATTGCGGGGGGATGCGGCCGCTGGGCATGCCCAGGATGTAGACCGTGGAGTCCCCGTCGCGGACCACCCACCAGGCGGGCCCGGGCTCCTTGGCCTGGACGACCAGCTCCTCGACGACGGCGCCGCCGGGGTCCTCGGGCAGGCCCGGGGCGACCTGAGCGAGGGCGGGGCCGGCGAGGAGGAGGCTAAGCCCGGCGAGCCAGGCAGGGAAGCTGGTCTTCATGATGAGCGTCTCCAGTGACGCCAGCCTGCCGATCTTCAAGGCGAAATCAGGGCCGCCGAAGGGGGGCGCCCGATGGGAGGACGCAGACAGGCCGGTCCTGGAAACGATCCCCGACCAGGCTTCCATCCGCGCCGGCCTTACGCCGGAAGACGTTCAGGGCCCGGTTGTCCGACGGGGGAACCTCCCCGGCGGCGCAGACCAGCGCTTCGGTCCGGCGGCCCGACGGGCATTCGCAGACCTCCGTTCGGGCGTCGAGGCGGGTTGCGGGGCCCTTGCAGATCCCAGGTGAAAGGCTTCCGTCCACCTCGAGGCAGACGGTGGTGACGGCGGCGGCGAGCCACAGGGCGACGAACATCGGTAATCTCCTGCTCGGGAAGGGGCTTGAGAAGAAAGCTTAACTCGCTTTCACCCTGTTTCAGGGGTATTCAGTTTACCCTTACGCGTGCAAGGTGCCTGTCTTGGAGGCTTAGACCATGAACCCGCTCGCCGTCGCCCAGTACGGGCTCATCGCCGCCACGAACCGCTTCGCCGAGTCCGCCCAGAAGGTTGCGACCATGGGCGTAGAGGGCGCCAATGTCGACCTCGCCTCCGAGTTCGTGAACATGACCCTGGCCAAGACCGACCTCAGCGCCAACGTCGCCGTCATCAGGACCGCGGACGAAATGCAGGGCGCCCTCCTCGACATCCTCGCCTGATCCCGGCCTCTCAAGGTTTTGACAGCCGGCCTCACCCGGCCTAGCGGTCAGGCATGACCGTCCGCGATCTCTTCCCCACCCGCATCTGTGAGACCAGCCTGGCCGGGCAGAAGGGCTTCGACGCCCTCCTCGCCGACCTGGAGGCCGCCTGCTGGATGCTGGAGGCCGAGGATGTCGCCGGGCGCGACTGGTGCCGTAAGAACGGCTACGGCGGCTACACCTCGTACGCCTCCCTCGACGACCTGCCCCGGCGGGCCAGCGTCTTCGACGACCTGAAGCGCCGGCTGGACCGGATCGTGCGCGGCTATGCGCGGGACCTGCACCTGGACCTTGGCGCAGGGCGGCTGAAGATGGACAGCCTCTGGGTCAACATCCTCAAGCCCGGCGCCGGCCACTCCGGCCACATCCACCCTCACAGCGTGATCTCCGGGACGATGTACGTCGCCACGCCCCCCGGCGCCTCAGTTCTGCGGCTGGAGGATCCGCGCCTCGCCCTCATGATGGCCGCCCCACCCCGCCGCGCCGATGCGCCCGAGGCCGAGCGCACCTTCGTCTCCCTGTCGCCGGCTCCGGGCTCGGTCTTCCTCTGGGAGAGCTGGCTGCGCCACGAGGCGCCCCCCAACCGGGCCCGCACCCCGCGCATCTCCATCAGCTTCAACTACGCCTGGAGCTAAAGCCGGGCTCAGGCGCGGGCGTTGCGAAGGCGAACGCCGCTGGCGTGCAGGGTGGTCGACCACAGGTCCCCGAAGCCCGACAGTCGGTCGACAGGGCGCACCTCGACCCGGGCGAGACGATGCTCTGCGGGCAGGTCTTCCAGGCGGACATTGGCGACGGGCGTCACGGTCCTTCGACTGACCCACATGCCGGCGTCGTCCAGGTCCTCGAAGCCTTCGGGGTCGAAGTCATAGCGATGAAGGACCGCCTCTGAAATGGCCGCCATCCAGCTGGCCTCGACCCAGGCGATCATGTCGGCGCGGCTGTCGCCGAACCAGCGCTCCCGGTCGGCGTCGGTGGTCCAGGCGGTGGCCCGCGCCAGGATCCGGGGGCACTCCCTCGGGAACAGATAGAGGCCTCGCCAGTCGGTCTCGATGGCCCAGACCAGGGGGCCGTTCAGCCACTCGCGGCCCTCGGGTCGGTCGGAGGGAACCCTGACTGGCCGGGGTTCGAACCGGACGATGTCCGGCTCGTGGCTGAAATGGTGCAGCCGGACCCTCCCCAAGGACGCCACGTCGGCCCTAGCTGTCGAGGAAGCTGCGCAGCTTGCGGCTGCGGCTGGGGTGCTTGAGCTTGCGAAGGGCCTTGGCCTCGATCTGGCGGATCCGCTCGCGGGTCACGCTGAACTGCTGGCCGACCTCCTCAAGGGTGTGGTCGGTGTTCATGCCGATGCCGAAGCGCATCCGCAGGACCCGCTCCTCGCGAGGAGTCAGGGAGGCCAGGACCCGGGTGGTGGTCTCGCGCAGGTTGGACTGGATGGCCGCATCAATGGGCAGGATGGCGTTCTTGTCCTCGATAAAGTCGCCCAGGTGCGAGTCCTCCTCGTCGCCGATGGGCGTCTCGAGGCTGATGGGCTCCTTGGCGATCTTCAGGACCTTACGGACCTTCTCAAGCGGCATGGCCAGCTTCTCGGCCAGCTCCTCGGGGGTCGGCTCGCGGCCGATCTCGTGCAGCATCTGGCGCGAGGTGCGGACGATCTTGTTGATCGTCTCGATCATGTGGACGGGGATTCGGATGGTCCGGGCCTGGTCGGCGATGGACCGGGTGATGGCCTGCCGGATCCACCAGGTGGCGTAGGTCGAGAACTTGTAGCCCCGGCGGTACTCGAACTTATCCACGGCCTTCATGAGGCCAATGTTGCCTTCCTGAATAAGATCAAGGAATTGCAGGCCACGGTTCGTGTACTTCTTGGCGATGGAAATGACCAGGCGAAGGTTGGCCTCGACCATCTCCTTCTTGGCCTGGCGGGCCTCGCGTTCGCCTTTCTGGACGGTCTGAACGATGCGCCGGTACTCGTCGATCGGCACGCCAGATTCCGTGGCGAGGGAGGCGATTTCCTGGCGGATGGCGAGGACCTGGCCCGCCTCGTTCTCGGCGAACTTGGTCCAGCGCACGCCCAGAGCCTTGACCTGATCCCCCCAGGTCGGATCGAGTTCGGCGCCCAGATAGGTCTTGAGAAACTCGCTGCGGTTGATGCCGTAACTGTCGGCCAGGCGCATCAGGCGGCCTTCCAGGCCGACCAGCCGCTTGTTGATGGCGTAGAGCTGCTCAACCAGGGCCTCGATGCGGTTGTTGTTCAGCTTCAGGGTCTTGAGGTGCTGGACGATGGTCCCGCTGGCGGCGGCGTGCGCGCTGCGGTCGGCCTCGGACAGGTCTTCGCCCTTCAGGCGCTTGCCAACCAGCTTCTCCTGCAGGGCGCGGAAGGCGTCGAATTCGGCGGCGATAGCGTCGAGGGTGAGCATGACGCCTTCGCGCAGCTCGCTCTCCATGGCGCTGATGGTCGGGCCGGCGCCGTCGTCGAAGTCGTCGTCGTCCTCCTCTCCCTCGGCCTTGGCGGCGGCCTCGCCGTCCTCGGTGACCTCGGGGGACTCGCTCTGGGCCAGGGCCTCGGCGGCAGCGCTGACGCCGCCGTAGGTCTGCTCAAGGTCAATCACCTCGCGCAGGAGGATACGGCCGGTACCCAACTCCTCGCGCCAGACCATGATGGCCTCGAAGGTCAGGGCGCTTTCGCAGAGACCGCGGATCATGGTGTCGCGGCCGGCCTCGATGCGCTTGGCGATCGCGATCTCGCCCTCGCGGGACAGCAGTTCCACCGAACCCATCTCGCGAAGGTACATGCGCACAGGGTCGTCGGTTCGGTCGAAGGCGGCTTCCTTCTGGGTCTCGATGACAGCGGTCTCCTCTCGGACCGCCACCTCCCCGCCCTCGGCGTCCTCCTCGGCCTCGACCACGTTGACGCCCATCTCGGACAGCATGGCCAAGGTGTCCTCGATGGCCTCCGACGTGACCTCCTCTGAGGGCAGCACCTTGTTCAGCTCGTCCATGGTGACGTAGCCGCGGGCCTTGGCCTGCTTGATGAACTTTTTGACGCCGGCGTCGGTGAGATCGAGCAGGGGTCCATCGCTCGAGGGAGTGTCGACGACTTCAGTTTCGGCGGGGGTGGTGCTCATCAAGGTCTCCGCTGTCAGGACCCAACGGGGTTCCGAAGCTCGAAAGGGTGCAGCGCAGGCGCACCCTCGTCAGGGTTCGTCCTGCCAGTTTCGGATTTGTCGCCGCAGACGGTCGCGCTCACCTTTCAGCCTCGAGAAGGCGTCCATAGACAGTGACCCGCCAAGATCGCCCTTGGCGGCGGACAAAGCTTCATCGAGGGCCGCCAGCCTCGAGAGGCGGGCGAAGGCCTGCGACCATTGCGATCTTGCGTCCTCGAGGGAGACATCCGGTTTCAGGAAGGGCGCGCCCGATTTCGCTGCGGCCCGATCGATGTCTGTCAGAAGAGCTTCAAAATCTCTTCTCGCCAGATGGCGCGCGAGCCCCTGAGTGTCAAGATGCTCAGACTCCAGACGCAGCCGGATGATTTCCTTGGCCAATCCGGCGAGATCCGGCTCCCCGAAGCCGCCGGCGGCGAAGGGGGACTCCAGATGGTCGTCCAGGCAGACCGGATCGGTCAGGATGCGCTTCATCAGGGCGGCGGCGGCAAGGTCGAGGGCGGCGGCCAGCCGGCGGGCGGCGCTGCGACCGAGGGAAGTGGGCGCCGGATCGATCCAGGTCCGCCCGCCGGGCGCGCCCCTTCGCCGGAGATCCCCGCCCTGCGCAGACGGGGCCCGGGCCGGCAGGGCCGCCTCGAACCGGGAGAGGAGGTCGTCGCGATAGGCGGACTGCAGGTCCTTGTCGGCGATGCGCGAGGCGGCGGCGCGGAGCCGGGCCTTGAGGCCGGCGCGGCGCTCCGGCGTGTCCAGGGGCTCGGCCTCCAGCTCCCGGCGGAACAGCATCTCCGCAAAGCCATTGGTGCGCGATAGCTGGCTCCGGAGGGCCGCGGCCCCCTGCTCGCGCAGGACATCGTCGGGGTCCTTGCCCCCCTCCACCACGCTGAATCGGAAGCTGCGGCCGGGGGTCAGGAGGGGCAGGGCCCGGTCCATGGCGCGGAAGGCCGCCTGCCGCCCCGCCCTGTCGCCATCGAAGCACAAGGTCGGCTCGGGATGCCGCCGCCAGAGCAGGTCCATCTGCTCCTCGGTCAGGGCCGTGCCCAGGGGCGCCACGGCGGCGACGCCCGCCCTTTGGCAGGCGATGACGTCCATGTAGCCCTCAACGACCACCAGGGGCGGGTCGGCGTCGGGCGGGGCGGCGGCCAGCAGCCGCCGGGCCTCGGGCAGGCCGTAGAGGGTGCGGCCCTTGTGGAAGAGTTCGGTCTCGGGCCCGTTCAGGTACTTGGCCCGGGCCTCCGGATCCATGGCCCGTCCGCCGAAGGAGACGATGCGCCCCCTCCCCTCGACGATGGGAAAGATGATCCGGTCGCGGAACCGGTCATAGGGCGCCCCGCCATCCTCCGGCGTAATCAGCAGGCCCGCCTCGACCAGCTCCGCCGGACGGGCGCCCTTGGCGACGAGGTAGTCCTTCAGGCCGGTCCGCCCCGCCGGCGCAAAGCCCAGGCCAAAGCGCTCCCAGTCTGAGGCCGGAAGGCCGCGTCGCTCCAGGTAGGCCCGGGCGGCGAGGCCCGGGGGGGCCGCCAGCATCCGGCTGAACCACTGGGCGGCCAGGCCCATCCAGTCCGAGAGGCCCTGGCGTTTCTTCTCGTGCTCAGCCGATCGCGGGTCCGGCGCCGGAAGGGACAGGCCCGCCTCAGCCGCCAGCCGCTCCACCGCCTCGACGAAGGACAAACGCTCGCTTTCCTGCAGGAAAGAGATCAGGTCGCCGGTCTTGCCCGACGAGAAGTCGAAGAACTGGCCCTTGTCATCATTGACGTAGAAGGACGGGGTCTTTTCCTTGGTGAAGGGCGACAGGCCCACGAACTCACGGCCGCGCTTTTGCAGCTTCACGGTCCGGCCGATGACGTCCGAGGGCCGGAGGCGTGACTTGATCTCGTCGAGGAAGGCTTCGTCGAACCGCACGCCGCCAGGATAGCCTGCCGCCGGCGTCTAGGTCGAATCGGCAGCTGGGGAGTAATTGGCCCACTTAATTCCTCCCCCCAGGGGGAGGTGGACCGCACAGCGGGCCGGAGGGGGTCAACGGAGCCGGTGAGCCCGTGTCCCTAGCCCAGCCCCGCCACCCAGGCCGGCAGCTCCCGGATCGAGGCCAGTTCGGCGAAGCGCGGGTGGCAGACCGGGGGCTCGGCGTGCTCGTGGGCCCAGGTGATGGGATAGGGCACATGCGCGGCGAAGGCGCCCGCCTCGAGGGCCGGCAGGATATCGGACCGGACCGAGTTGCCGCACATCACGGCGCGCCCGGGGCCGGACCCGTGGCGGTCGAAGACGGCGGAATAGGTCGACGCAGTCTTCTCGCTGACGATCTCCACAGCGACGAACAGGTCGCCCAGGCCCGAGGCCGCGAGCTTCTGTTCCTGGTGCAGGAGATCGCCCTTGGTGATGAGCACCAGCCGGTAGTCCTGTGACAGGGCGGCCAGGGCGGATTCCACGCCCGGGAGGGGCTCCACCGGCTCGTTCAGCATCTCCCGCCCGGCCGCCAGGATCTCGCGCACCACCGAGGCAGGCGCCTCGCCGTGGGTCAGCTCCATGGCCGTCTCGATCATGGACAGGGTGAAGCCCTTCACCCCGTAACCATAGAGCCGCAGGTTGCGCGCCTCGACCTCCGCCAGCCGGGACATCAGGGCGTCGGGATCGGCGCGGTCGGCCAGGAGGTCGCAGAACCTCTCCTGGGTCAGGCGGAACAGGGTCTCGTTGTGCCAGAGGGTGTCGTCGGCATCGAGGCCGACCGTGTTGATGCGGTTAGCCATGGCGACGGTGCTATTCTCCAAAGCCTTCGCCGGGCTCCCGGGGCGACACGCAGATGTGCCGGGGGTCCGCCACACCGGCCGTCCGGTGCGCCGCCAGGACCCGGTACTCCGCATCCCGGACCCTATCGATAAAGGCCTGGGCGGAGGGAGACACGGCGATGAAGGCGGTTTCAGACATGGGGTTCTCCCGGAGACTGCGGCCGGCGCGCCGCATTGACCGGCCCGCCGCGAGTCATTACCAGACCCGGAACGGCCGAAGGGCGGGCAGGATGCATCCTCGCCCGCCTTTTTGCGAGCCCTCAACCCTGTCCCTGGAGCAGCCTGCCATGAGCGATCTCCTCCCCGGCGTCACGGGCGTCCTGGTCCTCGCGGACGGAACCGTCCTCCAGGGGATCGGCTGCGGTGCGACCGGCTCTGCCGTGGGCGAGGTCTGCTTCAATACCGCCATGACGGGTTACCAGGAGATCCTGACCGATCCCTCCTATATGGCCCAGGTCGTCGCCTTCACCTTCCCCCATGTGGGCAATGTCGGGGTCAATTCCGAGGATCTCGAGCAGGTGGCCGGCGACTCCGCCACCGCCGCCCGCGGGGCGATCTTCCGGGACGCCCCGACCCCGCCGGCCAACTGGCGGTCAGAGTCTGATCTCGGCGGCTGGATGGCCCGGCGCGGCGTCGTCGGCCTGTCCGGCGTGGACACCCGGGCCCTGACCCGGCGCATCCGCGAGCAGGGCATGCCCCACGCGGTCATCGCCCACGATCCGGAGGGCCGCTTCGACCTCGACGCCCTGCGCCAGCAGGCGGCGGAATGGAGCGGGCTGGTGGGCCTGGACCTGGCCAAGGACGCCACCTGCCGCCAGGCCTTCAGCTGGGAAGAAGGGCTCTACAGCTGGCCGGAGGGCTATGCCCGCCCGGCCCAGGACAGGCATCACGTCGTCGTCATGGACTTCGGGGTGAAGCGGAACATCCTGCGGGCCCTCGCCTCCCAGGGTGCGAAGGTCACCGTCGTGCCGGCCACAACCTCCGCCGAGGACATCCTGGCCCGCAAGCCGGAGGGGGTCATGCTGTCGAACGGCCCCGGCGACCCGGCCGCCACCGGGCAGTACGCCGTGCCGGAGATCCGCAAGCTGGTGGAGTCCGGCATCCCCCTGTTCGGCATCTGCCTCGGCCACCAGATGCTGGCCCTGGCCCTTGGCGCCCGCACCGAGAAGATGGAGCAGGGCCACCATGGGGCGAACCACCCCGTGAAGGATCTGACCACCGGCAAGGTCGAGATCGTCTCCATGAACCACGGCTTCACGGTCAGCCGCGACAGCCTTCCCGAGGGCGTGGAAGAGACCCACGTCTCCCTCTTCGATGGCACCAACGCCGGCATCGCCCTGTCCGGCCGCCCGGTCTTTTCGGTCCAGCACCACCCCGAAGCCTCCCCCGGGCCGGCGGATTCCCTCTATCTCTTCAGGCGCTTCGCCGACCTGATGGACGCCGCCCAGAGCTGAGATCAGGGGCGCGGCTTGCCAGACCCCTGGCCTTCCGTCATAGTGACGTGTCAAATCTCGTAGGTTCGGCTGCTTTTTCGACGCTTCTTCTGACGCAGCGGGCCTGCTACCGACCTCCTTCGATTTTTGATCCCGTGCGCCCCAACTCCGGGGTTGCGGGCCTATCTATCAAGGACGATCGATCAATATGGCTACCGGCACCGTGAAGTGGTTCAACGGAACAAAGGGCTACGGCTTCATTCAACCTGACGAGGGCGGCCCAGATGTGTTCGTGCACATCTCCGCCGTTGAGCGTGCGGGCCTCCGCTCGCTGAACGAAGGCCAGAAGGTTACCTTTGAGCTCGAGCGCGACAAGCGCAGCGGCAAGATGTCCGCGGGCAATCTGTCCGTCTGACTTCGCCCCGAAAGGGATGCATCTGGACGGGCCGGCGGCGACGCCGGCCCGTTTTTCTGTGGGCGGAACCCGGGGCCGGGACCGGTGCGGGGATCGATGCTTGCGCCTGTCCGAGTCCCCCTCTAAACGGGCACCTTAGCCTTCAATCCAGCCGGGACGCAGCGCGCAGGCGCGCGCGCTGGCCCTGCGCGCGAGTGTTTCCATGCCCAAACGCACCGACATCTCCTCCATCCTGATCATCGGCGCCGGGCCCATCGTCATCGGACAGGCCTGCGAGTTCGACTATTCCGGCGTCCAGGCCTGCAAGGCCCTCAGGGCCGAGGGCTACCGGATCATCCTCGTCAATTCCAACCCCGCCACCATCATGACCGATCCAGATGTGGCGGACGCGACCTATGTCGAGCCGATCACGCCGGAAATGGTCGAGAAGATCATCGCCGCCGAGCGCCCCGACGCCCTCCTGCCGACCATGGGCGGCCAGACCGCCCTGAACACGGCCCTGGCCCTTGAGAGCCGGGGCGTCCTGGCCCGCTACGGGGTCGAGATGATCGGCGCCCGGGCCGAGGTGATCGACAAGGCCGAGGACCGCCAGAAGTTCCGCGACGCCATGGACAAGCTCGGCCTGGAGAGCCCCAAGTCCAAGGCCGCCCACACCCTGGAGGAGGCCATGGAGGGCCTCGCCTTCGTCGGCCTGCCCGCCATCGTCCGCCCCTCCTTCACCCTGGCCGGGACCGGCGGCGGCATCGCCTACAATGTCGAGGAGTTCCGCGAAATCGTGGAGCGCGGCCTGGACCTCTCGCCCACCACCGAGGTGCTGATCGAGGAAAGCGTCCTCGGCTGGAAGGAGTACGAGATGGAGGTCGTCCGCGACAAGGCGGACAACTGCATCATTGTCTGTTCCATCGAGAACATCGACCCGATGGGCGTGCACACCGGCGACTCCATCACCGTGGCGCCGGCTCTGACCCTGACGGACAAGGAATACCAGATCATGCGGTCGGCCTCGATCGCCGTCCTGCGCGAGATCGGGGTCGAGACCGGCGGCTCGAACGTCCAGTTCGCCGTCAATCCCGCGGACGGCCGGATGGTCGTCATCGAGATGAACCCGCGGGTGTCCCGGTCCTCGGCCCTGGCCTCCAAGGCCACCGGATTTCCCATCGCCAAGGTCGCCGCCCGGCTGGCGGTGGGCTACACCCTCGACGAGCTGATGAACGACATCACCGGGGCCACCCCGGCCTCCTTCGAGCCGTCGATCGACTATGTCGTCACCAAGATTCCGCGCTTCGCCTTCGAAAAGTACCCGGGTTCCGAGCCCTACCTCACCACGTCCATGAAGTCGGTGGGCGAGGTCATGGCCATTGGCAGGACCTTCAAGGAGAGCCTCCAGAAGGCCCTGCGCGGGCTGGAGACCGGCCTGACCGGCCTGGACGAGATCGAGATCGAGGGCGCGGCAGACCCTGAGACCGGCAAGGCCGCCGTGGTCCGCGCCTTGGGGGTTCCCACCCCCGACCGACTGCGGGTCATCGCCCAGGCCTTCCGCCACGGCCTGACCGTTGAGGAGGTCCACAGCGCCTGCGCTTATGAGCCCTGGGTCCTGCGGCAGATCCAGGAGCTGGTGCGCCAGGAGGGGCTGGTCCGCGCCGGCGGCCTGCCAACCGAGGCCCTCACCTTCCGGGCCCTCAAGGCCCAGGGCTTTTCCGACGCCCGACTGGCCCGGCTGACCCGCCAGACCGAAGGCGCCGTGCGGGCCGCCCGGCGCGCCCTCGGCGTCCGGCCGGTGTTCAAGCGCATCGACACCTGCGCCGGCGAGTTCCGGGCCGACACGCCCTACATGTACTCGACCTATGAGACCGGAGCCCTTGGGCAGGTCCCCGAGTGCGAGAGCGAGCCTTCTGACCGGCGCAAGGCCGTCATCCTCGGCGGCGGCCCCAACCGGATCGGCCAGGGGATCGAGTTTGACTACTGCTGCTGCCATGCCGCCTTCGCCCTGGCGGACGTCGGGGTGGAGTCCATCATGGTCAACTGCAACCCCGAGACCGTCTCCACCGACTATGACACCTCCGACCGGCTCTATTTCGAGCCCCTCACTGCCGAGGACGTGCTGGAGCTGATCTCTGTCGAGCAGTCCCGCGGGACCCTGCTGGGGGTGATCGTCCAGTTCGGCGGCCAGACGCCCCTGAAGCTGGCCCAGGCCCTGGAGGAAGCCGGCATCCCCATCCTCGGCACCAGCCCGGACGCCATCGACCTGGCCGAGGATCGCGAGCGCTTCCAGCAGCTGCTGCACCGCCTTCAGATCGCCCAGCCCGTCAACGCCATCGCCCGCTCTCGGGACGAGGCCTTCGCCGGCGCCCACAAGGTCGGCTACCCGGTGGTCATCCGCCCCTCCTACGTCCTGGGCGGCCGGGCCATGGAGATCGTGCGCGATGACGAGCAGCTCGAGCGCTACATCACCACCGCCGTCCAGGTGTCCGGCGACAGCCCGGTCCTGATCGACCAGTACCTTTCGCGCGCCACAGAGGTGGACGTAGACGCCCTCTGCGACGGGCAGACCGTCTTCGTGGCCGGCGTCATGGAGCACATTGAGGAGGCCGGGGTGCACTCGGGCGACTCCGCCTGCTCCCTGCCCCCCTTCTCCCTGCGGCCGGAGACCATCGCCGAGCTGAAGCGCCAGACCGAGGCCATGGCCTTTGCGCTCGGCGTCCGCGGCCTCATGAACGTCCAGTTCGCCATCGAGGAGCCGCACTCCGAGGCCCCGCGGATCTTCGTCCTGGAGGTCAACCCGCGGGCCAGCCGCACCGTCCCCTTCGTGGCCAAGACCATCGGCAAGCCCCTCGCGGCCATCGCCGCCCGCGTCATGGCCGGGGAGTCCCTCGCCAGCTTCGGCCTGGTCGAGACGCCCTACGACCACGTGGCGGTCAAGGAAGCCGTCTTCCCCTTCGCCCGGTTCGCCGGCGTCGATACGGTCCTCGGCCCCGAAATGCGCTCGACCGGCGAGGTCATGGGCCTGGACTGGCGGCGCGAGGGCGAGGGGCCGGGTCCGGCCTTCGCCCGCGCCTTCGCCAAGAGCCAGCTGGGCGGCGGCACCGTCCTGCCCGCCTCCGGCGCGGTCTTCGTCTCGGTCAAGGACGCCGACAAGCCCTGGATCGTCGAGCCGGTGAAGCTCCTGCTGGCCCAGGGCTTTACGGTCCTGGCCACCGGCGGGACCGCAACCTACCTGGCCGACCAGGGCCTGACGGTCGAGCGCGTGCGCAAGGTCCTCGAGGGCCGTCCGCACATCGTCGACGCCATGAAGAACGGCGGCGTCCAGCTGGTCTTCAACACCACCGAGGGCAAGCAGTCCCTGGCCGACAGCTATGAGATCCGGCGCTCGGCCCTGATGATGAAGATCCCCTACTTCACCACCTCGGCCGGCGCCCTGGCGGCCGCCCAGGCCATCACCGCCATGGCCAACGGCCCCCTCGACGTCCGCCCCCTGCAGGACTACGCGGCCTGACGGCTTGGGCCAGTTCCCAATTGCTCCCCCAAGGGGGAGCTGTCAGCGAAGCTGACTGAGGGGGTCAACGGCGGCGCAGCTGACCCCCTCCGGCCCGCTGCGCGGGCCACCTCCCCCTGGCGGGAGGAATTTGAGGCGCCGCAAGGGGGAACTCCGACCGGAGGTCGGTGAGGGGGACAACGGCGGGTCAGGCCAGGGGCTTGGCCAGCACGAGGTCGTCGTAGTCGTTGGTGCCGACGCGGAAGGTGCGGACCCCGACGGGGGTGAAGCCCTGGCTGGCGTAGAAGCCCAGGGCCCGGTCATTCTTGGAATAGACGCCGAGCAGCAGGCGGCTGAAGCCGTCTTCCCGCGCCGCCGCCTCCGCCGCCGCCAGCAGCGCCGCCCCGGTCCCGCCGCCCTGGAAGCGGTGCAGGAGGTAGATGCGCTTCAGCTCCACGTCCGCCGGCCCCGGCTCGACGGGCAGGTCCGGCGGACAGGTCAGGGCGAAGCCGAGGGGCGAGCCCGTCCCCTCCGCCGTCGCCAGCCAGGCCCGCCAGCCGGGGGTCGCCAGCAAGTCCCGGTAGAGCTCCGGCCGGTTCTGGACCTCGCAGTGGACCAGGATGTCCGCCGCCGGCAGGACATCGGCGTAGGACTCCAGGAACGTCGCCCGGCTGACCAGGGCCAGGGCCTCGGCGTCCTGCGGGCCGCAGGGGCGGATGGTGATCGACATGGGCAGGTCCCCCGGGGTCTCATTGCGGCGGCGTCTATGGGCAAGCGGGCCGCCCTGCGCTAGGCATGAGAAACCCCCGAGGGGTCAAGCGTGAAGGAGACGATCATGGCGGGACGGGTTCAGGGCAAGGTGGCGCTCATCACCGGCGGGGCCAGCGGAATCGGCCTGGGCTGCGCCGAACGGCTGGCCGAGGAAGGCGCCATCATCGTCATCACCGACATCCAGGACGACAAGGGCCGCGAGGCGGCTGCAGCCCTGCGCGCGTCGGGTGCCCAGGCGGACTACCTGCACCACGATGTCACCAGCGAGGACGCCTGGATCGAGACCGTCGGCCAGGTGAAGGCCCTGCACGGTCGCCTGGACATCCTGGTCAATAACGCCGGCATCGGCCTGTCCGGCCCGGTGACCGAATTCTCCCTGGCCGACTTCAAGCGCCAGATGGCCATCAATGTCGACGGCGTCTTCCTGGGCATGAAGCATTCCCTGCCCCTGATGCGTGAGCACCAGACGGGCTCGATCATCAACATTTCCTCGGTGGCCGGCCTGAAGGGCTCGCCCAACATGAGCGGCTATTGCGCCACCAAGGGCGCCGTGCGCCTGATGACCAAGTCCGTGGCCATGGAGTGCGCCAACGCCAAGGACGGGATCCGGGTCAACTCCATGCACCCCGGCATCATCGAGACCCCGATCTGGGACAGCATCATCGGCACCGGCGGCCCGGGAGACAACGCGCGTCCGCAGCGCGACCTGGCCCTGGACGCCCTGACGGAGACCGCCGTGCCCCTGGGCGTGAAGGGCTTCCCCCTCGACATCGCCAACGGCGTGCTCTGGCTGGCCTCGGACGAGAGCCGCTATGTCACCGGCGCGGAGATGGTGATCGATGGCGGGCTGACCGTCCGTTGAACACCTCCGCCTCGCCCACCCTGCACGTCATCTTCGGGCCCTCGGGTTCGGGGAAGTCGACCTACGGGGCCGACCTCGCACGCCGCGAGCGGGCCGTGGCCTTCTCCATCGACGACTGGATGGCCAGGCTCTTTGCCCAGGACATGCCGCAGCAGCCGGACTTCAACTGGCTGATGGAGCGCATCGAGCGCTGCGAGGCGCAGATCTGGTCTACGGCGGCGGCGGTCATGGCCTCGGGGACCCCCGTGGTCCTGGACCTGGGCCTCCTGCGCCGGGCCGACCGAGCCCGGGTCGCGGAGATCGCCCACGCCTGCGAACTGCCGGCGCAGTTCCACTACCTGACCGCCCCCAAGGAGGTGCGGCGCGGCCGGGTGCTGTCCCGCAACCAGGTCCAGGGCGAGGGCTTCGCCTTCGTGCTGACCCCCGAAATGTTCGACTTCTCCGAGGGCGTTTTCGAGCCGCCGGAGGCCGAGGAGCTGGCGGGCTGCCGGATTGTCGAGAGCGCGTGAGCCCGGCCGCCGCCATGCCTTCGCCATGGTCAGCGGCCAGCCTTGACCGGCTGGCGCTTCTGCCTGCCTGACGGACCTGATGGATGTTGATCGGCCTCCTCGCCTCCGCAACGGTGAGCCTGCCCCCGCTTCCCGGCCTGCCCCGGGCTGCGACCCTTCCGCCCCTGCCGGCTATCGAGCGGGCGCCGCAGGTCGTCTTCGTGGACCGCAACGGCGCCCGGATCGGCGTGCGTGGCGGGCGCTACGGGCCGGGGGTCGACATCCGCAGTCTTCCCGCCCATGTGCCCGCCGCCTTCGTGGCCATCGAGGACCGGCGCTTCTACAGCCACCCTGGCTTCGATGCGACGGGCATCGCCCGCGCCGCCGCCGCCAACCTGGCGGAGGGGGGAATCGCCCAGGGCGGGTCCACCATCACCCAGCAGGTCGCCCGCCTCCTCTTCCTCAACCAGGACAAGACCCTGGAGCGAAAGGCCCGCGAGGTCGCCCTCGCCGTCCAGCTGGAGCAGGCTTTCTCCAAGTCGCAGATCCTCGGCCTCTACCTGTCGCGCATCAATTTCGGGAAGGGCGCCTGGGGCCTGGAGGCGGCCGCCTGGCGGTACTTCAGCAAGCCGGCCTCGCGCCTGACCGTCCGCGAGGCCGCCATGCTGGCCTCCATCCCCAGGTCGCCGACGGGCTACAATCCGGTGGACCAACCGGCTCGCAACGCGGAGCGGACCAAGCTGGTCCTCGACGCCATGGTCGAGACCGGGGTCCTGTCTCCCAAGGCCAGGGCCGCGGCGCTGAAGGAAACTCCCCGGGTCTGGACCCGGGCGCCGGAGGCCTCGGCCCAGTACTTCGTGGACTGGATGGACGCCCAGGCGCGGCGGCGGGCCGGATCGGTGAAGCAGGACCTGGTGGTCGAAACCACATTGGACCTGCCCCTCGAACGGTCGGCTGAGGACGCGCTTCGGAGCGGAGTTTCCAGGGGTGCGGCGCAGGGGGTGCAGCAGGGCGCCGTAGTGGTCCTGGACGGGTCCGGCGCCGTCCGGGCCCTGGTGGGGGGAACAGACCACCTGACGGCCCCCTACAATCGCGCCACCGACGCCCGCCGCCAGCCAGGGTCAGCCTTCAAGCCCTTCGTCTGGCTGGCCGCCCTGGAGGCCGGGCGCACGCCGGACAGCGAGGTCGTGGACGAGCCCGTCACGCTGGAGGGCTGGTCGCCGGCCAACTACGAACCCGGCTTCCAGGGGTCCATGACCCTGGAAGCCGCCCTCGCCCGCTCGATCAACACGGTCGCCGCCAGTCTGGCCGATGAGGTGGGCCGCGATACCGTGGCCTCTACGGCCCGACGCCTTGGTATCTCCACACCCATTCCCACCACCCCCGCCATGGCCCTCGGCTCCGGGGTGGTGACGCCGATGGACATGGCCGAGGCCTACGGCGCCTTCGCCAGCGGCGGGCGGCAGGTGGAGGCCTGGGGCGTCTCGCGGATCCGTACGATGGGGGGCAAGGTCGTCTGGACCCGGCCGGCGCCGCCTCCGGCGAAGCAGTTGATCGCCAATCCCGCCCTCTCGGACCTCAATCGGATGATGCGCCAGGTGCTGGTCTCCGGCACCGGGACCCGCGCCGCCTTTCCCGGCCGGGATATGGCCGGCAAGACCGGCACCACTTCGGCCTATCAGGACGCCTGGTTCGCCGGTTACACTGGTGAGATCGTCACCGTGGTCTGGATGGGGCGAGACGACAACCGGCCCATGAAGGGGGTGACCGGGGGAAGTCTTCCGGCGGAGGTCTGGCGAAACGTCATGTCCGCAGCGGTCAAGCGGCTGCCCTCAGGGCCCATTCCTGCCGGTCCGCCGCCTCCGGAGCCCCCTCCCGATGTCCTTGAAGTCGCCTCGCCACCCGATGCGCCGGAGGTTACGATGCCGACGGACCCAGGCCCGGAAACCGAGGAACCGCAATAAAGTTCAGGCCTTGCCGCATTGCACACTTGAGTTTCAGCAGCCCGGGACCTATCCTTTTTCCCCCGCGGACGCTTGTGCCCGCGGTGTGATTCACGTCCCCAGCGCAGACCCGAGACCACCCGGTTATGGAAAAAGTCCCGATGACCGCCGGGGGCTACTACGCCCTCGACGAAGACCTGAAGCGTCTCAAGACGATCGAGCGCCCCTCTGTGATCGCCGCCATCGCCGAAGCCCGCGCGCACGGCGACCTGTCGGAGAACGCCGAGTACCACGCCGCCAAGGAGCGGCAGGGCTGGATCGAAGGCCAGATCGCCGACATCGAGGACCGGATGGCCCGGGCCCAGGTGATCGACGTGTCCAAGCTGTCTGGCCGCCAGGTCAAGTTCGGGGCCACCGTCTCCGTCGTGGACGAAGACACTGAGGACGAGGCCCGCTACCAGATCGTCGGCGAGCACGAGGCGGACGTGAAGTCCGGCAAGATCTCCATCACTTCTCCCATCGCCCGGGCCATGATCGGCAAGGAGACCGGGGACGTTGTCGAGGTCAACACGCCCGGCGGCGTCAAGGCCTACGAGATCGTCAAGGTGGAGTGGATCTAGGGCCCGCCGGTCCTTGGCCAACCCCCTCACCCTCTGGGCCGTGTCCGACGACAAGGCCGGGAACGCCGGGCCGGTCCTCGGCCTGGCGGAGGCGGTCACCCGGCTGACGCCGGGCCGGATCGAGACCCGGACCGTGCGCTGGAAGGGGCGGATGGACCGCCTTCCCTGGTTCCTCCATCCCTTTCCCCTTTCCGGCCTCGAGGAGGGGGCGAACATTCGCCCGCCCTGGCCAGACCTGTGGATCGCTGCGGGCCGCGCCACCCTGCCCCTCTCCCTCAGGGTTCGGCGCTGGTCGGGGGGGAGAACCCTGGTGGTGCAGATCCAGAACCCCCGCGCGCCGCGCGCCGCCTTCGACCTGATCGTCGCCCCTCGCCACGACGGGATTACCGGCCCCAACATCCTGTCCATCACCGGCTCACCGCACAGGGTGACACCTGAACGCCTCGCGGACGCCGGCGCCCGGTTCGTCGCCCTGACAGATCCCCTGCCCCGTCCCCGCGCAGCGCTCCTGGTGGGCGGACGCTCCAAGGCCCATGACCTTTCTGACGCCCGCGCCCGGTCCCTCGCCGCCGATCTCCGCCGGGCCGTGCTGGAGTCCGGCGGGGCATTGATGACCACCTTTTCCCGGCGGACCCCGGACTCCGCCCGGCGCATCCTGACCGAGGCCCTAGCCGACCTGCCGGGCTTCATCTGGGACGGCCAGGGCGAGAACCCCTATTTCGGCATGCTGGCCGCCGCCGACGTCGTCCTCGTCACCGAGGACAGCGCGAACATGACCACGGAGGCCGCCGCAACGGGGCGACCCGTCCTGATCCTGCCCATGGACGGCGGCTCGGCCAAGTTCGACCGCCTCAAGTCGGACCTCATCGAACGGGGCGTCGCGCGCGCCTTCGAGGGTCGGCTGGACCTCTTCAACGCCGCGCCGCTGGACGAGACCCGCCGGGCCGCTGAGGCGATCCTGGATCTCGTGAAAGAGCGGATGGCGTGATGGCGCCCTTTCCGAAGCCGCGAAATCGCGCTCCCCTGTCCGCACGATGATTCCCGAGACGCCGCGCGTGCTGTTCATTGCTGACGCCGGCCCCGAGGTCGGCGGCGGTCACCTGATGCGCAGCCTGACCCTGGCCGAGGCCCTCAGCGTGCGTGGTGCGGCCTGTGCCTTCCTCGCCACGGCCGAGAGCGCGCCCCTGCTGGAGACCTTCGCCCCCGCCATGTCTCGCATAGAGGCGGCGGGGACGGATCGCAACGCCCTCGCCGCCGCCCTGGCCGGGCAGGGCTTCGACGCTCTGGTCTTTGATCATTACCGACTGGGCCGTCCAGACCATGACGCCCTGGCGGGCGGGCGCGCCAGCCTGGTCATCGACGACCTAGCGAACCGACCCCTGGGCGGCGACGTGGTCCTGGACTCCGGCCCGAACCGTCGGCCGGTGGACTACACCCTGCTGACCGACGGGGACACCCGCCTGCTTCTGGGGCCAGAGTTTGCTCCGGTGCGCAGCCGGTTCGCCGCCCTTCGCGCCTCGTCCCGCGCGCGACGGAGCGGGCCAGTCAGCCGGGTGCTCGTGACCATGGGTCTCACCGACGTCGGCGGTATGGCCAGCCGGGTCGTGGACCGGCTGCGCCCGCGCCTGGGCGACGTGGCCATCGACATCGCCCTGGGCGGCCAGGTGCCAAGCCTGCGGGCCCTCTCGCGCATGGCAGGCCATGACCGGCGACTGAGCCTGCACATCGACGCCACGGACATGGCCAGCCTTCTGCACGACGCGGACTTCGTCATCTCTGCGGCGGGTTCCACGGTCTGGGAGATCTGTACCCTTGGCCTTCCCGCCGCCATTGTGGTGGTGGCCGACAACCAGCGCGCCGCCGCCCAGGCGCTGTCCGAGCGAGAGGCCGCCCTGCTGATCGACGCCACCGCTCCCGCCTTCGAAGGCGCCCTGGACCGAGCGATCATGCGGCTGGTCACGGACACCGTCCTGAGGTCCCATCTGTCTGAGGCCGCCGCCGCCGTCTGTGACGGTCAGGGGGCAGGCCGGGCCGCCGAAGCCCTGCTGAAAGCGATCGCGGCGCGAGGCGACAAGGGCTGAGCCGCGCCAGGCCCGGAACAGCCCGGAAAACCCCCGGACCAGACCCAGCAGGGAGTCGCGCGCGCCCTGAATCTGGCCTAAAGGGAGCCCATGTCAGAGACGCCTCCCCGCTCCGTCCGCTGCCTCATCGTGGGCTCCGGTCCCGCCGGTTACACCGCCGCCGTGTATGCCGCCCGCGCCCTCCTGAAGCCGGTCCTGATCCAGGGCCTGCAACCCGGCGGCCAGCTCACCATCACCACGGATGTCGAGAACTATCCGGGCTTCGCCAACGCCATCCAGGGCCCCTGGCTGATGGAGCAGATGCAGGCCCAGGCCGAGCATGTCGGAACCGAGATCATCAATGACATCGTGCTGACCGCAGACCTTTCGGTCCGCCCCTTCCGGCTGACCTGCGACAGCGGCCAGGTCTGGCGGGCGGAGACCCTGATCATCGCCACCGGCGCCCAGGCCCGCTGGCTGGGCCTGGAAAGCGAGCAGCGCTTCCAGGGCTTTGGCGTCTCGGCCTGCGCGACCTGCGACGGCTTCTTCTATCGCGGCAAGGAGGTCGTGGTGGTCGGCGGCGGCAACACCGCCGTGGAGGAAGCTCTCTTCCTGACCAGCTTCGCCTCGAAGGTGACGGTCGTCCATCGCCGCGACAGCTTCCGGGCCGAGGCCATCCTGCAGGAGCGCCTGTTCGCCAACCCCAAGGTCGAGGTGGTCTGGGATCACGAGGTCGAGGAGGTGCTGGGCCAGTCCGACCCGATGGGCGTCACGGGCGTTCGACTGAAGTCGACCCGGAGCGGCGAGACTCGCGAGCTGGCCTGCGACGGCGTCTTCATCGCCATCGGCCACGCCCCGGCCTCGGCCCTGTTCGCCGGCCAGCTGGAGATGGACGGCTCGGGGTACCTGAAGGTGAAGGCGGGAACGGCCTCCACCGCGATCCGCGGCGTCTTCGCGGCCGGCGACGTGACCGACGATGTCTACCGCCAGGCCGTGACCGCGGCGGGCATGGGCTGTATGGCGGCCCTCGAGGCGGTCCGGCTCCTGGCCGAGGAAGACCACGCCGCCAGCCAGGCGGCCGCCCAGTGACCCGCCTGGTCGTCAACGGCGGGCGGGCCCTTCGCGGGCGGATCACCCCTTCGGCGAACAAGAACGCCGTCCTGCCGGTGCTGTGCGCCACCCTGCTCACCGACCAGCCCGTGACCCTGCACCGGGTGCCGGACATCACCGATGTTCGGAAGATCCTCGACTTCTTTCGCAGCCTCGGCTCGACCGTGGACATGGACTTCGAGGCGGGGGTCCTGAAGGTCCGTCACGGGGAGGGACTGGACCCCAAGGCGGCCCACCTGCCCCTGGGCATGCGCTCGACCCTGATGCTGATCCCGCCCCTGCTGCACCGTTTCGGGGCGGCGACCATCGAGGAGGACGCCACGGGCTGCACCCTCGGCGCCCGGGAGATCGACCCGCATATCGAGGTCCTCCAGACCTTCGGCGCGACGGTCCGCCGCGAGCCGGACGCCCTGCACATTTCCGTGCCTGCAGGTTACCGGTCCGCAGATCACTGGCTGGACTACGCCTCGGTCACCACCACCGAGAACTTCATGCTCTGTGCGGCGACGGCGTCGGGCCGGTCCAAGCTGACCAATGCGGCGTGCGAGCCCCATGTCCAGGAGTTCTGCGCCTTCCTCGCCCTGATGGGGGCCCGGATCGAGGGCGTCGGCGGCTCACGGATCATCGTGGAGGGCGTCGAGCGCCTGACCGGCGCCGAGTTCACCTTCGCCGACGACTTCCACGAGGTGGCGACCTTCCTGGCCATTGGGGCGATTACCGGCGGGGAGGTCTCAGTACGGAACGGCTCGGTGGAGCAGTTCCCCCTGCTGGACCGGACCTTCGCCAAGTTCGGGGTCGAGGTCACCCACGAGGGCGGCTGGTCGACGGCGCGGGCGCGCCACGGCCTGAAGGTGCGCGAGCCCTTTACCTCAAACATCCTGACCAAGGTGGAGGCCGCGCCCTGGCCTTATGTTCCGGCCGACCTTCTGCCGATCTTCGTCGCCCTGGGCGTGCGGGCCGAGGGATCAGTCATGTTCTGGAACAAGGTCTATGAAGGCGCCCTGGGCTGGAGCTCGGAGATCGGCAAGTTCGGCGCTCACGCCGTGCTCTGCGATCCGCACCGGCTGATCACCTATGGTGGCAAGCCGCTCATGCCGGCCACGGTGGAGAGCCCCTACATCATCCGGGTGGCCATCGCCCTCTTCATGCTGGCCGCCAGCATCGAGGGGCGATCGACCATCCTGAACGCCGCCCCGATCCAGAGGGCCCACCCCCGCTTCGTCGAGAACCTCAACGCCCTGGGCGCCGACGTGGAGTGGGTGGCGGGCGACTGACCTGCAGGGGGGCTTCATGGCTGTAGAGATCCGCTATGCCCGCGCCACCGATCATCCCGCGATTGGCGACGTTCTTGACGCGGCCTTCGGCGGCCCGGCCGAGCGGCGGATCGTCGAGCGGCTCCGGGCGGACGCTGAGTCCATGTTCGAGCTGGTGGCGATCCAGGACGGCGATCTTGTGGGCGCCATCATGTTCAGCCGCCTCTGGGCCGACAGCCACAACCTGTACGCCGCCCTGGCCCCCCTTGCGGTCCTGCCGGATGTCCAGCGGACGGGCATCGGGTCCGCCCTGACGCTTCGGGGCCTCGACGCCGCCCGGCACTTCGATACGGCCGCCGTCCTCGTGCTCGGTCACCCCGAATACTATCCCAAGTTCGGCTTTTCAGCGGGTGCAACGGCCCGGGTCAGCTCGCCCTATTCCGGAAGCCCGGCCTTCATGGGGATCGCCCTGGTCGAAGCCGCCCTGGATGAGCCGCTGATGGTGGCCTACCCGGACGCCTTCTCGGCAGGTCAGGGCTGAACCGCAGCCCCCATCGCCGGGGTGGCCTCGCGGCGCTCCAGGTCCGCCAGGGCCTCGTTGATCCGGCGGATCTCCTCCGGCGTCGGACGGCGTCGAACTGGAGACAGCTGTCCCGGCGCCGGCGGGGCGGGATCTCCCGAAGCCTCAGGCTCAGCGACCGTATAGGTCCGGGTCTCACCGGCAAGGGCGAGGGTGACGGTCCGGGGGGGCGGGGCGGCCAGGACCTCAAGCCCGGCCTGGGTGCGCGGATCGACCCCGCCAAGAATGGCGGGGGTCAGGAGGGCCTCCCCGCCGGCGTAGCGCCCGCTGAAGGCGCCGGCTTCGCCGGAGGGACCGGTCCAGCGGTAGAAGATGTGGGCGCCGATCTGGGCCAGCTTGACCAGGGTCGGGGCCCAGTAGGGGGCGACGTAATCGGCATGGTAGTGGGTGGCCGAGCCGACCTCGCGCACCACATGGCCGGAGAGGGCGCGTCGGGCGACGGCGTTGGCGGCGCTCCAGAGAGCCGGTTCCGGCGCCCGGCCAAGGGAGCCGTCGCAGGTAAAGGTGAACTGGCAGCCGGTGGTCCTGGCCGATCCCTGGTAGACCACGCCGCACACGGACTTGGGATACCCCGGGTGCCGCAGTCGGTTCAGCACCACCTGCGCCACCGCCGCCTGGCCGAGTTCGGGCTCACGGGCGGCCTCGTAATAGACGGCCTGTGTGAGGCAGTCCAAGGCCCGACGGGGGTCGTCGCCGGCTCCGGACAGACCGAAGGCCGGCATCCTCGCCAGGGGTTCGCGGGAGACCGGGCGCAGGGCGTTGATCCGCCGGGCGTCTTCCGCCTCGATCACCGCCTCCGGTGCGCTGAGTTCAAGCCGCGGCGGACGGGCGAGATCCAGGGTCTCCCAACCCGGGGTCAGGCCCAGCCAGGCCGGCGTGGCCGGGCTCGCCGGATCGGCGAGGGCCCGCAGGTTGGGGGACAGAGAGGCGAAGCGCGCCTGAAGGGAGGGCTCGGAGAAGGCTCGCGCCACCGTCATGCCCGGCCCGGCCAGGTCCGCCGACGATCGAGGCGGAACCCCGCGACCCGCGCCGGCGGCGCCGGGACCGAGCACACCCACAAGGGCGATCAGCGCGAGGGTTCGAACCGGCCTCAGGGCGGGAGTCTCCAATCTCAGAGCGGTGGGCCTTAGCACGAACGCCCCCCCGGATCACGCGCTCTTGTCCCCGACGGGCGCGCCGCCGCTTGCCAAGGCCGGTTCGCACACTCATATTGAGCACAGGATATGCTCTAAATGAGCATAACAGGAGGAGGCGCCGGGCTCATCCGGTTGTTTCCCCGCCCCTCTAATGCTCATTCTGAGCAAAAGGAGTGCGTCATGCCCGTGTCGACCGCCGTCGCCGCCCACCTGCCTGGGTTCACCCCTGAAGTGCAGGCCGAGACCGCCGCGATCTGGGAGAAGGTGCGCCGGCATGTCACCCCGATGGAGTGGCGATCCCAGGCCCCCCTCATCTCGGCGATCAACAAGCTCAAGCGGGAGCGCCGGGCGGTGATCCTGGCCCACAACTACATGACCACGGACATCTTCCATGGGGTGGGCGACTATGTCGGCGACAGCCTGGGCTTGGCGCGTGAGGCCGCGAGGGCGGACGCGGACATCATCATCCAGGCCGGCGTGCACTTCATGGCTGAGACCTCCAAGATCCTGTCGCCGGACAAGCGGGTCCTGATCCCCGACCTCCGGGCCGGTTGCAGCCTCGCCGCCTCGATCACCGCCGAGGACGTCCGCCTGATGCGCCAGCGCTATCCGGGGCTGCCGGTGGTGACCTACGTCAATACCTCGGCGGAGGTGAAGGCCGAGACCGACATTTGCTGCACCAGCGCCAACGCCGTCCAGGTCGTTGAGAGCGCCGCCCGCGAATGGGGAGTGAACCGGGTCATCCTCATTCCCGACGAGTTCCTGGCCCGCAATGTCGCTCGCCAGACCGAGGTGGGGATCATCGCCTGGCGCGGGCGGTGCGAGGTGCACGAACTGTTCACCGCCGAGGACATCCGCGAGATCCGGCAGGCCCACCCCGGCGCCGAAATCCTGGCCCATCCGGAATGCCCGGCCGAGGTGATCGCCGAGGCGGACTTCGCCGGGTCGACGGCGGCCATGAACGACTATGTCCTGACCCGCAAGCCGCGCCAGGTGGTGCTGATCACCGAATGCTCCATGGCCGACAATGTGGCGGTGGACGCCGTCGAGACCGAGTTCGTCCGGCCCTGCAATCTCTGCCCCCACATGAAGCGCATCACCCTGGAGAACATCCTTGAGGCCCTGGTCGAGGACCGGCATGAGGTCACGGTGGATCCCCTGGTCGCCGCGCGCGCCCGGGGCGCCGTCCAGAGGATGATCGATCTTCCGCCCCCCGCCATCCCGGCCCGCTATGACCTGGTCCGCGCCCGCCATCACGTGGACGTGGAGCTGATCTGACCATGGACGCCAGCGAGTTCGACGGAGTCCTGGTGATCGGCGGAGGCCTGGCTGGCCTCTCGGCCGCCCTCGCCGCCGCCCCGCGCCGGGTGCGCCTCCTGTCGCCGGCTCCGCTGGGCCAGGCCTGCAGCTCTTCCTGGGCCCAGGGCGGGGTCGCCGCGGCCCTCGCGCCGGATGACAGCCCGGCCCTGCACGCCGCAGACACCGTCGCTGCGGGAGCGGGCCTGGTCGATCCCGACCGGGCCGGCCTCCTGGCCTCAGACGGACCCGGAGCGGTCCGGCGGCTCGCCAGCTTCGGAGCGCCCTTCGACCGAGACCCCGACGGCGGCTTTCTTCTCAGTCGCGAGGCGGCGCATGGTCGCGCCCGGGTGGCGCGGGTTGGCGGCGATGAGGCCGGTCAGGCCATCATGGCCGCTGTGATCGAGCGCACCCGCAGGTCGGCTCACATCGAGGTCCTTGAGGGCTGGCGGCTGAGGGGCCTCTTGCAGGACTCCAGCGGGGCGGTCTGCGGCGCCCTGATGGAGTGCAACGGCGTCCTGACCGAGATGCGCGCCTCGGCTGTGATCCTGGCCACCGGAGGCGTCGGGGGACTTTACGCTGAAACCACGACCCCCTCGGCCCTGCTGGGCGAGGGCCTGGCCGCGGCGGCCCTGGCCGGGGCGACCCTCGCCGATCCGGAGTTCGTCCAGTTCCACCCGACGGCCCTGGATGTCGGCCGCGACCCCGCGCCCCTGGTGACGGAGGCCCTTCGCGGGGAAGGGGCCTGGCTGGTGAACGCCGCAGGCGAACGGTTCATGATCGGCCTGCATCCTGACGCAGAGCTGGCCCCCCGGGACGTCGTGGCCCGAGCCATCCATGCCGAGCGGGAGGCGGGTCGGGGCGCCTTCCTGGACGCCCGGCCGACGGTCGGCGCCCACTTCCCCTCGGCCTTCCCCACCGTCTTTGCGGCCTGCCGCAGCGCGGGGCTGGATCCGCGGATTGCGCCGATCCCGGTGGCGCCCGCCTGCCACTACCACATGGGGGGCGTTCTCACGGACGCCGACGGGGCGACGACGCTCGCCGGGCTCTACGCGGCAGGGGAATGCGCCTCCAGCGGGGTCCATGGCGCCAATCGCCTGGCCTCGAACTCGCTTCTCGAGGCCGCCGTCTTTGGCGCCCGTGCTGGGCGGGCCGCCTCCCGCCGCGTCGGCGCCCCCCGGCCGCTGGCGCGGACCCGGAAACTCTCATTCCTCCCCGACGAGGCGCTCCAGGCCCTGCGAAAGGCCATGAGCCGGGAGGCCGGCGTGATCCGCGAGGCGGCGGGTCTGGAAAGGCTCCTTTCCCGGCTCGACGACCTCGGCGCCCGCTTTCCGGAGGCTGGTCCCGTGATCGCGGCGCGCCTGATCGCCGAGTGCGCCCTCGAACGGCGGGAAAGCCGGGGCGCGCATTTCCGCGCCGATTTCCCGGCGACGGCGGCTGAGGCTCGTCGCACCCTCGTCCGCCTGGAGGCCGGGGCCCTGTCCCGGAGGGCGGCGTGACCCCGCAGATCCCGGATCTCCTTGTTGAACCCATTGTCCGGATGGCGCTGGCGGAGGACCTCGGCCGCGCCGGGGACCTGACCAGCCAGGCCTGCGTCCCCGAAGCGGCGCGCCTCTCGGTGAGCTGGACCGCCCGCCGTCCAGGGGTTCTGTCCGGCCTGTCCTGCGCCCGCCTCGCCCTTCACGCCCTGGCGCCGGAGGCCCGCTTCGAGACCCTGGTCCATGACGGCGATCCGGTCGACCCGGGGCAGATCCTGGCCCGCGCCGAGGCGCCGGCCCGGGCGGTCCTGTCCGCCGAGCGCACAGGCCTGAACCTTGCGGGTCGGCTATCAGGGATCGCCACCCTGACACGGGCCTATGTGGAGGCTGTGGCGGGAACCGGCGCGCAGATCACCGACACCCGAAAGACCACGCCGGGGCTGCGGAGCCTGGAGAAGTACGCCGTCCGATGCGGCGGCGGCGTCAATCACCGGTTCGGCCTGGATGACGCCATCCTCATCAAGGACAACCATGTCGCCGCCTGCGGCGGCGTCAGGCCCGCCCTGGAGCGCGCCCGCGTTGTGGCCGGCCACCTGGTGAAGGTGGAGCTCGAGGTCGACAGCCTCAGCCAGCTGGCCGAGGCCCTGCCCCTCTCGCCGGACGTGATCATGCTGGACAATTTCAGCCTGAGCGACCTGCGCGAAGCTGTCGCCATGACGGCCGGCCGGGTCACACTGGAGGCGTCGGGCGGGGTGGACCTGACCACGGTTCGGGCCATCGCCGAAACAGGGGTCCAGGTGATCAGCGTCGGCGCCCTGACCCACTCTTCGCCCAGCCTGGACATCGGACTCGACGCCGTCTGAGCGTCGGCGGGACCCGCAGGGCTCAGGCCGCCGGGGCTCCGGCGGCCGGCTCGGCCCCCTGGGGCGCGGCCAGAGCGGGCATGGGCGGCGCTTCCACCACCTCGCCGGGATCGCTGGGCCGGCCGGACACCAGTCGCGCTTCAGTAACCCTCGGTTCCGCAGCCACCGGAGACTCCGCCGTCTCGGCGAGCGGCTCAGTCACGACGGGACGACCCATCCTGTAGAAGATGTGAAGGCCGACCTGAGCCACCTCGCGCAGGTCCCGGCTCCAGTCCGGAGAGACATGCACCGTGTGGAAGTGGGTGGCGTCTCCGACCGCGGTCATCACCGCGCCGGAGAGGGCGCGGGTGGCGATGCGCCGGGCCTGGGACCAGGCCTTCGTCTCCCGGGTCCGGTTCATCGAGCCGTCGCAGGTAAAGGAGAACTGGCAGCCCGTCCCTCGGGTCGAACCTTGGAAGACCACCCCACAAACGGATTTCGGAAACCCGGCCTTACGGACCCGGTTCAGCACCACCTGGGCGACCGCGGCCTGGCCGGCGGGGCTTTCGCCCCGGGCCTCGAAGTAGATGGCCTGGGTCAGGCAGTCGAGGTCCCGGGAGGCGGAGCGGCCGCCGCCCTGGGGCGCCAGGGTCTCCGCGGTCGAGACCGGACGCAGGTCCGGGCCGACGCCGAAGCTGGATCCGGCGAAGTCGATCTCGGCCGGCGACGATCCGTCGGCGGCCTTCAGGCCGCCGAGGTAGGCGCCGCCGAGCGCTGCGCCCAGTCCGGCGCCCAACAGAATAGAGAACATGACTCCGCGCCAAGGGGCGCGCGCCTGAGGTATATCTGACAAGGAAGGGGTCCCGTGCGGCGAGGGCGGAGCGCCCCCAGACAGCTGGGCCGGTCAGGCCCCCTGCACATGCTGGCGACCGGATCGACCTGCCCGTCTCCTACACGCCGGAGCTCGGACAATGGCAATTTGATGACAGCCTATGCCTTCTGATAGACAGATTCGCAAGCCCCGACTGCAATGCAGCATTGTGGGCCGGGCCTGAATTGGAGAACGTTCCCCTGTCCCTGGGGGGCGTCGGAGGAGAAACCCCATGCGCCAGATCATCGCCCTGATGGCCACAATCCTTCTTGGCCTTACGGCGCCTGAGGCCCGGGCGGGCGGCGTTCCGGTCGGGCCCGATCGCGTGATGGGCCGGCCGGAGGCGCCGGTTCTGGTGGAGGAATTCGCCTCCCTGACCTGTTCGAGCTGCGGCCGGTTCGCCAACGAGGTCTTCCCGGCCTTCAAGACGCGCTACATCGATACTGGCAAGGTCCGTTTTCTGCTGCGACCTGTCCTGGCTCAACCCCAGAATGTTGCGGCGGCGGGCTTCCTGCTCGCCAGATGCGCCGGCGCCGAGGGGTGCTACGACGTGGTCAAGGCCTTCTTCCGCCGGCAGAAGGAGATGTTCGAGACTGGCGACGCCCGCACCGCCCTTCTGGAAGCTGCTGCGGAGGGCGGGATCTCGGGCGCTGCTGCCAGCGCCTGTCTTGCCGACGCAGCCGGCCAGGCCGCTCTTGACGCCGACCTGGAGACACCGGTCTCCCGGGGCGTAGAGAGCACGCCAACCTTCTTCTTCAACGGCGTCAAGGTGAAGGCGGGGGAGATGACCCTCCAGGAGATCGACGCCGCCTACGCGGCGGCGCTGAAGGCGCGCCCGAAGCGCTGACTTTCCTCGCCGCCGCACTGGCGCCACCCCCTATGGGGCCCTAAACTACCGGCATGCCGTCCAGCCCCCCGCCCGGACTCGCCGACGCCTCGGCGGTCTTCGCCTTCGAAGCCGCCGCCGCCGACATGTCCTGGCGTCCGCACCGGCCGGACCGGCCGGAGAAGTCCGAGGGCGGACGTCGCTTCCGGCTGGTCTCGGATTATGCGCCGGCGGGCGACCAACCCACGGCCATCGCCGAGCTCGTCGCCGGCCTTGAGGGGCGGGAGCACGACCAGGTGCTGCTGGGGGTCACCGGCTCGGGCAAGACCTTCACCATGGCCAAGGTGATCGAGGAGACCCAGCGGCCGGCCCTGATCCTCGCCCCCAACAAGACCCTCGCGGCCCAGCTCTACAGCGAGTTCAGGAGCTTCTTCCCGGACAACGCGGTGGAGTTCTTCGTCTCCTACTACGACTATTACCAGCCCGAGGCCTACGTACCGCGGACCGACACCTACATCGAGAAGGACTCCTCGATTAACGAGCAGATCGACCGCATGCGGCACTCGGCCACGCGGGCGATCCTGGAGCGGGACGACGTGATCGTCGTGGCCTCGGTCTCCTGCATCTACGGCATCGGCTCGGTGGAGACCTACACCGCCATGACCTTCAGCCTGAAGGCCGGCGACCGGATTGACGAGAAGAAGCTGATGGCCGACCTGGTGGCCCAGCAGTACCGGCGCAACGACCAGGCCTTCGAGCGCGGAACCTTCCGGCGGCGCGGCGACACCCTGGAGATCTTCCCCGCCCACTACGAGGACCGGGCCTGGCGGATCAGCCTGTTCGGCGAAGAGATCGAGGCCATCACCGAATTCGATCCCCTGACCGGCAAGCGCACGGCGGACCTCCCGGCGGTGAAGATCTACGCCAACAGCCACTACGTCACGCCCCGGCCAACCCTGAACCAGGCCATGAACCACATCCGGGCCGAGCTGAAGGAACGCCTCGACTGGCTGGTGGCGAACGGCAAGCTGCTGGAGGCCCAGAGGCTGGAGCAGAGGACCACCTTCGACCTGGAGATGATCCAGGCCACGGGCTCCTGCGCCGGGATCGAGAACTATTCCCGCTACCTGACGGGCCGCCGTCCCGGCGAGCCACCGCCGACCTTCTTCGAGTACATCCCCGACAACGCCCTCCTCTTCGTCGACGAGAGCCACCAGACCATCCCGCAGATCGGGGCCATGTTCCGGGGCGACTTCCGCCGGAAGTTCACCCTGGCCGAGTATGGCTTCCGCCTGCCGTCCTGCATGGACAACCGCCCCCTGAAGTTCGAGGAGTGGGACGCCATGCGCCCGGCGACCGTCAGCGTCTCGGCGACGCCCGGCCCCTGGGAGATGGAGAAGTCTGGAGGCGTCTTCGCCGAGCAGGTGATCCGCCCCACCGGCCTGATTGACCCGCCGGTGGAGATCCGCCCCGTGGCGAAGGACGGCTTCTCCCAGGTGGACGACGTCATCGACCAGGTGCGGCAGACGGCGGCGAAGGGCTACCGGACCCTGGTCACCGTCCTGACCAAGAAGATGGCCGAGGACCTGACCGAGTACATGCACGAGCAGGGCCTACGGGTCCGCTACATGCACTCCGACGTCGACACCCTTGAGCGGATCGAGATCATCCGCGACCTGCGACTGGGCGCCTTCGACACGCTGATCGGCATCAACCTACTGCGAGAGGGCCTGGACATTCCCGAGTGCGGCCTCGTCGCCATCCTCGACGCGGACAAGGAAGGCTTCCTGCGCTCCGAGACCAGCCTGATCCAGACCATCGGCCGGGCGGCGCGGAACGTGGACGGCCGGGTCATCCTCTACGCCGACCATGTGACCGGCTCCATGGAGCGGGCCATGGCCGAGACCCGCCGGCGCCGGGAGAAGCAGACCGCCTGGAACACGGCCCATGGCGTCACGCCGGAGAGCGTGCGCAGCCAGATCAAGGAAATCCTCGCCAGCCCCTATGAGAAGGACCGGGTCACCGTGCCAGCGGGTGTGGCGGAAGACGGAGCCCAGCCCTTCCTGGGCGATAACTTCAAGGCGACGCTCAAGGACCTGGAGGCCCGCATGCGCCAGGCCGCCGCCGACCTGGAGTTCGAGACCGCCGCGCGCCTGCGTGACGAGATCAAGCGGCTCAAGCTGCTGGACCTGGAGTTCGCCGCCGACGCCCTGGGCTCCGGCGAGGGGGAAGAGGGCTCGGGCGCGGCCCGCAGCGCGGCCAAGTCCCTCAGGGCCGAAAGTCGGGCCGAGGCCGCCGCCGCCCGCAGGCGTCCGAAGCGGCGCTGAGGCCGGGTCTCAGTCGACCAGGCCCCGGTAGGTGGCGCTCTTGCGCAGCCAGGCCGCCGCATAGCCGCAGACCGGGGTGATCTTCAGGCCGCGCGCCTGGATGTCCGCCGACAGGGCCTCCATCAGCCGGCCCGAGGCCCCGGTTCCCCGAAGGGCGGGCGGGCTTTCCACATGGTCGATGATGATGCGGTCGCCTGCGCGCCGATAGTCGGCGAAGGAGGTCAGACCCTGTTCGACCATCTCGAACCGGGCCCCGGTGTCTTTGAGAGCGCTGGTCATGGGGTGGAGACTAACGCAAGTCGCCGCCCTCGCGGGAGAAGATTTACAGCGCCATGGCGACTGACAGCTGACGGGCTGTTGACCCCCTCCGGCCCGATGCGCGCGCCACCTCCCCCTGGGGGGAGGAATTAGACCTCAATTGCTCCCCCAAGGGGGAGCTCCGACCGAAGGTCGGTGAGGGGGTCAAAGGAGGTTCAGCCCAGTTTGCGCCGGAAGAGACTGTTGAGACGCTCCCAGTGCCGCTCTGCTGCGCTCTTGTCGTAGACCGGCCGCTGGGGGAAGGCGAAGCCGTGCTTCGTGCCGGGATAGGTCTCAACCTCGGCGTCGACCCGGTCCGCCCTGAGGGCCTGGGCAAGGGCCTCCACGGTCTCGGGCGGCGCCCAGACGTCCTCTTCGGCGCAGGCGAAGTAGAGTTCCCCTCGGGCCAGGCGCGCGGTGCGGTGCGGGCTATCGTCGAACTCGGTGACGAGATGGGTCCCGTAGACGGAGGCCGCCGCCAGCACCCGCTCGGGGCGCCGCACGGCCAGGCTGACCGCATAGCGGCCGCTCATGCAGTAGCCCACCGATCCCACCCGGCTGTCATCGGCGGCGGGGTCAGCGCCGGCATAGGCCAGCAGGCCATCGGCGTCGGACATGACCAGGTCGATGTCCAGGCTGTTCATCAGGGCGAACATCTGCTTGCGGGCGGGATGGTCCGGATCCGGCGGGATCGGGCCGATCTCCATGACGCCGGCGCGGTAGTAGAGGTTGGGCAGGAGGACGTAGTATCCGCCGCTGGCGAGGCGCCGGGCCATGTCGCGCAGCTCCTCGCGGATCGCCGGGGCGTCCATGAAGAACAGGATGACCGGATGGGGACCGCCGCGATCCGGGTGGACCACGAAGGTGGTGGTCATCCCGTCCCGGGTGGCGATGTCGACCTGTTTCTCGATCATGGAGGGCTCCGGGGCTTGGCTGTCAGGGCTCAGGGGACGAGGAGGCAGGATCGCGCCAGGGACACCCGGGTCAGCTCCCGCCGCCGGGCGAAGATCTTCATGGCCTCGGTGGTCGGATCCCGGCTGACCTGCCATTCGCCAAGGTCCCGGTAGCGGGTCATCAGCAGCAGGCGCCGGGCGCCCTGGCTGCGGTCGAGGTCGGACTCCTCGGCCAGGAAGAGGCCGAAGATGCGGGCGTCAAAGCGGGTCTCGAAGTCGGGCCAGGCCTGTGTCGACAGGGAGACGAACTCGTCTACGGCCGTGGCGTCTATGTTGAACCAGTTGTGGACATAGATCCCCCCGGCGAGGGGGATGGCGCCCGTCGCCGGGCGGGCGGTCGGGGACAGGCGGGTCCTGAGGGCCGAGACGACGCCCAGTGCCTGGGTCGCCGCCAGGGCCGCCTCGCCCTCCAGCGCGGGGAACAGGGCGAGGACGGTGTTGGAGGGGTAGCCCAGGAGGGGTGAGAAGACAGCGACGGGCGCCACGGGCGCCGCCTTCAGGGCGCGCGCCGTCGCCTGGACGGCGTCACGCTCGCGCCCGGTCGTGAGCTCGAGATAGTCAAACATTCAAGCCATCCTTGGCGGCGTCGGGTAAACTCGGCCCCAGCTGTCGTGTTCTCCGTTCAGGTTCGGAACCGCGCTCAATGCAACCTTCCGACCTCACTCAATCGGTTTCAAGACAGGCGCTTCGGCCTTTGCCGTGGACATCTCGCCCTGTTTTACCTGTCCGATTATCCGCACCCTTGCCCAGCGCGGCATGGCGACCAGCAGCCAGCCCAGCAGCTTGGCCTGAAAGCCGGGCCGCACCGTTCCGCCGCGCTGCAGGGCCGCCAAGGCGATGCGGGCCACCGCTTCCGGGGTCTCGGAGCGACCCACATGCATCCCAGCGCGCGCCGCAAAGCCGGTGCCAACCGGGCCAGGGGCAACCGCAAGCACACTGATGCGACTCGGGCGCAACTCGACGGCAATCCCTTCGGCGAAACTCTGAATGAAGCCCTTGGTGGCTGTATACGTGGCGGCATAGGGCGCACCGCTGAATGCTGAGATTGAGCTGAGCAGCACGACTCCGCCCTTGCCGATCTCAGCCATTCTCGTGGCCAGACCATGAGTCAACTCGACCACCGAGCGGCAGTTGAGGTCAACCATGCTGGCCTCGGAGGCGGGATTCAGCGACAGAAAAGGCCCGACTGAGCCGAAGCCGGCTGAGGCGACCAGAAGGCCGACTGGCATCTGCGCAGTACGCTCAAGGATGTCAGCTACGGTCCCCGGCGCGGAAAGATCGCCGGCAATCGCATCGACTTTAACGCCATGTCTGGCCGCCAGATCGCGAGCCAGCGCCTCAAGCACCGGCTCGCGCCGCGCCACAAGTATCAGGTCAAAGCCGCGCGCCGCCAGGGCTTCGGCAAAGGCGCGACCGATACCATCGCTAGCCCCTGTGATCAGTGCGGTGGGTCCAAAGAGGGTCTTCAGCTCTGTGTTCACCGGTCACTTCCTGTCAGGTTCACTCAGCAGTAAAGCGCGGGGAGAGAAAAGGGTGCGCCGCCATTGGCTTTAACCCTGCGCCAGCACAAGGCCAATACGAACTCAACGGCTCCCCGCACTCAACCAGACTGTAGTTAGATTCGGGCTACCGCCGACCTTCGGTGATCACTCTGATCCGTCTTGAGCACGTGTTCACCGTACCACGGCGGGCGGTCGTCTGCCACAGGTTGCGGGGGCGGCTGATGCTTCTGGAAGGGAACCCGCCGCCCGATGTTGGCCCTGGCATGCGATCCGGTTTCTGAAGCATGCGAACGATCAGAAATTGGCCCTCTGGGACAGTCCGCCGTCGACCACCATGTTGATGCCCGTGGTGAAGGCCGAGCGGGGGCTGCAAAGAAAGACCGTGGCGGCGGCGATCTCCTCAGGAGACGCCATGCGTCCGGTCGGGTTGCGCTTGATCATCTGCTCGAAGAAGGCCGGCATGGCCGCCTTCACGTTCCCCCAGACGCCGCCCTCGAAGAAGACGGTGCCCGGCGAGACCACGTTGCAGCGCAGGCCCTTGGGCGCGCCCTCCCGGGCGACCCCCTTGGCGAAGTGGATCTGGGCCGCCTTCATCGCGCCGTAGGCGGAGGGGGCTGCGGCCTCAGCGGCCGAGATGGACGAGATCAGAACCACGGCGGCGTCGCCGGTCTTGCCCGCGGCGGCCTCCAGGTGGGGCCGGGCGGCGTCCAGGGCGTTCACCGCGCCCAGGATATCGATCTCGAACATGGCCTTCCAGTCCTCAGGGCGGGCGCCCTGGACCAGGGCGCTGGCGTTGGAGACCAGGATGTCGAGGCCCCCGAGCGCCTCGGCGGAGGCTCGGACAAAGCCCTGCAGGGCGGAGCCATCCGCGATGTCCACCACCTGGCCAAAGGCCTTGACGCCCTTCGTCTCCAGGGCGCTCACCGTGGCTGCAACCTCGTCCGCCTTGCGCGCGCAAACGGAGACATTGACCCCCTCGTCAGCCAGGAGGTCGGCGATGGCCCGGCCGATGCCGCGGGTAGCGCCCGTCACGATGGCGTTCTTGCCCTTAAGTCCCAGATCCATGTCGCTCTCCCTCTGGGCGCGCATTCCTTGTGGCGCAGCCCGGTCCAGGCGCTATGTAAACTCGCCGCCCGGGAAAGCCGAGATGCTCGACCAGTTTGATCCCCGCCTCGATGCAGAATTTCCACCGGTGGACCGGCAGGCGCTGCGCGCCCGGCTGGCCCCCCTCCTGCCCGCCGGTGGCTATCTCGACGGCGCCGAGGCCCTGCGCGCCTATGAGAGCGATGGCCTACCCGCCTACAGGTCGCTTCCCGCAGCCGTCGTCCTGCCTGAGACCCTGGAGCAGGTGCGGGCCATCCTCAAGGCCTGCGCAGAGCTGGAAGTCCCTGTTGTCACCCGCGGCGCCGGCACGGGCCTGTCCGGAGGCGCCCTGCCCTTTCCCGGCGGCGTCCTGCTGGTCATGTCCAAGTTCTCGAAGATCCTGGAGATCGACCCTGTCGCTCTCACCGCCCGGGTCCAGCCGGGGGTGCGCAACCTCGCCGTCTCCGAGGCGGCGGCGCCCCATGGCCTGTTCTACGCCCCCGACCCGTCATCCCAGCTCGCCTGCTCGATCGGCGGCAATGTGGCGGAGAACGCCGGCGGCGTGCACTGCCTGAAGTACGGCCTGACCGTGCACAACATCCTGTCGGTGCAGGTCGTCACCCTGGACGGCGAGGTCCTGACGCTCGGCGGGCCGGCGGCGGATGCGGCGGGCCTGGACCTCATGGCCCTGTTCACAGGCTCGGAGGGCCTGCTGGGCGTGGTGACCGAGGTGCTCCTGCGCCTCCAGCCCCTGCCGGAAACCACGCGCCTCATCCTCGCCGCCTTCGATGACGTAGGCCGGGCAGCGGAGGCGGTTGGCGCCATCATGGCCGCGGGGGTGACGCCAGCGGGGCTCGAGATGATGGACGGGCCGGCCCTGCGGGCGGCCGAGGACTTCGCCCGGGCTGGCTACCCGAAGGACGCCGCCGCCATCCTCCTGTGCGAGATCGACGGACAGGCCGAGGACGTGGCCGAGGAGATTGAGCGGGTCTCCGCCCTCCTGCGGGCGTCCGGCGCGACGGAGGTCCGGATCGCCCGCGACGAGGATGAGCGCCGGCGCTTCTGGGCGGGCCGCAAGGGTGCCTTCCCGGCCATGGGGCGGCTGGCGCCGGATTACTACTGCATCGACGGGACCATCCCCCGGAAGTCCCTGCCCTTCGTCCTCGCCGAGATGGGCCGGCTGGCGGAGGCGCACGGCCTGGGAGTCGCCAATGTCTTCCATGCCGGCGACGGCAACATGCACCCCCTGATCCTCTATGACGCCAACCTGGATGGCGACCTGGCCAAGGCCGAGGCCCTCGGCGGGGCCATCCTGGAGCTCTGCGTCTCGGTCGGCGGCTCGATCACCGGCGAGCACGGCGTCGGGCGCGAGAAGATCAACCAGATGTGCGTCCAGTTCAGCGAGGCCGAGGTGAACGCCTTCCACGCCCTGAAGGCCGCCTTCGACCCGCAGGGCCTGCTCAATCCCGGCAAGGCCATCCCCACCCTCGCCCGCTGCGCCGAGTACGGCGGCATGCATGTCCACAACGGAGCCCTGCCCTTTGCCCACCTCGAGCGGTTCTGACGCCGACCGGACGGCCGAACTCGCCGGGGCGGTGAAGGCCGCCGCCGCCGAGGACCGCGCCCTGGAGATCCGCGGGGCGGGCACGCGCGTGGGCCAGGGCCGCCCCGTCGCCGGCGAGCCCTTAGAGACGGCCGGTCATCGCGGGGTGGTGGCGTATGATCCCGCTGAGCTGGTCCTCACCGCCCGGGCCGGGACGCCGCTGTCCGAGATCGAGGCCGTCCTGGAGGCCCGGGGCCAGATGCTGGCCTTCGAGCCGCCCCGCTTTGGCGCGGGGGGGACCCTGGGCGGGGCGGTGGCCTCCGGGCTCTCCGGGCCCCGCAGGCCCTTCACCGGCGCCTTGCGCGACTACGTCCTCGGCGTCCGGGTCCTCAATGGCCGGGGCGAGGTCCTGAGGTTTGGCGGCACGGTGTTCAAGAACGTGGCGGGCTTCGACGCCTTCCGCCTCATGGTCGGCGCGCACGGGACCCTTGGCGTCCTCCTGGACGTCTCCCTGCGGGTGGTTCCCCGCCCCGCCGTGGAGGCCGCCCTCACCCTGGACCTTCCCGGTGAAGAGGCCCGGCGCCGGGTCGCCGACCTGATGCGCCGGCCCCTGCCCCTCTCCGGCGCCTTCCACGATGGCGAGAGGCTGCACCTGCGCCTGTCCGGCGGACGCGCCGGCGTCGCGGCCGCCGTCGCCGGGATCGGCGGCGAGGCGGCGGACCCGTCAGGCTGGGCGGCGATCCGCGACCTTTCGCATCCGATCCTGGCTGGCGGAGAGGGGCTCTTGCGCATCGCCCTGCCCCGCACCGGGCCGGCGGGGGACTTCGAAGCTCTGCCCTGGGACCAGGCCGGCGGCGTGCGCTGGCTGAGGGCGGCGGCGCCGTCGCCCGGCCACTGGGACGAGGCGGCCCGGCTGGGCGGCCACATCCAGAGGCTTAGGGGAACCGCCGACCCCGCCTTCCAGCCCCTGCCGCCGCCACTCCTGGCCCTGCACCAGAGGATCAAGGCGGCCCTGGACCCGGACCGGATCCTCAATCCCGGCCGCATGTATCCGGAGGTCTGAATGCGCACCCGCCTGACCGATGCCCTGGCCGGCGAGGCCCGGCAGGTCGCCGAGACCGCCCTGAGGGCCTGCGTCCACTGTGGCATGTGCAACGCCACCTGCCCCACCTACCAGCTGACCGGCGAAGAGCTGATGGGGCCCCGCGGCCGCATCTACCTGATGAAGCAGGCCCTGGAGGGCGAGCCGGTCACGGAGCTATCCCGCGAGGCCCTGGACGCCTGCCTCGGCTGCCGGGCCTGCGAGACCACCTGTCCGTCCGGGGTCGAGTATCATCGGCTTTTCGAGGTCGGCCAGGCCGCCGTGCTGGTGGCCGCGCCCCGACCCGCCGCCGGCCGCCTGCAGAGGGCGGCGATCCGCGCCCTGGCCCTGTCGCCCGCCTTCGGCTTCCTCTCCGGCCTGGGTCGAGCCCTGCGCCCCGTCCTGCCCCGCGCCCTGAAGGATAAGGTCCCGCCCGCCCCGGGGCCTGCCGACCGCCCCCCCGTCCGGCACGCCCGGCGGATGGTCCTCCTGACCGGCTGCGTCCAGTCCGGCGCGGCCCCCCACTTCAACGCCGCCGCCGCCCGGATCCTCGACCGGTTCGGGATCAGCCTCGTCGAGGCGCCGCAGGCGGGGTGCTGCGGGGCCGTACCCGGCCACCTCGACGCCCGTGAGCAGGCCCGCACCCTTGCCCGACGCAACCTGGACGCCTGGGCCCCCCTCCTGGACGACGGCGCCGAGGCGGTGCTGGTGACGTCGTCAGGCTGCGGCGCCTACCTGCATGACTATCCTGACCTGCTGCGCGACGACCCCGCCTATGCCGACCTCGCCCGTCGCCTGGCGGACCGCGTGCGCGACCCCGTCGAGGTCCTGGAGGCCCTGCCCCTGGAGGCCGCGACGCCCCCTGCCCGCCCCCGGATCGCCGTCCATGAGCCCTGCTCCCTCCAGCACGGGCTGAAGCTGGCCGGGCGGATTCCCGCCCTGCTCCGCCGACTGGGCTACGATCCTCAGCCGGTGTCGGATGGCCACCTGTGCTGCGGCTCGGCCGGGGCCTGGTCCCTCCTGAACCCGGAGATGGCCCGGCGGCTGGCCGAGGTCCGGATCGCCGCCCTGACTTCCGGCGCTCCGGACGCGGTCTTCACGGCCAATATCGGCTGCTGGATGCACCTATCGGCGCACGCTCCCGCTCCCCTCCGCCACTGGCTGGAGGCGATCGAGGACGTCCTGCCCCCGGCGCGTTGACAGGGGCCCGCCCCGGTCGTCTCATGGTGTCAGGACAGGGCGGAACCGCCGCCCGGACGGGAGGAGATCGCCATGGCCGACTTCGGCGCCCAGGACAACACGGCCTTCCGGGCTGAGGCCCGCGCCTGGCTCGAAGCGAGCTTCCCGCCCTCCCTGAAGAACCGGCATGACATCGCCGCCTCTGAAGCGCCTGTCCCCGTTGAGGGCGACTATGCGATTTGGAAGACCCGTATGGGCGAGAAGGGCTGGGGCGTCCCCACCTGGCCGGCGGCCTACGGCGGTGGCGGCCTGTCGGCGGCCGACGCCCGCATCCTGCGCGAGGAGATGGCCCGCATCGGCGCCTGGAACCCCATCGGCGGCATGGGGGTGATGATGTTCGGTCCGACCCTGCTGGAATACGGGACCGAAGAGCAGAAGCAGAGGCACATCCCGCCCATCGTCCGGGGCGAGCTTCGCTGGTGCCAGGGCTATTCCGAGCCGGGGGCGGGGTCGGACCTGGCCTCCCTCCAGACCCGGGCCGAAGACAAGGGCGACCACTTCCTGGTGAACGGCCAGAAGATCTGGACCTCCGGCGCCCAGCACGCCGACTGGTGCTTCTGCCTGGTGCGCACCGACGCCAGCCGCAAGCACGAGGGCATCTCCTTCGTCCTGATCGACATGCGCACCCCGGGGGTCGAGACCCGACCCATCCTGCTGATCTCGGGCTCCTCCCCCTTCTGCGAGACCTTCTTCACCGACGTGAAGGTCCCCAAGGAAAACCTCGTCGGCCCCCTGAACGGCGGCTGGACGGTGGGCAAGCGCCTGCTCCAGCATGAGCGCAACAGCCTGTCCGGCGGCGGCGACGGCCGCCCGCGCTTCGACACCGGCCACCTGCGCGATGTGGCCCGCCGCTACTATGGCCAGGAAGAGGACGGCCGGCTGGCCAACCCCGACTTCCGCACCCGCCTGGCCCAGCATGACATGGACGCCCGGGCATACGCCCTGACCCTGCGCCGGGTGGCTCTGGAGGCGAAGAGCGCCAACGGTCCGTCAGCGGCGACCTCGATCATGAAGAACGCCAACTCGCGGGTCATGACCGACCATTGCGAGATGATGGTCGAAGCCATGGGCCTGGCCGGCGCCGGCTGGTCAGGCGAGGACTTCACCGAGGAGGAGCGCGAGGCTGGCCGCATCTACCTGCGCATCAAGTCCAGCACCATCGCCGGGGGCTCCTCCGAGGTGCAGAACAACATCATCTCCAAGCGCATCCTCGGCCTGCCCGATCCGAGCAGCCATACCTATTGAGGGACACGACAGAGGGGATGGTAGGCCGGCTGGGATTCGAACCCAGGACCATCCGATTAAAAGTCGGATGCTCTACCACTGAGCTACCGGCCCCCGTGCGGCGTGGCGTGCGCCGGACGAAGCGGCGCGGACCATAGGGCTGGGGCGGGGCTGGGGCAAGGCTGGCGAAGGTGCTGGCCAAGTCGGCCGGACTGGGTCAGAGTGGCGACATGCGCAAACGGCTACTCCTGTTGCTACCTCTTTTTGCACTCGGGGCTTGCGCCAGCCTTCCGACGCCGAGGTCTAGCGACCTCAAGGACGGCGCGGAGGTCACGGGTGCGGGGCTGGGCGGCGCCCTTTCCTCTCCACTGAAAGACGTGAACGTCGTGCGGGACGAGATTCCCGCCGTGCTTCTGGAGGCCGCCAAGGGCCCCTATGCGCGACCGAATCCCCTGACCTGTGGGCGGATCACATCCCTTCTCCTGCCGCTGAACGGGGCGCTTGGTCCTGATGTCGATGAGATGAAGGTCCATACCGAAAGCCTAGGAGAGCAGGGCGGGGAGGCGGCTTTGGATGCCATCGCAGACTTCGCCTCCAGCGTGATTCCCTACCGGGGCTGGGTGCGGAGGCTGTCCGGGGCCGAGAGTCATCAGAAGCGTATGCGCGCCGCCATCTCCGCTGGAGAAGTCCGGCGCGCCTATCTGAAGGGCCTTGGGGAGCAGTTGCGCTGTGCGCCGCCGGCGGCGCCGGCCCGGAAGAAGGCGGCCACGAAGTAATAGTCTTCAGGGGCGGTCCGTCTCGGCCCTCAGTCGCGTGTGGAAATCCTTCCTGAAGGCTTGGAAGCGACCCTCCACAATCGCCATTCGCATGGCCGCCATGAGCCCCTGGAAAAAGGCGATGTTGTGCCATGACAACAGGACCTGACCGAGAATTTCTTCTGATTTCACAAGATGATGGAGGTATGCTTTTGAGTAATCTCTTGAGGCGGGACAATCCAGAGTCTCGTCGAGGGGGCTGTCATCCTCGGCGAAGCGGGCGTTCTTCAGATTGACCGGCCCCTCCCAGGTCCAGGCCTGCCCATGCCGGCCCGAGCGGGTGGGCAGGACGCAGTCGAACATGTCGACCCCGCGGGCCACAGCCTCCACCAGGTCCACCGGCTTTCCCACTCCCATCAGATAGCGGGGCCGGTCCTGGGGCAGGAAGCCCGGAGCATAGTCCAGCACCTCACACATGGCGGCGTGGCCCTCGCCTACCGCCAGGCCGCCGATGGCGTAGCCATCAAAGCCCGTCTCGACCAGCCGCTCGGAGGACTCCCGGCGAAGAGCCTCGAAGGTTGAGCCCTGCTGGATGCCGAAAAGAGCCTGACGCTCGCGGTGGCCGAAGGCGGCCTTGGACCGGCGTCCCCATCGATCGGACAGGCGCATGGCCGCCGCCGCTGCGGTCTCCTCCGCGGGCCAGGAAACGCACTGGTCCAGTTGCATGACGATGTCTGCGCCGAGGCGCTCTGCCTGGATCTCGACTGAGCGCTCCGGCGTCAGGACGTGGCGAGAGCCGTCAATATGGCTTTGGAAGGTGACCGCCTCCTCCGTCACCTTTGAGATGCCTGACAGGGACATGACCTGGAAGCCCCCGGAATCCGTCAGGATTGGGCCCTCCCAGCGCATGAACCGATGCAGGCCGCCCAGCCGCTCCAGGCGCTCAGGCCCGGGCCGCAGCATGAGGTGGTAGGTATTGCCCAGGATGATGTCCGCTCCGGTGGACCTGACCTGGTCCACTGTCAGCGCCTTTACGGTGGCGGCCGTGCCGACGGGCATGAAGGCGGGCGTGCGGATATCGCCTCGCGTTGTCCTCAGGACGCCTGTGCGGGCGGCGCCGTCTCGGGCGGAAATATCGAAGGGAAAGGCGCTCAATTCGCCCTCCAGAGCAGGCTGGAGTCGCCATAAGAGTAGAAGCGGTAGCCTGAGGCGATGGCGTGGGCGTAGGCCGCCTGCATGACGTCCAGTCCCGAAAGGGCGCTGACCAGCATGAAGAGGGTCGACTTCGGCAGATGGAAGTTGGTCATCAGAGCATCGGCGATGCGGAACCGTCGGCCCGGAGTGATGAAGATGTCGGTCTCCCCGGTCCAGGCCTCCAGGCGCCCGTCCTCGGCTGCGGCGCTCTCCAGGAGGCGGAGCGAGGTCGTACCGACGCAGACCACCCTTCCCCCGGCGGCGCGGGCGGCGTTGACCTGCGCGGCCGTGTTCGCGGTGATCTCCCCCCATTCGGCGTGCATGCGGTGCTGAGACACATCCTCGGTCTTCACAGGCAGGAAGGTTCCTGCGCCCACATGCAGGGTGACGCGGGCGAGGTGGATCCCCGAAACCTCGAGCCGTTCAAGCAGATCCGGGGTAAAGTGAAGACCCGCCGTCGGGGCGGCCACTGAGCCCTCCCGGCGGGCGTAGACCGTCTGGTAGTCGCTCTGGTCGCGGGCGTCCTGCTGGCGCTTGGAGGCGATGTAGGGCGGCAGGGGCATTTCCCCGACCCGCTCAACCGCCGCGTCGAGGTCCGGACCGGAGACGGCGAACTCGAGGGTGAATTCACCGGCCTCGCCCTTCCCGGCGACCCGGGCGGCAAGATCCCCGAACCGAAGCGCATCGCCGGCGGCAATCTTCTTTCCGGGCCGCATGAAGGCGCGCCAGGCGCCGGGGTTCATCCGCTGGTGCAGGGTGGCCTCGACGGCGACGTCTGACCCGGCGCGGATCCGGCGCCCCCTGAGACGCGCCGGGATGACCCGGGTCTCGTTGATCACTACGATGTCGCCCGCGCGCAGCAGGGACGGCAGGTCCCGGACACGGTGGTCCAGGAGGGTGCCGCCGGGACGCACCTCCAGCAGACGCGCGGAGTCGCGCGGTTCCGCCGGCCGCAGAGCGATGCGGTCGTCGGGAAGCTCGAAGTCGAAATCCGAGAGCTGCATGGGCGGGGCAGATGCCTGCGCCTGTCCCTGCGCGTCAAGCCGATCAGGCGTCAGCGGCCACCTTCATGGAGACGATCTTGCCCGGCGCACGGGGCGGCTCGCCCTTGGGCAGGGCGTCGATGTGCTCCATGCCCTCGGTCACAACGCCCCAGACCGTGTACTGGCCATCGAGGAAGGTGGCGTCGTCGAAGCAGATGAAGAACTGGCTGTTGGCCGAGTTGGGATTGTTCGTCCGCGCCATGGAGCAGACGCCCCGCACATGCGGCTCGCGGGAGAACTCCGCCGGCAGGTTGGCCTTGGAGGAGCCCCCCGTTCCCGAACCGTCCGGGCAGCCGCCCTGGGCCATGAAGCCGGGGATCACCCGATGGAAGACGATGCCGTCATAGAAGCCCTCACGCGCCAGTTCTTTGATCCGGGCCACATGCTGGGGCGCCAGGTCTGGGCGGAGGTTGATGGTGACCTGGCCGGTCTCGGTTTCGAGCAGAAGGGTGTTTTCGGAATCCATTACTTCACCTCCGAGGGAATGCTGATGGCGCAGGCCGTGAAGTCGGCTCCGCGGCTCGCGCGGACCCGGGTGACCTCGGCGGCGAACCAGGGGCTGCGGGGATCGATGACACGGACCTTGGGGCGCGAGGCGGCCGGCATGTCCGCCAGCACCTGGACCCGGGTCATGACATCCTGGGGCGGATCCACCGGCTCACCCGTCTTGATGGCCCGCACCACATCCAGGCCAGCGATCACTCGGCCAAAGGCGGTGTACCGCTTCTCAAGCGACGGATAGGCCTGACGCATCAGGAAGAACTGACTGTTGGCGCTATCCGGGGATCCGCCTCGGGCCATGCCCGCGACCCCCGGACAGTAGAGGGCCCAGCCGGAGATCCGGCCATCGGCGGTCATCGGCATGAGCTGAGAGCTCTGGGTCATGACCGGGAGGGAACCGATAAAGCCGATCTCCGCCACCGCCTGGTCGGCAACCTGGAAGAAGGGCGTGTCGGCCCCGCGACGGAAGGTGAACTCAGCAGCCAGGTCCGGAAGTTCGCTGCCCCCTGTGCCGTCATCCCTCGGATCACCGGTTTGGGCCATGAACTGATCAATGACGCGGAAGAAGCTGCGTCCGTTGTAGAGCCCCTGCCGCGCCAGCTCCCGCACGCGGACCGCATGAGCGGGCGCGGCGAGCGGGACCAGCTCCACCAGGATGCGCCCCTTGTTCGTATCGATGACCAGGATGTCCTGCGGATCAGGCGTGCGAAAGTCAGACGCCGACGGCGCCGGGTTGGCGGGCTGCGGGCTTGGGGCGGATAGGGCGGCGGGCGCCAGGGCGAGCAGGACGGCGGCGGTCGCCAGACCGAAACAGGCGGGGCGGATCAACGTCCCACCTTGGCGAGAAGCGCTTCCTTCACCCGCGGGCTGACGAACTTGGTGACATCGCCGCCCAGGGTCGCGATCTCCTTGACCAGCTTGGAGGCGATGGCCTGATGGCGGGGGTCCGCCATCAGGAAGACGGTTTCGATTTCGCGGTCGAGTTGCTGGTTCATGGCCGTCATCTGGAACTCGAACTCGAAGTCGGCCACGGCGCGCAGGCCGCGCACGATGACATTCGCGCCGACCTCACGGGCGAAGTTCATGGTGAGTCCCTCAAAGGGCTGGACCACGATCTCGGCTCCGCTCTTGAGCTCGGCGGCCTCGGCCTCGACGATGGCGACCCGCTCCTCGAGGGAGAACATGGGCCCCTTACCGGAATTGATGGCCACGCCGAGCACAAGGCGATCCACCAGCTTCACCGCCCGACCGATAATGTCGATGTGGCCGTTATGGATCGGATCGAAGGTGCCTGGATAAAGGCCCACACGCATCGCCATCGAGGTTTCCCCAACTTGAACCCGACTTCGCCTTTCGCCGGGTTGAGGGGGTCTGGCAAGAACAAAATTCCGGCGCGCACCCCACGGTGCGCGGTCAGGGTTGGCCTTCGGGCTCCGCCGCCTCATCCTCGGCGCCGCCGGGGTCGGCCAGGCGCTCGACGGAGACCACGTGCTCTTCCTCGGTGGTCCGGAAGATGATGACGCCCTGGCTGTTGCGCCCGACGACCCGGATCTGGGCGACGGGGGTGCGGATCAGCTGGCCCTGATCGGTCACGAGGAGGATCTCGTCGTGATCCTCGACCGGGAAGGAGGCCGCCAGCCGCCCGCCGCGGCGCGACAGGTCCTGGGCCAGGAGCCCCTGCCCGCCCCGACCCGTCCGGCGGAACTCGTAGGCGGAGGAGCGCTTGCCAAACCCCTCCGTCGAGACGGTGAGGATGTGCTCCTCAGCCGCGCCCAGCTCGGCGATGCGCTCAGGGCTGAGAGCCACGAGGCTGGAGACGGCCTCGACCTCGCCCTCGTCCTCAACGGCGACCGCCTCTTCGACGTCACCGCCTTCGCCTGAGGCGGCGCGGCGCATGGCGTTGGCGTGGCGGATATAGGCCGCCCTCTCCTCAGCGGCGGCCTCCACGGCCCTCAGGATGGCCATAGAGATGACCTGATCGCCCTCTGCGAGGCGGATGCCCCGGACGCCGGTGGAATCCCGGCCCGCGAAGACCCGCACCTCGTCCACCGCAAATCGGATGCAGCGGCCGAGGGCCGTGGTCAGGAGGATGTCGTTCTCCTCGGCCCGGCACAGGGCGACGCCGACGATGGAGTCCCCCTCGTCGAGCTTCATGGCGATCTTGCCGTTGCGGTTGATCTGGGCGAAGTCGCTGAGCCGGTTCCGGCGCACATGGCCCGAGCGGGTGGCGAACATGACGTCAAAGCCGCCCCATTCCGCCTCGTCCTCAGGCAGGGCGACGATGGAGGTCATGGTCTCGCCCGGCTCGATCGGGAAGAGGTTCACAAAGGCCTTGCCTCGCGCCGTGGGCGCGCCGACGGGCAGCCGCCAGACCTTGAGCCGGTAGACCTTGCCCCCGGAGGAGAAGAACAACATGGGCGTGTGCGTCGAGGCCGAGATGACGCGCGTGACGGCGTCCTCGTCCTTGGTCGCCATGCCTGAACGGCCGCGCCCGCCCCGGTGCTGGGTCCGGTAGGTCACCAAGGGCGTGCGCTTGACGTAGCCGCCGTGGGTGACGGTGATGACCATCTCCTCGCGGGCGATGAGGTCCTCGTCCTCGAGGTCGCCGCCGCCGTCGACGATCTGCGTCCGGCGGGCGATGGCGAAATCCGCCCGCACCTGCACGAGTTCATCGCGGACGATGCTCATGAGAAGCTCACGGGACTCCAGGATCGCCAGCAGGCCGGAGATGCCGCCGGTCAGTTCGCCGGCCTCTTCGAAGATCTCATCGCGCCCCAGGCCTGTGAGGCGGGAGAGGGTCAGGGCCAGTATGGCCCGGGCCTGGTCATCGGTCAGGCGGATCTTGTCGCCGTCCACCACAAGGGAACGGGGATCGGCGATCAGCTCGACCAGGGGCAGCATGTCGCCCGCCGGCCAGTCGCGGGCCACCAGGCGCTCCCGCGCCTCGGCAGGGTCCTTAGAAGACCGGATGATCTGGATGAAGTCGTCAATGTTCGCTACGGCGATGGCCAGGCCGACCAGGACGTGGCCCCGGTCGCGGGACCGCGACAGCTCATGCCGGGTCCGCCGCAGGACCACCTCCTCGCGGAAATCCACGAAGGCCTGCAGCATCTCGCGCAGGCCCATCAGCTCGGGACGGCCGCGGTTCAGGGCCAGCATGTTGACCCCGAAAGAGGTCTGCAGGGGCGTGAACCGGTACAGCTGGTTGAGGACCACGTCGGCAGAGGCGTCGCGCTTGAGTTCGACGACAACCCGCATGCCCTGGCGGTCGGATTCGTCGCGGAGGTCGGCCACGCCCTCTATCCGCTTGTCGCGCACCAGTTCGGCGATGCGCTCGACCAGGACCGCCTTGTTCACCTGATAGGGAATGGCGGTGATGACGATGGCTTCCCGCTCCTTGCGAACCTGCTCGATGGCCGCCGTGCCGCGCATGACCACCGAGCCCCGCCCGGTCATCAGGGCTGTGCGGGAGGCCGAACGGCCCATGATCTCACCGCCGGTGGGGAAGTCGGGGCCGGGAACGATGTCGAGCAGATCGTCCAGGAGGATGTCTGGCCGCTCAATCAGCGCCAGGGCGGCGTCGACGATCTCGCCGAGGTTGTGCGGCGGGATGTTGGTGGCCATGCCGACGGCGATGCCGCCGGCCCCGTTCACCAGGAGGTTCGGAATCCGCGATGGCAGGACGACAGGTTCTTTTTCCTTGCCGTCGTAGTTGTCCTTGAAGTCGACCGTATCGAGGTCGAGGTCGGCCAGGAGGGCCGTGGCCGCCTTGGTCATGCGGCATTCGGTGTAGCGCATCTGCGCCGGGGGATCGCCGTCCACCGAGCCGAAGTTGCCCTGGCCGTCGACCAGGAGGAGGCCCATGGAGAAGGGCTGGGCCATGCGCACCAGGGCGTCATAGACGGACTGATCGCCATGGGGGTGCAGACGGGCCAGGACGTCGCCGACCACGCGGGCCGACTTCGAATAGGGACGGTCGGGGCTCATGCCCAGGTCGTTCATGGAGAACAGGATCCGCCGGTGGACCGGCTTGAGCCCATCACGGACGTCCGGAAGGGCGCGGCTGACGATCACGCTCATGGCGTAGTCGAGGTAGGAGCGGCGAAGCTCGTCCTCGATGGTGATCGGCGCCACGCCGGGCGCGCGTCCGTCTTCGGACGGGGGGGAACCGATGCTGCTCAACGGGGGGAATAGCCCTTAGAATCAGGCGGGAAATGGCCTGTATTTCTTTACCCTTTTCGGGCCTGCGGGCCAACCGCAGCCAGGGTTTCCCTCACCCCCGGAAGGGCCCTGGGCGCAGGGACGAAACCCTCGGCCTAGAAGGGGATTTCGTCGTCCAGGTCGGCGGAGAAATCCTCGCGCGGGCCCGCGGGCTGGGCGCGGGCGCCGGACTGGAACCCGCCGCCGTAATCGCCACCGCCGTCACGGCCTCCGGCGTCATCGCCCCGGCCATCCAGCATGGTCAGCTCCCCGCGGAACTTCTGGAGGACGACCTCGGTGGAGAACTTTTCTTGGCCAGACTGGTCGGTCCACTTGCGGGTCTGGAGCGCGCCCTCGATGTAGACCTTGGAACCCTTGCGCAGATAGTTTTCGGCGACCTTGACCAGGTTGTCGTTGAAGATGACGACCCGGTGCCACTCGGTCTTCTCCTTGCGCTCGCCGGTGCCACGGTCGCGCCAGGTCTCGGATGTGGCGACCCGAAGGTTGGCGACACGGTCGCCAGAGCCCAGGCTCCGCACTTCGGGATCCGCCCCCAGATTGCCCACGAGGATGACCTTGTTGACGCTACCCGCCATGCGACTCTCCATCAGCTTCCGTAGATGCGGGCCTTGACCCCCAGGTGAGGCTAGCCGAGGGCTGGCGGCGGGGCAATGCAAATGTTCCGGCTATGTTCTGGCCGAGACCGGGTCATCCACAGGGGAATTCAGCCGGCAGGCGCCATCGGCATGGCCCCGGGGACGACCAGGCGGCCGTCGCCGGACCGGACGAGGGCCAGGAACCGGTGCCCCTCCCAGGAGGGGGAGGTGTAGATCCCGGCAGAGACCAGGAAGAGGAAATTGCTCTGGTAGGCCCCGGCGATCTGCGTCTGATTGCCGCCCATGTTGAGGAAGCGGATACGCATGGCTTCCAGTGCAGCGGCGCAGTGCTCGAGATCCGGCTGGGCCGACGGCAGGGGGTTGTACTTCAGGCCATCCTTGGTGGGCTGGACGTGATAGCAGGTCCCCAGCGTACCCGGCGGTTTGGTTTGCTTGGCGCAGGCCGAAAGGCCAACGGTCACAGCCAGGGCCAGGAGGATCAGGGACGCGCGCATGGGCTTTACTCTACATCTCCGCCAAAGGTTACGGGAGTCCCCTTTGGCGCGCCTGCCTCACCCGGCGGGGAACCCGCAGTTGGGACCCTGCTCCACGAGGAGCCGGAAGGATCGATTGTCTGCGGAAACTTCGACGCGCCCGGGCACAAGCCGGAGGGTCTGACCGCCCCATCGCCCGTAGGCGGCCTCCCCCTGGCGTTCGCAGGTCCCTGAGAAGAGCGTCTGGACGCAGGCGATCTGGGTCATCTCACCCGGAAGCCGGCGCCATTCCGCGCCGGTGTACCCCCAGCATGCGGCCAAGGGCGGTCCAACGGCGGGAAGGGAAGCCGCAGACGCCGGCTCCGCCGGTGCGAGAACTTCGACAGGCGCAGGCGCTTCTTGCGGCGGAAGGGGCGTCAAAACGGCGCCGCCAGCGCCGAGGACTCCGGAGGAATCAAGGCCGACATCCAAAGCTCCGGAAGCCACGCCGTTGCGACGAGCGCACTCTTCGAGGGGCAGGTCTCCGACCAGTCGCCCGGCGACATAGCAGCGAAGGCGGACGCCTGGCGAAAGACGCGCCTCTGCCCGGGGCCCGGCCTCGACCACAAGCCCCCCCTCGGAAGCTGGCGGAGGCCCCTTCCCGGGCTGACCGAGCACAAGGAGCAGGACCGCTGAAATCAGCCCCGCAGCAAGGGCGGCCAGGGCGCCCACCAGAATGGGCCGTCTGGACTTCGGTTCCGGGGTGACTTCCATACACCTTCGCTAGAGGCTGGACGCCCCGGATGCAAGGCGGGCTGAGGGCTAAGCGGTGAGCCTGTTGAGGCCTTCGGTATAGTTGGCGATCTGCTTCTGAAGGTAGGCCGGAACCTGCGACTTGCCCGCCGCCCTCGCCGCCTCCGCCGCTTTCACCGAGGCAGGCGTGGAAGCCTCCCGCAACTCCCGGTACACCGTATGCAACTGACTCACGGCGCCAGCGAGCTCGGCGGCGGCGTGCCTTATCTCCGCTGGGTTGTCCAGATTGATCTTGGGGTTCATCTTGAGCCCGAAGATCGGGCTGCGGCCATCTGCGGGCAGAATCTTTCCACCCTTGCCAATGTCGGTCGCACGGAGCACGCCCTCAGCCAGGCCGAGGGCCCTAAGGGCGTCCTTGCCCTCGGGACCGGCGATCAGTTCGAAAACGCCGCGATCCGTTGCAGGCTTGATCTGAAGACGACGACCGCCATCGACCGTCATCACGCGGACATCGGCCTGGGATCCGAGGGCCGTCTTCATCCGGTCCGCCAGCGTGGTCAGGGTGTCCCCTTCCTTCACCGTGATGGTGGTCGTCGGACCATTCAGGCTCCTGCGCACCTTCAGCTGGTCCCCTGTCCGGATGGAGCTGACGGCGTCCAGGCGAATGGAGTCGGCCACGTTCAGGGTTCCGGTGGGCAGGCCAAGGCGGTCCAGGACACTGGCGCCTGCGATATCCACGGCGATGGCCGAGGGCGAGACGAAGCCGTCCTTGCCCGTGAAACGACGGGACCAAGGGGTATTGCCGGTCAACGGATCCACCTCAGCCACAAAACCGTCGATGGTCCCGACCTTGTTCATGGACGGAAGGTCGCCCTTGCTCGTTCCCGTCACAAAGACCCGGTCGTTCTGGATCGAAACCCCGGTGATGACGTCTTCGGCTGTCCCGCCATAGTAGGTCAGGCGATCATCGACGACGCCAATCAGGGAGGCGGACATGCGGGCGACGAAGCCGTCGCGCCCGCCCGAATAGGCGCGAACAGTATTGTTGACGTCGATGCTTGCGCCGCCGGTGTTTCCGGCCACGATAAGCTGACCATTGGCCATGCCCAGCCCCGTCAGATCGCCGCCCTGCAGGCTGCCCAGATCCCGTGTCGCCTGGAGAACGGGCGAACCCGTCGACAGATCAAACCGCCTGACAACTCCGTTACCGCTCTCATTCGAAGCGAGGTAGAGGTCCGAGCCATTAATGATGAGGCCGCGGGCGACATCCTTGCCGGCGCCGCCGACGATGGTCGAGGCGGTGTAGGTCACCGCGTTATTGGGGCCCGTCACATACGTCTCCAGGAAGACGTCCGACTGCCCGATCGCCGCCTGACCGCCCCGGCCGTTGCTGGAATTTCCGGCCACATAGAGCTTGCCGCCGGAATCCCAGGCCAGGTGAGCGGCCTCGTCGTCTCCAACGGACCCTCGCCGCTGGGTCCAGAGCTCCTCACCCGCCGCGTTGAAGACCGTGACAAAGCTGTCGCTGACGTCTCCCTTGGTCTCCGTGACAGGTCCTGCCCCCGCCCCTTCCAGCTTTCCCTTCACCTTCCCAGCGATGGCGATCCGCCCGTCATCGGCGACCGCCATAGACATGCCAAAAGCCTCGTCTGAAGCCCCCAGATCCCGGGAGAAGAGAAGCTTTCCGGCGGAATCGAACTTCTGCAGGACGACGTCCCGGTCACCCCGGATCTGTCGGCCCGCCAAATCACCCGTCACGTCGGAGAGAATCAGAACAGAGCCGTCAGCCAGAGTCTTCATGGATCGCACGGAGGCCAGGGCGGCGTCGATTGGCCTGGACCAGACCTGACCTGAGGTCAGCCCCTGCGGAGACTGCAGGACGTTGGGGGGCGAGAGAGTGTCAGGACCGGTCTGGAACTTGAGAAGCTGGTTGTTGAGCACGCCGTCTTTCGTGGCCGGCTTTCCGTCCGGATCAGGGTTTCCCGCCTTCTGGGCGATGTAGACGGCCGGAACCGTCGCCGCCGGGGTCAGGGTGACTGTTTCGGAACTGTCGAGCTTGAGCCTGAGGGCCCAGGAGTCGGGGTCCTTGCCGATCGTAATCGTCTTGCCCCCCACGGTCGTGGTGCGATCCTGACCCGCAATCCGCTGGGTCGCAAAACGGGTGGTCAGCCCCTCCGCCCCCAGCTGCGCATTCACCAGGTTCACGAAGTTGGGCAGGGTCCGGTCGGCCGGAGCCAATGATGTCAGGTCGACATCGATCGTCTTCGTCACATTGTTCTTCACGATCGTCATGGTGAACTTCACGGTGCCTAGCAGGGCGTCAGACACCCCGCTCGGGTCCGTCGCCACCAGGGGCGGGGTCTCATAGAGAGACGCCGCAGTCCGGCCGGCCGACCCCGCCCGGACGGAGCTGTTGACCTCACCGATAGCCAGCCTCATCCCTTCGAAGCGCGCGGACTCGACATAGCGAACGACCTCCGCCACGCCCTTCTGGAAGACCCTGTTCAGCTCAGCGGCATTCGTTCTGGAGATCGTCTTCGACTGGGCGTCTTCTACAAGCTGAGACAGCGTCTTCAGGCCGTTGTAGATGGCGAACACCTTTTTGTAGTCGCTGCTGGCCTTTGGGAGGTCCAGCTTTGCCGCCCCCTCATCGATGAATTTTGCGCCGCGAAGAGCGTCCTTGGCGGCCTTGGAAAGGAGCTCGGGATTGTTAGCCGGATTGGGCTTCGCCGTGGAGGACCAGGGCGCGGTGGGCGCATAGCGACGATTGGGGACAGTCGCAGAGGCAGAGCCGCCCCCCGCCTGCGCTGACTGCGACAGCGAGGACAGCAAAGACGTAGGCAGACCCCCAATAAAGCCCATAGTCTGAACCCTTCCGACGCTTAAGCGCCACCTAGAGCCCGAAGTCTACCTGAGAAATGTCAAGAAGTCATCAACCGGATCGGAAAAGTGAGAGAATGATCTGCGGCGCCTGATTGGCGATCGAGAGGGCCTGGGCGCCAAGCTGCTGATGGACGGTCAATGCCTGGAGGCGGGCGCTTTCCTTGGCGAGATCGGCGTCCACCAGGTTGCCAACGCCCCCCTCAACTGAGTCCGAAAGCTTACCGACGAAGGTATTGTGTTGCTCCAGCTGCTTCAGCTGAACTCCCATTTCGGAGAGGGCGAGGCTGACATTATCGATAGAGGCGTTCAACCGGCTCAACGAAGCCGAGGCCGCGGTCAGGGTCAGGATCGAGGCGGCTACTGAGAGGGTGATGACGGCCTGTCCCAGGCGGAGGTCTTGGTTGGCAAGGGTGATAAAGGCTGTGCCTTCAGCGTCGGCGAGGAACCGGACACCCCCAGGAAGCGAGTTGTCCAGTAATCTGACGTTGTCAAAGGCGGCGTCCCGGACGACCTGAGCGACCTGCCTTAGGAGCGCGCTGAAGTCGTCCTGCAGACCCTGGCGAGACACGCCGTTGATCGAGATGTCCTGTGCTGCAACCACTCTTTCCTTCATCTTGACCAGGAGCTCCGCGACACTCTGACCCGCCGTGAGGGCGGTGTCGCCGATGGACATGGCCCGGTCGAGCCCCATTCGCACAGCCGCAAGACCGCCCAGATCGGCCCGCTGAGTCTGCGCGATGGCCCAGATGGCGGAGTTGTCCTTCGAAGTGGCGATCCGCAATCCGGTGCCAAGGCGGCTTTGGACCTGTTCGAGATTATCGGTGGTGGCGTTCAGGTTCTGCAAGGAGGACATCGCCGCCTTGTTGGTGATGATTGTCAGCGACATTTTGGCCTCCGTGGCGACTGAGCGGGGCGCGCGAGGCGCGCGACTCGCCAAATCCGTGCCCTTCTAGACAGCGCCATTTGGTCCCGACATGGTTTGCAAAAGGTTAATACCCCAGATGCAGAAAGCCGCTACCGGTTGCCCGGAGCGGCTTACCAATTCCCTGAACGAACATGATCCGGCTGAAGGTCAGACCGAGGTTCGGATGATGTCTCCCGAGGCGTAGGACTCCTGGCTACGTCTCTTCAGGACCTCCTCCAAGGGATATTGCCAGAGCACCTCCCCCGTTTTGCGATCGATGACCTTGTAGACATAGGATCCGCCTGCGGGTTCGATGACAAGCCGACGATCATAACCCGGCGAGGGTTCGAAGCGCAGGACGGACAGCTCGGTCTCTTTGTCCGCAGATGGCGCAACCGGCTGCCGCAACTGAGCTGTCAAAGGTTCCGTCGGTGGGGGCGTCGCGCTGATCTTGTTTTCCATGTGCACCGCCGCCGATGCGAAAGGCTCATCGAGGTGGCGACGGCGTCCTGGACGGCGGCGAGCGCCGCCCCGAACCCGCCGCGCGTCACCGGAGCGACGCGCGGCCCGTCGTTTATCGGAAGAGACCCAACAGGTTGGAGGGACCCTGGTTGGCGATCGACAAAGCCTGGAAGCCCAGCTGCTGCTTGGCCTGCATGGACTGAAGCCTGGAGGCTTCCTTGGCCATATCGGCATCAATGATGTTGCCGATACCGTTATCAACCGCATCCTGCAGCTTGTTGATGAAGTTCGTGTGGTTCTCCAGCGCCTTCGCGCCGGTCCCGAGCCTGGAGAGCGCCAGAGCCACTGCGTTGATCGAGGCATTGACGAGCGACAGGGCCAGTGAAGCCCTCGAGACCGTGCCGATCGAGGTCGAGTTCGTCACAGTCACGTTGGTGCCAGAGACATTGAGCCTTTGCGCTGATACGGTGATAAACTGCGTTCCAGTATCGTCGGCGAGAGCTTGAATGTTGTTCGACGAGGCGCTGATCAGGGAAACGCCGTTGAACCCGGAGACGGTGGCGGCGGTTTGGATCTGTGCCCGAAGCGCTTTGAAGTCGGTGTCCAAAGCCAGCCGGTCGGTTGCCGAAATCGAGTTGTCGGCAGCGGCAAGAGCCTTTGCCTTCATCTGCACGAGCAGGTCGGTGATCGTTTCACCGGCTGCAAGGGAGACGTCCGTGACAGACTGAACCCGCTGGAGGGATTCCCGCACCGAGTTCAGAGATGCAGAGGTGGCCTGCTGACGCAGGGCGATGCCGTAGATGGCGCCGTCGTCCTTAGCCGACGACACCCTCAAACCGGTGGAGATACGGTTCTGGACCTGCCCGAGCCCCTTGGTGGTGGCGTTCAGGTTCTGGCCCGCCAACATGGCGGCGTAATTGGTGTTAATGCTGGTCATTCTGCTAACCTTCATTCTGGATGTCCGCTCATCCTACTGATGGCGGGGAGCGTTTTGCTCCACCACCATTCTAGCAAAGACTGAGCCAGGCGTCAGGCGCCTTTGGCGCCCCATAACGCTTTGTTTTTATGGGATTAACCCGCCATTAGCCATGTGAGCGCCCGGCAGAAGGCGCCGGGCCATCGGCAAGTTTTGCCGGGTCCGCCCGGCAAATTCGCCCCTTGGTCCACGGAGGGAGGCGGGCGAGGCCTGTCGATCCAGCAGGCCCTGCGTCCCGGCGGGGGTGATCGGCCCACCCCGCCCCCGGCAACCGCCGGACCGATTGGGCTCGGCTGTGCGCCGCGCTGCGGGCATGGCCCTGTGCCAATGAGCTGCCGCCACGGTCAGCTTCGACCGGAAACCTCTTGAGAACTCACACCCCGCGCCGGTCGCCGGCGAGCAGGTTGTCGAAATAGGCGATGGTGCGCGAAAGCCCCTCGTCCAGTTCGATCGCGGGCTTCCAGTCCAGAAGCCTGCCGGCCAGGCTGATGTCGGGGCGCCGCTGGCGGGGGTCGTCCGCGGGCAGCGGCATGTGCACCAACCGAGAGCCGGAGCCCGTCAGGGCGATGACCCGCTCCGCCAGGGCCCGGATGGTGAATTCGCCCGGATTGCCCAGGTTGACCGGACCGGTGACCTCGTCCGGCGTCTGCATCAGCCGGAGGATGCCCACAACCAGATCGTCGACGAAGCAGAAGGACCGGGTCTGGAGGCCCTCCCCATAGAGGGTGATGTCCTGGCCCTTGAGCGCCTGAACGATGAAGTTGGATACCACCCGGCCGTCATTGGGGTGCATCCGCGGGCCATAGGTGTTGAAAATCCGTGCGACCTTGATCTTCAGCCCGTGCTGGCGGTGATAGTCAAAGAACAGGGTCTCCGCGCACCGCTTGCCCTCGTCGTAACAGGACCGGACGCCGATGGGGTTTACATTGCCCCAGTAGTCTTCGGTCTGCGGGTGAACCGCCGGGTCGCCATAGACCTCGCTGGTGGAGGCCTGGAAGATGCGGGCCCGCCGGCGCTTGGCCAGGCCCAGCATGTTGATGGCGCCGTGCACCGACGTCTTGGTCGTCTGGACCGGATCAAACTGATAGTGCACCGGCGAGGCCGGGCAGGCCAGATTGTAGATCTCGTCGATCTCCGCAAACAGCGGAAAGGTCACGTCGTGACGCAGGAGTTCGAAAGCCGGGTTTCCGAGCAGATGCGCCACATTGCGCCGGGCGCCGGTGTAAAAGTTGTCGACGCAGAGCACTTCGTGCCCCTCGTCGATCAGGCGCTCGCAGAGGTGTGAGCCGATGAAGCCGGCGCCGCCGGTGACCAGAATGCGTTTCATGCGACTTTTCGGCTCCGAACTCGGGACGAGGATCAAGCCTCTGGCCCGCTCTTCGCGCTGAGACCCTGCATGATCGTCCGGTTCAGGTCGATCAGGTCCTGAATATCCTCCTGACCACGGATCACCTGACTGGTGTACTTTCCGACCCAGATGGACAAGGAAATGATCCCGGCCCTCAGCTCGGCGGGGAGCTGGTTTCCGGGATCGGCGCAGTCTGCGGCGAGCGCGGACCAGAGTCGGCGGTTCCAATCGAGAGCCGGCGCCCGTCCCGCGAAATCTTTCGGGTCCATATGAGAGGCCTCCACGAGGGCGAGGGTCACCTGTGAGAATAGACGAAACTCGGTGTCTCTCGGGCTTTCGGCGCTAGTGGCTGTCTGGTGATACGCCCGCAGGCTCATTCCGCAACCTCATATCCTCATATGCGATGAGCTTTCGGCAGCTCAGGAGAGCCTTATAATAATCTCGCTGCAGACAGCAACTCGATATAGTGACGCACTCAGCGAGAATTTCCGGATTCCGAACAGCGTCCATGAATTCACTCATGCGAAGCACGAATTCGTCATAGTAATTGTCATTATCTGACGGATCTATGTACATCAACATGATTTGGAAGTATATCCTGCGTGCAGGCGTGTTGACGTCTTCCGGCTGTAGGATATCCTTCTCCCTCAGGACAGACGCCTTGTTCTGCAGGACCAGCACGCCTCGCCTGTCGCCATTCTGAACGACGGCGCCGTTCAGAACGAACTTTTCGCCTGGCTTCAGGGACAGCTTGAGAGGCACGAATCGGACTCACTGACGAGATCGAGGCTATGCGCCGGATGCGCCGCTCCGAATAGACTTACACATGTTAACGATATCCTTATCGGCTGGCAAATCGTGGTTAGCAGCGCGTTAACTTCTCCGCGTTCAGTGTCTTGTGGAACCTTCCTGAGGATAGATGATGCCAGAAGTTTACACTGCGCCTGTCGGCAGGCCCGCCCCCGGAGGCGCCGCCAACCTGATGGGTTCAAGCGCCTCATCCGATGCGCTCACCCTTTTGAGCGGAAGTCTCCAGGAGCAGAGAAACCGTCGGATTGTCCCGCTCCTTGAACGCGCCCTCGCCCATATCAAGGCGCATCAAACAGAGAAGGCGGCCGCCCTGGCGCTGGAAGCGCTCGGGATTGATGAACGTTGCGGGATCGGCTGGCACATTCTGGCCATCGCGCAAGAGGCCGGCGGGGACTTCACCACTTCGCTGAACTGCTACGAGGCGGCGCTCAAGCTCCTCCCCGATGACCTTGAAGTCCTGAGCAACCTGGGGCGGCTGGCCATTCGGATGGGCATGCATCCGATCGCAGAACAGCTGTTCCTTCACCTCCTGTCCCGAAAGCCTGACGATGTTGAGGCCGTCAACAATCTGGCGGTCGCCATCCAGTCACAGGGCCGCCAGCCGCAGGCCATCGCCATGCTCAGGGACTTCATCTCCCGTCACCCGACCCACGCCAGCCTCTGGAACAGCCTCGCAGGGATGTTGAAGGAAGAAGGAGACATCGAGAACGCCAAGATCTTCTACCGGGAGGCCCTGCGCCTGAGTCCCCGCCTTGGCCAGGTCCGTTACAATCTCGGCTCCCTGTGGCTCGATACGGGCGATCCCCGCACGGCGCTGAGGGAGTTCGAGAGCGCTCTCAGACGGCCCCTCCCCGCAGATGAGAAGGCCATGATGACCATGAGCCAGGGGCTTGCGCAGTTAGCCATTGGCCGCATCGCGGTGGGTTGGCGGAACTATGAGGCCCGCAACGATATCAACTTCCCCGAGTGTTTGTACTTCGCGGTGGAGAGGCCGAAGTGGAAACCGGGTCAGCCCCTGGCGGGGGCTTCGTTTCTGCTCATCGGTGAGCAGGGGCTCGGGGATGAGGTCCTCTTCGCGAGCATTCTCCCTGAAGTGCTGGACAGCCTCGGGCCGGAGGGCCGCCTGACCCTGGCGGTTGAGCCGAGGCTGGCGCCCCTCATGTCCCGGAGTTTTCCCACTGTGCGGGTTGAGACCCACAGGACAGTCGGCGCCGCCGGCCGCAAAGTAAGGCTGGTTCCAGCTTTGGACGAGGGCGACTTCGAGATCGGGTGCTGGTCGCCGATGGCCTCGCTTCTGGGTCGGTTCCGAAGCCGGTTGGAAGACTTCCCACAGAGGACGGGGTATCTGAAGCCCGCGCCGGAGAGGGTGGCCTACTGGCGCGAAATCCTGGCGTCCGGGCCGGTCGGGCCCAAGGTCGGCCTGCTCTGGAAGAGCGGCGTCCTCACGGGAGGCCGAAGCCGGTTCTTCTCGTCCTTCGAGGCCTGGGAGCCGATCCTCAGGACGCCTGGCGTTGTTTTCGTGAACCTTCAATACGGCGAATGCGAGGAGGAGTTACAGCTGGCCCGGGAGCGCTTCGGCGTCGAAATCTGGAACCCGCCGGGCATCGATCTCAAGCAGGACCTCGACGACGTGACCGCCCTGTCATGCGCCCTTGATCTTGTGATCGGCTTCTCAAACGCCACCTTCAATCTCGCTGCGGCGGCGGGCGCACCCGCCTGGCTGATCGCCGCCAAAGGCGCCTGGACGACGCTGGGGACGGATCGTTACCCTTGGTACCCCCAGGTGCGGCTGTACCAAGCTGCGGTCTATGCGGAGTGGGAGCCGGTGATGGCGAAGGTCGCCGCCGACTTGAGGGCGGAAATTGTCACCGGCGGGCACGGCCACCTACAGGTCGGCGAGGCGACTGCCCATGCAGGGGGGTGATCCCCGGCCGGGCGGCCATTCGGGCCTGGCCCTTATGGGATCCAGCGACTCTGACGCCATGCTGGGCGCGACTATGGGCCAGATCGTCGATGGGGAGGGGGCGGAAGCGGCGACCCTGACCCTGGCCATCGACGCGCTCAGGCGTCGTGATCTCGAAGAGGCCGCGAGGTTTTGCCTCAAGGTCCTCGATACCGATGAGCGGAATGGCCAAGCCTGGCATGTCCTGGCGATTTCTCACGAAGCCCGAAAGGACTTCCCCACCGCCCTTTCCTGCTATGAGGCCGCGCTCACCCTGCTTCCCAGCAGTTCGACCGTGCTGCTCAATCTGAGCCGTCTGGCTCTGACCATGGGCCTCAGCGAAGTGGCCGAGAGACTGATACGGGCGCTCCTGGTCTCTGACCCGGGGAACCCCGAGGGGACGAACAATCTGGCCATCGCCCTGGCCGCCCAGGGCAGGGTTGATGAGTCCATCGACCTTCTGCGGAGGTTCCTGGAGGGGCAGCACGGCCACCCCAACCTCCTCAACACCCTCGGTGGCTTGGTGTCCGAGACCGGGGACCTTGAGACTGCGAATCTCCTGTTTTCAGAAGCTCTGCAGATGGCGCCCGGAATGGCCTCCGCCGCCTACAACCTCGGCGACACTCTCCTGGTGATGGGACAGGCGGCGGAGGCGATCGTGCAGATCACCACGGCCCTTGATGCACCGCCACCGCCCGAAGACAGGCCCGCCATGCTCGTCGCCCGCGCCCTGGCCCGCCTTTCTCTGGGCGACCTTCCCGAAGGCTGGGAGGATTACGAAGCCCGCAACGATCCCAACTGGAAGGGATACATCCGCACCCTCCGACCCGAGGAACCCTGGCGACCCAGGACTTCCATCTCAGGCAGGCGACTCCTGGTCCTGGGTGAGCAGGGCCTCGGCGACGAGGTCATGTTCGCCGGACTTCTCCCCGACCTGATCGAACGGGTCGGCCCCGCCGGCGAGCTGATCCTGGCCGTAGAGCCTCGCCTGGTTGGTCTAATGGCGCGAAGCTTCCCGAGCATCCGGGTCGAGCCTTACCGGGACGTCGAGGTCGGCGGGCGCAGGGTGCGAGTTGTGCCCGGGCTGCCGGAGGGAGGTTGCAACCTCTGGACCCCCATCGCCTCTCTGCTCAAGGAGTACCGGCCGAACCCGGGCGCCTTCGCAGGAAGAGGCGGATACCTCAGGCCGGATCCCGGACGCGTCCTTTATTGGCGGCGTATCCTGCAGGATGCGCCGTCAGGGCCAAAGATCGGCCTGCTCTGGAAGAGCGCCGTTCTGTCCGCAGGACGGCGCCGTTACTTCTCGCCCTTCGACGCCTGGGGGTCGGTGTTGCAGACCTCGGGATTATGCTTCGTCAACCTCCAGTACGGTGACTGCGCTGCAGAGCTGGCCATGGCCAGGGATCAGTTTGGCGTCGAAATCTGGAACCCGCCGGGTATCGATCTGAAGCAGGACCTTGATGATGTCACCGCCTTCTCCAGCGCCCTCGACCTGGTGATCGGCTTCTCCAACGCCAGTTTCAACCTCGCCGCAGCGGCAGGTGCGCCCGCCTGGCTGATCGCCGCCAAAGGCGCCTGGACGATGCTGGGGACGGATCGTTACCCTTGGTATCCCCAGGTCCGGGTTTACCAGCCCGAGGCCTATGCGGAGTGGGGCCCGGTCATGGCCCGGGTCGCCGCGGACCTCGCCCGGGAGTTTGGGACGCGCGCGTGACGGTCGAGGGGCCGCAGGGACGAAGCGGCTTGAATGTCGCCGGCCAGCCTTTAGTGTGCCCGCAGGTTTGAAACATTTGTTCTGGCGTCCGTCCCAAGGGCCGGCGTTTTCGGGGAGCCCAGATGAGCCAGCGTTTTGAAGGCACCGACAATTATGTCGCCACCGATGATCTCAAGGTGGCCGTCAACGCCGCCATCGCCCTTGAGCGTCCCTTGCTGATCAAGGGCGAGCCGGGCACCGGCAAGACCGTGCTGGCCTATGAGGTCGCCAAGGCCCTCAACGCCGAGCTGATCACCTGGCACATCAAGTCCACGACCAAGGCCCACCAGGGCCTGTACGAGTACGACGCCGTCACCCGCCTGCGGGACAGCCAGCTGGGCGATGAGCGGGTCAAGGACGTCCGCAACTACATCAAGAAGGGCAAGCTCTGGGAGGCCTTCACGGCCCCGAAGCGGCCGGTCCTGTTGATCGACGAGATCGACAAGGCGGACATCGAGTTCCCGAACGACCTCCTGCAGGAGCTTGATCGGATGGAGTTCTACGTCTACGAGACCAACGAGACGATCCGCGCCGAAATCCGGCCGGTGGTGATCATCACCTCGAACAACGAGAAGGAGCTGCCCGACGCCTTCCTGCGCCGCTGCTTCTTCCATTACATCCGCTTCCCCGAGGCCGAGACGATGAACGACATCGTCGAGGTCCACTATCCCGGGATCAAGCAGAAGCTCGTCTCCGAGGCCCTGCGGATCTTCTACGACATGCGCAAGGTGCCGGGTCTGAAGAAGAAGCCCTCCACCTCCGAGCTGCTCGACTGGCTCAAGCTCCTCATGGTCGAGGACATCAGCGACGAAATGCTCAAGGAGCGCGATCCCACCAAGCTGATCCCGCCCCTGCACGGCGCCCTCCTGAAGAATGAGCAGGACGTGCAGCTGTTCGAACGCCTGGCCTTCCTGGCCCGCCGGGAAAGCGGCCCGCCGCGTCCTGGCCAGTAAGGGCTGGACCGAACCCAGAAGTGAAGACGCCACGACCGCAAGGCCGGGGCGTTTGCATTTCCAGACCTGACAGGAAGGCTCAGGCCTTCTGGACCTCGACGATCTTGTAGGTCAGGGGCTGGCCGTCCTCGTCGGTCACCGTGACGTACTCGCCCACGACGAAGCGGTGGTCGCCGAGCCGGTGAACCGGTTCGTCATCATCGCTGGACGCCTTGTCATAGTCGAAGAACCAGTTCTGGCCGCGGCGGGCCAGGCGGCCCATGACGGCATCCTCGTCCGGCGCGAAACGGCGGACCGAGCATTCCGAGCGCGCCTTCGCAAAGGCCTCAGCGTCGAGCCGACCCTCCGATGTAAGCGGAGCCGTTAGGGTGTAGCCCCGGCGGTCGTCGCCGCCAAACTCGGAACCGGGGTTACGGGCGAGCCGCATAACGATGCGCGACAGGGACATGGACTGAACCTCTAGTGCGAAAGGAAGATGGACGGCTGGTTGGCCGCGAGCAGTGAGCGGGTTGTGCCCCCGAAGATGAACTCCTGTAACCTTGGATGGCCAAAGGCGCCAGCGACGAGCAGATGAGCGTCGACCGACTTCACGGCGGCAAGCAGCAGCGCTGCAGCCTCGCCCTTTTGGCCCAGAACCTCGACCTCCGCCTGAACCCCGCGGGCGGCGTAATAGGCTTGCAGGCGCTTGGGTTCGAAGTGGCGCGAAGTCGCCTTGGGCGCCGCCAGGAGCACGACGCGGGAAGCCTTTTCAAGCAGGGGCAGCGCCAGGCGCGCGGCGCGACTGGCCTCCTTGCCGCCGTCCCAGGCCACGGCGACCACGCCGCCGACCTCGAAACCCTGCCGGGCGATCAGCACCGGACGCTGCTCGTCGGCGACGATCTGCTGGAAGCACTCGGCGAGCGGACCCCGACCCCGCGCCGGGTCGTCGCCGAACACCACCAGGTCCGACAGCCGGGCCTCCGCTGAAAGGGCCGCCCAGACCGGGCTCTGGAGGGCGACAAAGGTTTTCTTGGCGTAGTTGCAGGCCTCGTAGGCGGCCCGGGAGCGAGCCTCGCCCGTCGTCGCCGCCTGCCTCAGGGTTTCGATGGCGGTGGTCTGGACGCCGCCCAGATAGCCCTCGCCCAGCCAAGGCATGATGTCGGCCACATCCGCGGGGGCGAAGACGGCGGACATTTCCGCTCCGAAGGGATCGGCCGCCTTCACGGCGGCGGACAGAACGGCGGCGTCGCCCTCGGCGCCGGCCAGCGGCGCCATCACTCTCGCCCAACTCATCCGCAGTCTCCCTGCTTGCCGGGGAAGTTAACGGTCCAGCCTGCGCACCCTCATTGATCTTTCTCAAGCCCCGGTGCACCTGTCGGCCATGTTCGCCCCTGGAGATCTGCATTGAAGCGCGCCGCTGCAAGCCCTCCGCGGGCCTGGCAGCGCATGCTGTCGGGACGCCGCCTGGACCTCCTGGATCCCTCCCCACTCGACATCGAGATCGAGGACATTGCCCATGGCCTGGCCCGGGTGGCGCGGTGGAACGGCCAGACGACAGGTGACCACGCATTCTCGGTGGCCCAGCACTCCGTTGTGGTCGAGGAGATCTGTGTCCATCTCAGCCCCGGCCTCGACCCGAGATGGCGGCTCGCGGCCCTCCTCCATGACGCCTCGGAGTACGTTATCGGGGACATGATCAGTCCCTTCAAGGCCGCCCTGGGGTATGACTACAAGGCGATCGAGCAACGGCTGGAGCACGCCATCCACATCCGCTTCGGACTGCCCGCGCGGACGCCCGCTGAGATCCGCAGGCTGATCAAGACCGCAGACCGGGTCTGCGCCTTCTTCGAGGCCGTCCAGCTCGCGGGCTTCGGAAGGGAGGAGTCCATCGCCCTCTTCGGGGCGCCTCCGCCCGGATACGACATCGAGATCGAGCCCCTGGCGCCGGCGCCCGCCCAGGCGCAGTATGTCGAGCGTTTCCAAAGCCTCTCCGAGGCGGCCGGGTTCGGGCCCGCCGCTCCATCTTCGGCGCCGGGTTAGGCCGTGGCCCAGCGCATTGTCATCGGCCTCTCGGCGGTGGTCGCCGCAGTTTCCGGGGGCGAGGCCAGGGTGCTGACGGTTCGCACGCCGGGCCAGCCGGCCGCCCTGCCCTTCGGTCCGTTTGATCCTGAGGCGGACCGCACCTTCGAGATCGCGCTCCGGGCCTTTGTCTCAGTGCAGACCGGCTTTGATCCCGGCTATGTGGAGCAGCTCTACACCTTCGGCGACAAGGGTCGGGACGCCCCCCTCGCTGCGGTGGACGGCTCAGCGGCGGCCAGGGTCATCTCCGTCGGCTACCTTGGCCTGACCGCCCGGGCGGATACGGCGGCCCAGCCGGGCGCCGCCTGGTCGGCCTTCACCGGTTTCTTCCCCTGGGAAGACTGGCGCGAGGGGCGTCCCGAGGCCCTTGTCGTCATCGAACCGGCCCTTCTCAGCTGGGCGGGACAGAGCGCCACCCGCATGGCGCGCGTGCGCCTGTTGTTCGCCCTGGACGATGCGCCCTGGAATGAGGAGCGCGCCCTGGAACGGTACGAGCTGCTCTATGAGGCCGGGCTGGCGCCAGAGGCGTCTCGGGACCGCGGCGAGGCGCCGGACCCGGCCATTGCCCGGCTGGGCCCGGCCCTGGGCGAGCCGATGATCTCCGACCACCGGCGTATCCTCGCGACGGCCCTGTCCCGGCTCCGGGGCAAGTTGAAGTACCGTCCGGTCATCTTCGAGATGATGCCCGGGGCCTTCACCCTCTCGGCCCTGCAGCGGGCGGTCGAAGCCGTCGCCGGGGTGGCCCTGCACAAGCAGAACTTCCGCCGGGCCCTGGAGCGTTCCGGGCTCGTCGAAGGCCTGGGACGGCTGGACCAGGACACCGGCGGCCGCCCCGCCGAGCTGTTCCGGTTCCGCCGGGAGGTCCTTTCCGCCCGCCCGGCCTCGGGCCTTTCCCTGCCCCTGCTGCGCGATTGACCGCCGGCCCTTGGCCTCGGGCCCGGGCTCCCCTAACGATGGGAAAACGGAGGAAGCCCCCATGACCACCGCCCGCCAGGTCCACCTTGTCCGTCGCCCCGCCGGCAAGCCCGTCCCCGAGGACTTCGCCGTCGTCGAGGCGCCCCTCGCCGAGGCTGGCGAGGGCGAGATCCAGGTCCAGGGCCTGATCCTGTCGGTCGACCCCTACATGCGGCCCCGCCTGGACGCCGACCAGAAGCTGGGCGAGGCCATGGCCGGCGGCGGGATCGGACGCGTGGTCCAGTCCCGGAACCCGAAGTTCCGCGAAGGCGACATTGTCCGGCACGGGCAGGGCTTCTCGGAGCGCTTCAACAGCGACGGCCGCGGCGTCCAGGTCCTCAACCCCGACCCTGACCTGTCCCTCAGCGTCTACATGCACGCCCTCGGCGGCACCGGGATCACGGCCTATGGCGGCCTCCTGGAGACCGGGGCCCTGAAGGACGGCGAGCAGGTCTTCGTCTCCACCGCCGCCGGCGCGGTGGGCTCGGTCGCCGCCCAGATCGCGAAGATCAAGGGCGGCTATGTGATCGGCTCCACCGGCTCGGACGACAAGAAGCGCTGGCTGCTGGAAGAGGCGGGCCTGGACGCGGCCATCAACTATCGCTCGGAGAATCTGCGCACCGCCCTGAAGGCCGCTGCGCCCAAGGGCATCGACGTCTATTTCGAGAATGTCGGCGGCGCCCACCTCGACGCCGCCCTGGCCTGCATGAACCTGCGCGGCCGCATCGCCGTCTGCGGCATGATCTCGACCTACAATGGCGATCGCGAGGGCGTGCGGAACCTGTCGGTCCTGATCTATGGCCGGATGCGGATGGAGGGCTTCGTGGCCTCCGACTTTCCGCACCTGCAGGAACAGTTCCAGTCCGACATGACCGGCTGGCTGAAGTCCGGCCGCATTCGCTATCAGGAAACAGTCCTGGAAGGCTTCGAGCGGGCGCCCGAAGCCCTGATCGGCCTCTTCGAGGGCCGCAACGCCGGCAAGATGCTGGTGCGGGTCTAGACTACTCGGCGGGCGTCCGGGCGGCGGCCTGGCGGGCGGCCCAGCGGGCGCGGAGGCTTTCGCTGGTGTCGCGACTGCCGTCGGGGCTCCAGCCCGGCCGGCCGAAGAGGTAACCGCCGACCTCCCGCAACGACCGGGCCGAGGCGAGGTCGCGGCCGATGGCGATCCATTCGTGGAAGGCCACGGTCAGGATATTGAAGCTGCCCAGGTTGCGGATCAGGCCGTAGCGCGGTTTCTCCTCGTCCAGCTCAGCCTGGAAGGTGCCGAACATCCTGTCCCAGATGATCAGGATGCCGGCATAGTTCCGGTCCAGGTATCGGGGATTGCGCGCATGGTGCACCCGGTGATGCGAGGGCGTGTTGAACACCGCCTCGAACCAGGCCGGCATCCGCCCGACCGCCTCGGTATGGATCCAGAACTGGTAGACGAGGCTGATCCCCTGCTGGATGAAAATCTGCGCCGGCGAGAACCCCATGAAGGCCAGGGGCAGCCAGAGGAGCCAGGTCCCCGCGAGCCCGCCCGTCCAGGTCTGCCTGAGCGCCGTCGAAAGGTTGTAATGCTGGGAGGAGTGGTGGTTGACGTGCGCCGCCCACCAGAAGCGCCGCTCATGGCTCAGGCGGTGGAAGACATAGTAGATCAGGTCATCGAGGAAGAAGATCGCCACCCAGCCCCACCAGGCGTCGAAGGGCACGGTGAAGATGCGGCGTTCCCAGACCCAGACCGTGGCGGCGAAGATCAGGCCGGCGGTCAGGAGGGCCGGAATCCCACGCAGCAGGCCCATGGCCAGGGAGGCCAGCGTGTCGCGGGCCTCATACTCCGCCTTGGCCAGACGCAGGCGACCCAGGCCGATCTCCAGCAGGATGGCCAGGATGAAGAAGGGAATGGCCAGCTTGACCGGGTCGAAGGGGGCTTCCAGCATCAGGCGGCCTCCGGGGACCAGCCCGCCAGGGCGGGTCGGGCAAGGCGCGGGCTCACGTCAGAAAGACGCAGGTGAAGGCGTCCGCCCCGGACGGGCGCTGCGGCGACCTCGGACCAGGGAAGGTCGCGGGCCACCCAGGCGTCGCCGAGCCGGAACAGGTAGAGGGCCCGTGCGCCCGAACGGGCGAGGGCTGCAGCCCCATCGGCGGCCAGCCAGACCCGGTCAATGTGCGCATCGGGGAAATCGTCCGCCAGGAGGGCGCGCGCCGCCGCCTCGTCCAGGGGCGGATTGGGCCGCGCAAGGCGCGCTGCGGCCGCCAGGGCGACGATCACAAGGACGGCGACGCCGGAGACAGCAAGCTGGCTGAGAAAGGCGGGGATGGGAATGGCGGGCTCCTCTTACGCCCAAGAGTCAGGCACGGCGCCTGGGGCGTCAATCCGGACCCAGCGGAAGCTTGACGGCGGACCCGGAGCGAGCTGTCTTCCCGTCATGGACGCCCTTACCGACTTCATCCGCCGCCTGCCTAAGGCCGAGCTCCACATGCACGTCGAAGGCTCGCTCGAGCCGGAGATGATGTTCGATCTCGCCCGCCGGAACCGGATCGCCCTGCCCTTCCCCAATGTCGAGGCCGTCCGCGCCGCCTACAGCTTCAGCCGCCTGCAGGACTTCCTGGACATCTACTACCAAGGGGCCGCCGTCCTGCTGACGGAGGCGGATTTCCACGACCTGGCCCTGGCCTATTTTCGCCGGGCTGCGGCCGACGGCGCCGTGCGCTGCGAGATCTTCTTCGACCCCCAGACCCACACCGACCGGGGCCTGCCCTTCAGTGTCGCCATCGAAGGCCTCCTGTCCGGCATGGCGGCGGCGGAGGCGGAGCTGGGCCTTTCGACCGGGCTGATCCTCTGCTTCCTGCGCCATCTGCCCGAGGAGGCGGCCCTGGACACCCTGAAGGCCGCCGAGCCCTGGCTGGACCGCCTGCTGGGCGTGGGCCTCGACTCCTCCGAGGCCGGGTTCCCGCCCTCAGGATTCCAGAAGGTCTTTAAGGCCGCCGGCGAGAGGGGCCTGAAACGGGTCGCCCACGCCGGCGAGGAAGGCCCTCCCGCCTACGTCGCCGAGGCCCTGGACCTGCTTCACGTCGACCGGGTCGACCATGGCAACCGCGCCCTGGAGGACGAGGCTCTGACCGCGCGCCTCGTGCGGGAAGGTCAGGTCCTGACCGTCTGCCCCCTCTCCAACCTCAAGCTCTGCGGGGTGCCGTCTTTGGACGCCCACCCGTTGAAGCGGATGCTGCAGCTGGGCCTGAAGGCCACCGTGAACTCCGACGACCCGGCCTATTTCGGCGGCTACCTGCTGGACAATTGGGTACAGACCGCCCAGGCCGTCGGGCTGGAGCGCGAGCATCTGGTCACCCTGGCGCGCAATAGCCTGCAGGGCGCCTTCTGGAGCGAGGCCGAGGCGGCGCCCCATCTCGCCCGCCTGGACGCCATCGCCACCGGTCAGTGATCCCCGGCCATCATGTCTTGGGTCAAGACCCAGCGGCCGTCGAGCCAGTCGACAATCTCGCGCGCCGCAGGGTGGTCGAAGCCTGAATAGCGCTTCCTGAGGCGGGCCAGGGTCTCCGGGTCGATCCGGTCACGGCCGGTGTCGTTCAGCAGCATCAGGTGCCGCCGGACCAGGACAGCGAGATCCGGCCCCAGGACCGCCTGCGCCGACGCCGCCAGGGCCGCGCCATAGTCGTAGGCGTCGCCCAGGCGGTAGCTCTCCGGCAGGGTCAGGGCCGGGAGCAGGGTCAGCTCAGGCTGCAGGGCGGGGTTCACCGCGTGCGCCGCAAGGTGGTCTCCGATGGCGGCGGGGCGTCCCGTAAAGGCCCGCAGGTAGAGGAAGGGCGACATCCGGGGGCCGTCGTTCACGGGGTAATTGTCCCAGAGGAAAGGGCGGCGGCCCAATTGCTGGGTCACCCGCGCCAGGTGATTCACACCGTAGGCCCGGCTGCACACCTCCTCGCCGGTCCAGAAGACCTCGATCCGGCGGTCGAGGGCCGCGCCGAGGGTCTCCAGATACCCTTCAGGCCTTACGCCGAAGGCCATGTCGAGGGCCGGGTCGTCCGTGTAGTAGGTGGGGCAGAACACCACCCGCGTGGCCTTCGTCCGCCCGGCGATCCAATGGACGATGTCGGCCTGCGCCTCGGCCAGGCCCGGCAGGTCGCCGCGCATGTCGTCAAACAGGACGCCCAGGTCTTCGATCCCCAGGTCGTCCAGGAAGGCCAGCTTGTCAGCCAGGGCGGCCTTGGTCTCCGTCCCGAAATCTTGCCAGACCTCGAAGGGGCTCAGGCCGACCCCAAACCTGACGCCGGCGTCACGGCAGGCAGCGGCGAAGGCGGCCAGGGACCGGGTCTCGGCCTCCGGCGGGGTCTCGCGCCACCTGCGGCGCAGGAAGGCGTCCGCCTTGGGGGCGTACATGAAGAACCGGTATCCGGCCCCGGCGAGGCGGCGCATCACCCTCTCCCGGGCCGACCAGTCCCACGGCAGGCCGTAATATCCCTCGATCAGCCCCAGTTCCGGCGTCATTGCGCTCTCCTGCTCTTCCCGCCCCATCCCGCCGTGCTATTCAGTGCGCCCCGGTCCTGACGGACCCGGATCGGAGCGGAGAGACATTTTGCACGACGCGGTCATCGCGGCCACCGGCCTTTTCACCCCCGCCGAGCGAGTCACCAACGCCGAACTGGTCGAGGCGTTCAACGCCTTCGTCGAGATCCACAACGCCCGGAACGCAGACACCATCGCCGCCGGCGAGATGGAGGCGCTGGCCCCCTCGTCCGTCGAGTTCATCGAGAAGGCTTCGGGCATCAAGTCCCGCTACGTGATGAACCGGTCCGGCGTCGTCGACCCTGAGGTCATGCACCCCCTGATCCCCGAGCGGTCCAATGACGAGCTTTCGGTCATGGCGGAGATCGGCGTGGCCGCCGCGAAGGACGCCATCGCCCGCTGGGGCAAGGACGCCTCGCAGATCGACGCCGTGGTCTGCGCCGCCTCGAACATGCAAAGGGCCTATCCGGCCATGGCCATCGAGATCCAGCAGGCCTTGGGGATCGAGGGCTTCGGCTTCGACATGAACGTGGCCTGCTCCTCGGCCACCTTCGGCATCAAGACCGCCGCCGACTACATCGCCACGGGCTCAGCCCGGGCCGTCCTGGTGGTCAATCCCGAGATCACCTCCGGCCACCTGAACTTCTGCGACCGGGACAGCCACTTCATTTTCGGGGATGTGGCGACGGCGGTGATCGTGGAGCGCGCCGACCAGGCGAGCGGCGGCTGGGACATTCTGGGGACCCGGCTGAAGACCGTGTTCTCGAACAACATCCGCAACAACTTCGGCTTCCTGAACCGCACCGCCCCGGGCAGCGAGGGCGCTGCGGACAAGCTCTTCGTGCAGGAGGGACGCAAGGTCTTCCGCGAGGTGGTGCCAATGGTCGCCGAGATGATCGTCGCCCACGCCGCCGACCTGGGGATCGATCCCACCGCCCTGAAGCGGCTCTGGCTGCACCAGGCCAATATCAACATGAACGACCTGATCGGCCGGCGGGTCCTGGGCCGCGATCCGACGCCGGAGGAGAACGTCATCATCCTCGATGAGTTCGCCAACACCTCCTCGGCGGGATCGATCATCGCCTTCCACCGGGCGAACGCAGACTTTGCCTCGGGCGAGACGGGCCTGATCTGCTCCTTCGGCGCCGGCTACTCCGCGGGGACGGTCTTCGTCCGCCGCCGCTGACCCCCTCACCGACCTCCGGCCGGAGCTCCCCCTTCGGCCGCAATGGGCGCCGTAATTCCTCCCCCCAGGGGGAGGTGGACCGCGCAGCGGGACGGAAGGGGTCAACGGCCCCTCAGCTGACCCCCTCACTTCGCTTCGCGAGGAGCTCCCCCTTGGGGGAGCACGTATGTGGATTGTCACCGGACTGGCGGAGTCCCGCCTGAAGACGCCCGGCGTTACTGGGGGACCGGATCCGGACGGACCAGCATCACCGGCATGGGCTCGGCCTGTTGGGCCGCCTTCCATTCCATGGCCATCCGGACCCGCGAGCCCACCGATGGGTGGGTGTAGAACAGCGTCTCTTCCAGCCGCCCCGGCGTCGCCGCCCGATACTCGATAGTCTTGACCAGGGCCCGGGCCAGTCCGTCCGGCTCCCGCGCACGCTCCAGAGAAAAGCGGTCGGACTCGACCTCCGCCCAGCGGCTGAAGCTGGCGGCGAGGGGGTTGCCCACGACGCCCAAGACAACAATGAGGGCGCCCAGGACCGGATATCCCGCCGGGTCAGACAGGCCCTTCACGCCCTGTCCACTCAGAAGCCGCACGGCGGTGGGAAAAAGGCGATCAATAAGAAAGAAGCAGACGAATGCCAAGGCTGAGAAAAAGATCAGGTTCCTCCAGACATGGCCCAGGACATAGTGCCCCATCTCATGTCCGACCACAGCGCGGACCTCGGCGATATCCGCGTCCTTCTTGAACATCACGTCGCTCATCGCGATCCGGGCGCTGCCAAAGAGGCCAGAGACGTTCGCGGTGTAGCGGTTGGACTGTCGTGATCCGTCGTAAATGAAGATCCGATCTGAGGGCACCCCGTTGGCCTTGGCGAGGGCGACGACGGCGTCCCTGACGGGGCCAGAAGGCGCGGGCTCGTAACGGTTGAACAGGGGGTCGATAAAGACCGGCGATACGACCATCGACAGAACGAAGAACAGACTCACCAGTCCGCCCGACCAGGCCCACCAGAACCGGGGCGCCCTGCGGATCAGGGCGTAGATACAGGCCCCAAGCAATGTTGAGGACACCAGGATGATGACGGTATAGAGCGCGTAGTCCCGGAGAAAACCCGCCAGGGGCTGGCTGCTCAGCCCATAGGCCCTCTCCCGGGCCCAGTCCGACCAGATCACCCAGGGCAGATTCAGGAGGGTCTCTGCAAACAGTGCGGTCGCCAGTACGGCGAGGCTGATCCGAACAGGTCCCAATCCCCGGGCCTCCAGGCGCTCGCGCAAACGCACCAGCATTCCTGAACGCAGGATCAGCCAATAGGCGGCCAGGCCGATCACCGCCGTCCAAAGGATCAGCCAGTGACCGCCCTGGGTATAGGCGGTGGCTCTAGCATGCGCCTCGGGGCTCAGGGTGGCGAGGTAGGTCGCCGTGGCGACTTCCGGATCGAAACGGGTCATGAAGTCCCCCTCCCTGGACTTGGTCTAGCGGTCCTTCTCACGCTCACCGAGGGCCGCCTGGGCCGCCGCTAGGCGGGCTATCGGCGTACGGAAGGGCGAGCAGCTGACATAGTCAAGGCCGATGGCCTCGCAGAACTGGATCGAGGCGGGGTCGCCGCCATGCTCGCCACAGATCCCGAGCTTGACCCCCGGACGCACCGCCCGTCCCCGCTCGGCGGCGATGCGGATCAGGTCGCCAACCCCCTCCTGGTCGAGGCTGACGAAGGGGTCCTTCTCGAAGATGCCCTTCTCCAGGTAGGCGTTCAGGAACCGCCCGGAGTCGTCCCGGCTGATGCCGAAGGTCGTCTGAGTGAGGTCATTGGTCCCGAAGGAGAAGAACTCGGCGGACTCCGCCAGGTCCGCCGCCCTGAGGGCCGCACGGGGTAGCTCAACCATCGTGCCGACCGCGTAGGGCAGATTCAGCCCGCGCTCGGCCATCACCGCCTTCGCCACACGGTCGGTGAGGTTGCGCAGGAAGCGCATCTCCTCGCCCTTCGCCACCAGGGGATGCATGATCTCGACGATCGGCGCCGTTCGGCCGGCCCCGGCGATCTCGCAGGCCGCCTCGAAGATGGCCCGGACCTGCATCTCGTAAATCTCGGGGTAGGAGATGCCGAGGCGGCAGCCCCTATGCCCCAGCATGGGGTTGGTCTCGTGCAATTCCCGGACCCGGCGCCAGAGCTTGTCAGCGTCCAGCCCACCGGCCTCAGCCACCGCGCGGACATCATCCTCGGTCTGGGGAAGGAACTCGTGCAGGGGCGGGTCGAGGAGGCGGATGGTGACCGGCAGCCCTTCCATGATGCCGAAGATCTCGACGAAGTCGGCCCTCTGCATGGGCAGGATCTTCGCCAGGGCGGTGCGGCGGCCAGCCTCGTCATCGGCCAGGATCATCTCCCGGACCGCCTGGATGCGCTGGTCCTCAAAGAACATGTGCTCGGTCCGGCACAGGCCGATGCCTTCCGCTCCAAACTGGCGGGCGGTGCGGGCATCCAGAGGGGTCTCAGCGTTGGCCCTCACCCTGAGGCGGCGGAACCCGTCGGCCCATCCCATCAGGGTGGCGAAGTCGCCGGTCAGCTCAGGCTCGATCATCTGGACGGCGCCCGCCAGGACATCGCCCCGACTGCCGTCAACCGTCACCACCTCGCCGGCGTGAATGGTCCGCCCGCGGACGTGGAAGACCCCGGCCTTCTCGTCGATCCGGATGTCCCCGGCGCCGGAGACGCAGGGACGGCCCATGCCGCGCGCCACCACGGCGGCGTGACTGGTCATCCCGCCCCTGGCGGTGACGATGCCCCGGGCGGCGTGCATGCCGTGGATGTCCTCGGGGCTCGTCTCTTCGCGGACCAGGATCACCGCCTCGCCGGCGCCCCCCCGCCGCTGGGCCTCGTCGGCATCAAACACCACCGCGCCCGTGGCCGCGCCTGGCGAGGCTGGAAGGCCGGTGACCACGACATCGCGCGGGCTCGCAGGATCGATGGTGGGATGCAGCATCTGATCCAGGCTGGCGGGGTCGACCCGCATAACCGCCTCTTCCCGGCTGATCAGGCCCTCGGCGGCCATATCCACCGCCATCTTCAACGCCGCCTTGGCGGTGCGCTTGCCGTTGCGGGTCTGCAGCATGTAGAGCCGACCAAGCTCGACCGTGAACTCTACGTCCTGCATGTCGCGGTAGTGACGCTCCAGGCGCTCCACAACCTCGCGGAACTGGGAGAAGACCTCGGGCAGAACTTCTTCCATCGAGGGGGCGCGATCGCCCATTTCCTCTCGCGCCGCACGGGTCAGGGCCTGGGGCGTACGGATGCCCGCCACCACGTCTTCCCCCTGGGCGTTGATCAGGAACTCGCCATACAGGCGGTTCTCGCCGGTCGACGGGTTGCGGGTGAAGGCCACACCTGTCGCAGAGGAGTCCCCCATGTTGCCGAACACCATGGCCTGAATGTTCACCGCCGTGCCCCAGCTTTCGGGGATGTCGTGCATTCGGCGATAGAACTTAGCGCGCTCGTTCATCCAGCTGGCGAAGACCGCGCCAATGGCGCCCCAGAGCTGGACCTTGGGATCCTGCGGGAAGGGCTCGCCCAGCTCTTCCTCAACTGCGGCCTTGTAGTCGGCGACCACCTTGTCCCAGTCCTCGGCGGAAAGGGCGGTGTCGACGGTGACATCCAGCCGCTCCTTATGATTATCCAGGATTTCCTCGAACAGGTGGTGGTCCAGACCCAGCACCACATTGGAATACATCTGGATGAAGCGTCTGTAGGAATCGAGGGCGAAGCGCCGATCGCCCGCCAGGGCGGCCAGGCCCTCCGCAGTGGCGTCGTTCAGGCCGAGATTCAGCACCGTGTCCATCATGCCGGGCATGGAGGCCCTGCCGCCGGACCGGACCGAGACCAGCAGGGGTGCAACCGGATCGCCGAACCGCTTACCGGTCAGGGCCTCGACCCCGCCCAGCGCCGCCTCGACCTGGTCGGCCAAGGTTTCGGGATAGCTCCGATCATGGGCGTAGAAGTGGTTGCAGGCCTCAGTAGTGATGGTGAAGCCCGGGGGAACGGGCAGGCCAAGGGCCGACATCTCGGCCAGGTTTGCGCCCTTTCCCCCCAGGAGGTTGCGCATGGAGGCGTCCCCCTCGGCCGTTCCCCCGCCGAAGGCGAAGACCCAACGCGTCTGACTGGGCATTCGCCCTCCCCTAACCGTTGACCAGGCCGAAGTCGGCGACTTCGGACATGGCGGCGCGGACCTGCGCCAGAAGTTTCAGCCGGTTCTCCCGGTCGCCGGGATCCTCGGCGTTCACCAGGACCTTCTCGAAGAAGGCGTCGACAGGGGCCCTCAGGGCCGCAAGGGCGCGCATGGCGCCTGCAAAGTCCTCAGCGTCCGACAATTTCGCCACTCGCGGAGCCGTTTCAGCCACAGCGGCGACGAGGGCGGTCTCCTCCTCCGGAGCGTCGGGTAGGACAGTGGCCGGCCCCGTTGGCAGGTCGCCCTTCTTTTCCTCGGCTTTGAGGATGTTGGAGGCGCGACGATAACCCGCCAAAAGGTTCGCCCCGTCCTCGGTCGTCAGGAAGTCCGACAGGGCCTCGACCCGGGCGTTGATCCGCACCAGGTCATCGTCGCCCAGGGCGAAGACGGCGTCGACAAGGTCATGGCGCCGTCCCTGATCGCGAAGCGAGACCTTCAGGCGTTCGGCCAGGAAGTCGAGCACCTCGGCGGACACCTCCGGATAGGGCCGGAAGCGATAGAGGACCTCGCCCTTGGGGGCCTCCCCGGCGGCGGCGCTCCTGTCAAAGCGGATGTCGAAGTCCGCGTCGATGGCCACGACCATGGGCTCGGCCTCGAGCAGCGCAGTCTCGAATTCCTCGACATAGGTCAGGAAGACATCGGAGTCCTCACGGGGCCGCGAGCCGAGATATCCCGTCGTCCGGCGTGAGGAGGCGTAGAGGGCCCGGCCGGGGTCGACGAAGCAGCGCAGCGACCGGTACCAGTCCGCCACCAACTCCCGGACCGGAGCCCTGACCTCAGAGGTCAGCAGGATGCGGATCACGCCCAGGGCCGCCCGCCGCAGGGCATAGGGATCGCGAGAGCCTGTCGGCTTCTCATTGATGGCGAAGAAGGCGGTCAGGGTGTCCAGTTTCTCGGCCAAGGCGACGGCCATGGTGACGGGACGGTCCGGGACCTGGTCGGACGGACCCACGGGTCGATAATGGTCGCGGATCGCCTCCGCCGTCACTGGCGTCAGCTTCTCCTCGAGGGCGTAATAGCCGCCCATCAGGCCCTGCAGTTCCGGGAACTCACCCACCATTCCGGTGGTCAGGTCGGCCTTGCAGAGCCGGGCGGCCAGGGCGGCCTTGGCCGCATCGGCGCCCACCCGGGGCGACAGGGCCCCGGCCAGGCGCTCCAGTCGCTCGACCCGTTCGGCAAGGGTGCCCAGCCTGGCGTGGAAGGTCACGGACTTCAGTTTCTCCAGCCGGGACTCCAGGCTGACCTTCCGGTCTTCATCCCAGAAGAAACGCGCATCGGCCAAGCGGGCGGACAGGACCTTGGCGTTGCCCGTAGCGATGACCGCCCCGCCATCGGGCGCGGCGATGTTGGATACCGTGACAAAGTGCGGCGCGAGGCGGCCGGTGGCGGGATCCCGCACGGCGAAGTACTTCTGGTGATTGCGCATGGAAGTGCGGATCACCTCCGGCGGCAGGGACAGGAAGTCCGGGTCCATGTCGCCCAGGATCGGGACCGGCCATTCCACCAGGCCGGCCACCTCGTCGAGCAGGCCTGCGTCCTCCACCAGCTCCAGCCCCCGGTCTGCGCACAGCCGGCGCGCCTCGACCAGGATGCGCAGCTTGCGGTCCTCGGCGTCGAGGAGGACGAACCGCTTTTCCAGCCCCGTGCGGTAGGCGGCGAAACTCTTGACCCGGAAGGGACGGTTCGAGCCCATGAACCGGTGGCCGACCGCGAAATCCACGCTTTCGATCCCATCCACGTCGAACGGAACGAGTGCGCCCCCGAAGACGCAGAGCACATGTCTGAGGGGGCGAACCCAGCGGAGGGTCCCGGTTCCCCAGGTCATGGACTTCGGCCAGGGAAAGTTTCGGATGATGTCCGGAACGATCTCGGCGATGACCTCGGCCGTGGCGCGGCCCGTCGTCGTCAGGTCTGCAAACCAGACGCCGTCGCGCTCGACCAGCTGGTCTCGGGTCAGCCCGGTGGAGCGGAGAAAGCCCTCAAGCGCCGCGTCAGCCGCCGAGGTCCGGGGTCCCTTGCGCTCTTCCTTCCGGTCCGGCTGGGCCGATGCGACCCCTTCGGCGACGAGGGTGAGGCGACGAGGCCCAGCGTAGGAGCGCAGGGTTTTCGGCTCCAAACCGGCCGCCGCGAGCCGCTCACGCACCATACGGTCGAGGTCGCGGGCCGCCTGGGCCTGCATGCGCGCCGGGATCTCCTCAGAGAAGAGCTCAATCAGCAGCTGGGGCATGGTCAGACCCCTTCCGCAGGGACATTGCGGCCCTCGTTCGCCACCCAGGCCTCCGCACACATCTTGGTTAGGTCGCGGATGCGGCCAATATAGCTTTGGCGCTCGGCGACGGCGATGGCGCCGCGGGCGTCCATCAGGTTGAAAAGATGGCTGGCCTTCAAAACATGGTCGTAGGCGGGCAGCACGGTGACCTGGCCCTGGGGGCCCCGGCCCTGCAGGAGCCTCGGGACCTGGGCTTCCATGTCCTCGAACTGCCGCTTCAGCGTCGCCACGTCGTAGAGGTGGAAGTTCGCTTCGGACTGCTGGCGCTCATTCTCCAGGAAGACATCGCCGTAGGTCATAGGCAGGGGCCCGTCGGGGTCGTTGAAAGCCAGCTGGTCGAAGCGATCGGCCCCCTGCAGGTACATGGCCAATCGCTCCAGGCCATAGGTCAGCTCTCCGGCCACCGGCCAGACATCAAGACCGCCCACCTGCTGGAAGTAGGTGTACTGGGTCACCTCCATCCCGTCGCACCAGACCTCCCAACCCAGCCCCCAGGCCCCCACAGTGGGGTTCTCCCAGTCGTCCTCGACAAAGCGGATGTCGTGCATCCGGGTGTCCAGCCCGATCGCCTCCAGGCTGCCCAGGTAGAGCTCCTGCAGGTTGTCCGGGTTGGGCTTCAGGATGACCTGGTACTGATAGTAGTGCTGGAGCCGGTTTGGGTTCTCGCCATAGCGCCCGTCGCCTGGCCGTCGCGAGGGCTGCACGTAGGCTGCACGCCAGGGCCGGGGCCCAAGCGCCCGCAGGACCGTCGCCGGGTGCAGGGTCCCTGCGCCGACCTCCACATCATGGGGTTGGAGGATGACGCAGCCCTGGCGGCTCCAGTAGTCATGGAGCTTCAGAATCAGCGCCTGAAAAGACAGCGGTTTTTCGGCGGGCATGGGCGAGGCTTCGCAGGCGCAAAAACGAGGGCGGACCATAGGGCCCACAGTCTCCCGCTTCAAGCGCGCCGGAGGGAGTCCCGCGAGACCGCCGTCAGGATGCAGGTGCGGAGATCACCCGGCCCAGCACGTGCACGACCCCGTTGGCGGCCATGACGTCGGCCTGAACCACGGGCGCGCCGCCCACAGACGCAGGCTGGTCGCCGTTCAGCTCCACCACCTCGCCTCCCAGGGTCGGCGCGCTCGTCACGGCGCCCTTGAAGGTCTCGAAGGGCACCCGGGCATTGATGAGATGACGCAGGACCAGTTTCTGAAGCTCGGCCCGGTTGGCCTGGGCCAGCAGGCGGTCAACTTCGCCCGCCGGCAACTGGGCGAAGGCCGCGTCCGCAGGCGCCAGCACGGTCACCGCCGGCAGCCCCTTCACGAAGGCTGTGAGCCCCACGAGGTCCGACGCCTTGAGAAAGGTCGTGAACTGGCCGGAAGCCTTCAGGGTCTCGATGACGTCACCCGCCGGGGTGACAACCGGGAGCGCGGGCGTCACCGGTGTGGCGGGGGCGACAGGCGCCGGGGGTGTCTGGGCGGCGGCGGCGCCGGCGGACAGGAGAAAGGCCAGGAGGGCGATTGAGAACTTGGGCATGGCGACTTTCGAAGCTTGCAGGTCAGGGGCGGCCGGGGCCGCGACGACCGATTAGTCCAGCCAGGCCGGCGCTGGCTACGGGTCTGGCATCGGGACCTGCGCGCTTCACGCGGTCGTGATCGCCACGCCGGGACTTTGGGCTCCCCTTACCCGCTCGCCCAGGCCCCGGCGCCCGAAATCAGGTCAGTCCATGAGCCCGGGCGCCTGGTTTCTGAACTTCCACCGACCGCCGCCTGTTTTTTCGGCGCCCGGGGACTCCGTCGCCCACCGGGGGCCGTAGCGTGGCGGCAGGTCCCGTCGGCCATGCCGGCGTGGGGCCGTTCCACCAGGAACCGAGCGGGAGCGATGGGATGAAACTGATCATGGCGATCGTCAAACCCTTCAAGCTGGATGATGTGCGCGAAGCCCTCGTGTCGTCCGGCGTCGAGGGTCTGACGATCACGGAAGTCAAGGGTTACGGACGGCAGAAGGGGCAGACTGAAATCTATCGGGGCGCCGAGTACCAGGTGAACTTCATCCCGAAGGTGAAGCTCGAAGCCGTGGTCGACGACGCCGCAGCCGCCGGCGTGGTGGAGACCATCAAGACAGCCGCCTCCACCGGCAAGATCGGGGACGGAAAAATCTTCGTCATCGACGTCGCCGACGCCGTGCGCATCCGCACCGGCGAAACCGGCGCCTCTGCGCTCTGATCCCCCGAGGAAGGAAGACCAAATGAACGGTTTCAGATTCAAAGGTCTGGTCGGGCTGATGCTCGCCGCGACCCTGGCCGGAGCGCCCTTGGCGGCTCCGGCGTTCGCACAGGAGGCTGCACCTGCGGCGGCGGCCCCTGCCGCTGCACCTGCGGAAGCGGCTCCTGCGCCCGCCGAGGCCGCCGCTCCGGCTGTCGCGGCGCCTGCCGAAGAAGCTCCCGCTCCCCTTCCGGACAAGGGCGACACCACCTGGATGCTGGTTTCCACGACCCTCGTCCTCCTAATGATCCTGCCGGGCCTGGCCCTCTTTTACGGCGGTCTGGTGCGTCAGAAGAACATGCTGTCCATGCTGATGCAGGTTGGTGTGGTCACCGTCATCGGCATGATCGCCTGGCTGTTCTGGGGCTACAGCCTCGCCTTCACGGATGGCGGCGCCCTGGACAAGTTTGTCGGCGGAGGCGGACGTCTGTTCCTGCAAGACGTAACCCCGGCCAGCAACGTAGCCACCTTCTCGACAGGCGTTGTCATCCCCGAACTGGCCTTTATCGCCTTTCAGATGACCTTCGCCTGTATCACGGCGGCCCTCGTCCTTGGCGGCGTGGCCGAACGCATGAAGTTCGCGGCGGTGGTCCTCTTCGCCGTTCTCTGGCCCCTGCTCTCCTACTATCCCCTGGCCCACATGGTCTGGTGGTGGGCGGGCCCTGATGCGGTTGCGGCGGCCCCGACCGACCCCATCCAGTCCGGCCTGCTCTGGGGCTTTGGCGCTCTCGACTTTGCGGGCGGCACGGTTGTGCATATCAACGCCGGCATCGCCGCCCTGGTGGGCGCCCTGATCCTTGGTCCCCGTAAGGGCTACGGGTCCGAGCCCATGCCGCCCCACTCCCTGACCCTGACCATGACCGGCGCAGGTCTCCTGTGGGTGGGCTGGTTCGGCTTCAACGCCGGCTCCAACCTGGAAGCCAACGGGTATGCGGCCCTGGCCATGGTCAACACCCTGGTGGCGACCGCTGCGGCGGGCTTCTCCTGGGTGGTGACCGAGTGGGTCACCCGCAAGCGCGCCAGCGCCCTTGGCCTGGCCTCCGGCCTGGTCGCCGGCCTGGTCGCCATCACCCCCGCCGCCGGCTTCGCCGGGCCGGTCGGGGCGGTGATCCTCGGCCTGGTGGTGTCACCGATCTGCGTCATCTTCTGCTCGAAGATCAAGAACGCCCTGAAATACGACGACAGCCTCGACGCCTTCGGCATCCACGCCATCGGCGGCATTGTCGGGGCGATCGCCACCGGCCTGCTGGTGAACCCGGCCTGGGGCGGGGCGGGCGTGGTCGACTACACCACCTGCGCCCTCGACGGCGACATCTCCACCTGCGACACGGCGGCCTACGTCATGTCGACCCAGGTGATGGCGCAGGTCAAGGCGGTCCTCGTGGCCATCGCCTGGTCCGCCGTCGCCAGCGCCATCGTCTTCTTCCTGATCAAGTACACTGTGGGTCTGCGTTCCTCGGTGGACAACGAGGAAGAGGGCCTGGACATCTCCGAGTTCGGAGAGCGCGCCTACCACAACTGATCTTCCCCTCAGTTGTGGCGGAGCGGGGACCCCTTGGGGTCCCCGTTTTCGTTTCAGACGTCGGGTTCCAGGGGGGCGCCCAGACGGCAGGGGTGAACCCACCAGTCGGGCCGCTCCCGGGCCAGGGCTGCAGACAGGCGCCCCGCCGATTCATCGTCCGCGCAGAGGGCGAAGCAGGTCGCCCCGGACCCGGAAAGGCGCGCCAGGAGGGTCTCGGGCGCGTCGCGCAGGCGCTCCAGCACCGCGCCAATCACCGGCGCGACGTTGAGGGCCGGCGCCTCGAGATCGTTCCTCAGGTCCCCGAGCCAGCGCGCCGTCGCCACCGGGTCGGGCAGGAGGCCGGAATCCGGGGCTGGATCGGGATTGCAGGGGGAAGCTGACAGATCGAAGGCCCGGTAGACAGCCCCTGTCGGACAGGGCGCGCCCGGATTGACAAGCACCGCCGGAAGGCCCGGGAGGACGGGCGCAGGCGCCAGGACATCCCCCCGCCCTCTCGCCGTCACCGGCCGGCTTGCGACGCAGGCCGGGACGTCCGAGCCCAGCTCCGCCGCAAGGGCCTCCAGCTGGGGCGTGTCAAGCCCGCCACCCCAGGCGGTGTTGAGCAGCCTGAGGGTCGCCGCCGCGTCGGCCGAGCCGCCGCCCAGCCCCGCCGCCACCGGCAGGCGTTTGTCGAGCCCCAGACCAGGAAGGTCGCCGCGCCGCCCAAGCCGTCGGGCCAGGATACGCGCGGCCCTGAGCACCAGGTTGTCATCATCCGCCTCGAGGCCCCCTGCAAAGCGACCGCTGACCCGGAGGGCCGGTCCTCCCTTCCCCGCCAAGGAGACCTCGTCGCCGATGTCGGCGAAGACCATCAAAGTCTCGAGGGGATGAAAGCCATCGGCGGCCGCCGCCCCGACATGCAGGTAGAGATTGACCTTGGCCGGGGCGAAGGCGCGTGCGCTCATGGGAGGGTTCAGGGCTTGCGAGCGGCCGGAACAGGGGCGGGCGGCAGACCCTCAGACAGCTTGCGCTCGGCTTCGGCCTTGATCTTCGGATCCGGATCCAGGGTCAGCACCCGCTTCCACTGGAAGCCGGCCTCGTCCCGACGATCGACACGCCAGTAAGCGTCGCCGAGATGATTGTTCAACTCCGGATCGCCAGGCTCAAGCTCGACCGCCTGCTCGAGGGTCTGAACCGCCTTTGGAAAATCGCCCAGCCGATAGTAGGCCCAGCCGAGACTGTCGACCATGGCGCCGGAGCGGGGATTCTGGCTCACCGCGCGCTTCACCATCTCGAGGGCCTCTGTGAGGTTCTCGTTACGGTCGATCCAGGAATAGCCAAGGTAGTTGAGTAACTCCGGCTCATCAGGATTCTGCGCGAGAGCGGCCTTCAGATCGCGCTCGGCCTCAGGCCAACGCCCGGCCCGCTCAAGCGAAACGCCGCGCGAAAACACGAGGCGCCAGTCGGGGGAGGGGCCAGCGACGAAAGGATCAAGCAAGTCCGCCGATTCCGAGAACCTTTCGTTCGCCCTGAGGAGGTCGGACAGATTGATCACCGCCTCGATATCGCCTCCGGCGGCGGCCTGGCGCGCTAACCGCAGAGCGGTCTCCTTGTCGCCGGCGCGCTGGTGACTCCAGGCCAGCTTGGCCTGAGCCGCAGTAAACTCCGGGGCCGCCGAGGGCACCTGAGCATAGGCGGCGCGGGCTTCTTCCGCCAGGCCGTCGTTCTCCCGGAGATCGCCCACGAGCAGCCAGGCGGCGTAGCTTCCGGGATCCAGCCGGAGGGCGAGGCGCAGATAGGCCAGCCCCAACTGATCCTGCCCGGCGGCGATGAGGGTGGCTGCGACCGGTATCAGGGTCTGGGCGGCGCCCTGCCTCAGGCTGGGCTGGACCTCGGCCTTGCCCGCCGCCGCCCGCGCCCGAGCCGCCCGAGCCGACGCGTTCCGGGGATCGTTGGCGAGAAGACGGTCATAGAGGGCGATGGCCTCCGCGCCACGCTTCCGCCTTTCGAGGAACCCGCCATAGGCAAGAACCGAGACCTGTCCCGCAGAGTCCCCGCCGGCCAGCACCTTGAAGTTGGTCTCCGCCTCATCGAACCGACCGGCCCGCTCGAAGAGGCGGGCCTGGGCGAGGAGGCCGAAAATGTCGACGATGCGGTCGCCCGGAGACTGCGGCCGGACCAGGACGCCCTCTCGGTCCCCGGCCATGGCGGCCGCCCAGGGGGCGAGAAGGGCCATGGCGGACCGATGCGGGAAGGTTGCGCCCTCGGGAGCCAGGAGAGCCCTCGCGGACCCGACGCGGCCGGTGGACATGCCCTCCACGGCGCGGACAAGGCGGCTGAGCGAGAGGTTGGGCGGCGACGTCGCCTCGGAGGTGGGCGCAATCCGTGCAGCGGTGGTGACATCCCCGGCCAGCAGGGCGGCGACAAAGGCGCGTTCGTCGGCAATGTCGGCGGCGTCGGGATCAAGCGTCCGCACAGCCCCGTAAAAGCGCGCAGCGTCCGCATGGCGTCCCGCATTCAAGGCTGCGCGGCCCGCGAGGAACTGACCGTAGGGCGAAGCGCCGCTTCCCTCCGCAGGCCCTGCGGAGCGGCCAGGGGCCGTGGCGCAAGCCGCCAGGGCGAACAGCGCTCCGGCCGCCGCCAGACGCGCCACTGTGCGACCCAGGACCTTGTGTCTCCAGACAGCCATGGAGCGGGTGTTCACCTGTTCGCTCCCCCCGGCAAGCCCGGCTACATGTTCGGGTAGTTGGGTCCGTCGCCGCCCTGGGGCGTCGTCCAGTTGATATTCTGCGACGGATCCTTGATGTCGCAGGTCTTGCAGTGGACGCAGTTCTGGAAGTTGATCTGGAACCGCGGGTTCGATCCGCCCTCGTCCGTCAGCACCTCATAGACCCCCGCCGGGCAGTAGCGCTGCGCCGGCTCGGCGTACTTGGGCAGGTTGACGCTGATCGGGATCGAGGCGTCCTTCAGCTTAAGGTGCGCAGGCTGGTTCTCGTCATGGTTGGTCGAGGACAGGAAGACTGAGGACAGCTTGTCGAAGCTCACGACGCCATCGGGCTTGGGATAGACGATGGGCTGGTAGTCCTTGGCCAGGCCCGTGGACTCGGCGTCGGACTTGCCGTGCTTCAGGGTGCCGAAAAATGAGAAGCCGCCCAGCATGCCCGCAAGGGTCGCATCGGCGGCGCCCAGGAAGATGCCGGGGATGGTCCCAAACTTCGACCACAGGGGCTTGGCATTGCGCACGAGGTGCAGTTCACGGGCGATGGACGAGGCCTTGTAGGCGGTCTCGTACTCAACCAGTTCGTCGCCGCTCCGACCCGCCTGGATGGCGCCAAAGGCCGCCTCCGCCGCCAGGACACCGCTCTTCACCGCATTGTGGGAGCCCTTGATCCGCGGGAGGTTGACCATGCCCGCAGAGCAGCCCAGCAGGGCGCCGCCCGGGAAGTAGAGCTGGGGCAAGGACTGCTCGCCACCCTCGGTGATGGCCCGGGCACCGTAGGAGACGCGCTCGCCACCCTCGAGGTAACGGCGGATCGCCGGATGGGTCTTGAACCGCTGGAATTCGTCGAAGGGTGAGAGGTAGGGGTTCTTGTAGTTCAGGTGCACAACGAACCCGATGGACACGTAATTGTCCCCGAAGTGGTACATGAACGACCCGCCACCGGTCTGGTTGTCCAGGGGCCAGCCGAAGGTGTGCTGGGTCAGACCAGACACAAAGGCCGCGTCTGGCACCTTCCAGAGCTCCTTGATGCCGATGCCGTACTTCTGCGGCTCGCGCCCGTTATTCAGGTCGAAGCGCGCCTGCAGCTGCTTGGCCAGGGACCCGCGCACGCCCTCCCCGATCAGGGTGTACTTGGCGTGCAGCTCGATGCCGGGCTGGTAGTCAGGACCCGGCTCGCCATCCTTGCCGATCCCGAAGACGCCGGCCACGACGCCCTTGACCGACCCATCGGCATTGAAGACCAGCTCCGAGGCCGCCATGCCGGGGTAGATCTCGACCCCAAGGCCCTCGGCGTGCTGGGCCAGCCAACGGCAGACATTGCCCAGGCTGGCGATGTAGTTGCCGTGGTTGAGCATCCACTTGGGTAAGGGCGCCCAGCTGACGTCCAGCTCTCCGGCAGGACCCAGCATCAGGAACTTGTCCTGGGTCACCGCCGTCTCGAGGGGCACGCCCAGTTCCTTCCAGTTCGGCAGGAGCTCGGCGATGCCGCTGGGGTCGATGACCGCCCCGGAGAGGATATGGGCGCCGACTTCGGAGCCTTTCTCGAGGACCGCGACCGAGATTTCGGCGCCCGCAGCCTCCGCCATCTGCTTCAGGCGGATCGCCGCCGCCAGGCCGGACGGGCCGGCGCCGACGATGACCACATCGTATTCCATCGCCTCGCGTTCGAGGGTCTCGCTCATTTTGCAAGCTCCGGTGCGCCGGTCGCCCCGCGCCGGCCTTGTTCCCTTCAGGCCTTATCAATAGCTTACGTCGAGTGGGTCAAGGGCGAATGGCGCCGGGCCTGCCGCCAGCTGAGGGAATTCGCTGCAGATGAGCCGCCCGCCGGCCGCCGCCGTCGCCGAAAGCCTGCTCGCCTTCTGGGCCGAGGCCGGGATCGACGCCGCCTTGCTCGAGACCCCCACGGATCGAATCGCCGAGGGCCAGAGGCCTCTTGCACCCCGCGCCGCGCAACCGACGCCCCTCCCCGCCCCAGCGACTTCGGCTCCGGCCCGGCCCCTTGCGCTCGGCGCTGCTCGGGAAGCGGCGGCGGCCTGCGCCGACCTGGACGCCCTGGCCGCCGCCATCGAGGCCTTTGAAGGCTGCCCCATCCGCTTCGAAGGTGCGGCGAGCCGGTCCGTCTTCTGCCGGGGACCGGCGGACGCGCCAGTGGTGGTGATCGGAGAGGCCCCGGGCGCTGAGGAGGACCGGGCCGGACAGCCTTTTGTCGGCAAGGCGGGCCGGATGCTGGACCGGATGCTGGAGGCGATCGGCCTGGCCGATCAGGTCTTCATCACCAACACCGTCTTCTGGCGGCCGCCGGGGAACCGAACGCCGACGCCCGAGGAACAGCGGGTCTGCAAACCCTTCGTCGAACAGGCGATCAGACTGGTGAGGCCACGGATGCTGCTGCTGGTCGGCGCGCCGGCGACCCGGTGCATGCTGGATCAGACCGACGGCATCAATCGCCTGCACGGCCGGTGGTTCGAGTGGCGCACCACTGAAGCCGACCTGGAGGTCCCGGCCCTGCCGACCTTCCATCCCGCCTTCCTGATGCGGACCCCGTCCGCCAAGTCCATGGCCTGGTCTGACCTCAAGACCTTCGCCGAACGCCTCAACCGCCCCTCGCGGGGCTGACCTGGGAGGTCAGCCGGCGATCCGCAGCTTCGGGGCACCCCTGGACAACTGGCGAAGGGCGACGGCGACGCTGCAACCCGGCGGCAGGCCCAGCAACCGGGCGCGGGGCGTGACGAGGCCCAGGGGAGGTCCTGGCGACCAGAAGCCCAGCACGGCGGGGCCCGTCAGGGCCAGACCGCGAGCGAGGCCCGGGGTCCCGAGCGCGGTCAAGTCCCGGCCCAACCGGTCCAGGGCGAAGGCGTCCAGCCGGAGCCCGGACGAAGCCAAAAGGATCAAGTCGCTCCTCGCCTGACGCACCGCCCGGGAAAGTCCCCCGGATACAAAATACGCGCCGGCATCCTCGCAGAGGTCGGCCAGGTCCGGGTCCCTGTGTTCGGGCTCCAGAACCAGAACATCGCGGATCAGGCCGCTGACGGCCCCGGGCACGAGATCAGACAGAAGGCCCGAGAGGTCCGCTTCGGATCGCTCCGGACAGGTGATGACGGAAAGCATGGCGCCAAGAAGCGGCCGTGGAGCGGCAGGTCAACCCCGGCGCCATTGAGAAGGGATGCCCCGCAAGACAGCGCCCTGCTGGGACTCCTGGCCCCGGCGCCGATTGAGCACCGGCTCGGACCCTCGGCGGCGCTGGCCTCAGACCGCCTGCCTGAGGGCCTCGGCCAACCGCTCTTCCTTCAGCTTCTCAGCGACAAGGAAGGCCAGCTCGAGGGCCTGCTCGCCATTCAGCCGCGGGTCGCAATGGGTGTGGTAGCGGTCCGCCAGATCGCCCTCCGAGAGGGCCCGGGCGCCCCCCAGGCACTCGGTGACGTTCTGCCCGGTCATCTCCAGATGGACGCCGCCGGGATGCACGCCCTCGGCTCGGCAGATCTCCACGAAGCTCTTCACCTCCGACAGGATCCGGTCGAAGGGTCGGGTCTTGTAGCCGGTGGCGGCGGTCAGGGTATTGCCGTGCATGGGATCGATCGCCCAGACGACCCGCGCGCCCGCTGAACGTGTGGCCCTGAGCAGCCCGGGAAGTCTGCCCGCGATCTTATCATGCCCGAAGCGGCCGTAGAGGGTCAGTCGGCCAGCCTCATTCTGAGGGTTGAGGGTCTCGATCAGGCGGAGGAGTTCCTCTGCTTCGAGGGTCGGGCCGACCTTCATTCCGATCGGGTTGCGGATACCGCGGAAGAACGCCACGTGGGCGCCATCCAGCTGGCGGGTGCGCTCACCGATCCACAGGAGGTGGGCGGAGGTGTCGTACCAGTCGCCGGAGGTGGAATCGACCCGGGTCATGGCCTCCTCAAAGCCGAGGAGCAGGGCCTCGTGGGAGGTGAAGAACTCCACCCGATGCAGGTCGGGGTGCGACTCCGGCGTGACACCAATCGCCGCCATGAAGGTCAGGGCCTCGGAGATCTTCTCCGACAGGGCGCGATAGCGGGCCCCCTGCGGGCTGTCGTCCACGAAGCCCAGCGTCCAGCGGTGGATGTTGTGCAGGTCGGCGTACCCACCGCCAGCGAAGGCGCGGAGCAGGTTCAGGGTCGAGGCCGACTGCCCATAGGCCTGCAGCAGGCGCTGGGGATCCGGAGTCCGCGAAGCGGCGTCGAAGTCCATGCCATTGATGATGTCGCCCCGATAGGACGGCAGGGTGACATCCCCGATCGTCTCGGTGGGAGAGGAGCGGGGCTTGGCGAACTGGCCAGCCATGCGGCCGACCTTCACCACCGGCCTGCCCCCGGCGAAGGTCAGCACCACCGCCATCTGCAGGATCAGACGGAAGGTGTCGCGGATGTTGTCCGCATGGAACTCCTTGAAGCTCTCGGCGCAGTCGCCGCCCTGCAGCAGGAAGGCGCGACCGGCCTCAACGTCCGCGAGCAGGGACTTCAGCCGCCGGGCTTCGCCGGCGAACACCAGAGGCGGCATGCCGCGCAGGGTCTGTTCCACCGAGGCCAGGGCCTGGGCGTCCGGATAGTCTTCCGGCATGTGCTTGCCAGGTCGGGTCCGCCAGGTGGAAGGGCTCCAGGAAGGGATCATCGTTCAGCTCCACGCCCGCATCAGTGGGCGCGGAGTTCTAGCCGGTAAGGCGTCAAACGTCGATAGGCCGGGCGCGCAGGACCAGGATGCAGGCCAGGGCGGACAGGGCGCCGAGGGCCAGCCACCACGGCTGCCAGACCCCGAAACTCACCGCGCCAAACACCAGGTAGGCCGTCGCAGCGGCGGCGGCGGCGGCGGCGGCGGGGGTCCGGACCGGCCTGGAGAGTCCTGAGAAGATCGACGCCCAGACAATGGCCGCCGCGACGGCGCCGATCAGGCCGAGCTCCATCCAGATCTGGAGGGGCGCGTTGTGGGGATGAAGCTGGATTCCCGGCCCAAAGGCGCGGCTCGCATCCAGCCCCCAACCCGGCAGGGGACGGGCCCAGATCCATTCCACCGCCTTGCTCCAATAGCCCAGGCGCTGCAGCCAGGACTCCGAGATGAGGGGCGAGAGGCGCTCGTCCAGCCCCAGGGCGAACGCCCCTTTCGCCAGGACCGGCGCCAGCAGGAACCCCCCTGCGCTGAGGCCCGCCAGGAGACGGGGTCCCATGAAGGGAAAAAACGAGACCAGGCCCGCCGCCAGGAGGGCGCAGGCCAGGGCCAGGAGGGGGGCGTCATAGCCGAAGACGAGGGCCGGTCCGATGATCCCCGCGCCCAGGCCAAGGCCGAGGACCCACCTCGCCCGGCCGGTGACCGCAGCGATGGCCATCGGCGCCAGCAGGGTCAGGACATAGAGGCCCTGGGCGACGTTCTTGATCGCATAGTCGGGGCGTACAGGCTGGCCGATGAGACCCAACAGGATCTTGTAGCCAGCAGCGGAGGTTGCAGCCTCGAGAAGAAGGATGAGCGCCAGGATCAAGGTCGACGCTACCAGCCCCTTGATGAGTCCCGGAAGCCGGACTTCCGGAACCGCTCGGGCGGCGCTGATCGCGCAGCCGTAGAGGGCCAGGATGAAGACCAACTTGAGTCCCGTCTGCCCCTCGAGATCGGGGGCCCGCCAGGGGCTCCAGAAGACCGAGGCGCAGGCCCAGACTAGGGCGGTGAACAGCGCCAGCAGCAGGGCCCGGTCCTCAGTGCGGACCCGGACGGACGGGAAGGTCAGCAGGCCGGCCAGGGCGACGGCGGGCGCAAAGCCCAGGGCGCCGGCCCAGCCCAGCAGGGGCGTCAGGACCAGCAGGCCTGCAATCACCCCGGCGGTCCAGCGACCGGGCGATGCCGAGGATCCGGACACGTTCAAGCCGGGGACCGGGAGACGGGCTCGCTCAGGGTGACGAGTTCCTCGGCCAGGGTGGGATGGACGGCGCAGGCGGAGTCCCACTGGGCCTTGGTCACGCCAAGCTTGAGCGGAACGGCCGCCATCTGGATGATTTCCGGGGCGTCGGGCCCTACGACGTGACAGCCCAGCATGCGCTGGCTGTCAGCGTCCACCACCAGCTTGACCAAAGCCTGTTCCTGGCCGCCGTAGAAGGTCTGCTTCATCGGCCGGAAGCGGGAGCGATAGATATCGATGTTGGCGTAAGCGGCGCGGGCCTCGGCCTCCGTCAGGCCCACCGTGCCGACCGGCGGCTGGCTGAAGACGGCAGAGGCCACCGCCTCGTGGTCGAACCGGGTCGGCTGGCCATAGAACTCCGTCCGGGCGAAGGCGGCGCCCTCGCGGATGGCGACGGGGGTCAGGTTGATCCGGTCGGTGACGTCGCCCACGGCCCAGACGGAGGGCGTGGAGGATCGCGACCAGGCGTCGACGCGGATCTCGCCGTTGGGACCGGTCTCCACCCCCGCCGCCTCCAGGCCCAGCCCGCGGGTGTGGGGCTTGCGGCCGGTCGCCATCATGACCTCTCCGGCCGCGAGGACCTGGCCGTCTGAGAGGCGGCACTCCAGGGCGCCGGACGTACCGGAGAGCGCCACCGGATGGGCGCCCAGTCTGAGCTTCACACCCCGTCGCTGGATTTCTGTAGCCACATGCGAGCGGATATCCTCGTCGAAGCCCCGCAGGATCTGTTCGCCGCGATAGACGAGGGTCACATCGACGCCGAGGCCGTTGAAGATGCCGGCGAACTCCACGGCGATGAAACCGCCGCCGATGATGACCATCCGCTCCGGCAGGGCGGGAAGGTCGAAGGCGTCCTCGGAGGTGATGGCCAGGTCCGCGCCGGGAAGATCCTCCGGCTTCCAGGGACGCCCGCCGGTCGCCACCAGGATGCGCTGCGCGGTGATCGCCCCGCGCCCCTCGACCTCAAGGCTGTTGGGGCCGGTCAGAACGGCCCGCCCCTCCAGGATTTCTGCGCCCGAACGGGTAAGGTTGGCGACGTAGAGGCCGGAGAGCCGGGCGATCTCGCGGTCCTTGGCCTCCCGGAAACGGGTCCAGTCGAAGGTCGCACCCGAGGCCGACCAGCCGTAGCCCTCAGCGATGTGGGCGTAGTGCGGAAACTCCGAGGCGTAGACCATGAACTTCTTGGGCACGCAGCCCCGGATCACGCAGGTGCCGCCGACCCGGTACTCTTCAGCCACCGCCACCCGGGCGCCTGAGGCGGCGGCCAGACGACCGGCCCGCACACCGCCGGACCCCGCCCCGATGACAAAGAGATCGTAGTCGAACTGGCTCATGATCGGGCTTCCCCTGCGGCGGCGGCGCGACCCTAGAGCAATTCCGGCCGCTATTGAATGCGGGCCTTGGCGGCTAGGGCTCGATCTCTGGGAAGATGAGGCCAGAGACGGGCGTGCAATGACCGTCTGGTTCCTCCCCCGAGGGGGAGGTGGACCGCGCAGCGGGCCGGAGGGGGTCAACGGCGGCTCAGCTGACCCCCTCACCGACCTTCGGTCGGAGCTCCCCCTTGGGGGAGCAATTGGCGTTGTAATTCCTAGTCTTCGAGCGCGCTGGGCCCAGGCCAGGGCGCAACTCCAGCCGCCCCTACCCCTAAGGCTCTATCTCCACCACACCGGCGTCCGTCGCCACCAGGGCCAGGTCGGCGAGGTCCAGGAAGAGGCCGTGGTCGACCACGCCGGTCACCGACTTCAGCGCCGCCGCCAGGGACGCCGGAGCGTCGATACGGCCGCAGGCGATGTCGTAGATCACGTTGCCGCTGTCGGTCAGGAGCGGCGATCCGTCCTTCATCCTCAGCCGGGGCGCGGCGCCGATGTCGCACTCGGACAGGGCGTCGCAGATGCGGTCCAGGGTGGTCCGGTGCCCGAAGGTCACAACCTCCACGGGCAGGGGAAAGGCCCCCAGGCGGGAAACGCGCTTGCCGGCGTCAGCGATGACGACGCAGCGGCGGGAGGCCTCCCAGACCAGTTTCTCGCGCAGCAGGGCCGCGCCGCCGCCCTTGATCAGGGACAGGGCCGGGCCGATCTCGTCGGCGCCGTCCACGGTCAGGTCGATGGGGCCGGTCTCGCCCAGTTCGGCCACCCGGATCCCCAGCTCCTGCGCCAGGGCCGCGGTGGACCGGGAGGTGGCCACGCCCACGATGTCCAACTTGCGGGCGGCCAGGGCGCGCACGAACCCGGCGGCGGTGGAGCCGGTGCCCAGGCCCACCACCATGCCGGGCTGGACGAGGGCGGCGGCGGCCTCGCCGGCGGCCCATTTCTGGTCCTCGGCGCTCATGACCCGCCTTTGGCCTTGCGGGCCGCCTTCTCGGCGGTCTTGCGGGCGCGGAAGGCGGCGGCCCAGCCGGCCTTGTGGCTCTGCTCGCCCCGCGCCAGGGCCAGGGCGTCGTCAGGTACGTCGCGGACGATGACCGAGCCCGAGCCTGTCATGGCGCCTGCGCCGATCGACCGCGGCGCGACGATGGCGGTGTTTGAGCCGATGAAGGCGCCCGGGCCCACATGGGTCTCGTACTTGTCGAAGCCGTCATAGTTGCAGAAGATCGTCCCGGCCCCGATGTTGGCCCCCGCCCCCACGGTGCCATCGCCCAGATAGGCGAGGTGATTGGCCTTGGCGCCCTTGTCCAGGCGGACCTTCTTGACCTCGACGAAGTTGCCGATGTGGACCTCCTCGCCGATGTCCGCGCCGGGACGCAGGCGGGCATAGGGGCCAATCAGGGCGCCGGGTCCGACCCGGGAGCCTTCCAGGTGGCTGAAGGCGCGGATTACCGCACCGGTCTCAATGCTCACGCCCGGCGCGAAGACCACGTAGGGCTCCACCTGAACGCCGGCCTCGATCCGCGTGTCCCAGGAAAAGTGCACGGTCTCCGGCGCCGGCATGACCACGCCTTCGGACAGGAAGTGGGTCCGGCGGCGCTGCTGGAAGACCGCCTCGGCCTGGGCCAGCTGGGCGGGGGTGTCGGCGCCCATGACGGCGGTCTCGGGGGCGTAGTGGGCCCGGACCTTCCGCCCCTCCGCGGCGGCGATGGAGACCACGTCGGTCAGGTAGTACTCGCCCTTGGCGTTGGCGTTGGTGACCCGCGAGAGCCAGTCGAACAGGCGGGCCCGGTCGGCGCAGAGCATGCCGGCGTAACAGGTCCTCACCATCAGCTCTGCCGGCGAAGCGTCTCGGGCCTCGACGATGCGCCGGACCTCGCCTTCGGGGCCGGAGAGGATGCGTCCATAAAGCAGGGGATCGGCCGGCTCGAAGCCCAGCAGGGCCAGGTCCGCCCCCTCCGCCCTCAGGCTGAACAAGGGGTCCAGGTCCTCCGGCGCCAGGAGCGGGCAGTCGCCATTGACCACCAAGACGTCGCCGTCGAAGTCCGAAAGGGCCGGTCCGGCGGCCAGGACGGCGTGGCCGGTGCCGAGGGGCGGGTCCTGGACCGCCGCCGCCCCGGCGCCGAGACGGGCCTCGACCAGCTGGCGCACGGCGGGGCTGTGGGTCCCGACCACCACCACCACACGCTCGCAGCCCGTCTCCAGGACGGTGTCGATGACCCGGTCCAGCAGGGTGCGTCCCCCGACCTTGTGCAGGACCTTGGGGATGGGGGACTTCATCCGGGTCCCCTGCCCGGCGGCGAGGATGACGGCGGCGCGGGCGGTCATGGCGGAAACCCCGGAATCGCAGGCAAGATGGCAATCATGGCGGCTTTAGCCTAAACCGCCAGCAGAGTCCCCGCCCCCAACGGCCCCTTGCACAGGAGCGTCCATGCCGTCTGAAGCCCAGCCCCTGGCCGGCGCCGTCATCGCCTTCGACCTGGATGGCACCCTGGTGGACTCCGCCCCAGACCTCGTGGCGACCCTCAACCACATCCTGGCCGAAGAGGGGATCGCCCCCCTGCCCTTCGACCAGGGCCGTAGCCTGATCGGCCACGGCGCCCGGCGGCTGCTCCAGCGAGGCTTCGAGGCCCAGGGCCTGGATGTGGCTCCCGAAGCGCTGGAGGTCCTTTGGCTGCGCTTCATCGACCACTACAACCTCCGCAGCGCCGACCTCACCCGCCCCTTCCCCGGCGTGCCGGAGAGCCTGGAGGCCCTGCGCGCCGCGGGCGCCCGGCTGGCCGTCTGCACCAACAAGCTGACCCGACTGTCCACGCCCATCCTGGAGGCCCTGGACCTGGCCCGCCACTTCGACGCCGTCATCGGCGCCGACCTGGCGCCCGCGCCCAAGCCCGACCCCCGCCATCTTCAGCTCGCAATTCAGGCCGCAGGCGGCGACATCCGCCGGGCGGTCATGGTGGGCGACGCCAGCACCGACGCCGGGGCGGCGCGGGCGGCGGGGACCCCCCTGGTCCTGGTCAGCTTTGGCTACACCGAGGTTCCCGCAAGGGACCTGGGCCCCGACCGGCTGATCGACCACTTCGACGACCTCCTGCCTGCCTGCCTGGAGCTGCTGCTGGGGCGCTGATCCTCCGCCCCTCCTCAACACCCCGATCCCGTCTGATGGGCGGCGGCGGGCTCTGTGCGGGCTCAGCTTGGGCCCTCCACCGGCGTCCGCCCGGCAAGAGCGCCAAGCCTGACCGCCCCGGTCCCTGACCCGGGGGTGGGCCGGCTTGCAGCGCGCAGGCGGGCAGGCTATAGCCGCTACCCTTCCGGCGGATGCGTAGCTCAGCGGTAGAGCACCTCGTTCACACCGAGGGGGTCACAGGTTCGATCCCTGTCGCATCCACCAGGGTTTTCAGTGGGTTATGCAAAGCGTAATTTAGAGCCCGGCGGCCCACCTCTCACATAGCCCCAAGAACCAGATCGCTCTGAGACAGAATTCACCAGCGCACAGTGATCGCTCTTAACTTTGTATTGTTTAGGTCAATAAAAACCAACTAATTTTCGGAATATACGTTCCTCAAATTCGTTATCAGGAAGCGTGTCACGTGCCGTTTGTTGAACCTGGGAATTATACGAGAGGCGAGCTTGATCGAGCGGGTGAGAGGATTCGTGCTGGCCACCCCGGTCCCGCGGACCTGCTGCTGCTCGATAACTGGCGCGCATCTCACCTACATGTAATCAACACGTTCCAGTCTACGTTGCGGGCACGGAGATCGCGTTTCCCGAAGGGGAACGACGTAACAATCGCACAGCGCCTGAAGCGCCGCCCAACGATCATCGACAAGCTCGGCCGTGAGCCGGGTATGTCGCTATCGCGTATGCACGATATCGCCGGGTGCCGTCTAATCTTCGCGGATGTCCCAACGCTAGAGGAGTTCCGAAGGGGGGTACTTTCCTCGCGGGCCCGTCATGAGTTGGTCGGTGGCGCAGACAGGTATGACTACCTTCGGCAGCCTAAGCCGTCCGGATACCGAGGCATTCATGACGTCTACAAATACAACGTAGGATCCCCCGCCGGTGTGGCCTGGAATGGATTGCGAGTTGAGATTCAATATAGAACCTCTGTTCATCATGCGTGGGCCACAGCTGTTGAAATCAGTGACATTATAAATGCATCACGCTTGAAATTCAGTGATGCACAAATTGGCATTACAAGGATGTTTCAGATTTGCGGTGAAATACTAGCTCGTGCGTTCGATGAAATGACAGGTTGTTGTCCAGAAATTTCGAACAAAGATCTAATTCAAGAGTTTCATCATCTCGAAGAAAACTTACGTACGATTCAGTGACTTCGAGAACTGAGCTCATCTGAGTTTCAAAGTCTTGCTAGGAAAGCCAAGCTATTCATCCTGATCAATTTCACGTCTGGACCTAAGGTGGGACAAATTGAGGCATTGAGCTTCAGTGACAACTCATCTGCATTATCTATGTATTCCAAGCTTGAGCATGAGCGCGCCGAAGAGGCGGATATTGTCCTCGTGGGCGCCAGCCAGCAGGACGCGATTAAGCTCGCGTACACCAACTACTTCTCAGATGCATCTGCATTCATCAGCTTCATGGATGACGCCGTGCGCAAGCTCGCAGGAAGCGCGGCTTAAGAGGTGGACTGTGAGCCAAATGAGAGACCCGGGCGTCAACCTGGCTGATCGTCTGGATTAGCCGAAGTCGCGTGAGAAAGCACCCTCACCCCAGAAGGGAATTGAATGGGCATGAACGAAACACGTGTATCTGGATCGGCCTTCATAAAGGCATAAGTGAACATCACCGGCGAACAGCGGTAGAGCACCTCGTTCACACCGAGGGGGTCACAGGTTCGATCCCTGTCGCATCCACCAGGATTCACCCCGCCTCCGCGATCTGTTGACCCGCCCCTCGCCGCGGCGGCCAGCGTCATCGTAGCATCGCGGGAACGTCGCCTTGGTGACGTCGAACCGACACCGGCGTGACATCGGGCGTGGGCAGTCAGGGGGCCTGCTGGAGGCTCCCATGTATCTTTCCCGACTTCTCCCTATCCGTCGCCATGCCCTTCTTTCGGGCGTCGCCCTCCTCGCGGTCTCTGCGATCGCCCCTGCCGCGCTGGCGGCCGAGGACGCCGACGAGGGCATGCTCTCGGAGGTCATCGTCACTGCGGAGAAGCGCGAGACCAACCTCCAGAAGACGCCCGTGGCGGCCTCGGTGCTCGGTGCGGAGCAACTCGCCGACCGGCGCATCCAGAGCCTTGCGGACCTGACCACGGGGATCCCCTCCCTGCGGGTGGCGCCGTTCTTCTCGCGGACTTCGGCGCTGACGGTCGGCATTCGCGGCATCGTCCCCTTCGACGCCAACCAGCCGAGCCGGGACGCGGGCGTCGGCGTCTACATCGACGGGGTCTACCTGGGACGGTCCCAGGGCCTGGGCGCCACGCTCTACGACATTGAGCGGATCGAGGTGCTGAAGGGGCCGCAGGGCGCCCTGTTCGGCCGCAACTCGACCGGCGGCGCGGTCAGCATTGTCAGCCGCAAGCCCTCAGGCGAGCTCGGCCTGCGCCAGAGCTTTGGCGTGCGCAACTTCGGCGGCTACAGCGCCGAGACCCACCTGGACCTGCCCGAATGGAACAACCTGGCCGTGAAGATCGACGGGGTCGTCAGCAGGCGTGACGGCACCACGGATAACCCGATGGAGGGCCAGTCGGACTTCAACGCCATTGACCGGTCCGGCATCCATGTGGGCGTCCTCTGGTCGCCGACCGACGACTTCGAAGCCCGGCTGGACTTCGACGAGGCCTATGATGGGACGACGCCTTACTACGTCCAGCTCCTGTCCAAGACGCCGACTTCCCCGGCCCTGGCGCCGCTGGTGAAGGTCCAGTCCGACCGGGCGAGGGTCGCGGACATCGGCGTGCCCCAGCAGGACAGCGTCGGACGGACCCAGGGCTGGGCCCTGCACCTGTCCTGGTCGCCCTCGGAGGACCTGGAGATCCGCACCATCTCGGCCTACCGCCGCCTCAAGCAGAGCCAGTATGACAACGGGATCGGCGCCCACGCCGGGGTCTTCGTCCCCAACGGCCAGTTCGCCCGCTACAGCCTCGCCTCCCTGCGACAGGACCAGGTCAGCCACGAGATCCAGGCTCTCGGAACCCTCGGCGACCTGACCTATGTCGTCGGCGCCTACTATTACAACGAGGAGGGTGACGACGACGCCTGGACGCCCAACACCCTGCAGTGGAACGCCACCGGTACGGCGGCGACCCGCCTGCCGAGCCTGATCGCCGGCGCCCGCTGGCCCTTCCCGGACCGAGCCAGCACCGCCCGCGCCACGAGCACCGCCCTGTTCGGTCAGGCGACGTGGATCCCCAGCGCCCTCGATGGCCGGCTGCGCCTGACGGCGGGCGGCCGCTTCACCCGCGACGAGAAGAGCGGAAACCTGACGCGGGTAAACGGCGCCGTGACCGCCCTCGCCTTCACCTTCGACGACGAACGGTTCGATCCTTCGGTTTCGGCGCTGTTCGACCTGACGGAGACGACCAGCGTCTACGCCAAATGGGGCACGGCCTACCGGGCGGGCGGCGCCAACTCCCGCTCGGTCAGCTACCGCGCCTTCGGTCCGGAGGAGGTCGCCACCACCGAGGCCGGCGTCAAGAGCGAGTTCTGGGACCGTCGGGCCCGCCTCAACATCGCAGCCTTCAGCACCCGCTATACGGACATCCAGATCGATTTCTCGGCCGTGAACCTGAACAACAGCAACAGGGGCACGATCGAAACGGTGAACGCTCCCGGTGAGGGCCGCATCTCGGGTCTGGAAGTCGACTTCACCATCGCCCCGGTGACCGGACTGACGCTGGCGGCGAACTACGCCTTCACCACCAGCCGTCTGCCCGTCGCCGCCAACCCCTTTGCCGGCGGACGCCTGCAGACCGTCTACATTGTCTACACGCCGAAGAACGCGCTCAGCGCCTCCATCGACTATGTCCGTCCGATTGGCGACATGACCCTGCGGGCCCACCTGGACGCCAACTTCGCGGATGGCTACCGGGGCTCGTCCGGGGAGGCCACCTTCTCCGACTACTCAACGGTCTGGAACGGCCGTCTGGCCCTGACCGACATCCGGGTCACCGACAGCGTGCGGATGGAGGCCAGCCTCTGGTCGCGCAACCTCTTCGATAACGCCTATGTCTTTTATCGCAGCGCCGGCGCCGCCGCCGCCCAGGGCGTGTTCGGGATGTTCAACGAGCCCAGGACCTATGGCCTGGACCTGACCTTCCGCTACTGACCTTACAGGGATACCGACACCATGATCAGGTTCTTCACCCTCGCCGGCATCCTGGCCGTCAGCCTCGCCGCCGGAACGTCCCAGGCCCGGGTCGCCGGGGAGCGGGTGGAGCGACCTGCGCCCGACAGGGTCATCGTCAGCTGGACAGCAGCGGGTCCGGTGGATGTCTATGCCGCCGACCGCCCCGATGCGCCGCGGGAGCGAATGAAGCTGGTGTCCGACAACGACGCCGATGGCCGACATGAGCTGGCGGCGGACCTGATCAGCCGGCCCTACTTCCTCCTGGTTGACGCCACCGATGGTCAGGCGACCCGGGTGGCGGAGCGGGTCCTTCCTCTGGCGCAGGGCTCGAACTTCCGGGATCTCGGGGGTTATCGGACCGAGGACGGACGATCCGTCCGCTGGGGGCGCATCTACCGCTCAGGGGCCACGCCGACCCTGACAGACGAGGACCTGCGAAGGGTGAAGGACCTGAGCCTGTCCGAGATGATCGACCTCCGGTCAAGTGAGGAGAGGGTACTGGCGCCGTCCAGGATCGAGGGCGTTCCCTACGTGTCCGTTGGCTACTCCATGGGCGCCATATCCCGGAACGGCAATCCGGTGATCCCAGACATGGAGACGATCTACCGCGGCTTCCCGGAACTCCTGTCGCCGCAGGTTCGGGTCCTCTTCGCCAGTCTCCTCCGCAATGAAGGCCCCGTGGTCTATAACTGCTCGGCCGGCCAGGACCGGACGGGGTTCGCCTCAGCCCTGATCCTGCGCGCCCTTGGCGTACCGGTGGAGACTGTGATGGCGGATTACCACCTTTCGACGACCTATCGGCGGCCGCAGTACGAGATGCCCAAACTGACGCCGGAGCTGATCGCCTCCAACCCCGGTGCGGCGATCTACGCCCAGTATCAGAAGGACCCAAAATACCTGACGCCCCAGCCGTTGAAGGACAGCGTCGGGGTTAGCTATCTTTCCTTCGCCCTGGACGAGGTGGACCAGAAGTGGGGCTCTGTCGCCGCCTATCTGCAGGCCGAGGCCGGCGTAGGACCCAAGGAACTGGCTCGACTGAAAGAGCTCTACCTGGAGTGATCGGCGCAACCGCCGCCGCATTCCCTTGGGCCACCGACCGGCGCCCCGCCTCGGGGCCCGGATCAACGCCCCTACCCTGTGCCGCGCGGCGCTGGTAAGGTTTGCGTCTCAGTTTCCGGAGCCCGTTCATGACCCGTCCCTACGTCCGCCTGGCCGTGACCGCTGCAAGTCTGCTCACCCTCGCCGCCTGCCAGACCGGGCCGGACGGCATCACCTCGCCTAAGGCGGCGGTGCGAGGCTTCTACGGTCCCTACGAGGGCGATTTCCGGCAGGCTGAGACGGCGCGCCTGAGCCAGAGCCTCTCCACCGAGGTTGAGCGCGCCAAGGCCAACGAGGTCGAGTCCACGGCGCAGACTAAGGCGGGCCCCAACCCAACCGACAAGCCCCGCATCCTCGAGGGCGAGATCTTCGCCGGCCTCAACGAGGGCTACACCCACTATCGCATGGGTCCCGCCCGGGTGATCGGCGACCGGGCCTCGGTGGCGGTGACCTTCACCAACAAGGGCTACAAGACCCGCTGGACCGACGATGTGAAGCTGGTCAACGAGAATGGCTGGAAGATCGACAATGTCCTGTTCACCGGCGGGTGGACGAGCCAAACCAGCACACGCGACGCGCTTCGCCAGTTCAACGCCCTGCCTGTCGCACCCTGAGACGCCCCATGCCCGTCAGGCGGCGAGGATGAAGTCGCCGGCCGACAGGATGGGTTTCGCCGTTCCGAAGGTCGCCAGGGAGATGGCCGCTGCCCCGCCCAGGCCGTCCGGGTCGTAGTACAGGGTTCCCGTCGTGGTGTCGTAGACGAGGCGGTCGTCGGCATCGTGCGCCGCGGTGACACCGGCGCCGGACCAGAAGAGGCTAGGTCCAAGGGGCCCTGTCGCCGCGCCGGTCAGGCCAGCGAAGACTGCACGGCTCAGCAGGATCTTGTCCACACCGGCGGCGAAGTCGGTGATGAGGTCGGCGCCCGCGTCCGGCAGACCGTCGAACCGGAAGACATCATAGCCAGCGCCACCGGTCAGGCGGTCTGCACCAGCCCCTCCAGACAGGGTGTCGTCGCCCGTCCCCCCAAGGATCGTGTCCGCCCCTGCGCCGCCGCTGAGGGTGTTGGCGCCTCCCCCGCCCGTCAGGAGGTTGGCGGCGGCGTTCCCCGCCAGGTTGACAGGCCCGGTGGATAGCAGCGTCCCGTTCTCGATCTCCGACCCCAGGGTGAAGGTTGCGCCGGTGGTGGAGAGCAGGAACTGGACCGTGTCCACGCCTCCGGCCGACGCCTCCACAATCTGGTCAAGTGTGTCATCCATGACATAGAGGTCATCGCCAGAGCCGCCGATCAGAGTGTCGGCCCCGCCGCCGCCGGACAGGGTGTCAGCGCCGTCGCCGCCGTCAATCCGGTTGGCAAGGGCGTTGCCGGTCAGGGCGTTGGCGAGAGTGTTTCCGGTCAGGTCGTAGGCGACTGTATTGACGAGGATAGCGTTCTCGACATTGGCGGCGAGAGTGTAGTTCCCGCCGGCTGTTGCAACGGCCACCCGCACCTGATCGGCGCCGGCGCCGGCCGCCTCCATCACAGAGTCCGAGAGGCTGTCGATGATGTAGACGTCATCGCCGGCGCCGCCGATGAGGGTGTCGGGCCCGCCGGCCCCTGAAAGGGTGTTCGCCGCGGCGTTTCCAGTCAGAACATTCGCCAGGCCATTGCCGGTCAGGCCCGAGGCTAGGCTGCCCAGGAGCAGAGCGTTCTCCACCTGGTCCGGAAGGGTCCAGTTTCCGCCCCGGATGTTGATGCCGACCTCGGCCAGATCAACCCCGCCCCCGACGGCCTCGACCAGGATATCGCCGGTGGAGTCGACGACGTAGGTGTCGTCCCCCGCCCCGCCGGTAAGGGTGTCGGCGCCGCCGCCGCCATCCAACCGGTTGGCGGCCATGTTTCCGTTCAGCACATTGGCAAGGCTATTCCCGGTCAGATTGTAGGCGACCGTTGACGTAAGGGTCGCGCTCTCCACATTCCCGGACAGGCTGTAGGTTCCGCCGGCGGTGGAAATCCCCACGGCCAGGTGATCCCAGCCTTCACTCAAGGCCTCGACAACGAGGTCTCCGGCCGAGTCCACGATGTAGGTGTCGTTCCCGCCGCCGCCAGTCAGGGTGTCCGCCCCGGCGCCGCCGTCCAAGACGTTGTCAGCAAGATTGCCGGTCAGGCGATTGGCGAGGGCGTTGCCCGTCAGGTTGAAGTTCACCCTGCTCATCAGGGTGGCGTTCTCGACCTCTGACGCAAGGGTGTAGGCGCCCCCGGCGGTCGCGACTGAGAGCTGAATCGTATCGTTCCCGCCCCCCGCCGACTCCGCGACCTGGGCGGAAAGGGAATCGACCAGATAGAGATCATCACCGGCGCCGCCGACCAGGGAGTCGCCGCCACCGCCCATGAGAGTGTCCGCCCCCAGGTCGCCGACCAGGGTGTCCGCAGAAGCCGAGCCGGTCAGCCGGTTGGCGAGGGCGTTTCCGGTCAGCATGAGGGCGACCCCGCCGCTCACCTCGCCATTCTCGACATTGGCGGACAGGGCGTAGCTGGCGCCGGCCTGGGTGATCCCGACTCGGACGAGGTCTGTTCCTGCGCCTGCGGCCTCGACAACGAAATCCCCGGCGCTGTCCACGAGATAGACGTCGTTGCCCGCCCCGCCGACCAGCGTGTCCGCCCCCGCCCCGCCGGACAGGGTATTGGCCATGGCGTTACCGGTCAGCAGGTTGTCGAGGCTGTTGCCGGTGAGGCTGAGGGCGACCATCGACGTGATCTGAGCGTTCTCCACGAAGGACGGCAGGGTCCAGCCGGCACCAGAGGTTCCGAGGGCGACATTGACGGTGTCGGTTCCCTCGCCGGCCGCCTCAAGGACGACGTCTGTGGCGATGTAGATGGTGTAGAGATCGTCCCCGGCGCCGCCCGCCAGGGTATCGGCGCCCCCGGCGCCATTCAGGGTGTCCGCACCGCCCCCCCCGTCCAGTCGGTTGGCGGCGCTGTTGCCGGTGAGCCGGTTGCCCAGGGCGTTGCCGACCAGGTTGATGGCGACCGTGCTGGAGACGATCGCCTCCTCGACCTCGGCCGCAAGGGTCCAGGTTCCGCCGGCCGTGGTGATGGCGACCTGGACGAGGTCGGTCCCACCCCCCGCAACCTCGACAACAGAGTCGGAGAGGGAATCGACGATATAGATGTCGTTTCCGCCGCCTCCGATCAAGGTGTCGGCGCCGACGCCCCCATCCAGCCGGTTGATCGCAGCGTTGCCGGTCAGGCGGTTGTTGAGGGCGTTCCCGGTGAGGTTGTAGGCGAGGCCTGAGACGATCTCAGCGTTCTCAACATTGTCGCTCAGGGTCCAGGTCCCGCCCGCCAGGTTGACGGCCACCTGAACGAGGTCCGTCCCCTCGCCCGCAAGTTCAGTGACCCTGTCGGCCCCGGTCTCCACGACGTAGACGTCATCGCCCGTCCCCCCGGCCAGGGTGTCGATTCCCACGCCGCCGACCAGGGTGTCGTTCCCGGCGCCGCCGTTCAGGATGTTGGCGGCGGCGTTGCCCGTCAGCCGGTTGGCGAGGGCGTTGCCGTTCAGGGTGAAGGCGACCGCGTTGACCAGGATTCCAGTCTCGACCTCCGCGCCCAGGGTGTAGCTCCCGTTCGCGAGGTTGATGGCGATGTTGACGGTGTCCGTTCCGCCACCTGCCGCCTCGACCACCAGGTCGGAGGATCCGTCAACGATGTAGAGGTCATCGCCATCGCCCCCGGACAGAGTGTCCGCTCCGGCGCCGCCCGCCAGGGTATCTGCGCCAGCACGGCCTTCCAGCAGGTTATCGGCGCTGTTCCCCAGCAGAGAGTCCGCCGCCGAGCCGCCAATGGCGTTCTCGATCAATGAGCGGGGATCATTGGCGTGCTGGTAGGCGTTGTAGACACTGCCCTGGGCCATACGGCCATATCCGAGGCTGGCGGTCTGGGCGGCTGACAGAAAGGAACTGGACCCCGGATTGAGATCCACTCTGAGGCCTGTGGCATAGGCCGAGAAGTCGTAGGTGTCCCGGCCGCCGCCGTCCCAGACCGTCATGAAGATGCGGTTGCTGGCCGGGGCGCCCTGCAAGGCCCCGTTCATGGTCATCGCGCCCGTCGTCGGCGACCAGGAATAGACCGTGTCCCCCGACTGAGTGTTGAAGTTGGCGCCATACATCGCCTGAAGGGCGGCGATGTCGTTCATCATGTAGGTCGTCGGAAAATCCACGGATCCATTGGTGTAGCCCGTCAGCGGCCCGCCCGGAAAACTCCGGTAGCTCATCACCGTGAACTCGAGTGCGTCGCGCGCCGACGGCACCGCGATCCGCGCCGGGCCGCCGGCCTCCTGGGCGTGCTTCAGGCCGAGACCATGACCGATCTCATGAAGCATGGTGAGGTAGGCGTAGTTCCCGGACACGGCGTTGCGGTAGTCGTATTGCACCCCGAACCAGACATCGCCTCCAGCGCCGCCAACGCTGGCGACCGGATAATAGGCATAGGCTGTTCCGACGGTAGGATCGGAGGTCTGGCCGATCCGCATGTCCGAGGTGTCCGTCCCGTTATCGACGAACTGGGCGTTGGTGTAGCTGGCGACCAGGTTGAAGGCGTCGATCGCCGCTTGCTTCTGGAGGGCGCTGACGGCGCTGAAATACTGAACCGCAGTCGGGTTCGGATAGCCCGGGTAGTCCGACGCAGAGTCCGGGAAGCTATAGCTGATTACCCCGGTCCACTTGTAGCCGGACAGGAGACCATCGATCTGGGCGGCGCCCGTCGCCGCTTGTGTCGTCTCTACCGCCATGCCTTCGCCCCCGCCGCCATTCCCAAGATGCACGGCGCGAATACTGGGACGACAGGCTTAACAAGCCGGCCAAAGAACGCTGTGAATTTCCATTAACCCTGAGATATCAGGGTCTTGTGAACCCCGAGCGGACCTTTGGCACAACGCCGGCGACTGACAGGAGGCTCTCGACGCAGTCTCGGATGGAATCGTCCAGGGGCCGGAACTCGATGCCGGTGACAGCCCGGATCCGGTCGTTGCGAAGGTCCGCCAGGGCCCAGACCGCCCGCAATTCCGCCTCCCGCGCCTGGATGCGCTCCGGGAAGGGATCGGTGACCTCGGGCGTGTCGTGGCCGATCTCGGGCAGGAGTCGGTCGATGTCGGCGCAGATGTCCTCGACCTTCCGCATGTCGGTGGACCAGGCGATGAACCGCTCGCCATTGGCGACCTCGGTGCTTTCCAGAAGGCCGATGTGGGCCAGGGCGTCGTCGCGCACGTCGACCGTCATCCAGGGCCGGTAGGCGCCGTTCTGGAAGTACTTGCCCAGGAGCATGGTCTCGATGTTGTGTTGCCAGGGGCCCATGTCCTTCTGGTGGGCCGACAGGATGGGCCCGACATTGTCCCCGGGGCAGCAGGTGATGGCGTCCCAACGGCCGCTGGATTCGGCGGCGTCGGCGAAGGCCCGCTCGGCATGGAGCTTGCCCATGGAATAGCCCTGGCCGCGATCCGGGGTGCGCTTGGGGTTGGACTCGTCCGGGTAGCGATCCTCGTAGAAGACCGGACGTCGGGCCACCTCGAAGATGTCGGCCTCGGAGATGACGGCGGCGATGGAGGAGGTCAGGACCACGCGGGTGACCGACCCCGAGGCCTCGACGCTGCGGATGATGTGGTCACAGACCCGGGCGACATAGGCCGGATCATCGTAGGTGCTGACGTGGGCGATGTGAGCCACGCCGTGACAACCTCGAAAAATCTCGTCGTAGCAGCCATCCCGATCAAGGTCGGCAGCGTGCAGTGTCAGGCGGCCCGAGGCGTAGCCCGGCATGGCCCTGAGGAAGGCGGTGCGGGTCGGATCGTCCACGTCCCTTACACACGCGCGGACCCGGTAACCCGTATCCAGCAGCAGCTTGACGGTCCAGCCGCCCAGGAAACCCGCCGCCCCCGTCACGGCGATGGTCCCTCGTTTCGGAATGGGCGCCATGTCTTCCTCCCCGATTACGTCCAGGCGCCAAAGAGCCGGCTGCAGGACCGCGAGTCAAATCAGGCCCGCGGCGCGCACGCCGAGGATCAGCAGATAGAGAGCACCCGCCGAGATCAGGCCAAGGCCCAAGCCGTCTACAGGACCAGGACGTCCCTCGATCTCGGGCGGAGTGCGGAGCGAGATCTCCCGCATGGCGAGAAAGACCGGAACAGCGAAGGCCATTGCCAGACCCCAGCCAAGAACTGGATAGAGCCAGGCGCCCTTCATCCGGCGACGGCGGCCTTCCACCACCATCCAGACCGAAGCCGCCCATCCCAGGATCAGAATGTCGAAGGCCAGGGAACGGGCGCCCGGATTGACCACTGTATCCCGCAGGAAGTCCGTAAACCCGCTCGCAGCCGCCGGGCCGAAGTAGGCGAGGTTCTGGGTCCAGGTGAGCACGAGGCCGACAAGGCCGAGCAGAAGGTAGGTTAAGGCAAGGGCGTGGCTTTGCATGGGGAACCTCCCAGTTCAGCGCACATAGCTGGCGCCATTGATGTCGAGGACGGCGCCCATCATGGAGGCTGGCGCATCCAGGGCTAGGAAGGCGACGGCGGCGGTCCGGCCATCACCGACGACCCGGACGCCCCGCGAGGCCAGGACCAGGGCCACGGCGGCGCCTATGGCCCGTGTGGAGCCGGTGACGAGGATGTGGGGACCGGAAGCGCTCATCCCCCCAGCCTAGACCCCGCCAGGGCGGGCGACAAACCCCTTCGGTTCAGCGGGGGAGGCGCGAGGTTCCCATCAGGTAGGCGTCAACCGCATGTGCGCACTGCCGGCCTTCACGGATCGCCCAGACCACCAGGGACTGGCCGCGCCGCATGTCGCCGCAGGAGAAGATTCCGGGCGTCGAGGTCTGGTAGGACACCGTGTCGGCCCGCACCGCGCCGCGGACATCGAACTCCACCCCCGCTTGCTCGGTGAACCCGGACTTAAGAGGCCCGACAAAGCCCATGGCCAGGAGGACGAGGTCCGTCTTCAGCTGGAACTCGCTGCCCGCGACCTCCTGCATCTGCTGACGGCCGTCGGGGCCGGTGACCCACTCCAAGCGGACGCACTCAAGAGCCTCGACACGACCGTTGGAGCCTATGGCGCGCTTGGTCGCGACGGCGAACTCGCGATCGCAGCCTTCCTGGTGGCTGGAGGAGGTGCGCAGGCGCAAGGGCCAGTCTGGCCAGGTCAGGGCCTTGTTCTCGCGCTCCGGCGGCTGGGGCATGATCTCCAGCTGGGTCACCGTAGCGGCGCCGTGCCGGTTGGAGGTGCCGATGCAGTCGGAACCCGTGTCGCCGCCGCCGATCACCACCACGTGCTTGCCCGTGGCGGAAATGGCGCCGGTGGGCGCGGCGCGCAGCTCATCGTCGCCCGCCACCCGCTTGTTCTGCTGGGTCAGGAAGTCCATGGCGAAGTGGATGCCGCCCAGCTCTCGCCCTTCAATCGGCAGGTCGCGGGGCGCCTCGGCGCCGCCGGCCATGACCAGCACCTCATAGTCATCCATCAGGCGCTGAACCGAGACGTTCACGCCGACCTCAAAGCTGGTGCGGAAGATGACCCCTTCCGCCTCCATCTGGGCGACGCGCCGGTCGATAAGGTGCTTCTCCATCTTGAAGTCGGGAATGCCGTAGCGGAGCAGGCCGCCGATCCGGTCGCTCTTCTCGAAAACCGTCACGGCGTGGCCAGCGCGGGCCAGCTGCTGGGCGCAGGCGAGGCCCGCCGGGCCAGAGCCCACGACGGCGACCCGCTTGCCGGTGCCGCGAGGCGCCATGTGCGGCATGATCCAGCCCTCTTCCCAGCCCCGGTCGATGATCTGGCACTCGATCGTCTTGATGGTGACCGGCGTGTCCTGGATGTTCAGGGTGCACGAGGCCTCGCAGGGGGCGGGGCAGATGCGGCCCGTGAACTCCGGGAAGTTGTTGGTGGACAACAGGTTATCCAGGGCGGCCTTCCACTGCTCGCGATAGACGAGGTTGTTGAAGTCCGGGATCTGGTTGTTCACCGGGCAGCCGTTGTGACAGAACGGAATTCCGCAATCCATGCAGCGCGAAGCCTGCGCCACCAGCTCCTGGGCCGGCAGCGGATTGACGAACTCGCGGTAATTCCGGAGCCGCTCCTGCGCGGGCTGGTAGTCGCGATCCCGACGGGCGACTTCAAGAAATCCGGTCGGCTTTCCCATGTCTCGACTCCTTACTCTGCCGCGACTGCGGCGCCGGCCCGGCGGGCGGCGGCGAGGTCGGTGAGGGCCCGGCGGTAATCCTTGGGCATCACCTTCCAGAACTGACCAAGGGAAGCCTCCCAGGTCTCGAGAATCTGCGCGGCCCGGCGCGAGCCGGTGTGGAGCAGGTGGCGTTCAACCAGGATACGCAGTCGCTCTGCGTCATGCGAGAGCATGTCGCCCATGCCGGAATCGTCCACCGACGGCGAACGCTGGCTCGGCCGGCCCTCATCGCCTCCGACGGCAGGGTCAATGCGCTCCAAGTCCACCATGGCGGCGTTGCACAGCAGGGGGAACTTCTGGGCGGGATCGTAGACATAGGCCACACCGCCGGACATGCCCGCGGCGAAGTTGCGGCCGGTTTCCCCAAGGACAACGACCACGCCCCCCGTCATGTACTCGCAGCCATGGTCGCCCACGCCCTCAACGACGGCCATTGCGCCAGAGTTTCGGACGGCGAAGCGTTCGCCGGCGACCCCTTCGATGTAGGCCTCGCCGGCGATGGCGCCATAGAGCACCGTGTTGCCGACGATGATGTTGGCGGTGGGGTCACGCTGGGAGCCGGCGGGCTGACGGACGATCACCCGCCCCCCGGAGAGGCCCTTGCCCACATAGTCATTGCCGTCGCCAGTGAGCTCGAGGGTCAGGCCGCGGGCGGCGAAGGCGCCGAAGCTCTGGCCGGCCTGGCCCGTGAAGGACAGGTTTATAGCGCCGTCGGGCAGGCCGGCGTGACCATGCCGACTGGCGATCTGGCCCGAAAGCATGGCGCCGACCGTACGGTTGATGTTCCGGACGGCGTAGGTCGCCCTCACCGGGCCACCGCCTTCCAGGGCGACCGCGCAGTCGCGGATCAGTTGCTGGTCAAGCGCCTTGTCGAGGCCGTGCTCCTGATGATCCTGGTGATTCAGCACCGCGCGGTCACGGGCGGCGCCGTCATGCAGGATACGAGACAGGTCAACCCCGGCGGCCTTCCAATGGTCGACGGCCGGCTGCATATCGATCCGGTCCACACGCCCCACCATCTCCGACACCGTGCGGAAGCCGAGCTCCGCCATGATCTGGCGAAGCTCCTCGGCGACGAAGAAGAAGTAGTTGATGACGTGCTCAGGCTGGCCGGTGAACCGGGCGCGCAGGACCGGATCCTGGGTGGCCACCCCCACCGGGCAGGTGTTGAGGTGGCATTTGCGCATCATGATGCAGCCTGAGGCGATCAGGGGCGCAGTGGCGAAGCCAAACTCGTCCGCGCCCAGCAAGGCCGCAACGGCCACGTCGCGCCCGGTGCGAAGGCCCCCGTCCGCCTGAACGGCGATGCGCGAGCGCAGGCCGTTCAGCAGGAGGGTCTGCTGGGTTTCGGCAAGGCCGATTTCCCAGGGCGAACCCGCATGGGTCAGGGACGTCAGGGGCGAGGCTCCCGTTCCCCCTTCATAGCCGGAGATTGTGACGTGGTCAGCCCGGGCCTTGGCCACGCCGGCCGCGACCGTACCCACCCCAACCTCTGACACCAGTTTCACAGAGATGCGGGCCGCGGGATTGACGTTCTTCAGGTCGTGGATGAGCTGGGCCAGGTCCTCGATCGAATAGATGTCATGGTGTGGCGGAGGGCTGATCAGTCCCACCCCGGGAGTCGAGTGGCGCACCCGGGCGATGTGGGCGTCGACCTTGGGGCCGGGCAGCTGGCCGCCCTCTCCGGGCTTGGCCCCCTGGGCCATCTTGATCTGGATGTCGTCGGCGTTGACCAGATACTCCGCCGTCACCCCGAAGCGACCTGACGCCACCTGCTTGATGGCCGAGCGCAGGGAGTCCCCGTTCTGCAGGGGCCTGTAACGGTCCGCCTCCTCGCCGCCCTCTCCGGTGTTCGACCTGCCGCCGATCCGGTTCATGGCGATGGCCAGGTTGGTGTGCGCCTCGCGGCTGATCGACCCGAGGCTCATGGCGCCGGTGGCGAACCGCTTGACGATCTCCGAAGCGGGCTCGACCTCGTCCAGGCAGAGCGGGGTCTCCGCATTGCGGAACCGCATGAGGCCGCGCAGGGTCAGGTGACTTTCGGCCTGGTCGTTGATGGCCTGGGCGAAGGCCAGGTACTCGTCGGGAAGGTTGCCCCGCACGGCATGCTGCAGACGAGAAACCGACTCCGGCGTCCAGGCGTGGCTCTCACCCCGGAGACGGTAGGCGTAGATCCCGCCCACATCGAGCATGTCGGCGTAGATCGGCAGGTCGCCGTAGGCGTCTCTGTGCCGCCGGACCGTCTCCTCGGCGACCTGCACCAAGCCCGCCCCCTCGATGGTGGTGGCGGTTCCGGTGAAGTAGGCGTCGATGAACTCGCTCGACAGGCCCACAGCGTCAAAGATCTGGGCGCCGCAATAGGACTGGTAGGTCGAAATGCCCATCTTGGACATGACCTTCAGAATGCCCTTGCCGACGGCCTTGATGTAATTCTTGCGCACCTCGTAGGCGGACTCCGGCAGGCCGTTGCGCGCCCGGAGGTCCTCAAGGGTCTCGAAGGCCAGGTAGGGGTTGACCGCCTCGGCGCCATAGCCGGCAAGGACGCAGAAGTGATGCACCTCGCGGGCCTCACCCGTCTCGATCACCAGTCCGGTCTGCATGCGCAATCCCTGGCGGATCAGGTGATGATGGACCGCCGCAGTCGCCAGGGCGGCGGGGATCGGGATCCGGTCGCGCGATGCCTCACGGTCTGAAAGGATCAGGATGTTGCTGTCGGCGAGGACCTGGTCGGTGGCCGAACGGCAGAGGCGCTGGATCGCCGCCTCAAGCCCCGCCGCCCCTTCCGAAGCCGGCCAGGTCGCGTCGAGGGTCGCGGTGCGGAACGCGCCGTCGAGCAGCTGGTGGATCGATCGGATCTTGGCCAGGTCCTCGTTGGTCAGGATGGGCTGCGCGACTTCGAGCCGCTTATGGGCGCCGGCCTGTCGGCCGAGCAGGTTCGGACGCGGGCCGATCATCGAGACCAGGCTCATGACCAGTTCCTCGCGGATCGGGTCGATCGGTGGGTTCGTTACCTGCGCGAAATTCTGCTGGAAGTAGTCGTAGAGCAGCTTGGAGCGCTTCGAGAGGACGGCGATTGGGAAATCAGAGCCCATGGAGCCCACGGGATCGTCACCTGACCGGGCCATCGGCTCCAGGAAGTGCGACAGGTCCTCCTGCGTGTAGCCGAAGGACTGCTGGCGATCGAGCAGGCTGACCGGGTCGGCCGGAGGCGGCGGTTCGACCGGCGTGACCTCGGCCAGGTCCTCAAGCTTGAACTGGGTGCGGGACAGCCACTCCTCGTAGGGCTCGGCCTCGGCGAGGGTGCGCTTGATCTCCTCGTCCTCGATGATCCGACCCTGCTCGAGGTCGATCAACAGCATCTTTCCAGGCTGCAGCCGCCACTTGCGGACAATCCGTTCGTCCGGAACGGGTAGGACACCCACCTCCGACGCCATGATGACATTGTCCTGGTCGGTGATGATGAAGCGCGCAGGACGCAGGCCGTTGCGGTCGAGGGTCGCGCCGATCTGCCGGCCATCGGTGAAGGCCACAGCGGCGGGGCCATCCCAGGGCTCCATCAGGGCCGCATGGTACTCGTAGAAGGCGCGCCGCTTCGGATCCATCAGCGGGTTGCCGGCCCAAGCCTCGGGGATCAGCATCATCACCGCCTGGGCCAGCGGAATGCCTCCAGCGATCAGCAACTCCAGGGCGTTGTCCAGGCAGGCTGTGTCCGACTGGCCATGCGGGATCAGCGGCCACATCTTGTTGAGGTCTGGTCCCAGAAGATCACTCTCCAGGGTGCGCCGGCGGGCGTTCATCCAGTTCACATTGCCCCGGACCGTGTTGATCTCGCCATTGTGGGCGATGAATCGGTAAGGGTGAGCCAGCTTCCAGGATGGGAAGGTGTTGGTCGAGAACCTCTGGTGCACGAGGGCGAGGGCCGAGACGGTGCGCGGATCGCACAGGTCGCGGTAGAAGCTCCCCACCTGGTGGGCGAGGAGCAGGCCCTTGTAGACCACGGTGCGCGTCGAAAAGGACGGCAGGTAAAGCTGGGTCAGGTTGGGCAGGTTCTTCTGGACCGCCAGTTCGGCCAGGGGGTTCTGGAGCTGCTTGCGGATGGTCAGCAGCTTGCGCTCGAAGGCGTCCTGGTCCCGAACGCTCGGGCCCATGCCGACGATGGCCTGGCGGATGACCGGCATCTGGGCCAGCACCGCCTCGCCCAAGCCGGTCGTGTCGGTCGGCACATCGCGCCAGCCCAGCAGGACCTGGCCCTCGACCTTCAGGAAGTGCTCGAACTGCTGGATGGCGACGTCGCGCGTCTCCTGGTCCTGCGGCAGGAAGCACATGGCCACGGCGTAGCGGCCGGCCTCGGGCAGGTCGATGCCGGCCTCCCCGGCCCAGTCGCGCAGGAGGGCGTCCGGAATCTGGATCAGAATCCCGGCGCCGTCGCCGACGAGGGGATCCGCGCCCACGGCGCCCCGGTGGTCGAGATTAATGAGAATCTCCAGACCGCTGGCCACGACGTCATGCGATTTGCGCCCCTTGATGTTGGCGACAAATCCCACCCCGCACGAGTCATGCTCGTTGCGCGGATCGTACAGACCTTGCTTCTCCGGAGCCCTCATGGCGAACCCCACTCCAAATGGCTTCAGGGCGCACGTGACCGCGGCCGCAAAGGGCCGTTTTCACGGGCATAACCGCGTCGCATTACCGGGTGAAGAAGGGCTTGTCGACGGCTGCGAGGGGCCCAGGCAGAAGATTCTATGGCGCCGCAGCATCGAGCAACCCGGCATCAGCGGCGGTGACCCTGGGGCACCCGGTGAGAATCATGGCCGTCGTGAGTTCCGACCGCATGACCCCCAGCATCCGGGCCACCATGGGCTCGCCACCGGCGCCCAGGGCCCAGGCCCAAGGACGCCCCACCAGGCAGGCGCGCGCGCCCAGGGCCAGGGCTTTGAGGACGTCGAGGCCGGAGCGGATTCCGCCGTCCATCAGGAGTTCGAGGTCGCCGCCCACGGCGTCGGCAATACGCGGAAGGGCGGCGATGGAGGATGAGACCCCGTCCAGCTGGCGGCCGCCATGGTTCGAGACCACAAGACCCTGGACGCCGGCGCGCGAGGCGTCCCGGGCGTCGTCGGGGTCGAGGACACCCTTGATGACAATCGGCCCGTCCCAGATCTCACGGACGAAATCCAGGTCCTTCCAGGTGACGGAGCGGTCGAAGTTGCGGGCGATCCAGGCCAGGAAATCGTTGACGCGCGCGCCGCCCTGAACCGCCGCCTGGACGCTGCCAAGGGTGTGGGGGCGCCCCTGCGTGAAGAGGTCCCAGGCCCAGGCCGGATGGGTCGCACCCTGCCAGAGGGTGTTTAGGGCCGCCGGGAGCCCGCTGAGGCCGGTGAAGCCCGACCGGACGTCCCGGTACCGGGCGCCTGGGACAGGGAGGTCAACAGTGAAGACCAGCACCGGGCAACCCGCGTCGCGGGCCCGGGCGATAAGCTCTCGCATGTAGCCCCGGTCCTTGAGCATGTAGAGCTGGAACCAGGGCGGGGTCCCGGCGGCGGCCACCTCCTCGATCGAGCAGACCCCGACCGTGGACAGGCAGAAGGGCACCCCGGCGCCCGCCGCCGCCCGGGCGGCCTGCACCTCGCCGCGGGCGGCGTACATGCCCGCCATCCCGACCGGCGCAAGGGCGAGCGGCATGGACAGGGTCTGGCCGAAGAGGGTGGTGGAAAGGTCCACCTGGGACATGTCCCGCATCACCCGCTGTCGGAGCGCTATGGCCTCCAGGTCTCGGACATTCCGCCTAAGGGTCTCCTCGGCGTAGGACCCGCCGTCGATATACTCGAAGAACATGGGCGGCAGGCGTCGCCGGGCGAGTTCACGATAGTCCGACATGGAGGTGGGCTTCATCGGGTCTTCCCCCTTCCTTCCAAAGGCCTCGGGCGGGCTCAGGCAGCGACAGGCGGCCTCGGCGGCGCATTCATGACGATCCAAACCTGCTGGGCCCGGGCCAGAAGTTCACCCTCCGCAGAGAAGAGAGCAACCCCGGCGGTCTCCTTGCGGCCTGACCGCTCAAGGGGCCAGGCGGTGACGATGCAGGGCTCACCCGCGCGCGGACGTCGCAGGACCTCCCCCGTCATGGTGCCCAGAAGGGCGCCATGCCGTCCCTCGCGGACCACCCAGGCGAAGTACCCCGGACAGTCCAGGGCCGCCCAGATGACCTCCACTGGCGTGAGTCCGTCGGCATCCGCGAAGTTCGCATGGGGCGTCCAGGTGCAGGCCAACTGTCCGACTTCTGCGCCGGCCACCTGGCCCGCGAAGACGCGGAGGCCGTCGCCCTCGCCCCGCTCGGGGCCGCAGGAGAAGCAGATGGGGTGGAACCTCTGGCCAATGCCGATATGGCGCGCCTCGGCGGCTTTCGCCTCATCCCAGGATGGGGGCGGCGGAGAAACCGGCAGATCACCTGGCGAAGCGGGCCGGCCCTCCCCAATGACTTCGCCCTCTGGACTGGTGAGCACCCAGCTCCCGGTCCCACCTGCGAGGTCCAGGGGGGTATCGAGAGGAATCCGGGCCTTGAGCACAGCTGTCGAGGGGCCCGGGATATCCCTGGTCAAGAGACCGACGCAGTAACCGCCATTTCCCGAAGTCGGGGGGCCGCAGAAACGCTGGGCGATGACAATGCCCGACATGGAAACTCCGGGAGAGAGGGACGCCTGAAACGGAGCGTGGGAGAATGCCGCCGGTTGTCACCCAATCCCCCGATGGACGGAAGCCGGTTTTTGACTCAGGCGCGGTTGGAGCCGGGGGCAGTCCGCGCTAGATAAACCTTCCCGCCGTGTCAGACGAGGAACGACCATGACCAACCAGATCGCGCGCCCCTGGGCCCTGATGCGTCACCACGCCGGCTGGGCGGACGTCTTCCTGATCGAGAGCGAGACCGCAGACTCGATCACGGGGGTCTATCCCGACCGCGAGACGGTGGGACCGCCTGTGAACTACAGCGTCCGCGCCGTTCTGGCTCGCTTCGAGACCCTGGAAGCCGCCCGGGCCGCCCGCGAGGGCGCCGTCCTGGAGTGGCGCAAGCACGACGCTGGCGTCCGCGAGGCCGAGGACCGGCTGCGCGTCGCCGAGAAGGCGCGTGAGGATGCCTGGCTGAACTGTCTTAGGGACGCTGCGGGCGCCTAACCCAGCCGGAAGCCGCGTGAGGCGGCGAAGCCGACGGCCAGGGCGATCAGGACGCCGACAACCAGCCGCCAGATCGGCGCCCGGACCAGGCCCTGGACCGGGCCCTTGAACCGTCGCGCGCCGGTGATCATCGGCCGGACCAGATCCTGGCGCCTCCGGACGGCATAGTAGAGGATCGCCGCCAGATGCAGGACCACCAGGCCCTGAAGCAGGCGGAAGCTGAGTTCGTGCCATTCGGCAAACTGCTGAGCGAGGTCAAAGTCGATGCGGTCCGATAGCGGCCCGCCCTCGAAGCCGTCCTCATCGATGGCGAACAGACCCAACACCACCTGGAGGCCGACAACGCCCAGGAGGCCCAGGACCGAGAGTCCCCCCAGCGGATTATGGCCCGCATGCTCGCCTTCCGTCCCGTCGCGGGTGGCCGAAAGGTAGCGGCGAATAGCGCCGGGCCCGCGAACAAAGTTCCGGAACCGCGCTGTAGAGCCTCCAGCCAGTCCCCACCAGATCCGGAAGGCCAATAGGCCGAGGATGGCGTAGCCCGCGCCCCGGTGAATCGCCATCTGCTCCCCCGCCGTCACCCAGGCGACGATGAGGAGAAGAACGAGGGCCCAGTGAAAGACGCGTGTCGGGCCGTCCCAGACAGGTGTGGGTGTCTCGCTCATGGTTTCAGCACCAGGATCGAACGGGTTCAGTCGACCTTGAACTTATCGTGGCAGCCCCCGCATGTCCCACCGAGGGCCCGCACCTGGGCGCGGGCCCCGGCGACGTCGCCGGCTCGGGCCAGGGCCTCAAGCTTGGCGGCCTCCGGCTCAAGCCGTCGCGCAGCGGCGGCGAAGCCTGCAGGGTCGGTCCAGATCTCCGCACGGGCGTCCGTCTTTACGCCGGATTCAGGCCCGGTGCCCTTCGGGAACCATGTGCTGACCTTCGGGGCGAGACCGCGGATGGTGGCGGCATTGGAGGCGATGGCGGACATGTTCGGCGAGTCCGCCTTCAGTCCATCCGTGATCGCCTTCATGGATCGGCCCATGGTCTTGAAATTCGCCTCCCGGGACTCGATCACAGCCCGGGCGTTGACCGCGGCCACGGCGGCGCCGGCGAGACCCAGTCCCGCCACCAGAGCCAATGCAGAAAGGGACTTTCGGGACAAACGGATCATGGTGGTCTCCGGATCGCGCAAATTTGGCTGGAGCCACTTTGTGCAGGACTCTTGCACATCCGGTCAATCCGCGCCGGTCAATGCTGGACGCCACGACCTGTGACGGCCTCCCTCAGGGTCAAGAGGAGCACGGCGAGGTCGAAGCCCAGAGACCTGCGCTGCAGATATTCGGCGTCAAGCGCCACCTTGCGCGACAGGTCGATCGCATCCCGCCCGTTGATCTGGGCCCAGCCCGTCAGGCCGGGCCGAAGGACATGGACGCCTGCGCGGGTCCGGAGGGCGATCAGGTCGTCCTGGGTATGCAGGGCTGGCCGCGGGCCGACCAGGCTCATCCGGCCGGTCAGTATGCTCCAGAGCTGGGGCAACTCATCGAGGCTCGTGCGCCGCAGCCACCGCCCCGCCGGGGTGATCCAGCGATCAGGATCGGAAAGCGCCTCCGTAGCCACGTCGGGCGCATCGGTCCGCATGGTGCGGAACTTGGGCATCAGGAACAGCCGGTTGTTCCTTCCGAAACGACTTGACCAGTGCAGGGCCGGGCCGGGGCTATCCAACCGCACCAGCAGGGCGAGGGCCAGAAGGAGGGGCCAGAGAACCGCCAGCCCGGCGGCGGCTCCTGCAATGTCGAGACTTCGCTTCAGCATGCCGACGTCCAGACCCGCGCCTCGCCACCCTCGCCAAGGGTCTCGACCGTCCAGCTGCATATGGCCTGTAGATCCGATGCCGTCCCCTCGGGAGGGGAGGCGACGACCAGGGCGCAGCCGTTCATCCGGAGGGGATCCCGGAGCGGGCGCAGGCGCGCCTCGGCGACCAGAACGGGGCCGCCCGGTCCCACCTCCCTCAGGAAGGCGTCGAAGGTCTCCAGGTCCTTGAGTGGAAGCCAGATCATCACGGTGGCGTCCGCCCGCTGCGCCAGGATCTGTCGCAGGGCCTCTGCGCTGCGCGCATAGTCGTCTCCGCGCTCGAAGGGAGGGTCAATGAGGATCAGTCGGGCCCCTTCACCCACTGCAAGCTCAGGGGCGCCTTCGAAGCCGTCCGCCTCGCGCACCTCAATGCCGGCTCGGCCCTTGAGGACCGAGTGTAGGGCGCCGGCCTCCCGTGGATTGAGCTCAAAGACAGTCAGCCTGTCCTGGGTCCGGAGGCGATCGGCGACCAGGCGGGGCGAGCCGGGATAAAGGCGTACGCCCGGCCCCGGATCGAGCTCCCGAACGGCCTCGCGCAGGACCAGGACCGGTGCGGGAAGGGCCTCGGCGGCCATAAGCCTCGCCACGCCACGCTCTGCTTCCGCGGACCGCCTGGCCTCAGAGGCCGCCAGGTCATAGAGGCCCCGGCCCCCATGGGTGTCGATCACATGAAGGCTTGTCGCTCCCGCCTGCATCCGCCCCAGCACGGCCAGTAGGGCGGCGTGCTTGACGATGTCGGCGAAGTTTCCGGCGTGGAAGGCGTGGCTGTAGTTCATGTCCTCCTCGTGCCATGACCTGGAGCGGAGCTGAACCCCGTGCTGAGGCTCAGGGGCGTCGGATCAACGCCGAAGAGTCAGGCCCATCCTTACCGTTCGCGGCGCCGCCAGGCTGACGGCGCCATCTCCGGCGACCGCGGCCGGGATCCGGGCGTCGGCCAGGTTGTCGAGGGCGATATAGACTTCCGTCCCCGGAGCGAAGGTCCAACCCGCACGGGCGTCGAGCGTCACCGCGGCCTTGAGGCGCCGGGTGTTGAGATCATCGTCGAACCTCTCGCCCTCATGACGGGCGTCCACCTCCAGGAGGGCGGCGTCGACGGGACGCCAGACGATGCCCGCCGTCGTCGTCAGCCGGGCCGTCTGGGCCGGGCGCAGTCCGGTGAGCTGGGGAGCGGCGGCGGCGCCGTTCACCTCGGCGTCGGTCCAAGCCGCGGCGGCCCTAAGGTCGACGGCGCCCAACCGCATACGGCCCTCGGCCTCCAGGCCCCAGGCGTCGATACGGCCCGCGTTCCGCCTTTGCCGCAGGGTCCCCCCCGCCGGGATGAAACCGGCGACAGGAAAGACGCCCGGACCGGTCCCCAGGGTGACGTTGGTGACGGGATCAGACAGGCGGTTGAAGAAGACCCCCGCCTTCCAGGTCAGGGGTCCGGCGTCGCCTTCCAGGCCCAGGTCCGCGCCTGAAAGGGTTTCGGGGCGAAGGGCCGGATTGGCCTCCGTCACGTCATTGCCGACACGGAAGGGCCGGTGCAGCTCGTTTAGGGTCGGCGGCCGGAAGCCGGTATAGGCGGCGGCGCGCAGGAAAAGGCCGTCGGACAGGCTGTAGCGGGACCCGAAGCGCAGGCTTCCCTGCAGCCCCGACGTTCCAGGAGCCCGGCTGTCCAGGGTCGATGCGCCTGAGGCGAGGTCCCGCTCCCGTCTCACCGCCCCGTCCTGGGACCAGGCGTCCACCCTGACGCCCCCGGAATGCGTAAACCGTGCGCCGGACCAGGCGCCTTCCGCGTAGAGCCCGGCGACCGAGGTGCGCCCGCCGCTTTCGCGCCCCCGCGTGAAGGCGCCATTCTGATAGCGAAAGCGCTCATGGGCGCGCCCCTCTGCGAGGCGGGCGTCCGCCCCGACCTCGAGCGACCAAGGCCCCTCGCCGACCCGCCAGGCCGCGTTGACACCCCATCCCAACGCCGGCGTGGCGTATTGGTCGGAGGCGGGGGTGGTGGTGGCCCGCCCCGCGGCTACGCTCACAGAGCTATTCTCGAGGTTTGAAGCCCGGACCCAAGCCTGGAGACGCCAACCGTCCCCCGCCTCAAGGGCCGCCAGGGTCAGGGAGGCTGACGCACCCTCTGCACGGGAGGCTGCTCCGGCGAGCCCGGACTCGCGATCCTCCCGCCATGCAGACAGGGCGAAGGCGCCGGCGGCGGGCCCCAGGTCTCTCTGAAGCCGTGCCGAACCGCTGTAGGCGTGTAGGTCGAGAGCCTGGTCGGCATCGCCGCGGGTCGCACCCCGCACGGGGGTGAACCGCGGGCCCCGGACCGCCGAAGCGGAGAGTGTCAGTCCGGCCTCCGAGATCGCCACGGCGGTGCGGGCGAGGCCATGATCCCCGACCGAGAGGTCGCCGCGCAGGCTGGGGGACTCCGACCGCATCTCGGACAGGGTCACGACCCCGGTCAGGGCACCCGCGCCCCATGCACCGGCCCCCGCTCCGCGGACGATGTCGATCGTCTCAAGGCGTTCGGTGGGAACGGCGGACCAGATCACCCATCCGCCGAACGGATCATTGAGAGGGACGCCATCCAGGGTGACCAGGGCCCTCCCCGCACCCGAGGGGGCGATCGCGCGAAGCGACAACCCCTGGGTGGTTGGGTTCGCGGCCTCGGATCCGTTGCGCCGGAAGAGGCTGACGCCAGGCGCCTGCCGCAGGGCGATGTCGGGACGCGGCGCACCCCTCATGTCCTCTTCGGTTAACTGGAGGCGGGAATAGACGACATCCCCAGATCGCGGGGCCATGTCGACCGGACGAACGATGATAACCTCGACATCAATGGACGGGGGCGGAACGTCAGGCGGCGCAAACATGGCGATGTGCATACACGGAGGCGGCGAACGGCACGAGGGGCCCAAACGAAAACGGCCCCGCCGGAATACCGGAGGGGCCGTTGACTGTCTGGGTGCGGGGACAGGATTTGAACCTGTGACCTTCAGGTTATGAGCCTGACGAGCTACCGGGCTGCTCCACCCCGCGACAAAACGGATCCGCAGATGCGGAGGGAGATCGGAATTGAAGGGTGACTGTTCATCCGTTCGGCAGACCTGGCGGCGACCTACTCTCCCGCGCCTTAAGACGAAGTACCATCGGCCCAGAGAGGCTTAACGACCGAGTTCGGAATGGGATCGGGTGGGGACCTCTCGGCATAACCACCAGGTCAACGAAACGGATGAAGAGAAGACATCAGGCCGAAACCACGGCCATCAAAGCAAATCATGAGTTCAACTAAGAACGATCAAGCCGATCGAGTGATTAGTACCGGTAAGCTCCATGCGTCGCCGCACTTCCACACCCGGCCTATCAACGTGGTGGTCTACCACGACTCTCGGCGAAGCCTTGTTTTGAGGTTAGTTTCCCGCTTAGATGCTTTCAGCGGTTATCTAGTCCACACTTAGCTACCCTGCTGCGCGGCTGGCTGTCTCACGACGTTCTGAACCCAGCTCACGTACCACTTTAATCGGCGAACAGCCGAACCCTTGGGACCTGCTCCAGCCCCAGGATGTGATGAGCCGACATCGAGGTGCCAAACTTTGCCGTCGCTGTGGACGCTTGGGCAAAATCAGCCTGTTATCCCTAGAGTACCTTTTATTCGTTGAGCGATGGCCCTTCCATGCAGAACCACCGGATCACTATGGCCGACTTTCGTCTCTGATCGACTTGTCAGTCTCTCAGTCAGGCGGGCTTATGCCATTGCACTCGACGAGCGATTTCCGACCGCTCTGAGCCCACCATCGCGCGCCTCCGTTACACTTTGGGAGGCGACCGCCCCAGTCAAACTACCCGCCACGCCATGTCCCAAACCCGGATAACGGGCCCTGGTTAGACGTCAACAACAACAAGGGTGGTATTTCAAGGATGGCTCCACCAGAGCTGGCGCCCCGGCTTCATAGCCTCCCACCTATCCTACACATGTTGCAGCTAACGCCAAGGCGAAGCTGTAGTAAAGGTTCATAGGGTCTTTCCGTCTGACCGCGGGTACCCCGCATCTTCACGGGGAATTCAATTTCGCTGAGTCTACACTGGAGACAGTGGGGAAGTCGTTACGCCATTCGTGCAGGTCGGAACTTACCCGACAAGGAATTTCGCTACCTTAGGACCGTTATAGTTACGGCCGCCGTTTACCGGGGCTTCAATTCGGAGCTTGCACCCCTCCTTTTAACCTTCCGGCACCGGGCAGGCGTCAGACCCTATACGTCGCCTTACGGCTTCGCAGAGCCCTGTGTTTTTGATAAACAGTCGCTACCCCCTGGCCTGTGCCACTCTCAACTGGTTGCCCAGAAGAGAGTCACGCTTATCCCGAAGTTACGCGTGCAATTTGCCGAGTTCCTTCAGCATAGTTCTCTCAAGCGCCTTGGTATGCTCTACCAGTCCACCTGTGTCGGTTTCGGGTACGGTCTCCGTTGGAGTTATTTCCAGGAACACCTTCACTGCCAGGACAATCCAATAAGCCCTGACAATTTACGGCATTCGTCACTTCCAACTGGCCCAGGAATATTCACCTGGTTCCCATCGACTACGCCTTTCGGCCTCGCCTTAGGGGCCGGCTAACCCTGCGCAGATTAGCTTTACGCAGGAACCCTTGGACTTTCGGCGAGAGTGTCTCTCACACTCTTTGTCGCTACTCATGTCAGCATTCTCACTTCCGATACCTCCAGCCAGCCTCACGACTGACCTTCACAGGCTTACGGAACGCTCCGCTACCGCGTGCTTGCGCACACCCATACCTTCGGCGAACGGCTTGAGCCCCGTTACATTTTCCGCGCAGGATCGCTTGACCAGTGAGCTGTTACGCTTTCTTTAAATGATGGCTGCTTCTAAGCCAACATCCTGGTTGTCAAAGCAATCCCACATCGTTTCCCACTTAGCCGTTACTTGGGGGCCTTAGATGATGGTTAGGGTTGTTTCCCTTTTCACGACGGACGTTAGCACCCGCCGTGTGTCTGCCAGATAGTTCTCTTGGGTATTCGGAGTTTGGTTAGAATTGGTAGATCTCGCGACCCCCGCATCCATCCAGTGCTCTACCCCCCAAGGAATTCGTCTGACGCACTACCTAAATAGTTTTCGCGGAGAACCAGCTATGTCCAGGTTTGATTGGCCTTTCACCCCTATCCACAAGTCATCCCAGAATTTTTCAACATTCAAGGGTTCGGTCCTCCAGCTGGTGTTACCCAGCCTTCAACCTGCTCATGGATAGATCACCTGGTTTCGGGTCGTCATGCGACGTACTTATTCGCCCTATTCAGACTCGCTTTCGCTACGCCTACACCTAACGGCTTAAGCTTGCACGGCACATGAAGTCGCTGACCCATTATACAAAAGGTACGCCGTCACCACGCGAGGTGGCTCCGACTGCTTGTAGGCTTCCGATTTCAGGTTCTGTTTCACTCCCCTTGT
>VYLA01000002.1_pt1:0-42500 | contig 343231 bp, 309 predicted proteins | sample 5114381 | NCBI WGS metagenome assembly VYLA01 (sample SAMN12291789, study PRJNA351875) | freshwater metagenome | isolation source: freshwater lake | place: USA: Michigan, Gull Lake | collected 2011-08-08 | reverse complement strand
CGCTGACCGCCATTCTCGAGGAACAGCGACGGCTCGAGACCTTCGGCGTTCGGGAGGACGAGGTCCAGAGGGTGATCACGGACACCCGCACGGCGATGACCGCCGCCCGCACCGGCTCGGACACCCGGACCCCTGCGGGCCTGGCCGGGAGCGTCGTCGGTTCCATCACGGCCCGCAGCGTGGTCACCAGCCCCGAGCAGAACCTTGACTGGTTCGAGCGTGAGGCCCGGACTCTCAACGCCGCGGGACTGAACCCGACCGCCGCCACCCTGTTCAAGGGATCGGGCCCCATCATCTTCATGACCAGTCCCAAGGCGATCGAAGGCGGTGAAGCGGTCGTGACCGCCGCCGCGCGGGAAGCCCTCAAGGCCAAGGTCGTCGCCTCCGAGTCCAGGGCCCTGGAAGCCTGGCCCTATAAGAGCTTCGGCACGCCCTCCGGCGTGGCCGAGCGCCGTGACGTCGCCGACCTCGACGCCGTCTTCCTGCGCTTCAACAATGGCGTGCGGCTGACCGTGAAGCCCACCAAGTTCAAGACCGACCAGATCCTGGTCCGGGTCAATTTCGGCGACGGGCGGCTCGGGCTGGATCCTGCTCGACCAAATCCGGAGTGGGCCAACGGCGCCATGATCGACGGCGGACTGGGCAAGCTCTCGGTCAAGGACATGGAGCGGACCCTGTCCGGCCATATCTATTCCGCCAACCTCGGGGTCACAGAGGACGCCTATGTCCTGTCGGGCGGGACGCGGGGCGAGGACCTTGAGCTCCAATTGCAGGTCTTGGCCGCCTTCCTCACCGATCCCGGCTGGCGACCCGAGGGCTTCGGACGATATTCCGCCATGTCGGCGAGAATCCACGACCAGCTGGCCTCCACCAGCTCCGGCGTCCTCGGGCGGGACCTGGGCGCCCTGCTCCGCAGCGGGGACCGGCGCTGGGCCTTTCCCGGACGGCAGGAAGTGGCCGCGACCCGGCTTGAGGACCTCAAGGCCGCCCTTGCACCCTCCATGACCTCGGGGCCGATCGAGGTGGTGGTCGTCGGCGACATCACGGTGGAGAACGCCGTGGATGCGGTCGACCGCACCTTCGGCGCCCTCCCTCCCCGTCCCGCGCCGACCCCTCCGCCTGCAGACCGTGTGAAGGTCAGGCCGCCTGAGGGCGGCGGACCGCCGGTGGTCCGGACCCACAAGGGCCGCGCCGACCAGTCGGTCCTGTTCACCGCCTGGCCGACCACGGACTTCTACTCCGATCCCAAAGGCGCCCGGGCCAATCGGCTCCTGGCTGAGGTCCTGAGCCTGAGGTTGACCGACGAGTTGCGGGAGAAGCAGGGCGCCACCTACGCCCCGAGCGCGGACTCCACTCAGAGCAGGCTCTTACCAGGATATGGCTACATCTCCACCGTGGTCGAGATTCCGCCCGACAAGATCGAGGCGGTGACCCGGGACATCGAGCGCATCGCCGCCGACCTCACGGCAAAGCCGCCGACCGCAGACGAGATGACCCGGGCGCGCAAGCCGATCCTCGGGGAAATCCAGCAGTCGCGGGAAACCAATGGCTACTGGTTGGGCACGCTGTCCGGCATGCAGTCCGACCCCCGCCAGGTGGACGCCTACCGGAGCCTGCTCCCCACCCTGGAGAGCCTGTCCCCGGCGGATATCCAGACGGCGGCGCGCAAGTGGCTGCGCCCCGACCGGATCTGGCGGCTGGAGGTGAGGCCGGAGGCGGTCGCCGCCAAGACGGCGCCCTGATCAGGCGGCGATCTCGGCGTCGTCCGGGGCCGGCGCAGGCCGGCCGAGGATCATGTCGGCGGCCTTCTCAGCGATCATGATGGTCGGCGCGTTGGTGTTGCCGCTCACCAGGGTCGGCATGACAGAGGCGTCCACGACCCTCAGGCCCTTCAGGCCGCGGACCCGGAGCTGGGCGTCGACCACCGCCATGGGGTCGCCATCCCCGCCCATCCGGCAGGTGCCGACGGGGTGATAGATGGTCTCAGCCGTCGCGCGTATCCAGGCGTCCACCGCCTCGTCCGACTGGATGTGCTCGCCGGGGAAGAGCTCCTCAGACCGATAGGGGTCCAGGGCCGGCTGTCTGGCCACCTCACGCATCATGCGGACGCCCTCGCGCAGGGCGCGGCGATCCTCCTCCGCCGACAGGTAGTTGGCGAAGATGGCGGGATCGTCGAAGGGATCGGAGGACCTCAGCCCCACCCTGCCCCGGCTCTCGGGCCGCAGCTGGCAGACGTGGAAGGTGAAACCATCCCGCTCCACCACGGTCTTGCCGTGGTTCTGCATCACCGCAAGCACGCAGTGGACCTGCAGGTCGGGGCGGTCGAGATCAGGGCGGGATTTCAGGAAGGCGCCGGATTCCAGGAACTGGCGCCGGCCGATCCCCTTCTTGAAGAGGAGGTAGTTCAGCCCGACCAGCAGGGTCTTCAGGCCCTTTCGCTGCGAATAGATGGTGATGGGCTGTGGGCAGGCCCAGGACAGGGTCACGTCCAGGTGGTCCTGCAGGTTCTGGCCCACCCCGGGCAGGGCGTGGACGGTCTCGATCCCGGCGGCGGCGAGGTCGGCGGGATCGCCGATTCCGGACAGCTGAAGGATCTGTGGCGACTGCACAGCGCCTGCGCAGACCAGGACTTCGCGCTGCGCCTTCACCTGGGTCCGGGACCGGGTCTTTTCGTCCGCGTACTCCACGCCTGTCGCTACGCCGTCCTCGACGAGAATCCGGGTCGTCCGGGCGCCAGTGATGCAGGTCAAGTTGGGACGGGACATGACCGGGTGCAGATAGCCGCGCGAGGCGCTCCAGCGTTCGCCGTCATGTACGGTCATCTGATAGGGGCCCCACCCCTCCTGCTGACGGCCATTGAAGTCGCTTGTCAGGGGATGCCCGGCCTGCGCGCCGGCCTGGATGGCCGCAGAGTAGATCGGGTTGGGGTCGGAGGCCTTGGAGACCTTCAGGGGGCCATCAGCGCCATGCCAGTCGTCCGCGCCGCCCTCGAAGGCTTCCGACTTCTTGAAGTAGGGAAGGATGTCCCGGTAGGCCCAGCCCTCCAGGCCCATTTGACGCCATTGGTCGTAGTCCCGGGCGTGCCCGCGGATATAGATCATGCCGTTGATGGAGGACGACCCACCCCAGCCCTTGCCCCGCGGCCACCAGAGGCGCCGGTCGTCAAGATGCGGTTCCGGTTCGGTCCAGAAGCCCCAGTTGTGGTCATTCTTGTCGCCGATCAGTCCGCCGACGCCAGCGGGCATGCGCACCATCAGGGAGTTGTCCTTGCCCCCCGCCTCCAGCAACAGCACCCTGACCGAGGAATCCTCGGTCAGGCGGGCGGCCAGTACGCAGCCGGCAGAGCCGGCCCCGATGATGATGTAGTCGTAGGCGTCCATGGGCGGGCCTCTCAGCTAAACGGTGTTCAGTTGGGCCCTTCTGACGATCTTGCCCGCCCCCGGCAAGGGGGCCTGAGTCAGCGGCCCTTCCAGTTCGGCGCCCGCTTCTGCGAGAAAGCCAGCGGCCCCTCTACGAAGTCTTCGGACGTGAACAGGGCCGACACCGCCGGATAGCGGTTCTGGCCCTTGATGGCGGCCTCCAGCGTCGGCTCGTCCAGGCCCTTGAACACGGCTTCCTTGGAGGCCCGGACTGACATTGGCGAGAGCTCGGCGATCTGCGTCGCCCAGCTCCGGGCGGCGGTCATGAGATCGGCGGCGGGAACCACCTCGTTCACGAAGCCCAGTTCCGCCCCCTCGGCGGCGGAGACGCGACGGCCCGTCAGGATCATGCCCATGGCGCGCTTCACGCCAATGGCCCGGGGCAGACGGTGCAGGCCGCCGGCCAGGGCGGCCAGGCCGACGCGGGGCTCGGGCAGGGCGAAGACGGCGCCCTCGGCGGCGATAATGATGTCGCAGGCCAGGGCGATTTCGAACCCGCCGCCCATGGCCACGCCGTTGACCGCCGCGATCAGGGGCTTGTTCAGGTCGAACCGCGAGGTCAGGCCGGCAAAGCCCGTCGGCGGGCTGCGCATTTCCCCGCCCGTCGCCTGATGTTTCAGGTCATTGCCGGCGGAAAAGGCCCGCTCTCCAGCGCCGGTGATGATGCCCACCCACTGCTCGGGATCGGCCGCAAAGGCGTCCAGGGCCTCGTGCATCTCGAAGTGGGCCGGCGAGTGCAGGGCGTTCATCACGTCCGGCCGGTTGAGCGTGATGATGGTGACGTGACCCTCACGGTCGACGCGGATGTGTTCGTAGGCCATGGCCCTGCTCCCTTGAGTTTCTCAGTCCAGAAAGCGGGCTCCGGTCCCTCCGGTCAACCCTTGTGGCGCAGGCTGGTGCGATAGCGTTTCCAGTTCTCGACATAGTGTCGGGCGCCCATGGCCACCGACCGGGCCTGGGCCTCGGACAGTTCCCGCACCACCTTGCCCGGCGCGCCCATGACCAGGGAATTGTCCGGGATCTCCTTGCCCTCGGTGATCAGGCAGTTGGCCCCGATCAGGCAGTTCTTCCCGATCCGGGCGCCGTTCAGGATGATGGAGCCGATTCCGACCAGGCTATTGTCCCCGATGGTGCAGCCATGGAGCATGACCATGTGCCCCACGGTGACGTTGGCCCCAATCGTCAGGGGCGATCCGGTATCCGTGTGCAGGACGGAACCGTCCTGGATGTTGGAGTTCTCGCCGATCTCGATGGGATCATTATCGCCCCTGAGGGTGGCGCCCCACCAGACCGAGGCGTTACGCCTCAAGATCACCCGCCCGATCACTGCAGCGGTAGGGGCGATCCAGTACTCGTCGTCCGAGGGCAGTTCCGGCGTCATATCGCCAAGTGAATAGACAGACATCATCCCTCCCATGACCCTTTGGTGACCGGCGCGTTCACGCTTCCGCAATACGACCGGTATCATCTTAGTCAGGCGATTCGGGGCTGCGAAGCCCTGGTCGGCGCCTTCATCCCGAATGCGGGAGACCTGATGTCGATGCAGAGCCCCTGGCGGCCCCAGCCGCCGGCAGCAGACCGAGGAAGCGGCCCGCCGGGCGCCTCCCGACGCCGCGTCGACGCTTCCAATTCGCTTTCCCCCAGGGGCGGTCCGATCCGGATGCGCCCCTTTTTCACGCCCAGCCGGAGGCCCTCATGACCAAGCGAGCCCTGAAGCGTCAACTTCGCGAAGGCGCCCTGGACCTTACAGAGTTCGATGGGGACCCCCGTATCCGGCGGCTGCCCATCGAGCGGACCTGGTCCCCCCTGCCCCAGAGGGCCGAAGACGAACGCGACCAGGGATATGTGAAGACCGTCCGCCCGCTCTCCGAGGGCCAGAAGGCGATGATGGAGGCTGTCGACTCTCACAACCTCGTGCTGGCCCTCGGGCCCGCTGGAACGGGAAAGACCTATCTCGCCATCTCTAAGGCGGTGGAGGCGCTCGAGGCGGGCAGGGTGGGTCGGATCGTGCTGTCCCGGCCGGCGGTGGAGGCCGGGGAGTCCATCGGCTTCCTGCCTGGCGACATGGAGGACAAGCTCGCCCCCTACCTGCGCCCCCTCTACGACGCCCTCTCGGATCGCCTGTCGATGAAGCGGGTGCGGGCCATGATGGCCGAGGGGATTATCGAAATCGCTCCGGTCGGCTTCATGCGGGGACGCACCCTCAACAACGCCTTCGTCGTCATCGATGAGGCGCAGAACTGCACCTACGTCCAGCTCAAGATGCTGCTGACCCGCCTGGGCTGGCACTCCACCATGGTGGTCACCGGCGACCCGGCCCAGTCCGACCTCCTGCCCGAACTCTCGGGTCTGGCGCCGGTGGCCCAGCGGCTTGAAGCCATCGGAAACATCGCAGTTGTGCGTCTGGCCGATCGGGACATCGTCCGCCACCCGCTGGTCGCCGAGATGCTGGGGGTCCTCTGACCCCCAGCGGATCAGGGCAGGTCTTCGGAAAGGATGGCCATCTCGAACATGAAGGAGCCAGCCTCGTCCTCGTCTTCGAAGACGACGCCGATGAACTCCTCTCCGACATAGACTTCGGCGGAATCCTTTTGCCGCGGACGCGGCACGACATTGATCCGCGCATTGGCGAAGGTTCCGCGCAGGTGGCCTTCGATCTTGCGGAGGGTGCGTTCGTCCAAGGGTCTGCTCCGTCGATGTATGTGTCCGTGATCGGCGATCCCGGCGGCTGATCCGGGGATCAGATGACGTAGTCGTAGACCACATCCGCGAGGGTGTGGTCCATGCTGCGCGCGGGCTCTTCGCCGGTTGGGCAGTTCACAAGCCTTGCCGGCACGCCGGCGGCCGTACAGTGCGCCGGCACCGGCTTCAGGACGACGGAGCCGGAGGCGATCTTCGCGTAATCGCCGATCTGGATGTTCCCCAGCACCTTGGCGCCGGCGCCCAGCAGGACGCCGCGGCCGATCTTGGGATGCCGGTCGCCGCGTTCGGCGCCCGTGCCGCCCAGGGTCACCCCCTGCAGCAGGGAGACGTCGTCCCCAATCACCGCCGTCTCACCAATGACGATACCCGTGCCATGGTCGATAAAGACGCCGGAACCGATCCGGGTGGCCGGGTGGATGTCCACCTGGAAGATCTCGCTCATCCGGCTCTGGAGATAGAAGGCCATGGTCTCGCGGCCCTGCCCCCACAGCCAGTGGGCGATGCGTTGGGTCTGGAGGGCCTGGAAGCCCTTGAAGAAAAGGAAAGGCTGGACATAGCCCTTGCAGGCCGGGTCACGCTCATACACCGCCTTCAGGTCCGCCTCGGCGGTCACGACCAATTCCGGCGCGGCGCGGTAGGCTTGGATCGCCAGCTCGCGCAGGCTCATGGCCCTCAGCTCCTGATCGCCCAGCTTGTGGGCCAGCTGATAGGACAGGGCGTCACCCAGGTTGTCATTGCTGAGGATGACGGCGTTGACCAGCGAGGCCAGGGCGGGCTCTGTCCGGGCCGTGTGTTCAGCCTCATTCCGCAGGGCGGCCCAGACCGGCGGCGCGGCGCGCGGATCGATCACTTCGAGTGTCTTGGTCATCCGGTCACTCCCCCGCTGACGCGTGTTCCTAGCATAGGGCGGCGACGGCGCGAATCCCCCGCTTGCGCCGCTCCGCCCGGCGTCTATGTGAGGCCTCAGGTTCAAGGAGGCTTAACATGACACGCAGGTCCCGGACCGCCCTTCCCCCCGCCCCGACCTTCGGCGACCCCGTCCCGCAGCCGGAGGCGCCGCAGGTCCTCGACTTCCTGGCGCGGCGGCGCTCTGCGTCCGCCATGACCCTCGGTGGTCCGGGCCCCTCATCGGCGGAGATCGAGACCCTGATCCGGCTGGCGAGTCGGGTCCCGGATCATGGGAAGCTGTCGCCCTGGCGGTTTGTTGTGCTCGTCGGCGAGCACAAGGCGGCCTTTGCCGATCGCCTGGGGACCCTTGCAAGATCGCGGGGAGACGACCGAGCCGTGGGCAAGCTGGGCAAGCTGCGGACACCTCCCGCCTGCATCGCCGTGATTTCCCGACCGCGCGAGGCGGACATCCGCGAGTGGGAACAGGTCCTGTCGGCGGGCGCGGTCTGCACCACCTTGCTCTACGCCGCCACCGCCATGGGCTATGGCGCCAACTGGATCACCGACTGGTACGCCTACGACGCCGAGGCCTGCGCCGTGCTGGGCCTGTCGGAGGCCGAGAAGGTCGCCGGCTTCATCCTGATCGGCGAAGCCGGAGAGCCTCCGCGGGAACGGGAACGTCCGTTACCCGAAGCCCTGGTTTCGACCTGGAAGGCCTGACGCAGGGCGTCAGCCCCGTCCCCGGTAGGGCGCCACCCCCTGGTCCGGCAGCCAAAGACCCTCCGGCGGGGCTCCGGTCTGCCAGAAGACGTCGATGGGAATCCCGCCTCGCGGATACCAGTAGCCGCCGATCCTGAGCCAGAGCGGCTCCGCCGTCTCAACCAGGCGACGGCCGATCGACAGGGTACAATCTTCGTGAAAAGCGCCATGATTCCTGAATGATGACAGGAAAAGCTTCAACGACTTCGACTCCACCAACCAGTCGCCGGGCGCATAGTCGATGACCAGAGTCGCAAAGTCCGGCTGGCCCGTCACCGGGCAGAGCGAGGTGAACTCCGGCGCCGTGAACCGGGCCAGGTAGGTCTGCCCCTTCTGCGGGTTGGGCACGCGTTCAAGGACGGCGGCCTCGGGGCTGTCAAAGCCCGACACCACCTGGCCCAGTTGGGTGACCTGGATCTCGCTCATGGGTGCCGATTACCCCGCGCGCGCCCTGCGGGCAAGCGACGGGGAGGGCCTCAGATGGTATAGTCGGGCTCGCCCTCGAGCCAGGCGGTGATGGTCTCGGCGGCATCCGGGGCGGACACCTGGGTGGTGTCGATGCGGATGTCGGGCGACTCTGGCGGCTCGTAGGGACTGTCGATCCCCGTGAAGTTCTTGAGCTCGCCGGCCCTGGCCTTGGCGTAAAGGCCCTTGACGTCGCGCTGCTCGGCCACCGCCAGGGGCGTGTCCACGAAGACCTCGACGAAATCCCCTTCCGGCATCAGGGCGCGGGCCAGGGCCCGCTCGGCCCGGAAGGGCGAGATGAAGGAGACCAGGACGATCAGGCCGGCGTCGGCCATCAGCCGGGCGACTTCGGCGACGCGCCGGATGTTCTCCACCCGGTCCTCGTCGGTGAAGCCAAGATCCCGGTTGAGTCCATGACGGACATTGTCCCCATCCAGCAGGTAGGTATGCCGGCCCATTGCGTGAAGTTTCTTCTCCACCATGTTGGCGATGGTGGATTTACCGGAACCGGATAGCCCCGTGAACCAGATCACGCGGCCGCGGTGCCCCTTCAGGGCCGCCCGCGCCGACCGGTCGACGTCCAGGGCCTGCCAATGGACGTTCTGGCTGCGCCGGAGGGCGAAGCGGATCATGCCTGCGCCCACCGTCCGATTGGTGATGCGGTCGATCAGGATGAAGCCGCCCAGGTCGCGGCTTTCGGTATAGGGCTCGAAGGCCAGGGGCGCGTCCGTCGAGATGTTGCAGACGCCAATCTCGTTCAGATCCAGTCTTTTTGCCGCCAGATGTTCAAGCGTGTTCACGTTCACCCGGTACTTCGGCTCGGTGATCGAGGCCGAGACCGTCCGCGTTCCCAGCTTCAGGAGGTAGGGGCGCCCCGGCAGCATGGGCGCCTCGTCCATCCAGACGAGGGTCGCCTCGAACTGGTCGGCGACACTGACCGGCGCGTCCGCCTGCGCCAGGACATCGCCCCGGCTGATGTCGATCTCGTCCTCCAAGGTCAGGGTGACCGACTGGCCGGCCTGGGCCTGCGGGGCCTCCGAGGTTCCCGTAATGACCTCCCGGACCCGGCTTTCCCGCCCGGACGGCGAGACCCGCACCAAGTCGCCCGGACGCACGGTCCCGGCGGAGATCAGGCCCGAGAAACCCCGGAAGTCGAGATTGGGGCGATTCACCCACTGGACCGGCAGGCGGAATGGCCGGCCAGACGCATCGTCGCCCACCGGCGCTGTCTCCAGCCAGGACAGGAGGGTCGGTCCGTCGTACCAGGGAGCCCCGCCCGCAGCCTCGGCGACATTGTCCCCCTTCAGGGCGGACATGGGGATGGCCTGGAAGGTGTCCAGGCCGATCTGGGCGGCGAAGGCCCGGTAGTCGGCGACGATCCCGTCGAAGACCTCTTGTGACCAGCCGACCAGGTCCATCTTGTTCACGGCGACGACCACGTGCCGGATGCCCAGCAGCTGGACCAGGTAGGAGTGCCGACGGGTCTGGGTCAGCACCCCTCTGCGGGCGTCGATCAGGATGACCGCGGCGTCCGCCGTCGAGGCGCCCGTGACCATGTTCCGGGTGTACTGCTCATGCCCGGGCGTATCGGCGACGATGAACTTCCGCCGGTCCGTCGAGAAGAAGCGATAGGCGACATCGATGGTGATGCCCTGCTCACGCTCGGCGGCGAGGCCATCGACCAGCAGGGCGAAGTCGATCTCCCCGCCCTGGGTGCCGACGCGCCGGGAGTCGGCCTCCAGCGCCGCCAGTTGGTCCTCGAAGATCATCTTGGAGTCGTAGAGGAGCCGGCCGATCAGGGTGGACTTGCCGTCATCCACCGAGCCGCAGGTCAGGAACCTCAGGAGGCTCTTGGTCTCATGGGCCTTGAGATAGGCCTCGATATCGGTGGCGATGAGGTCGGACTGGTGGGCCATCAGAAGTAGCCCTCCTGCTTCTTCTTCTCCATCGAGGCCGCCTGGTCATGATCGATCACCCGGCCCTGGCGCTCGCTGGTGGTGGTCAGGAGCATCTCCTGGATGATGTCCGGCAGGGTGGCCGCCGTGCTTTCGACGGCTCCCGTCAGGGGGTAGCAGCCTAGGGTCCGGAAACGGACCGACTTCTGCATCGGGACCTCGCCCGGCCGCAGGGGCATGCGGTCGTCATCCACCATGATGAGGGTCCCGTCGCGCTCCACGACCGGGCGGACATCCGAGAAGTAGAGGGGAACGATGGGGATGTTCTCCAGGTGGATGTATTGCCAGATGTCCAGCTCGGTCCAATTGGAAATCGGGAAGACCCGGATCGACTCTCCCGAGTTCTTCCTCGTGTTGTAGAGCCGCCAGAGTTCGGGTCGCTGGTTCTTGGGGTCCCAGCGGTGCTGGGCGGACCGGAAGGAAAAAATCCGCTCTTTGGCCCGACTCTTTTCCTCGTCCCTGCGCGCCCCGCCGAAGGCCGCATCGAACCCGTGGAGGTCAAGGGCCTGCTTGAGCCCCTCGGTCTTCCAGATGTCGGTATGGACCGCCGAGCCGTGGTCGAAGGGATTGATCCCCTTCTCCAGCGCCTCGGGATTGCGGTGGACGATCAGGTCGAAGCCCAGCTCGCGGGCCATGCGCTCACGCATCTCATACATGGCCCGGAACTTCCAGGTCGTGTCGACATGTAGCAGGGGGAAGGGCGGCTTGCCGGGCCAGAAGGCCTTGGCCGCCAGATGCAGCATCACGGCGGAGTCCTTGCCCACCGAATAGAGCATGACCGGGCGCTCCGCCTCGGCGACCACCTCCCTCAGGATATGGATGGCCTCGGCCTCCAGCCTCTGCAGGTGGGTCAGGGTCACCCTGTCCGCCGTTTCTGTCATCCCCTAACCTCGCACGCCGACGCCCTCGGGGGCGTTCCCCGCCATATAGAGCATCGTCCGACGGGATACCCCTCCCAGGCCTGCGGCGTGGGACCAATTCTTCTGGCGCCCCGGCAAGAAATCCTTCGCCCCGCGAGCCCCCTTCCGCCCGGCGGTTGATCGGCCTATGCCTTCGGAAGAGCGGAGGAGAACAGCCCATGAGCGTCTCGGATTTCGGGGATTTTGTCGTTGTGGTCACCGGCGCCTCCACGGGGCTGGGCCGGGCCCTGGCGGTGGAGACCGCCCGTCGGGGCGCCTCGGACGTGATCATCAACTACGCGCGCAGCGCAGAGGAGGCCGAGGTCACCGCAGGCCTGGTCCGGGCCGAGGGCGCCCGCGCCCTGCTGGTCCAGGGCGACGTCTCGAAGGACGAGGACTGTCGCGCCATCGCCGCCGCTGCGGCGCCCCTTGGGCGGATCGACGCGCTTTTCAATAACGCTGGCGTGACCAAGTTCGCCCAGAATCACGCTGACCTTGAGGCGGTCTCCGCCGAGGATTTCCTTCATCTCTATGGCGTCAATGTCGTCGGCGCCTTCCAGATGGTCCGAGCGGCGCGTAGCCTGCTGGAAGCCGCCCCCCAGCCGGGCGCCGTGGTCAACACCTCTTCGATCGCAGGTGTCGCTGGAATCGGCTCCTCTGTCCCCTACGCCGCCTCAAAGGGGGCGATGAACACCCTCACCCTCTCCCTGGCGCGCGCCCTGGCGCCGAAGATCCGGGTCAATGCCGTCTGCCCGGGCTTCATAGACACTCCCTGGTTCGGCAAGGGCATGTCCGAGGAGCGGGTCGACCGACTGCGCGAAGGTTCCGCCGCATCTACCCCCCTCAGGGTCGCCTCGACAGCGGAGGATGTCGCCGCCGCAGCCGCCTTTCTGGCCTCCCGCCAGTCCCGCCATGTCACCGGCGAAACCCTCCTCGTAGACGCGGGATCGCACCTCGGATTCGCCACGCTCTCCATGAGATGAAGGCGGTTCATCCCCTGTTAAGTCCCGCTGAGTCTAGTAGAAGTCACCCGGCGCGTCGCTGCGGCGCCCAACATAGAGGCGCCGAGAGACGATCCCGCCCTGATTTGCATCACACCGGTCCGGGCTGCCCCGACTGTGGGGCGCTCATCTGGCGGCGTCGGGACTGAGGGGGGAAGGTTCGGCTACAGGGTCAGGCCTGATAATCAAGGGGATTTGCAACATATGACTTCATTTAAGATTGCGGCTTTCGCCGCCGCCGCCGCTCTCGCCCTCGGGACGGCCGCCCACGCCCAGGATGCGCCTACAGTGTCCTTCAATGTCGGTGCTTCGTCCGACTACGTGTTCCGCGGTTACAGCCAGACGGACAGCAACCCCCAAGTGTACGGCGGGGCTGACCTTGGGATAGGTATCTTCTACGCCGGAACCTGGCTGTCGAACGTCGACTTCGGTGACAGCACCAGCATGGAGTACGACCTCTACGCGGGCTTCAAGCCGACCCTCGGTCCGGTGACGCTGGACATCGGCATCTTCCGCTACGGCTACACCAACCAGGAAGACGGCGCGAACCTCGACTATTGGGAAGGCAAGCTTGGGGCCTCTGTGGCCGCCGGCAAGGGTACGGTCGGCGCAGCCGTCTTCCATACCACTGACAACTTCGGCCAGACCGGCCAGGCGACTTATGTCGAGCTGAATGGCTCAATGCCGGTGTCGGAGAAGTTCTCCGTATCGGGCGCGGTCGGCCACCAGGCCCTTGATGGCACAGGCGATTACGAGACCTGGAATCTGGGCCTTGGCTACGCCATCAACGACACCTTCGGGATCGACGTTCGCTACTGGGACACCAATGTCGAAAAGGCCGATGACCCGGGCAAGCTCACCTCCGGCCGCCTCGTGGTGGGTCTGAAGGCCGCCTTCTGATCCGGCGCCTGCGCCACAGCTCACAGGGAAAGCCGTCAGCCACGAGGCTGGCGGCTTTTCTTTTTTGGTAAATCGGCGTCTATGCCAAAAGTCGTTAATCTTGCTGTGCGACTAAGCATCGACTCGGTGACGGGATTCGCCGGGCCGGACGTTTGGTAGCGGAATAATCTTCGCTGCAGTCGTGCGTTCGTCGCAGGTAAGGAGCTTTTGCGTGGAGCACATGGCCAACCGGGCTCGCAGTCTTTTGGCCGATTCCGCGATTGCGACGGCCGCCCTGCTGGCGGCCTTCCTGCTGACGGCGGGCCGGTCCCTGGACCTCTCGCTGGCGTCGCTGGGCGGGATCGCGCTACAGGCCCTGATGTACGGCCTCGTGGCTGCGGCCTACTCGGGCCTCTTCAGGCGGGAGCTCTCCCCCTGGCGGTACGTCTCAATCCCCGACGCCCTGGTCCTCGCGCGGATCGCTCTGCTTACGGCGGCAAGTTTCCTTCTGCTCCAGTTCGCGGCCGACCGGGCGCATAGTCTGAGCCGGGCCATGTTGGCCCTGGCGCCGATCTTCCAGATGGTTGGGGCCATCAGCGCCCGGATGCTCCGCCGGGCGGCGCACGAGCGGGCGCTTGACAGCTTCGCGCCCCTAAAATCCTTCAGTGATCGGCCGCCCCAGGCGCCGGAGCTGCTGCTCATCGGCCCCACCACCGCGGCGGAGACCTATCTTCGGGAGACGGGTCGGCGGCGTGACAAGACCTGGACCCCAGTGGGCATCATCGCCCCCGATTCCCACGAAGTTGGCCAGCAGGTCCGCGGCGTCTGCATCATCGAGTCCATTGAGCGACTCGACACCGCCCTCGCCGACCTGCGCCGTTGGAACCAGTACCCCCGGGCCATTCTCTTTCTTGATGAGCCGGCTCGGCTGCGCGGCCTTACAGCCGGGCAGCTGGGGCGCCTTAAGAATGACGGTGTTCGCCTGCTGCGCCTTCCCTCCATCGTGGATCTTTCGCACGAGGACGGACTGGCCCTGTTGCCGATGCGCGACATCAGCGTCGAGGAGCTTCTGCCCCGTGACCCGATCGAACTGGACCGCGTCGCCCTCCGCTCCCTGGTCACCGGGCGGCGAATTCTGATCACCGGCGCTGGCGGATCGATCGGCGCCGAACTCAGCCGCCAGGTCGCCGCCCTCGACGCCGGCCATGTCACGCTTCTGGACTTCTCCGAGACCGCCCTGTTCGAGATTGACCGGGAGCTGGGCGAGACCTTCCCGGCCCTGTCCCGCACCGCCGCCCTGGTGGACGTGCGAAACGCTGACCGTGTCACGGACTGCCTTCTTGGCGAGCGCCCGGATCTCGTTTTCCACGCGGCGGCTCTCAAGCATGTCTCGATGGTGGAGCGTCATCCCGCCGAGGGAGTGCTGACCAATGTTCTGGGCACCTGGAACGTCGCTGAGGCGGCCCGGATCGCTGGCGCAGGTCAGATGGTTCTGATCTCTACGGACAAGGCCGTGGACCCCTCCAACGTGATGGGCGCCACCAAGCGGCTTGCCGAGGCTGTGATTCAGGGCCAGCAGCAGGGCTCCGAGACCCGTTTCTCGGCCGTCCGGTTCGGCAACGTGCTCGGTTCCGCCGGATCAGTCGTGCCGATCTTCCGGTCACAGATCGACCGGGGCGGGCCCGTCACCGTGACCCATCCGGAGATGGCTCGGTACTTCATGACGATTCCGGAGGCCACCCAACTTGTCCTCCACGCCACCGCCACATGCGCAGACGACTTGAATCCCGACCGCGCTCGGCTTTTCCTGCTCGAAATGGGCGAACCTGTGAAGATCATGGATCTGGCCCGCCAGATGATCGCCCTGTCCGGCCGAACGCCAGGCAAGGATATCGAGATCGAGATCACCGGCCTGCGCCCCGGAGAGAAGCTGACGGAGGAACTCCTCGACGGGATGGAGAACTCGATCCCCTGCGCGCCGAAGGTTCTGGAGGTCGTCTCGCCCACCGCGATGGGCGTGGCTCCGGCCCACCTGCGCCGGCTTGAGGCCATCGCCGCGAGGGGCGACACGGACGAGATTCGTCGCGCCTTGTTCGACCTGGTTGCCCAAATTCGGGGTGAGAAGCCCGCTGGCGTTCCGGCTCTGCGGGTGGTCTCTAACCGCTGATGCGGAGGCGCCCGCGGGACTCTTGGGACGCTAGCCCGTGATTCTTGTCACCGGTTCCGCCGGCTTTGTCGGTTTCCATGTCGCCAACGCTCTTCTGGACCGGGGGGAGAGCGTCGTCGGGATCGACTGCATCAGCCCCTACTATGATCCGGCGCTGAAGCTGGCGCGCCTCGCCCGCCTTGAGACCCGGCCGGGGTACCGGCACCATCGGATCGACCTCGCCGACCGGGACGCCGCGGCGGAGGTCTTCCGGTCCGTCCGTCCCCGCGGCGTTGTTCACCTGGCCGCACAACCGGGCGTCCGCTACTCCCTTGAGCACCCGGAGGCCTACGTCGACTCCAACCTGGTCGGCTTTCTCAGCGTGCTGGAGGGTTGTCGGACGACGTCACCCGCCCACCTGGTGTTCGCCTCCACCAGCTCGGCCTACGGCGCCAACGCCACCCTGCCCTTCTCCCCCCACCAGCCCGCCAACCACCCCCTGACCCTCTATGCGGCGACCAAGCTGGCCAATGAGTCCATGGCCCACGCCTATGCGCATCTGTTCGGCATACCCTGCACAGGGCTGAGGTTCTTTACGGTCTATGGTCCCTGGACCCGCCCGGACATGGCCCTCTACCGGTTCGCGGACGCCATCGTCGCCGGGCGGCCCGTCGAGGTGTTCGGCCAGGGCCGGATGCAGCGCGATTTCACCTATGTGGATGACATCGTCAGCGGCGTCGTCGCCGCCCTGGACCACCCCGCCGCCCCCGACCCGGCCTGGCGCGCTGAGACGCCCGATCCCGCGACGAGCGGCGTGGCGCCCTGGCGGATCCTCAACATCGGCGCGGGGACGCGGGTCGAGCTGATGACCTACATCCAGGTGCTGGCGGAGGCCCTCGGCCGGCCCGCCAAGCTGAACCTCCTGCCCATGCAGCCGGGCGACATCGTCCGCACGGAGGCGGACATCACCGACACTACCGCCGCCCTCGGGTACGCGCCGACCACGCCGGTGGAGGTTGGTGTGCGCCGGTTCGCCGACTGGTACTGCGAGTACCACGGCGTCGCCCGGGACTGAGCCCGGACGTCGGCCCAGATCTGGCCAGAGCCTATTCGGCCACCATTTCCGTCGCACGCGCCGCCTGGAGCCGCCCCTCCAGCGCCTTGTGCTGGCGCCACAGCTCCTGGGGCAGTCGCTCGCCAAAGGCCTCATAGGCGGAAGGAATCAGGGCCGCCTCCTCCGCCCAGACCGAGGGATCGACGGTCAGGAGCAGGTCGAGATCCGCCGCTGACAGGCTGAGGCCGGACAGGTCCAGGGCGCCTGCCGTCGGCACCCGGCCGATGGGGGTGTCCTGAGCCGGGGCGCGGCCCGCCAGGCGTTCGAAAATCCACTTCAGGACCCGGGAATTGTCGCCAAAGCCCGGCCAGACATAGCGGCCGGTGGAATCCTTCCGGAACCAGTTCACGAAATAGATGCGGGGCAGCTTGGCGGGGTCGCTCTTCTCGCCGAGCGACAGCCAATGCCGGAAATAGTCGCCCATGTTGTAGCCGCAGAAGGGCAGCATGGCGAAGGGATCGCGGCGCAGCTCGCCGATGCGGTTCTCCGCCGCCGCCGTACCCTCGGAGGCGACATTGGAGGCCAGGAAGACGCCATGCGCCCAGTCGAAGGCCTCGGTCACCAGAGGCACGGCGCTGGCCCGGCGACCGCCGAACAGGATGGCCGAGATCGGCACGCCCTTGGGGTCTTCCCATTCAGGCGCAATCACCGGGCACTGGCTGGCGGGGACGGTGAAGCGGGCGTTGGGATGGGCGGCGGGCTCTCCAGAGCCGGGCGTCCAGGGACGGCCCTTCCAGTCGGTCAGGCTAGCCGGGGGCGTCTTGGTCAGGCCCTCCCACCAGACGTCCCCGTCATCGGTCAGGGCGACATTGGTGAAAACGCAGTTGGCGTACAGAGAGGCCACGGCGTTGCGATTGGTCTCGTTGCCCGTGCCAGGGGCGACCCCGAAGAAGCCGGCCTCGGGATTGATGGCGTAGAGCCGCCCGTCATCGCCGAACCGCATCCAGCAGATGTCGTCGCCGACGGTCTCGGCCTTCCAGCCCGCCAGGGTCGGCTGGAGCATGGCCATGTTGGTCTTGCCGCAGGCGCTGGGGAAGGCGGCGGCGATGTAGCGGACCTCGTTCTGGGGCGAGGTCAACTTGAGGATCAGCATGTGTTCGGCCAGCCAGCCTTCGTCCCGGGCCATGACCGAGGCGATGCGCAGGGCGAAGCATTTCTTGCCCAAGAGAGCGTTGCCGCCATAGCCCGAGCCGTAGGACCAGATCTCCCGGGTCTCGGGATAGTGGACGATGTACTTCTCGGGATTGCAGGGCCAGGAAACGTCCGCCTGCCCGGCCGTCAGGGGCGCGCCGAGGGTGTGCACGGCGGGGACGAAGAAGCCGTCGTCGCCCAGCTGGTCCAGGGCGGCCTTGCCCATGCGCGTCATGACCCGCATGGAGATGGCCACATAGGCGCTGTCCGTGATCTCGACGCCCAGCTGGCTGATCTTCGAGCCGATGGGGCCCATGCTGAAAGGGCAGACATACATCGTCCGGCCGGTCATGCAGCCGTCGAACAGGCCGGCCATCTTGGCCCGCATGGCGACGGGATCGGACCAGTTGTTGGTCGGGCCGGCGTCGATCTGTTTCTCAGAGCAGATGAAGGTGCGGCTCTCGACCCGGGCGACATCACCCGGATCAGAGGCGGCGTAGAAGGAATTCGGCCGCTTGGCGGGATTCAGGCGCTTCAGCGTACCCTTGGCCTCGAGCTCCCGGGTCAGCTCGTCCCATTCCGCATCCGACCCGTCGCACCAGTGAACCCTGTCCGGCCGCGTCAGGGCCGCGATCTGCTCGACCCAGGCGATCAGCCTGGCGTGACGGGTGGGTGCGGGGTGAATGCCGGGAATCGCGGTCATCAGTTCAACTTCTCCGAGCCGTGGCGGCGGTTGGGGGAGTCGGTCGGGAACGGGGGACTCGCGCCCTCGTAATCAAGCTTCTGTGAAAAGGCGAGCGCGGGAACGGGCCTGTCGTCCAAAAAATGTCACTTATGCGGAAACGGCTGGGGATTGTTCCTCAAGCTGCCGAATGGCTCCGACGATATGGTAGAGCGATGTCGCCGGCGCACCCCCCGGAGCGAATCCTCCGGTCGGGCCCTGGCGATCACGCCAAAGTCCCCTCACCGGTGTTTCGAGATAGCGCCTCAGCCCCGTTGCGGCCTGGAGGGCCTCCTCCGTTTCCCCGAGGGCCAGGGCCGACTTCAGGTACTCCGTCTGTGGCCAGAGCCTGGCCCAGCCGTCCCGGACCGTCAGGTCCTCCCACAGGGCGTTGACGGCGCAGGCCCGGCGCGGATCTACGCCTTGCCGGCCAGCCTCATGCAGGGCCCGGGCCGCCAGCTGGCCGTCGGCCCGCCCGCGCGCCCGGCCCCAGCGGTCCAACAGCCAGGCCCACTCGAACTGGTGACCTGGCTCCACAAGGCGTCCGTCATCCCCACCGGCCCGGCGCCAGTTGGCGTCGAAGAACTCCGAGAGGACCCCCCGGTGATCGATGAAGGCGCCGAGGGCCAGCCCTGCGATCTCGTCGGAAAGAGCCCGCCAGTCGGCCTGCCCGGCCTCCTCCCAGGCCAGCGAAGCCTCAAGCAGGTGCATGTGGGCGTTGGCCTGGAAGGGCTGGTCACCCGCCTCCCGGAAGCCGCCGCCGGGGTGCCTTAAGGCCTCCAGGCCCTCGCGCATCCGTTGCGCAAGAGCAAGGGCCTCCCCGGCCCCTTCTCCCGCCTGGGCCAGACTCGCCAGGCCCAGCAGGGCGAAGGCCTGATCATAGACAAAGGGGGTGTCGTCCAGGGCGCGACCGTCCAGTCCCACCAGGCTCCGGATCAAGCCATCCGGCCGCAGGAAGCTCCCGGTCAGGGCGGCGAGTCCGTGCCGGGCCGCCTCCCGCCAGGGCCCGTTCCAGCCCATCATCCCCGCCTGGGCGAAGCTGAAGATCATCCGCCCCTGCACCCGGCCGCGACGGGGCGCCGGCTGGGGCGCGCCGTCCTGCCCGAGGGCCTCGAAAAAGCCCCCCCGCTCCCGGTCGGCGCCGAGGGTCCACCAGACCGGCAGGGCGGCGGTGCGCAGCCAGAGTCCCAACCCGCCAGCGGCCTCGGCCAGGCTGGAAAAGCCGGCAGGCCCCCGGGCCTGGAGTCGCTCGACGCCCCGCTTGACCGCCTGGCTGTCGGCGAGGGGCGCCACCAGGACCCGCGCGCCATCGGCCACCACGGCCACGCCCGAAAGGCCCACCACCACGACCTCGGCGCCCCCGTCTGCGCGGATGTAGGCGCCCGTCACGCCTTCCGCCTCGACCCGACCCTCCAGCCGGTTCTCCGCCGCGTCCCGTTCCGAGAGGGCATGAACGACATCCCAGGCGCCGACATCCGACCAGGCGAAGTCGGCAGGCGCCACCATGGCGCGGCTGGTCTTCTCCATGACCGCATAGTCGATCGAGATCTTCGGGGCCGTGCGGAACACCTCGCCCAGCAGTTGGCCATCGGCGGGACCTGAGGCCGTCTCCACCGCCGCCTCGGCGGCCTCCAGGACCTCTGGCGCCAGGCGGCCCAGCTCATAGACCAGGGTGGTGGCCGGGACGATGAAGTTGCCGCTGTTCCACAGGCATCCCTCGGCGATCAGGGCGGCGGCGCGGGCGGCGTCGGGCTTCTCGATGAAGGCCTCCACCATGCGGACGCTCTCTCCACGTCCGGCCCGGATGTAGCCATAGGCGGTCGAGGGAAAGGTCGGCGCAATCCCCAGGGTCACGATCCGCCCGGCCCGGGAGAAGGGCGCGGCCTGGACCACAGCGTCACGGAAGGCCCCGGCGTCCGGCACATGATGGTCGGCGGCCAGAACCACCATCACCGCCTCCTCGTCCCGACGCAGAAGATGGATGGCGGCGGCGGCCATGGCGGGGGCGGAATCGCGGGGTTCCGGCTCCAGCAGGACATCTGCGGACAGGCCCAACTCGGCCAGCTGTTCACGGATCAGGCCGCCATGGTCGGCGCCGCCGATCACCAGCAGGGGCCCGAGGGGCGCGGCCCGTCGCGCGGTCTGCTGGAAGGCGGTCAGGCCCTCGCCGAACAGCCGGGCGAAGGGCTTGGGGCGCTCCGGCCGCGACAGGGGCCACAGGCGCACCCCTGATCCGCCGCACATGATGACGGGGTAAAGGCTCACCGGTCCGGACTCAGGCCGGCTCGACCTCGCGGACATTCGCGATGCCCGCGGCCCGGAGGGCGGCGATCAGCTCACCGACCGTGGCCGACAGTTCGGCCTCGTCACGGCTGCGCAGGACCAGGTTCGATCCATAGAGCCCTTCGGTGAAGAAGGGATAGCTTCCCAGGCTGAGGCTCGGGTGCGCCCTCGCCACCGCCTCCAGGGGTCCGGCGATGGCGCCCTCCCCCGAGCCCTCGACGCGCACCGTGCGCGACAGGACCACGGCGCCCGACCGCAGCCGGGGCCCCACATCCTCCAGCATGCCCCGCATGATCTGCGGCACGCCCGCCAGCACAAAGACATTGCCGATGGTGAAGCCCGGCGGCCCCTGGACGGGATTGTTCACCAGCGATCCGCCCACCGGGACCCGCGCCATGCGCCGACGGGCGGCGTTCATCTGGTCGCCCCAGCGGGACTGCATCATGGCCAGGATGTCGGGATGCTCTTCCAGCTCGACGCCGAAGGCCGCCGCCACCGCATCGGCGGTGATGTCGTCGTGGGTCGGGCCAATACCGCCGGTGGTGATCACATAGTCGTAGCGAGCGCGAAGGGCGTTCAGCGCATCCACGATCTCGTCCAGGACATCCGGCACCGTCCGGGCCTCGCACAGGTCCACCCCATGCACGCCCAGGTACCGGGCGATGTCCCTGAGATTGGTGTCCTGGGTGCGACCGGACAGGATCTCGTCCCCGATGATCAGCACCGCCGCCGTCACCACGCCGTCTCCGCCCGGGCTGCCCATGTCCGCGTCTCCGTTTCCCGCGAACCTCTATCGGCTGGAGCCCCGCTTGCCTATACCCGGGGCCATGGACTTCCCCGCCCCTTTGATCCCGGCCACCTTCCTTCGGCGCTACAAGCGCTTCTTCGCCGACGTCGTGCTGGCCGACGGGACGGAGATCACCGCCCACTGCCCCAACCCCGGCGCCATGCTGGGCCTGAACGTCCCCGGCCTGCCCGCCTGGGTGTCGGTCTCGGACAATCCCAAGCGCAAGCTGTCCCACACCCTGGAGCTCGTGGAGGCTGACGGAGGCCTCGTCGGAATCAACACCCTGTGGCCCAACCGCCTTGTGGCCGAAGCCCTGGAGGCGGGGACAATCCCCGAACTCGCCGGCTACGCCTCGGTCCGCCGCGAGGTGAAGTACGGCAAGGCCAGCCGCATCGACTTCCTGCTGGAAGACCCGACGCGGGGCCGCTGCTGGCTGGAGGTCAAGAACGTCCACCTGATGCGCACGCCGGGCCTCGCCGAGTTTCCGGACTGCGTCGCCGCCCGTTCCGCCCGTCACCTGGAGGAACTGGCCGACCAGGTCGCGGCCGGCGACCGGGCCGTGGCCCTGTTCGTGGTCCAGCGCACAGACTGCGAGGCCTTCAGCGCCTGCGCCGATCTCGACCCGGCCTTCGCCCGGGGGCTCGATTGGGCTTCCGAAGCTGGCGTGGAGGTGCTGATCTATGCTTGCCAGGTCCTCAGCGGGAGCGTCGAGATCCGACGCGCCCTTCCCTGGCGCCGTTAGGCCCTGAGGGCTCGCGGGCCATCACGGCGACGACATCGACCCGGGCCTGATCGAGCACCCAATCCGAGACCATGGCCAGATCGAGAGAGGCCTGTCCGACTTGGGCGACTCCGAGGTCCAGTTCCGTCAGGGGTTCGCCCTCCGGTGAGATAATCATCGAGGGGCAGGTCTGATCGACGGCGGCGTTGTTGGCGCCTATGATAAACCTCTGCGTCTCAGCCGCGCGGCTGATCAGGTGACTTCTCCAGAGGTGTGGACCCCTCGCAGCTCCAATGGCGTTGTTCACATAGGCGAACACCTGGGCGCCCTTGGAGGCGAGAATCCGCCATTGCTCCGGGTAGCGGATCTCGCGGCACATCTGAATTCCAAGTCTCACCGGCGCGCCTGCGACCGTAATGTTAAAGACCGGAAGCCGGTCGCCGGGTGTGAACACTCCGCGTTCGCTGACGGCGAGATTGATCTTGTCATAGCGGTGGGTCTCACCCTGCGGTCCGAAGTACAGGCTGGCATTCCTCCACTCGCCATCAGCGAAGAGGCAGGCCCCGATCACCAGATGCACCCCCGCTTCGCGCACGGCTGCGCGCACTTCCGATTGGGCTGCAGTGACGGCCTCAGGGCTCACCGACTCCACAAAATCCGGTGTCGGGGCGTATCCCGAAAGGGCGCCTTCAGGGGCCACCGCCAGGGTGTCCGGGGCGAGCGCCCTGATGGCGGCGAGCACCGCATCGGTGTTGGCGCGAAGGTCCATGGTGACCTGAAACTGGATTGTCGCCGCCCTGATCATGCGTCCTCCTGACGTCACCGAGTAACACGGAGGGAAGGAGGCGCGCACGGTGTCATCGCCTCGCCACCGCCTTCGTCCGCCCCCTGCGCTGGCGCGGTTGACTTCTGCAGGCCAGGCGCCAGCCTTCCCCCATGATCGCCGCTCTTGTCCTGGCCGCCGCCGTCTCGGCGTCCCCCTCCACCGCCGAGCTCCAGGCGCTGCTCGTCGCCGCCCGGGTCGACGCGGCCCGGGTCCGGGACATCCGGTGCCAGGTCCTGGGCGATCCGACCGAGCACCGCTGCGACTGGCGACAGAAGACGGCCAAGGGGCGTTGGGAGGCCTGGTCGGTCCTCCTGGCCGGCGACGGCGGCCGATGGATCCTGATCGACACGCCCGGGCGGGCTTCGCGCCCCTGACGCAAATGTGCTAGATTCCGCCCCATGAACCAGAGCGACATCGCCCAGCTTGAGCACAAGACCGGAGAAATCCGGCTCCACGGCCCCGAGGGCTTCGAAGGCATGCGCCGGGCCGGACGCCTGGCCGCCGAGTGCCTCGACATGCTGACGCCGCATGTGAAGCCGGGCGTCGTGACCGAAGACCTGGATCGCCTGGCCCGGGAGTTCATCCTTGACCACGGCGGCCTGCCCGCCTGCCTCGGCTATCGCGGCTACCGCCACACCCTCTGCATCTCGGTCAATCATGTGGTGTGCCACGGCATACCCTCCGAGCGCACCCTGAGGGAGGGCGACATCGCCAACATCGACGTCACCGTGATCGTCGACGGCTGGCACGGCGACACCTCGCGCATGTACGGCGTCGGCAAGGTCCCGGCCCGGGCGCGCCGGCTGGTGGAAGTCACCTACGAGGCCCTCCAGAGGGGCATCGACGTGGTCCGTCCCGGGGCCACCACCGGCGACATCGGCGCGGCCATCCAGACCTGGGTGGAATCCCAGCGCTGCTCGGTGGTCCGGGACTTCGTCGGGCATGGCCTGGGCCGCGTCTTCCACGACGCGCCCAACATCCTGCATTTTGGTCACAGGGGGACCGGCGAGGTCCTGAAGCCCGGCATGTTCTTCACCATCGAGCCCATGGTGAACCTCGGGAAGTGGCAGGTGAAGATCCTGGCCGACGGCTGGACGGCGGTGACACGGGACAAGTCCCTCTCGGCCCAGTGCGAGCATTCCATCGGGGTGACCGAGACCGGCTGTGAGATCTTCACCGCCTCGCCCACGGGCCAGTTCCAGCCGGCCATTGAGGCTGGCTGATCCCCGAGATCGGCTGACTTTTCTTTAACTTGCGGGCAAGCGCGCGCTCAGGCGACTTCTCACGTCAGACTGAGGAGCCGCCCCATGCTGTCGATCCGCAACCTTGGCCATGTCTATCCGGGCGGGACCCGCGCCCTGGACGATGTGAGTCTCGAGATCCCCGCGGGCATGTTCGGCCTCCTGGGTCCCAACGGCGCCGGCAAGTCGACCCTGATGCGCTGCATCGCCGCCCTCCAGACCCCCACCTCTGGCGCCATCGACTTCGACGGCATCGATGTCCTGGCCGAGCCCTCCCGCCTGCGCCAGACCCTCGGCTACCTGCCCCAGGACTTCGGGGTCTACCCGAGGGTGTCGGCCCTGGACCTGCTGGACCACCTCGCCGTCCTGAAGGGACTGACGGACCGCGCCGAGCGGCGGGAGACCGTCGAGGCCCTGCTGAACCAGGTCAATCTCTGGGCCGTCCGCAAGAAGGCCGTCGCCGGCTACTCCGGCGGCATGCGTCAGCGCTTCGGTATCGCCCAGGCCCTCATCGGCCAGCCCCACCTCATCATCGTGGACGAACCCACTGCGGGTCTGGATCCGGAGGAGCGAAACCGCTTCCTCAACCTCCTGGCGGAAATCGGCGAGAGGGTGGTGGTGATCCTGTCGACCCATATCGTCGAGGATGTCGCCGACCTCTGCCCCCGCATGGCGGTGCTGGCGGGCGGCCGCCTGCTCCGCGAAGGCTCCCCCACAAGCCTCGTCACCGAACTCGAGGGCCGGGTCTGGCGCAAGGTGGTCGACAAGGCCGACCTGCCGGGCCTCGCTGAGATCGCGCCTGTGATCTCCACCCGGCTGTCGGCCGGCAATACAGTGGCCCACCTCCTGTCCGACGCCTCCCCCGGCCCCGGGTTCGAGACGGTCCAGGGCGGGCTGGAGGACGTTTACTTCGCCGCGCTCCACGCCTCCAGGCAAGCGGCCTAGGCGCGCATCATGTTCGGCCGCATCGCCGCCTTCGAACTCCGCTACCAGCTCCGCAACCCCGTCTTCTGGGTGGCGGGCGCCTTCTTCTTCCTGATGGTCTTCGGGTCCATGACCGTTGACAACATCCAGATCGGCGGCGGCGGGGGGGGCGTCCAAAAGAATGCGCCCGCCGCCATCGCCATGACCCATCTGGTCATGTCGATCTTCTTCATCTTCGTTACGGCGGCCCTGGTGGCCAACGTCATCGTCCGTGATGACGAGACGGGTTTCGGCCCCCTGGTGCGGTCCACCCGGATCACCCGGCTCGACTACCTCCTTGGCCGGTTCGCCGGGGCCTTCGCGGCTGCGGCCCTGGTCTTCCTGGCCGTGCCCTTGGGCATGTTCCTCGGCAGTCTCGCCCCCTGGGTGGACCCGGAAACCCTGGGCCCCAACCATCTGTCGCACTACGCCTACGCCTACGGCGCCCTGGCCCTGCCCTCGATCTTCCTGACTTCGGCCCTGTTCTTCGCCCTGGCCACGACGACCCGGTCGATGATGGCGACCTATATCGGCGCCACGGCCCTGCTGATCCTGTGGGTCGTCATGGGAACCCTGACGGCGCGCCAGGAGATGCGCGAGCTGGCGGCCTGGCTTGACCCTTTCGGCGGCATCGCCCTGGGCGAGGCCACCCGTTACTATACGACCTTTGACTCCAACTCCCGGCTTCCGGCCCTGGAGGGCGTCCTCCTTGCCAACCGGTTCATCTGGACGGCCGTCGGCCTTGTCGCCCTGGCGGCGGCCTGCCTGACCTTCCGGTTCGAGACCCGCCGCTCCGGGGCCCGCGCCTCCCGGAAGGCCAAGGTGGAGGCCGAGGCGCCGCCGCCGGCGCGCGCCGTCACGCGCCCCCTCGCCGAGCCCCGGTCAGGCGGGACGACAGCCCTCATCCAGGCCCTGCACCGGGCGCGGTTCGAGGCCGGCCAGGTGCTGCGAAGCCCGGCCTTCGTGATCCTGATGTTCCTTGGGCTTTTCAACGCCTCCGGCGGCATCTTCCTGGGCCTGGAGCAGAACGGTTCGGTGTTCCTGCCGACGACGGTTCGGATGATCGAGCAGCTTGAGGGCGCCTTCAGCTTCGTGGTGGTCCAGGTGGCCATCTACTATGCGGGCGAGCTCGTCTGGCGCGACCGGGAGCGGCGCATCGCCGACATTGTCGACTCCACCGCCGCCCCGGACTGGACCTTCATGGTCCCGAAGGTGCTCGGCTTGGTGCTGGTGCTGGGCGCCATGCTTCTGGCCAGCGCCCTCGCTGCTACAGCGGCACAGGCCCTTCTCGGCTTCCCCCATTCCGACTGGGGCCAGTACATCAGCTGGTACATCGTCCCGACCCTGGCGGACTGGACCTTGCTGGCGGTGCTGGCGGTATTCCTCCAGACCATCGCCCCGAACAAGTTCGTCGGCTGGGCCCTGATGGCGGTCTATCTGATCCTCCAGCTCAGCCTCGCGGGGGCTGGTTTCGAGCACAATCTCTATACCTATGGTGGCGGGCCGGAAGTCCCGCTTTCGGACATGAACGGCCAGGGCGACTATGCCGGCTTCGCCGCCTGGTTCCGCGCCTACTGGAGCGCCTTCGCTGTCCTCCTGCTCATCCTGACCCAGGGGATGTGGGCGCGGGGCGCTCGCGACGGCGTGCGGGCCCGGGTGGCGCGCCTCGGCCGCCGGCTGAGAGGCCGGACGGGCCTGGCGGCTGCGGGGGCCCTCCTGGTCTTCGCCGGCCTGGGAGGCTTCATCTTCCTCAACACCAATGTCTGGAATCCCTACCGCACCCAGAAGGAAGGCGAGGTCTGGATGGCGGATTATGAAAAGGGCTTCCTGAAGTACGAGAAGCTGGCCCAGCCCTCGGTCACCGACGTGACCCTCGATCTCGATCTCGATCCCCACGCGCCGCGCCTGGCGGTCAAGGGCGCCTATGACCTCGTCAACGACACCGGGGCGCCCCTTTCACAGATCCACGTCCGTTTTGACCGGGACGTGAAGGTCGAGCGCCTCTCCCTCTCCACGCCGGCCCGGACCGAGGCCTTCCCCCGGTTCCACTACCGGATCCTGCACCTGGAAAAGCCCCTTGCCCCCGGCCAGACGGCGCGGCTGGAGTTCGCCACCCTTGTGGCCCAGAAGGGCTTCAAGAACTCCGGCAACACCACCCGCCTGGTGGACAACGGGACCTTCGTCTCCAACGACGAGTTCGCCCCCATACTGGGCATGTCCCGCTCCGGCCTGCTGGAGGACCGGACCAAGCGCCGCAAGTACGGCCTGCCGCCGGAGCTTCGCCCCGCCAAGCTGGAGGACGAGAGCGCCCGGGCGCGGAACTATGTGGGGAACGCCGACTGGGTGAACGCCGACATCACGGTCTCCACCGTGGCGGACCAGACGCCGGTCGCGCCGGGCTACCTCGTCTCGGATACGACCGCGAACGGCCGCAGGACGGTGCGCTTCCGCACCGACGCGCCTGTCCTGAACTTCTTCTCGGTCCAGTCCGCCCGCTACGCCGTTCGCCGCGAGACCTACAAGGGCGTCGACCTGGCCGTCTATCACCACCCGACCCACACCTGGAACGTCGAGCGGATGATGGCGGCCATGAAGCGCAGCCTGGACTACTACCAGGCCAACTTCAGCCCCTACCAGTTCCGGCAAGCCCGGATCATTGAATTCCCCGGCTATGCGACCTTCGCTCAGGCCTTCGCCAACACCATTCCCTACTCCGAGGCCATTGGCTTCACCGCCGACCCCAACAAGCCGGACAAGATCGACTTCGCCACCTACGTCACGGCCCACGAGATGGCCCACCAGTGGTGGGCGCACCAGATCGTCGGGGCCGACATGCAGGGCGGCACGGTCCTGTCTGAAACCCTCGCCCAGTACTCCTCCCTTCTGGTGATGGAGCAGACCTTCGGCCCCGAGGGCATCCGCAAGTTTCTGCGAAATGAGCTTGACGCCTACCTCTCCGCCCGCGGCGGCCAGGCGGTGGAGGAGACGCCCCTGATCCGCGTCGAGGACCAGGGCTACATCCACTACAACAAGGGCTCCCTGGTCATGTACCTGCTACGCGACCAGATCGGCGAGGCCAAGGTCAACGCCGCCCTGCGCAGCCTCCTGGCCCGCTACGCCTTCAAGGGTGCGCCCTACCCCACCTCCCGCGACCTGGTGGACGCCCTCCGGCGCGAGGCGGGCGAGGATCCCCGGGCCCAGGCCCTGATCACCGACCTCTTCGAGAAAATCACCCTCTACGATCTCAAGACCGAGGAGGCCGAGGCCAAGCGGCGTCCGGACGGTCGCTACGACGTCACGCTCAAGGTCAGCGCCCGCAAGCTCTACGCCGACGGCAAGGGCGTGGAGACCCCCTCGCCCCTCGGGACGGAGACCTTCGATGTCGGGGTCTTCACCGCCGAACCGGGCAAGCCCGGCTTCACGCGGGCAGCGGTGCAAAGCTTTACCGTGCAGACCCTCAAGGACGGCGAGCAGACCGTGACCGTGACCGTCGCTGGCAAGCCCGCCTTCGCCGGGATCGATCCCTACAACAAGCGCATCGACAGAAACTCTGGCGACAACGTCACCTCGGTCAAGGTTGCGGGATAGGCTTGCCAGAAGCGAACGTTTAGGGAACATTGCCGGAGCCTCCGGAGCTCCGCCATGCCCCCCTCCCAACTACAGGAAGCCCCCTTGTTCCTCTCAGGTCAGGCCGATGGCCCCCCTGACCCCTCGCCCCACGCCGGGCACAGAGCGCGACTGAGGCTGAGAGCCCGCAAGGGAGGGCCCGGCGCCCTTCCCGACTACGAGCTGTTGGAACTCCTGCTCTTCCGGTCTCTGCCTCGCGGCGATGTTAAACCTCTCGCCAAGGCCCTGCTTGTCCGGTTCGACTCCCTCGCCGGCGTCCTCGGGGCGCCGCTAGAGGATCTTGTCCGGATCCGTGGGCTGGGCGAGCAGGCCGCTCTCGACCTCAAGCTCGCCCACGAGGCCGCCGTGCGCATCAGCCGCGAGCCCGTCGCCCGCCGGGCCGTGATCACCTCCTGGACCCAGCTGTCCGCCTACCTGCGCACCGCCATGGCCCATGAACCGCGCGAGCAGTTCCGCGTCCTCTTCCTGGACCGCAAGAACCAGCTGATCGCCGACGAGGCCATGAATGAGGGCACGGTCGACCATGCCCCGGTCTATCCCCGAGAGGTCGTCCGCCGGGCGCTGGAGCTGTCGGCCAGCGCCCTGATCCTGGCCCATAATCACCCCTCCGGCGATCCCACCCCCTCCCAGGCCGACATCGCCATGACCCGCGAGGTCATTGAGGCCGCCAAGGTCCTGCGCCTGTCCGTGCATGACCACGTCATCGTCGGCCGCGATGGTCTCACCAGCTTCCGCGCCCAGGGGCTGATCTGACGGCGGGTGGCCCGACTCCCATCCTCAGGCTAGACTGCTCCAAAGCGCCCGCTTGGCGGAATCGGTAGACGCAACGGACTTAAAATCCGTCGCCATCGGCGTGCCGGTTCGAGTCCGGCAGCGGGCACCAGGAATGCATGCGACATCTTGTCATAGCTCACCGACAGTATGGTGGCGGGGCCTTAACCTTGCCGGCGCACAAAGGTCTGAAACCCAAGAGCGGTCTCGACCGGAGGGGCGCGGGTCCGGGAGCGTAGGGATTTGGGATCGGTCGGCGCACGGGGCTGTGGGGGGCGTGTGGAAGGGAAGCGGACATGACTGAGCAGCCCTCATCCCTGGAGGATGCCGGCGTCACTCGTCTCCTGGGGCTGGCCTTCGCCGGCGCCGATCTGGTTTTCGAGATTGACGACAGCGGAACAATCGCCTTCGCCCTGGGCGCTGCCGAGCGCCTGACCGGACGCGCAGACCGGTCCCTGGTCGGGAGGAACTGGGCCAGTCTCTTCAATCCGTCGGAAGACGCCTTGCTCGCCTGCCTGCGCCGAGATCTGGTCGCCGGAGAGCGGCGTGGACCCATTCGGGTGGAGCTGGTCCAGCGGGAGGGGCCGACTGCACCGAGCCGCGCCAACCTCTCGATCTTTCGCCTGCCGCAGCTTGGAACACGGCTTTCCTGCGCTCTCAGCCTCGGCGCCCCTGCGGGAGGGCAGTCGTTCTCAAGGGACGCCGACGGTTTCACCACCGTGGACTCCTTCGCCACGTCGGCCGAGTACCTGCTGCAGGAGGCGCGAGAGGCGGGCCTGGTCCTCAGCCTTGACCTTGTCGAGGTGCGGGGACTGAGGGATCACCTGGCGCAGCTGTCTCCGGAGGACGCCGAAGAAGCGCGGCAGTCGCTGCAGGCGGTGCTCCGCGCAGATTCTTACGGCGGGCTAGGCGGCGCGGAGGTGGGTGTCGACCGGTTCGCGGTCATGCGATCCTCGGAGTCCCCGCCCGACCGCCTGCTTCAGAGCGTCGGCGGGGCCGCCGGCGGCGCGCAACCTGAGCTGGCCCGCCTGCCCCTCAAGGGCGCGGTGTCCGCGCGCAACATGCGGACCATGCGTCTGGCCCTGGACCGGTTCATTGAGGCCGGCAGCGAGGCCGCCGCCGAAGGATTCCGCGAAACCCTCTCCCGAACCCTGCGGGACTCCCGATGGTTCCGCGATATTGTCGAGCGCAGCGCCTTCCACCTGGCCTACCAACCCGTGGTCTCCCTCAGGACGGGCAGGCTCCACCACTTCGAGGCCCTGGCCCGTTTCTCAAAAGATGCAAGTCCGGCCGAAACGATCCAGCTGGCCGAGGACCTGGAAATGATTCAGGCCTTCGATCTGTCGGTCGTCCGCAGCATTCTGCGGGAACTCGGCGCCCAGCCCAGGTCGATCCGGATCGCCGCCAATCTCAGCGCTCAGTCTTTGATGATTCAGGGTTTCCTGGAGGAGATCATCGGCCTCGGCGGCGACTCCCCCGACCTTCGCCGGCGGTTGATCCTGGAGATCACAGAGACCCGGAAGCTCCAGGATCTCGGACACGCCAACGCCCTGATCGGTCGCCTCAGACAGGCTGGCCATGTCGTCTGCCTTGATGATTTTGGCGCCGGCGCCGCCTCTCTCGACTATCTGCGCAGACTTGAGGTCGATTTCATCAAGATCGACGGACGGTATATCCAATCTATGACCGAAGGGTCCCGCGACGCCCTGGTGGTCAAGCACCTCGTCGCCCTCTGCCGGGAACTCGGCGTATCGACCATTGCTGAGATGGTCGAGACGGACAGCGTCGCCCGCCTGTCTGAGGACTTGGGCGTCGACCTTGGCCAGGGCTGGGCCTTCTCCAAGCCCCTGGAGACTCCCAGCTGGTCGCCGCCACCGCCTCGAGTCAGGCCGGCCAGCAGACGTTCCGGGGCCAGGGAAGTGTGGGTTTGATCCACCCGGCGATTGCCTGCGGACCCGACTTGGGCGCAGGAAGGGATCATGACCACCGCCCTCCTTTGGTTCCGCCGCGACCTTCGGCTCTTTGATAACCCCGCCCTGACGGCGGCCCTCGCCTCGGGAGCTGTGGTTCCGGCTTACATCCTGGACGAGGGTCCGGATGTGCGTCCGGCGGGGGCGGCGTCCCTCTGGTGGCTGAACCGGTCTCTGGCCGCCCTGGCTGCAGATCTTGAGGCGCGGGGATCCAGGCTCATCCTGCGCAGAGGCGATCCAGCCCTCCGGATACCAGAGCTGGCCGCAGAGATCGGCGCACAATCCGTCCACTGGAACGATCTCTACGACCCCGGCCTGCGGCAACGGGACGACCGGCTGGAGGCGCGACTGTCGGCTACAGGCCACTCCGTGGGCCGCTGGAATGGCGCCCACCTCCTTCGGCCAGATACAGTGACCACGCGCACCGGCGGCGCCTTCGGCGTCTTCACACCCTTCTGGCGAGCCGCCCGCCCGGTCATCGCCGACCCCGGAAAGACCGAGCCGCCGGCGAGATGGCCCGCCCCAGCCGCCTGGCCGGCCTCCGAGGCCCTGGAGTCCTGGGGCCTTCAGCCCCGGTCACCCGACTGGTCCGCTGGATTCGTCGACTGGACCCCGGGGGAGGCCGGCGCCAGGGAGCGTCTGGGCAGGTTTCTCTCCCGTGGCCTTGCGGGATATGGCCGGGCGCGGGACTTCCCCGCCGAGACGGGCGTCTCGAAGCTGTCCGCCCACCTGCATTTTGGCGAGATCAGCCCTTTCGCCCTCTGGCGCGGCGCCCTCAACGCCGTCGAGAGGGGGGCCGCCCCGGAAGCCGACGCCGAAAAGTTTCTGGCGGAATTGGGCTGGCGCGAGTTCAACGCGGCGATCGGCAGTCGGGGGCGGGACCTGGCCCAGGTCAGCTTCGATCCCCGCTTTGAGGCGGTCGCCTGGCGGACCTCTCCGCGCGACCTTGCGGTCTGGCGTCGCGGGCGAACCGGCTATCCCATCGTCGATGCGGGCATGCGCGAGCTCTGGACCACCGGATGGATGCACAACCGGGTCCGGATGATCTGCGCCTCGTTCCTGGCCAAGCACCTGCTCCTCGACTGGCGGGCGGGAGAGGCCTGGTTCTGGGACACCCTGGTGGACGCCGATCACGCCTCCAACGCCGGCAACTGGCAGTGGGTGGCGGGCAGCGGCGCCGATGCAGCCCCCTACTTCCGGATCTTCAGCCCCATGGCGCAGGGCGCGAAGTTCGACCCCGACGGACGCTATGTCCGCAAGTGGGTTCCCGAGGTCGCCCGCCTGCCTGACCGCTGGCTCCACGCCCCCTGGACGGCGGCGCCCATGGTCCTGGAGGCGGCGGGCGTCCGGCTCGGCGAGACCTACCCCGCCCCTGTCGTGGACCATGACTTCGCCAGGGCCCGGGCCCTTGAGGCCTACGCCGTCGTCAAAGGACGCTGAACAGGCTGTGCGCACGGGCCAGGGCCGCTAGACTGACGGTCCCTAAACAAGGAGGATTCCAATGCTCGGCTACGTCACCCTCGGCGCCAACGACTTCGAGGCCGCAAAGGCCTTCTATCGGGCGGTGCTCGCCCCCCTTGGCGCCAAGCCCGCCATGTCCGGCGAGCGGATGGAGCTCTACTCCAACGGGACCGGGGCCATGCTGGGCGTCTGCGTCCCCTACGACAAGAGCGAGGCCAGCGCCGGCAACGGGGTCATGCCCGCCATCGCCGCCGCCAACCGCGAAGTGGTGGACCAGGTCCATGCCGCCGCCCTGGCCAACGGCGCGACCTGCGAGGGCCCTCCAGGCGAGCGCATGCCCACCTTCTACGGCGCCTACTTCCGCGATCCGGATGGCAACAAGATCTGCGTCTACAAGATGGGCTGACAGGGTCGCGGGGCGCGGGGACCCTCAGGTCTCCAGGCGCCCCGCCGCCTCCCATGCCAGGAAGTCCGGCCAGGTCAGGAGCCGGTCCATATAGGCCGCCAGCTCCGGCGCCGCGGGATCCACGGCATAGGTCCGGAACCGCGTCGCCACCGGCGTGAAGAAGGCGTCGGCGACGGACCAGTCGCCCAGCAGGAAGGGGCCCCCGCTGCGCCCCAGGAGGTCGGTCCAGAGGGCCCTGACCCGCGCAATGTCCGCCTGCGCCTCATCGCTGAGGGGGACGGGCTCGACAGGCCGGGCCAGGTCCATAGGGCACTCCAGGCGCAGAGCCCGGAAACCAGCGTGCATCTCGCTGGCTGCGCTGCGTCCCAGGGCGCGAAGGTCCACATCCTGGGGCCAAAGCTTCGCCTCCGGGAAGACCTCGGCCAGGTATTCGCAGATGGCCAGGGACTCGGCGATAACGATCCCCCCGGTCTTCAGCGCCGGGACCCGGCCCGACGGCGAGTGTGGCAGGATCTGCGCGCGGGTCGCGCCATCCGCCTGGTACAACCGGATCAGCCGTTCATGGAACGGCGCCCCGGTCCGCTTAAGGGCCAGCCAGGGTCGCATCGACCAGCTCGACCAGCGCTTTGATCCGATAACCAGCTCCATCACCGCTCCTCGTGATCCCCGTTGAATATCCCTACACCAAATCGGGATGAGTGCTTGCCCCTGGCAGCCGGCCGCGCATGCAGCCTGCCCGTTCGGTCCTGAGCGCTCGCAATGGAAAGTTAACAGGCTTGAAGGCATCCTTCGATTGCGGAACTAGGAAACCGCCCCGCGGGAGAGAGCGATATGTCGACACGCAAGTCCGGCTTCACGCGTTACAGCTCCGATCACTTCGAGCCTCAGGAGGACACGGACCTCGCCGCCCAGCGCCGGCTGCGCGGTCAGCTCGAACACATCGACTACACCGTCTTCGCCTCGAACCGTGAAGTCATGCAGGCCGCCCTGGGCGGTGCAAACGCAGAGAATTTTCAGCGCCTGGCCGTAGCCGCCGCGCTCGCCCGCGCCCACTGGGTGAAGGAGGCTCTCGTGATGGCCGAGAACCCCACCGGGCTCGAAACCCGACAGGTCGTGCGTCTTGCTGAACTGCGTACGCGCTACGAGGAGCTGGCCAGCGCTTATGAGGCCCTGCGTCGGATGGTGGAGCGCGGCTATATCTCTTACAACGCGCAGAACAGCGCCTGACGCTCGCGCCTGCGGTTGTGAACCACCGCCAATCCGGTCCAAACTCTGCTCCGCCTTCCCGGTGACCGGAGATCCCCCATGTCGCACGACCCCGCCCTCAGCCGATCGCTCCGGGGCTCCATCGCCCACGTCACCGGCGCCGGGTCCGGCATGGGAAGGGCCACCGCCGAGATCTTCGGCGCGGAGGGCGCGCATGTCGCCGTCACCGATTTCAACGGCGAGTCCGCAGAGGTCACGGCGGAAGCCATCCGGCGCGCGGGCGGCTCGGCCCAGGCCTGGGCCCTCGACGTCTCGGACGCCGACCAGGTCCGCGCCGTCACCGAGGCCATCGCCAGCCGGTTCGGCGGCCTGGACATCCTGGTCAATAACGCGGGGATCTCGGCCTTCAGCCCCATCGACTCCCCGGACTACGACGTCGCCTGGGCGAAGTCCCTGGCGGTCCTTTTGACCGCGCACCAGCTGACCATCCGCGCCGCCCTGCCCTGGCTTCGCAAGTCGAAGGCGCCCCGGATCGTCAACATCGCCTCCACCGAGGCCCTCGGCGCCACCAGCCGCGACAGCCCCTACGCCGCCGCCAAGGCCGGCGTCACCGGCCTCACCCGCGCCCTGGCGGTCGAACTGGGCCGCGAGGGGATCACCGTCAACTGCATCTGCCCCGGCCCCATCCTCACCGGGATGACGGATCGTATTCCCGACGCCGACCGGGCGACCTACGCCAAGCGGCGCACGGCCATGGGCCGCTATGGCGATCCCGCCGAGGTGGGCCATATGACCGTCAGCCTCTGCCTGCCCGCCGCCAGCTACATCACCGGCGTCACCATCCCCGTGGACGGCGGCCTGATGGCCCGCAACGCCTGACCCGGCCCCGAGGCCCCCGCCCAATTCCTCCCCCCAGGGGGAGGTGGCGCGCGCAGCGTGGCGGAGGGGGTCAACGGCCTCTCAGCAGACCTTCTCACCCAGCTTCGCCGGCAACTCCCCCTTGGGGGAGCAATTTGAGCGCTGGGCCGGAGGGGGTCCACGGCGCCCGCAAATGCAAAGAGGCCCCGGACGCTTGCGCCCGGGCCCCCCCTTGCAGGTCGGTCCCGCCGCCCGGAGGCGTCGGGAACCTTCCCAGCCTTACTTCACGCTGACTTCCACGCGACGGGCTTCCTTGAGGTCGCCGCCGCCATCGGTGGAGATCGGCTTCACCAGGTCGATGCGGTCCGCAGCGACGCCCGCGGCCACGAGGGCGGCCTGGACGGTCTGGGCCCGCGACTTGGCGAGGTCATGGTTCCGTTGGGCGCCGCCCGTCGGGTCATGATAGCCGGTCACGATGACGCGGGCCGACGGGTTGGCCTTAACCCAGGCCACGATCGGCGCCAGCAGGGGCTCGCCCTCGGCGATCTTGTCGGAGACATCGACGTCGAAATAGATCCGCGCGGGGGACGGAGCCGTCGGCTCGGCGGCGGGAGCCGCAGCGATGGCGGCCACGGCGGGCGCCGCGGCAGGCGCCGCAGCGGCGCAGCAGTTCGCCGGAACGGCGACCTTGAACAGCCAGAGAAGGCCCAGAAGCAAGCCCAGGAGGATGGCGCCGATCTGGTGCAGGCGGTTCCAGGCGGCGAGGGAGGTGTTGTTAGACATGGGTCAGATCTCCTTCGTTCAGCGCCGGACGCCGGCGTCGAGGCGTTCCATCAGGTTGCGCAGGTCCTGCCAACGGTTCTGCGCCGCAAGGCCGGCCTGCTCAGGCCAGGTCTCGGGGTTGGCGATGTCGTAGGCCGGGCCACCCTTCTTGAGGATGTCCTTCAGGGCCGACTGGCTGGCCGCGGCCAGCAGGGCGAAGGTGCCCACGCCATTGGAGCGCAGCAGGTGCGCGATCTTCGGGCCAACGCCTTCGATGATTTCGAGGTTGTCAGGGCCACTGACCACGAAGCCGGCGGCCTTGGCCGCAGCGTAGTCAATGCCCGGGGCGGCGGCGACGGTCGAGGCGGCGAGCCGTCCACGGCCGAGGAGCCAGCTTGCCAGCCAGCCCAGCAGGGCGCCCGCCAGGAGCCCCCACAGGTTGCAGAGAATGAATTGGAGCATCAAGCCCTCCCGGATTGAGGTGTCGTTTTCTATAGAACACAAAGGCTTACTTCAGGGATCAAGACGCGCCGGAATCGCCCGTCCATCACCCCACCGACACCGGACGGGGAGGTCCCCGGGCCGGTCACGGCTTGTCTACAGGGACCTGAATATCATGTTCAGAAAGTAATAATCATAAAACTTATGCGATGCCCCTCCCCAGGCCCCGGGCCTGACAGGGTTTCCGCAGCGGTCAGCCCACTTCCGGGACCCCGCATGGTGAATTTCCAGGCCCCTGTGTTCCGCCTTGCTGGCCTGGACCTGTCGGATTTCAGACAAACCCGGTGCGTCACAGGGTTTCACATCCGGACAACACGGCGCACCCGGCGCGCGACTTGATCGGCGCGCGTCAGAACGCAGCAGGCCTGTCTGGACCCTGCGGGCCTCAGGCCGCGGCGGTCGCCTTCCGGTCGACCCGGGCGTTCGGGAAGATGCGCAGGAAGTTCTCCGCATAGAACTTGTCGCGCACGCTGGCCGGGCGCTCGCCCAGCGAGGACTCGAACCGGCCGATGGGGTTCCGGCCCCCCTCAATGTGCGGATAGTCGCTCGAGAACAGGTAGAGGTCCTCGTTCGACTGGTCGATGAAGTTGCCCACCTCCTCGAAGACGAAGGGGGTGAAGGCCAGCTGCTGGGTGATCTGCTCCGACGGCGTCCGGTGCAGGCCCTGCAGGTTGGCGTCGTTGCGGCTCCAGTGCTTCACCACCCAGTCCAGGCGGCGCAGCAGCTCGGGAACCCAGCCGGCGCCCAGCTCCACCGCCGCGCCCTTCAGGCCCGGATTGCGGTGCAGGACCCCGTCCAGGATCATCATGGTCAGGAACTGCTCGGGCCCCTCGTGCAGGACGGCCACGTCTTTGGTGCGCAGGTTCTCGCCCCCGCCCAGCCAGTCCTTGGTCGGCGGCCGGCCATTGTTCATCCAGGCCTTGGCCAGTTGCAGGGGCGCGCCGCCCACATGCAGGACAAAGGGGACCCCGGCCTCCGCCAGCTTCGCCCAGAAGGGATCGAAGTCGATATGGCCCGGCGAACGGTCCAGGGGCGCCCGGTGCGGCACCCACACCGCCTTCAGGTTGCTGGCCAGGCCGGGGCGACCCAGCCGCGGGCGTGCAGTTTCTTCTGCCAGGCCATGCCGGTGGCGTGGTCGGCGTAGACACTGGTCATGGACCGGCCGCGAGCGCGCAGGTCCGGCGTCAGCTCGGCGTCGAGAAAGGCGAGGACCTCGTCCCGGAAGGCGCGGTCGGCGTCACTCCAGGCGAGGTCCATGGAGCCTTACATCCGCTCGACGATGATGGCCGGGGCCATGCCGCCGGCGGCGCACATGGTGACCAGGCCGCGCTTGAGGTCGCGGCGCTCGAGCTCGTCGATGATGGTGCCGATCAGGATGGAGCCGGTGGCGCCGATCGGGTGGCCCAGGGCCATGGCGCCGCCGTTCACATTGACCTTCTCACGGTCGAGCTTGAGGTCGCGGATGAACTTCTCGGCGACGACGGCGAAGGCCTCGTTGATTTCCCACAGGTCGATGTCGTCCGGGGTCAGGCCGGCCTTCTTCAGCACCTTGTGGGCGGCGGGGACCGGGGCATTGAGCATCAGGGTCGGGCTGTCGCCGACATTGGCGGTGGCCACCACGCGGGCGCGGGGCTTCAGGCCGTTCCTGCGGGCGTAGTCCGGCGAGGCGAGCAGGACGGCGGCGGCGCCGTCGACCACGCCCGACGAGTTGCCGGCATGGTGGACGTGGGTGATCTTCAGGTCCGGATAGACCCGCTGGATCAGGCCGGCCAGGGTGGTGCCCTCCTTGTCCATGGGCACGTTGGCCATGGCCTCGAAGGAGGCCTTCAGCGAGGCCAGGCCCTCACGGGTGGTCTCGGGGCGGGGGAATTCCTCGTGGTCGAGGGCCACCGAGCCATCCTCGTTCAGCACCGGCACCAGCGAGCGGCTGAAGCGGCCTTCCTTGATCGCCTGGGCGGCGCGCTGCTGGCTGACATAGGCCAGCTCGTCCAGGGCCTCGCGCGGGATGCCCTCCAGCGTCGCGATGGCGTCGGCGCAGACGCCCTGGTGCGACTGCGGGTGCAGCTTGCGCAGGGCCGGGTTGCCGGCGTCCATCAGGGCCGGGCCGTCGAAGAAGGCGGCGGCCTGCGGGGCGCTGGAGGCGGTGTAGGACATCATCTCCGTGCCGCCGGCGATGATCAGGTCTTCCATGCCGGCCATGATCTGGGCGGCGGCCAGGTTCACCGTGGTGATGCCCGAGCCGCAGAAGCGGTCCAGGGTCATGCCGCTGGCGCGGACGTCGAAGCCGGCGGCCAGGGCGGACATGCGGCCCAGGTCATTGCCCTGCTTGCCGCGCTGGGACGAGGTGCCCCAGATCACGTCGTCGACTTCGGCGGTCTTGATGTCGTTGCGCTGGGCGATGCCCTTCATGACCGTGGCGGCCAGGTGCTGCGGGTGGAAGTCCGCCAGAGCGCCCTTGCCCACCTTGCCGATGCCCCGCGGCGTGCGCGCCGCGTCGATGATCCAGGCCTCACCCATCTTGCGTCTCCCGTTCCTTTGCGCCGTCGCGCGGCGATGAAGACCCACTTTGAGCGCTGGACGCGACGTCAGGGAAGCCCCTTTCGACGGGATTGCCTGCCGGGCCGGGCGCGCTAGAAGGGTGTCATGACCGAAACACCCCCCGCCGACACGCCCCCCGACCGCCTCTGCGTCGATCCCGACAGCCCCTGGCACGACGCCGACGTCCTCGCCCGCGGGGTCGGGGTGCGCTTCAAGGGGGCCGAGAAGACCAATGTCGAGGAGTACTGCATCTCCGAGGGCTGGGTCCGCCTGGCCGTCGGCAAGACGGTGGATCGGCGCGGCAAGTCGATGACCATGCTGCTCAAGGGCCCGGTCGAAGCCTGGTTCGAGAGCTGAGGCCATGGCGGCAGGGCCCTCCGATCCCACCCGCAGGGGCGTGGTCGCCGGGGCCGCCGCCGCGCCGCTGGCGGCGGGGCCGGCCCTGTCGCAGGACCTGATCTCCATCCGCACCGACCTCGAGACCTGGGTCGCCATGGGCGACAAGGCGTCGGGGGGAACGGGCGATACAGACTCCGGCGCCTGGATGGAAAGCCGGCTCAAGCGGTTCGGATACCGCACGCAGAGGCAGGCCTTCGACGCGCCCTTCCACCGTCCTGGCGTCGTCGCCCTGACGGCAGGGAATACGTCCGTGCAGGGGGTGGCCCAGGGTCCCGCCGGGGTCACGGGACCGGGGGGCGTCACCGGCGCCCTGACGTGGGGGATACCCGCCTCCCCCTCAGGGGGCGCCCTGGTGGTCATGGACCTGCCCGCGCGACGCTGGTCGAGCGTCCGCCAGGCCGAGCTCCGGGACCTCCCGGACCGGGTCCGGGCCTCCGGCGCCGCGGGCCTCATCCTCGTCACGAACGGCCCGACCGGCGAGGCCATCGCCCTGAACGCCCCCGCGGAGGCGCCGCCCTTCGGCGTGCCGACCCTGGTCCTCGCCCCGAAGGACGCCGGGCCGGTTCTCGCCGCCGCGCGAGAGGGCCGCACCGCCCGGCTGGTGATCGACGGCGAGGCGGGCCGCCGGCCGGCCTTCAACCTCATCGGGCGGATCGACCGCGGCAAGGGCCGGACGGTGGTCCTGTCGACGCCGAGGTCCGGCTGGTTCACCTGCGCCGGCGAGCGGGGCCCGGGGGTCGCCCTCTGGCTGGCCCTCCTGCCCTGGATGGCCAGGCGCCTGAAGAGCCACGACATCGTCGTCATCACCGCCAGCGGGCACGAGTACGAGAACCTGGGCGCCGAGCGCTTCCTGCACGGGGAGGCGCCGGACCCGAAGCGCACCGCCCTGTGGGTCCACCTGGGCGCCGGCATCGCCGCCCGGGACTGGGCGCAGACGCCGCAGGGCCTTGCGCCCCTGGACCGCCCCGACCCGGCCCGGGTGCTGATGGGCTCAGCCCCTCTCATTGAAATGCTGAAGGAAAGCTTCGCCGGCGAGGCCGGGCTCGAAGCCCCCCTCCCCGCCGGCCCGGCCGCCGCCGGCGAGCTGGCCGAGATCCTGAAGGCCGGCTACCCCGCCGCCTTCGGCATCTTCGGCGCCCACCGCTTCCACCATACGACCCTGGACGACGCCCGCTGCCTGGACCCGGCCTTCGTCGAGCGCCTGCTGCCCCGCTTCCAGGCCGCCATCCTGAAGGCCCTCGGCGAGGCCTGAGCCTCCCCCTTGCCTGACCCCCTCTTGCTTGACGGGGGGTCACGACGCATCAATTGCGGGAACGCGAGGGGCCCGGCCCCCGGGGAGGATGCATGACCTACGAGACCCTCATCTGGGAACAGGACGGCCCGGTGCTGACCCTGACCCTCAACCGCCCCGACAAGCTGAACGCCTATACGGCGACCATGGGCCTGGAGATCGAGGACGCCTTCGTGCGCGCCGACGAGGACGACAGCGTCCGGGTGATCATCGTCACCGGCGCCGGCCGGGCCTTCTGCGCCGGGGCGGACATCTCGTCGGGCGCGGGGGCGTTCGACTCCCAGGCCGAGGGCTCGGTGGCCTTTGGCGACGCCGGGACCACCGCCCGGCGGCGGTCTGGCGGCGGCTTCGTCGGCGCCATCTTCAACTGCCGCAAGCCCATCATCGCTGCCCTGAACGGCGCGGCGGTGGGGGTGGGCGCCACCCTGACCCTGCCCATGGACATCCGGATCGCGGCCCGGGGCGCCCGGGTGGGTTTTGTCTTCGCCCGGCGCGGCCTGGCGCCCGAGGCCGGCAGCGCCTGGTTCCTGCCCCGGCTGGTGGGCCTGCCCACCGCCCTGCGCTGGTGCCTCTCCGGCGCCCTGATCCCAGCCGAGGAGGCCAGGGCCGGGGGCCTGGTCGCCGAGGTGGTGGAGCCCGAGGCCCTGATGGACCGCGCCCGCGAGATCGCCCGGGAGATCGCCGAGAACACCGCCCCGGTCGCTGTCGCCCTGACCCGCCAGATGCTGTGGCGCTTCAGCGGCGAGGCGGGCCCCTGGGGCGCCCTGAAGGTGGACGGCGCCATGGCCATGACCCTGGGCGCCGGCCCCGACGTGCGCGAGGGCGTTGCGGCCTTCCTGGAGAAGCGCGCCCCCGACTTCCCCGGCAAGGTCTCCACCGACATGCCGCCGCAGTATCCCTGGTGGAAGGACTGACCCCGCCATGAAGCCAGACATGAAGATCGACCTCCTGACCCCCGCCAGCTTCGCCGCCGGCCACCCCGTGGCCCAGTACGACTGGCTGCGGGCCAACGACCCCGTCCACTGGCACGTGGAGCCCGGCGGCAAGGGCTTCTGGGCGGTGACCCGCTACGCCGACGTGCGCGAGGTGGACCGGGGCTTCGAGACCTATTCCTCCGAGCCCACCATCATGATCCCCGACCCGGCGGAGGAGTCGGCGGCCTTCGGGCCCTACAAGATGATGCTGATGATGGACCCGCCGGAGCATACGGGCTTTCGCAAGCTGATCCGCTCGGAGTTCACCCTGCCCACGGCCAAGCTGCGCGAGGCGCGGATCCAGGCCCTGGCCCGCCAGATCGTGGACGCAGTGATCGAGAAGGGCGAGTGCGACTTCGTGGCCGAGGTGGCCGGCGAGATGCCCTCTTATGTCATCGCCGAGCTGTTGGGCCTGCCCCTGGACGACGGTCGCGAGCTCTACAAGCTGACCGAGGTGATCCACACCGCCCCCGAGGCCCAGGCCCCGGGCGCCGGCGCCCAGGCGGTGATGAAGATGTTCGAGTACGGCTCGAAGCTGATGGCCGAGAAGCGCGCCCGGCCCGGCGACGACCTGGCCTCGCGCCTGCTGGCCTGCGAGGTGGACGGCCGGCGGCTGGAGGACATGGAGTTTCTGCTCTTCTTCCTCCTGCTGATCGACGCCGGCGGCGACACCACCCGCAACCTACTGGCCAGCGGCCTGGACGCCATGCTGGACCATCCCGACCAGATGGCCTGGCTGAAGGCCGACCTGCCGGCGCGCCTGCCCGCCGCCCGGGAGGAGCTGCTGCGCTGGACCACGCCGGTGATCTACATGCGCCGCACCGCCCGCAAGGAC